>Ga0154020_10001776_pt1 | contig 26465 bp, 12 predicted proteins | sample Klosneuvirus_201_FD_109709 | JGI IMG/M metagenome (GOLD analysis project Ga0154020, IMG submission 109709) | Active sludge microbial communities from wastewater, Klosterneuburg, Austria - Klosneuvirus_20160825_MG | ecosystem: Engineered > WWTP > Aerobic digester > Activated sludge | place...
CGAGCTATTTCTATTCAATGCCAATAATGAATTACTCAAATTCTTTGTTAAGAATAATAATGCATTACTATTTACTCGACAGCACCTTGCATTTGCAATAATTGCATCTGAATTGTTCTTAAACAGTCTCAATACTGTGTTACTTGTATTCTTATTCAAGTACAACAGCGCATTACTATTTACGCGACAACACACTGTATTTGCGATAATTGCATTACTATTATTTGTTATCAAAGACGATAGTCCACAATCAAGATGACAAATTGTACCGTTATTAACCGATGCAACGTTCTTTCCACCAGGGTTGCCAGCCGCACCAATCAATGGTTGTATATTGTTGGTATCATTAAATGTAAGTGTGTCATACAACAATGTTATTTGATCAACTGAAAGTGTAGCTCGTTGAGAGAATGTCAGCGTCTTATTGCCGGTAACAATACGCGAACAATATTCTGCATAGATTATACCAGTGGTAAACGTTAGATTCGTAGCAATTTCAAGTTCAGTATCCGAAATACGAAGCTTGGAAGTCTTGTCCTCAAAAACGATACCACCTCTACCAAGACCTCTAATTTTAATATCACTTGCATACAATGTTGTGCCGCGTTTAATAAGAATTGTTCCACCAACAGTTAAATCAAGAACGTTACCATTACCATTTAAACGAGCAACAACACCCGTGAATGTCCAAATGCCTGATAACGCAGTTCGTCCGTTCAACGTTACATCGGTTGCGTCAGTCCAGAGAATGGTATGCGTTAAATGCAAATCTTTACCACCAAAAGCAAAACTCTTTCGATCGAGTGCCATAGTTCCAGAACCCGTAATGGTACGATCGTCACCCATACGTAGATTATCACCCAACGTTATTTTACCCCGATTAAGTACAATATTAGAGTCTAATGCCGATTGAATTGCAATGGTTAAATTACTCAATTGATGGGTTAAATTGATAGAAGCATTGTTCGTAAAAAGTGGTTGTCCCTGCAACGTATTGCCACTTCTAACAACGGTAATTTTTGGAGTGAAATTACCAGGATTTATCGCAATCGTTTGATTAGAGTCAAGCGTTATTGGATTTACCGATCCATTGTATATCCCAGTAAACAATGAAGGATTGTTATTGTTGGTAAATATACCATTTGAAAACGTAATTGGTTGGCCGGTTATTGCACCATTTTGAAGTAATGTTCCATTCCAACCCGTAATTGCAGTTCCAACAATAAACTTTGCTGACCCAACATTTACGGTAGAATTTTGATGAGAAAATTGAAACACCGCAAATAAATTTACAGGTGATACCAATAGTATGAGTAGCCAAAGAAAACCAACTCTTCTCATCTCACTCCCTTTTTCATATTCCGTTCATTTTCTAGGATTACACCCCTGCGGACGAAATATAATGGATTTAATTACTGAACTAACTTATGACTTCGAACAATCATTAGTCAACAATTTAAATGAAGCAACTGATATAGTTTGTTTAAATAGATATAAAAATTTCTCTAGAAAACCTTAACTTGTCCAAAAAGATCAACCTGCGCACTTCCGAGAACTTTAACCATCAAATTGGTTCTCAGTTGAATTGCCTCTGCTGAATTTCTTCCCTGACTACTCAACGTCACTCTGTTATCCATCACTAATGTTCCCGTATCCAGAATAAGTCCGGTTCTTGTTGAAGCAAGTGTACAACCATCCAAAAAAAGAATTGAAGTCTGATCTTCCATTGTCAAAAGATTTTCTCGCGCAGCTAATGGAGCATAGCTCAAAGTCGTATTATTACTCATCATTAAAACACTCTGCGATCCGATAGTACTCCCAAAACGCGACGAATAAATAAACTTGGATGTACCGGTGATTATTACATTTTCATCAAAAAACATTGTACCTCGAGAAAAAGTAAAGTCACTATCAAGTACTAAAATACAATTCCGCAATATAAGCGACCCACTATCCACCATACATCCTAAATAATTGCTTTTAATTCCTTGAACTTCAACATCATCAAGAATAAGTTGACTATTCGGACGGACAATTATTTTTGAGCTTGGTCCAATAGTTAATCGTTGGCCCCGACCATCAATCCTACAATTATTAATAAAATATGTCGTGGTATTAAGTGTCAAATCGGAATTAAGTGTCAATGTTGTTGTATCAAAATATAAAGGCAAGATTCCTCCAGGAGTAATACCAAGCACGACCACTTGGTTGCCGGCATTTCCATAAGCAACATACGTCGAATTATGCGACCACTTTGTGGTATGTACCGCTGTCGCGGATGGCGCTGTTGCAACTAATGTTAAAGTTTCAGCCGTTTTATCAAAGAAATAAATATTAACATCCGAAGATACCCCATTTGAAGTAGCAACACTCAAATAAGTTCCATTTAAGCCCCAACCTGTATCAGGAGTCAAGCTTGTTTCTCCTACAAATGCGCTTGAAATAACCGACAATGATTCAGATGGTGTTCTTGTATGCCTAAAAATTCTCATACTTTGAACTCCAGGACTCAGTCCACATGCAATGTATGTGCCTGTTGGGTTCCACTCACAACTAACAACATCTAAAATATTTTCGTAATAGCTCGTGGTAACAGCTAAAGAAGATGCGCTAAATGAACAAACATAAAGCTCAGGAATACCACCCGTTTGCCCGTTACATCCAACAGCAAATCTATCGCCACCCGGTGCAAAACTCAGCGCATCACGTTCTACAAATATGCTGCCAGTTGTAAGCTGTAATGTAGCACTGTCGGTAAGAATTCCTGTACCGGTGTCAAAACTATAGCTAAAAATCTGTGGTGCTCCAGCCGCATTTGTCCCTGCAACTAAATAGTTGCCTGAAGGATGCCAGATAACAGATGCAACAAAACTTGTAAAACTTCTGCTGTCGGTCAGAGTAAATGTGCCATTACTAATATTCAGCTTATAAACTCTTAACTCTGTATCTGTTCCATTAGTACGACCAACTGCTAGATAATGCAATGTTGGATGCCAACGAACTGAATAAGTAATAAGGTTACCCATCTCAACCGATTGTGTTGTTGTAAGTGTTGATCCATCAAAGTAATATACCTTGAGTTCTTGATTGGAAGATATGCCCGCCGAAGAAGCAGCTATGTAATTATTGTCAAACGACCAATCAACAGACTGCACTGCTGCAAACATATTTATTGATGTAATCTGCACCCAATTAAGTGGGCTGGTTGAACTTGCCAATCCCGGAACTGTGAAGTCTGCAACATTTTTTGGAAACTCAATAGCATGACTGTTTCCATAAAATCGTCCCCCAGATCCGCAGGTAAATGTATTAGTACATATCAAATCTTCTTGCAGAATCAGTTGCCCCCCATTTAAGTTGAGCGGGCCTGAAATAGGCATAAATGAATCGAAGGTGCAGGTTGTTGTATTATCTTGAAGCGAAAATCCATTTCCCATAAAAGCGTATCCAATAATTGTATTATTGTTGTCAGAATTGGGAAATGTTATGAGTCCTTGACTTGAAACAGTGGAGGTTGAACCAATAATGACAGGATGAGCACTTCCCATTATACATGCCAAAAAAAATATGCTTAAGACAATCATTAACCCTGTTCCTTTGAAAGTTACTCTAGAAAACCTTTACTTGGCCAAAGAGGTCAACCTGTGCACTTCCAAGAATTTTAACCGTTAAGTTGGTTCTCAGTTGAATTGCCTCGGCTGAATTCCTTCCTTGACTACTTAAGGTCACTCTGTTATCCATCACTAAAGTTCCCGTATCCAGAATAAGTCCGGTTCTTGTTGAAGCAAGCGTACAACCATCCAAAAAAAGAATTGAAGTCTGATCTTCCATTGTCAAAAGATTTTCACGCGCTGCTAATGGAGCATAGCTCAGGGTCGTATTATTGCTCATCATTAAAACACTCTGCGATCCAATAGTACTTCCAAAACGCGCAGAATAAATAAACTTAGATGTACCGGTGATTATTACATTTTCATCAAAAAACATTGTGCCTCGAGAAAAAGTAAAATCACTATCAAGTGCTAAAATGCAATTACGCAACGTAAGCGCCCCACTATCTACCATACATCCTAAATAATTGCTTTTAATCCCTTGAATTTCAACATTATCAAGAATCAGTCGGCTATTCGGACGGACAATTATTTTTGAACCTGATCCAATAGTTAATCGTTGACCTCGACCATCAATCTTACAATCATTAATAAAATATGTTGTAGTATTAAGCGTCAAATCAGAATTAAGTATCAACGTTGTTGTATCAAAATATAAAGGCAAGATTCCCCCAGGATTAATGCCAAGTATCACTACTTGATTACCATCATTACCATATGCAATATATTGACAATCACGTGACCAACGTGAAGTATTCGCATTCGTTGCTGACGGGGCTGATGCAACAAGCGTTAAACTTTCAGCAGCTGTATCAAAAAAATATATATTAATATCAGAAGAAACTCCGTTAGAAACAGCATCTGCAAGATAGTCTCCACCATAACACCAGTTAGTATCTGTTACCAAACTTGTTTCATTCACAAATGCGTTTGTTACAACTGTTACCGATTCTGACGGTGATAACGAATGCTTAAAAATTTGTAAACTTTGTGATGCGGCATTATGTCCACAAGCTATATACGTTCCTGTTGGATGCCAATCACAACTTGCAAAAGTCAGCCCATTTCTATAATAACTTGTAGTAACGCTTAATGAAGCAGCACTAAATGAACAGATATAAAGCTCTGGATTTCCGTTAATTGTGCCTCCTACTCCAACAGTAAATCTATCACCTCCAGGAGCAAAATCTATAGAATCACGCTGCATCGTCAATGTGCCACTAGGAGCAAGAGTCAAGGTTGGCCCATTGGTTAGTAATCCTGTCACAGTATCAAAGCTATAGCTAAAAACATGCGGCGCACTATTGGCACTTGTTCCTGCAATTAAATAATTTCCAGACGGATGCCATGCAACCGATGCAACAACATTGCTAAAATTTCTACTATCGGTCAGAGTAAATGTCCCATTACTAATATTAAGCTTATAAATATAAAGCTCGTTTCCCGTACCGTTAGAACGACCAATTGCAAGATAGTACAACGTTGGATGCCAACGAACTGAAAAAGTAATAAGGTTCCCCATCTCAACCGATTGCGTTGTTGTAAGTGTTGCTCCATCAAAATAATAAATTTTAATTTCTTGGTTACTTGCAGCTGCATTCGACGATGCCGCCACATAATTATTATTGACTGACCAATCAACCGACTGCACTGCTGCAAACATATTGATCGATGTAATCTGCATCCAGTTGAGTGGACTTGTTGAGCTTAGGGATCCCGGAATCGTGAAATCGGCAACATTTTTTGGAAACTCAATAGCATGACTGTTTCCATAAAATCGTCCCCCAGATCCGCAGGTAAATGTATTAGTACATAGTAAATCCTCTTGCAGAATCAGTCGCCCTCCATTTAAGTTGAGCGGACCCGAAATAGGCATAAATGAATCAAAAGTACAGCTTGTTGTATTATCTTGAAGAGCAAATCCATTTCCCATAAAAGCATATCCAATAATCGTATTATTGGTATCGGTATTGGGAAATGTTATTAATCCCTGACTTGAAACAGTGGAGGTCGAACCAATAATGACAGGTTGAGCGCTTCCCATTATACATGCCAGAAAAAATATGCTCGCCAAGTACGTCACTATTCATCTCCTGATATTGCCTAGAGGTATCTTATTTTTCCAAAAAGTTGCACGTTGGCCGCTCCGGTTAAGACAATATTCAGGCCAGAGTCAAGCCACAAGGCATTAGCATTAAACGCAGCACTGCTGCTCAAAGTAACACTATCATCAAGAACAAGTGTTCCTGTCATCAAACGCAATCCTGTAGATGTAGATATCAATGTACATCCATTCAAGTAAAAGTTACTCGAGACATCTGTCAGCGCAAGTAAATTAACATTTGCACGAGCCGGTGCATAATTAAAAGTTGTAAACTTATCAAACATGAGTGTTGCCAACGATGAAACAGTGCTACCAACACGTGATGTGTAATTAAATTGATTTGTTCCAGTAAAAACTACATCATTATTAAAAAGAATAGAGCCTCGAGAAAAGGTAAAATCTTGAGAAAGTGCAATAACACAGTTACTCAGCGTTACTGTTCCAGAATCATCAAGACAACGAATACTTGATAAAGAAAGATTTTGAAATTCTGCATTTTCAATTAAAAGACTCGATCGGGGGCGAACAACAAAGCCACTGGCACTGTCATTAAAAATAATACGCTTGCCCCGAGCATTAATTTTACATGATTGTCCTGCATGAAACTCACCAATTAAATTAACATCTGAATTCAGCAACAATGAACCATTTTTGAAAATTATTCGATTCAACAGCGCTTCTTGAGAACGAACATGAATCAAATGAGTAGCCGGTCCTGATGATAAAAAACCATGTGCAAGGCGAGTTCCATCTCGAGACCATCGAACTGTATTGACAATACTACCCGAAGTTACCGAAAAAATTTGAGCCAACGTAAGATGTACTTTATCAAAGTAATAAATCCTAAATACAAAAGCAGAACCACTTGTCACCTGCGTAGCAACCGACAAATACGTGCCCGTTTTATCCCAGTGCATTGAAGCCACCGCATTCAGTCCGCCAATACGAGCAGTCTGGGCTTCGGCAACCTGTGCACCCGATGCATCGTAAACACGTATACTTGCAGTAGTTCCAGTTGCAAGACCAGCAGCAATGTACGAGCTTGTAGGATTCCAGTCAAGGGCCTGTACCGCGGCCGCAACACGTAGACTACTGGTAAGCGTTAATGATCCAGCACTAAAACCATAAATAAAAAGATTGCTACTTCCAGCAGCAGGCACACCTGAAAGGCCAACTGCTATCTGATTACCACCCTTAATAAAACCAATTGCTTCTCGACTCACACCAAGCGTTGTTGCAATGCTTGTTGTAAGTCGAGTTCCGAGGACCCCACTAGCAACAGAACACGTAAGAATCTGCCCACTCGTTGCAGATCTTCCCACAATCAAATAACTTCCTGAAGGATGCCATGCACATGCTTGAGCGGAGCTAGAAATATCAACAGCGCTCAGCTGAACCAATGTTCCGTTGTATACTCTATGTTCATAGGTACGTAAATCTGTACCGGCGCCAGTAGCAAGTCCTACCGCCAAGTAGCGCTCTGACGGATGCCACCGCACCGTATTCACGTTTCTTGCCAGTTCAACATCAACTGTTGTGGTAATAGTTGTTCCACCGCTAAAATAACCGATCAAAATTTCTCTTTTGGCATTACTTGGTAACCCAGCGGCTAAATAATCATCGCTTGCAACCCAATCAACGCTGTTAACTCGAAATGTCGTTGATGATGATGGTCCGTTGTGCCACGATGAAGTTACATTAAAAGAAAAAAGGTTTGTTTCAGGAATATTATATGGCAAAATGCTTTTAGGCATCTCAACTGAGAAAGTATTGGCCTCAATAATTGCTGGACTCAAAAAAGTAGAGATCTCTGCTATAGTCATATCTTTGCGTAAAGTAAATCGACCATTGTTCAGATGAACAGTCCCGATAACGGGCATGTAATCTTCAAACGTGCATGATGTTGTTGAGTCTTGCAACATAAAGCCGGTTGAAAATCGTGCAAAACCCAGTAAGCGATTATTTGTATCAGTATTGGGAAACGTTATGAACCCTTGAGATGATGCTACTGTTCGTGAGCCAACGGAAACTGAAAAAAGTTTGCAACATACAAAAAAAGCTGTTGTAATCAGCAAAAATACACAGCGTTTTTGAAAGCTCTTATTCATATCGTATCTTCCCAAACAAATTAAGGTTTGCTCCACCTAAAACTTGCAGAGTTAAGCTGTTATTAATCTTAAGAGCTTCCGCATTAAACTTTGCTTGGCTGCTCATAGTCACATTTTGATCTATAACTAATGTTCCCGTTGCTAAGTTTATTCCCGTTCGTGTTGAAATGAGCGTCGCTCCCTGTAAATGCAAAACCGATGTAGCGTCGCTAAAAAAAAGCAGATCTCTATTCGCCCGAGCAGGAGCGTAACTAAATGTTGTATTAAGACCAAAAAGCAATGTCGCTTTACTTGCTATAGAGCTTGTTAAACGTGTGGTATAATTAAATTTATTTGTCCCAGTAATAATAGTATCTTCATCAAATAAAATTGATCCACGAGAAAAAGTATACTCTCCAGACAGGTTGAGCGTACAAGAACGAAAGATAATTGACGCAGAGTCGTCCAAACATCTAATAACGCCTCCACGGAGATTTTTAAACTCTACATTCTCAAAAATCAATTGTGAACGAGGTCTTACAATAATTGAGCTTCCACTCTTAAATGTCAGATTTTTCCATCTCCCTGAAATTTTACACGCCCCTCCACAATGAAGCTGAGAAAGCAAATTTGTGTCACTGTTAAGAACAACGCTCAAGTCTTTTACTCTCAGTAACGATGTTGGAAAACTAAATTCAGTAAGAGCTTTAGGAAGTTCTAACGAATAATTATTTCCAAGAATGACACCTCCGCCAAAAACCGTTACAGTTGCACTTGTATTTGAATAGATAAAATCACGCTTTAAAACCAAAACACCATTATTGAGATTAATCAATCCCGATACAGGATAAAAATTATTAAACGTACAGGTCGTCGTGGCGCTCTGCAAAGTAAAGCCTTGCTCAAAGAATGCAAATCCAAGCATGGTATTATTGGTATCAGCATTTGGAAAAGTAATTGATACCTGATTTGATGGTGTCGTCAATGAACCGACAATTAAAGCCGCTATTTCAACACTCATAAAAGTAAGTAGGTATAATATAAAAAAAATTTTGAGCATTATATTTTTCATATGATAGTATGCCTTATGAGGTAAAAAATTGGGCAGAACCATCTAAATAATTTGGCTCTCGCTGATACAGCGTCGCGCTTTGAGCTATTCTTACAAGCCCCTGGTCATACGATATGGGCTGCTGCAAATCGAGTATTCCCTGAGGACCAATTTTAAGCACTGAAAGATCGTTGTACATTCTCCAAGAAGAAGCACGAACATTTTTGTAAATAAACCATCCATTATCAATATTAAGTTGCCCACCAGATTGTATTTCGATGGAGCAATCTCTACTTTCAGAAAAATCTCCAATGGAAATTCCTATTGGCAAAGACGAAAGCATTAATTCATCAAGTTTTAATTCAGCGCACATAGAAACAGAACCATCAATACTGACAGACCCTCCAATCAAAAGAATCCCTGTAGTCGTTACATGAAATGTACAATTGCGCAACGACAGCAATGAACTGCTATCTTCAAAAGCAAGCATATCTGTTCTTGTTGTCACAAAATCAACACTCAATGTCATATGAGGTTCCACTGCCAACATAGCATTAGCTTTAATGGTGCATATATTGGTTGGTTGTAAAACAAACGTTTGAGAACCGGTTAAATCGAGGTAACCAAGCACATCAAACGATCCTTTATCAAAGGAAAATACATCATCCTGAACAAGAGTAACATCTTGAAATATAATCTTACTTGAATCATCCAAGCACTTGATTTTTTCACTTGAAAGATTTTTAATCACCATATTTCTTAAAATAAGTGATGCTCCACGCTCCACAACAAGCTTTCCATGATTGTCTAAGTACAAAACATTTCCATTACCAATTACCGTATTACTTGGGCCACTAAATGTCCATGTTTGTGCTAAGTGTAAAGCTGCATTCAATTCGACATCATTACCGTTATCAAAATAAATAGAGCCATTCCATGTTAATTCCGCTGCACCAAGAATTAATTTACGTTTATTGCAACGGACTATACCATTCCCCAAAATCATCTTACCATCAACAAATCTTAAGTTTTCTTCAAAAAATAATGTACCATTATTGAGCTGAATATTTTGAGAAATACTACGCAAAACGGCACAAGTCAGACTTGCATTTACATCTTGCAGTACAATGTCATTACTCAAAACAAGATCACCTGAAATCCGATTATTATCTCCACGAACTTCAATATCTTGAAGCGAAATACTCGAATTTCCTTGAAAAGATTGGCTTCCTGAAAGAACTATTTTATTTGTACTACCAGTATGATAAGTCCCAACAATCGTAAGTGCATTATTATTATTAACATGAAGAGTTCCGCCATTAAATTCGATTGCTTGACCACTTACAGAAGAAGAATTAATAGCAACTTTGCCCGTACAATTTTGTATCTTATTTTGTAAAAAAAGATTTGCTCCATCAGGAATAACAAAACCGGAAGTTCCACTTCTAAAATTAAGTGACGCAAAACTTGAATAAAATCCTATCCCTAAGAAAAAAAGAGCACTCAGAAGCTTACTCATTATTACGTCTCCTTTTTTATGCAACATTTTTGTAGGTTAAATAACCACTGAGTATCTGAAGATTTGATTCTTGAAAAATATCAATTTTCAAATCACTATCTTCAGTCATTCCATCACCAAAAATAATACCTTCTGGTTGATACGCAGCATTGCTATAGAGATAACAATCGCCATGTACTTCCAAATATCCATTTGTAAGCTGCAAGCCAGTCGATGTGGAGCTTAACGATGCACTCTCCATAACAATTTTTGAAGTTCTATCAGAAAGATAAATGAGATTTCGCGCTGTTGACAAAGGTTCATAAGAAAGCGTAAAATCACTTAAAAGATTAAGTGTCGCACGGGGATCAATAACACTCTGTCGCGTAGATTTATAAGAAAAAGTCGATCCTTTTCCTTCCATTGTCAATACATCAATGACTTCAAACGAGCCATGCGAAAATGTAACATTTGAATCTTGGGCCCATACAGTATTATTAAAGATCACTTTGCCGGCATTATTAACGCAAAATAGTTGCCCATCATTCAATCCTTTAATCGCAATATTTTTAAACCTTACGGTGGAACCACGTTCAATAATCAATTTTCCGGTAGGATTAAAAATTATAGAACTCCCAGCACCATCGATGACGCAATTTCCGCTGAATGTCCAGGCTGATGTCAACTTTAAGTCTGATCGTAATAAAACCGACCCACCATTACAATCCCAATAGGTAGTACTTGTTCCAACCAAAGAAAGGCCACCCATGCTGACAGAATTACTTGAAACATTAACTTTTCCAGTTCCTGCGACAAGGATATTGTCAGTGAAAACTAATGGTTTAGTTAATGTTAACGTTCCACCACCAAGCGAGATAGCGCTGCCAGCTTGACCTAGCAGATCCCACGTTAAAGTAGCCGATGAATTTGCAAGAGTTACCGGAGCAACTATTCTTCCTGAACCAGTAATTCTGTTATTGGCACCTGTTGCTAACAATGCAATTGGCACGGCACCGGCGGTGAGTGTTACAGTGCCATTACCTGGAAGTAATAACACGGTCGACGAATACCGCTGACCAGTTAAAATAAACTCGTTACCTAAAATATTAACATTCGCTTTATTGTAAGAAAGAGTAGATCCAGAAGCGATAACAGTATTCCACAAACCTGTAAAACTCACTGTTATATTTTTTACTTCCAACGATGTATTAACATAAATATTAAATCCTGGGTCAATAATAATACGCGATAAATCGCTAAATGATTTGATCGAATAAGGCGTGCTATCGTTATAAACAAAATGACCTTCTTTAAAACGAATAGAGCTCCCAGGATCAAATGTTAATTGAAAGTCTTCAGTTGGTGTGCCATCCCCTATCTGCAAGCCTCCCTTAGAACTCGTTGACTTCAAATCTATTATGCATGTATTAAGCATCTCTAAGCTGCCACGCGTAAATCGCATCCCGGATGAAGTGACTACAAGCGTTGCTGCGTCAACAGCAAGAGTCGAAGTTGAATCTTCAAAATAAAACGGCTCGCGATCATCAAACCCATTTTTTCTTCCAATTTCGAATGCAACATTGTTATGCAATGTTAACCGCGTATGTTTATCAAGAGTACTTGTAAGCCCTGATTGATAGTAAACGGTAGTAGTCCCACTAAAATCAACTATCTCAACAAACCTGAGGCTCCCTTTTGTCCACGTAAAAATGTTATCAAAATCTACTTGTGCGTTTTCAAGAATAATACTTCCAGAGTCATCAATACATGAGATATTAGCTGTATTAATATTACGAAGATTAATATTTCTTAAATGCAACTTTCCTCCAGACCCTACTTTTATGGAGGCTGTAGGCATAAGTGACAAAGAGCGACCATTTCCATCAATGTAAGAATCACCATAAAAAACCAACTCTGAAGACAAAACCATATTGCCGTTAAGGTAAACTTTTCCCGATTGTCCAGTCCAACTAATAGAACTTGTCCAATTTAAATCTGTATGCCCAAAAGAGCATATATATGAAGCAAGATCAATAGTGCCCGTTCCGGATATAATGAGATCATCATCAAAGTTAAGATCTTTACCCAAAATAAGCGTACCGCCATTGAGATACGTATTACCCAAAATTTTTCCATCAAGTGATACCGTCAGCCGTGCATTAGAATCATGAAATATAATGTCTCCTCCCATATCGCCTGTACCAGACAATGAATTGCCTGAATTCTTGATATGAAGCCAATTTGGGAATACTCCATTAGACATAACAACTGATTTACTATCTCCATCCAAACCGAGCAAAAATGAATAAATATCATAATTATATGCGCTTAAGCGATACGACCCATATGGATTAGTAATTAAACAATTATTAAAATCGATAGAAACACCTGAAGAAACTGAGAATTGACTTGTCAAGTCGGATTGAATATCAACATTATTAAAATTGATATCCTGTAAAGCAAGAAATATACTGTTACCTGTTCTGATAAATTTAACTTCGATCTCATCATTTAAAAAATTATCAGCCCCCACCACATTATAAGCAAGCATACCATTAACCAATTTCAGGGCCGAAGCTGGAAAAAGCTTGACGTACGGATCATTTGCAGCATTACCATCGCCCAATGCAAGCGCCCCAGATTGTGATAAAGAATCTACATCAACCTGTACTTCTCGATCACACAAAAAAGTTCCTCGTGTTAATGTTGCTCCAGAACTTGTAACAACAAGTGTTGCATTCTCAAGCCTTAATATTGAAGAATAGTCTTCGAAATAGAGCGGTTCTCGATCGGTGTAACCTCTTTTTCGACCAAATACAACCTGAGCAAGATCTGAAAAATACCAGGTTGAATCTGCCCCTATGGTACTTGTTAACCCTGATGAATAGGTAAATTTGTATTTACAGGAAAACTCAACTAAGTTTTGTATTGAAATGCTTCCACTACTCAACGTATAATCACTGCTCTGAACCCATCGAACGTTATCAAGTATTAAGCTTGCTGAATCATCCATGCAATAAATATTAAAGTTTTTTACTCCATCAATCTCTACGTTTTTCAAGGTCAACGTAGAATTATGACCAATTTTTAAATTTCCATTGGTTCCCAGAATAATTCGATTTTTTCCTCCGTTAATCACGCAGGTCCCTTTAAAATCAATTGTTCCGGTAATATATAAGTCATTATTAAAAAAAATATTGGTATCTTTAAATATTAAACGATCACTTGATGGAAGAGCTGTAACACTTTGTGCAATATCAAAAATGTGATTATCACCATGAATGATACCGGGCGATGCAAAAAGAATTGGATTATTTAACGTCATATCGGTACCAAGCGTCAATTGTCCGCCGTGTAAACTTAGATGACCAGACACTGGGAAAACCGATCTAAACGTTGAAGTAATGGTATCATCGTCCATACCAAAGCCATTTTTCATCCAGCCAAAAGAGAGCATCTCATTTTGTGTAATAACAGGGGTTCCAAAATTTGTATACGCAACGACTGAAACAAGAACATCCGAGCCAACCTGATCCGCATAAGCAAAATCATGTAGAAATAATGAAAATAAGAACAGATATAAAATTCGAATTCGTTTCATACTCACGCTCTCTCCTTTAACACTTTTTCAAGATCAAGCCACAATTTTTTGCATCATTAATACATGCATAAATCTACTGTGACCTCTCCTCTTTAGAATTTAAAGCTATCTACTTTCTAATCAAGAAGCAATAACTTTTTAATAAAGATTCTTCTCTGTTTACTGGTACTTAATTACTCCAAAAAAATCTGCTTGTGCTCCAGATCGCACAACAACATCTAAGCTTGCATCAAGCCATAACGCTTCTGCAGTATTTTTTCCTTCACTACTCATGGTCACTTTGTCATCAATAATCAGCGTCCCTCCGCTTAAGCGAAGTCCTGTACGTGTCGAATGTAAAGTACAACTATCCAGATACAGCTGCGATGTTTTATCGGTCATAAAAATGAGGTTTTGATTTGGCCGTACGGGAGCGTAGCTAAATGTTATTCCATCTCCAAAATACAATTTAGAATTGGAAGCAATAGTACTGCCAAGCGCTGACGTATAAATAAATTTATTGGTTCCAATAATCTTATTATCTAAATCAAATAAAAGAGATCCCTGTGAAAAAGTATAATCTCCATCAAGTGAGATAATACAATTACGTAAAGTAATAGAACTGGTATTTGTCAAACACCGCAACTGAAAACTACCCACATTATACAACCACGCATCTTCTATAACCAAGGAAGATCCAGGTAACCCAATAAGTTGTCCATCAGAAGCAAAGGTAATTTTATTTCCAGTGGCATTAATCTTGCATGTATTACTAAATTTCACAGGACCGGTAACAACAATATCATTTTTACATACCAGCGTCGCACGATCAAATCGTAGAGGACAGATACTACTAGAAGCTCCTTGATACACAAATACCTCATTAGTTGATCCGATACCCCCTGCATAAGCAAAATAGCTCCCTGAACGTGACCACCGAACAGCATTACTTACAAGATCAGTACTTCTGTCATATATTTGAGTAAGCGTTTTTGCAACGCTATCCCATTGAAATATATAGACCTTTCCAGCTGAACCATTTGTGCCACCAACAAGTAAATAGGTTCCGGTTTTATCCCAATGTACAGAGTTGCAATCTAGCCCAATGTTTAAACGCGCTGATGCTACCTCTTTAACCTGAGTTGCTGATGTATCATACATACGAATACTATTAGCATTCCCCGAAAGTGCCGCGGCAACAAATGTTCCCGTTGGACTCCAATCGACAGAATTAATCGTTGCTCCAGCATCCAAACTTGATGTCAACGTTAAGGTGCCCCCACTAAAATTATAGATATACAGTTCACTAACGTTAGCTGTTGCATTGCTTGCGGTTCCTGCGGCAAGCTTATTGCCCCCTGGAGCAAAACTTAATCCAAGCACATTTTGAGCGGGAGAAAGATTAATTGTCGTCGATGCACCAATAACTCCACTTGTATTAACCGCATACGTAACAATTTCATTATTAAGAGCTCCACCGCTAAATCCTACAACTAAGTAAGCTCCTGATGGATGCCATGCAAGAACCAAACCGGTAGCACTCAAAAGCGTACTACTCAATTGAGCCAAAGTTCCGTTGTACACACGATGTTCGTAAATAAGAACATTAAGCACTAATGACGAAGTTGCAACTGCAAGGTATCGTTTTGTTGGATGCCACGCTACCGCGTTAACATTAACGCCAAGGGTACCCAGCTCTTGCGTCAGCGTTGTTGTAACAGTACTTCCTGAAAAATACCCTATTTTCAACTCGGTGTCGGAGCCTGCACTTGATGAACTCGCTGCAAAATAGCTATCACTCAATGACCAGTCAACCGACTGCACGGTACTACCCATCTGCATAACCCCATCACTTTGTATAGAAAAGCAAGGATTTGTCGGCAATAAAAAATCCTGTACTGCTCTTGGCAAAAACAATGCATGGTTATTTGCAAGTATAACACCACCCGTTATTGATGATTCCGTATTGCTCAACGTAAAGTCTTTTTTGAGAACTAGAATGCCACCGCGTAAATCAACTAAGCCTGAAGCAGGCATATAGCCATCAAATGTACAGCTTGTTGTATTATCTTCTAAAAGAAATCCATCTTCCAGAGCCGTAAATCCTAAAATTCTATTATTCGTGTCTGTTGAAAGAAAACGAACAAGCGATTGGCTTGAAAGAGCAGATTTTGAACCGACACTCACTCCCTGAAGAGGGATGGAAAAGAGCACATAAATAATAAAAAAAAGAGATATTAATTGAGCTTTTATCATACATTGAATCTCTCTGTAATCACAATATTTTATTGATACTTAACAGAACCAAATATTTCAACGACAGCTCCAGCACGAACGACAATATTCAAATTTGAGTCTAGCCAAAAGCTTTCAGCGGTGTTTTTTGCCTCACTACTCATCGTCACTTTATCATCAATTATTAAAGTTCCGTTACTCAAATGCAAACCCGTACGTGTTGAATGCACCGTACACCCATCAAGGTACAAGTATGATGTTGAATCTTGCATAAAAATGAGATTCTGATTTGCTCGAGATGGAGCATAACTCAAGGTCATACTACGATCCAGTTGGAGCATTGCACCAGAAGCTATTGTGCTTCCAACAGGTGAACTATAAATAAATTTGTTTGTTCCAATAATAATGTTATCTAAATCAAAAAGCAGTGACCCTTGAGAAAAAGTATAATCTGAAGCCAATGAAATAACACAATTACGCAGCGTTATTGATGCGGTATTACTTAAACATTGTAATCGCGCAGTTCCAAAATTTGCTAAACAAGCATTTTCAAGAATGAGATACGAATTTGGACGAACGACAATTGAACCACCGTTAAATGTCAAACGTTTTCCTCGAGCATCTATTTTGCATACATTAGAAAAATTGAGCGCCCCGGTAATTGAAACGTTAGAATTGCAAACAAGCGTGGTTCTATCAAAACGCATAATACCGGGTAGTGTATAGTCTGCAGCAATTTGTGGTAATTCAACCGTATGATAATTACCTCGAATTATTCCGCCTGTTATTGATGAAAGTGTATTACTCAATACAAAGTCTTTATAAAGATATAAAATTCCACCATTCAATGTAACGGCACCACTTACCGGTAAATATCCATCAAACGTACAGGCTGTAAGATTGTCTGTTAAAATAAAACCTCTTTCAAGCGCAGTATATCCAAGAATTTTATTAACAGTTGCGCTTGGAAATGTAACAACCACTTGACTTGAGGCAGCAGATTTTGACCCTACAATTAGAGCCTCAAGAGGAACATGTAAAAAAAATATTACACTCAAAAATCTAATATAAAACTTAATATTATTTTTCATGAACATCTCGTAGAAGCATGAGTTAAAAATATACACATAATACCTTCCACAAGTTTTTGCATATTTAATTGGATAATTTCAAGTAACTCAAGAACACAGCGGGAAAGACAATAAGGAAGCCGCCTTGCGAAAATAAATTCACAAGGCGGCTTCTTCTCCACATGGTTTTTTTAGTTACATTAATTAAGCTTTTTGATCAACATTGGCATTCAATTTTTCCAATTTTTTAAAATTACTTTCGAGCTCATCAATCTTTCTTTGTTGAGCCTGTTGCGAAGCAAAAAGCTCTTGATATGCACTTACAAGTAATGGAATAAAAAGATGATACCTGATTGTTTCAGGTTTACCATTTTTAAAAACAACCAGATCTGGGCATATCTGCGCAACTTCTTCTGCAAGAAAACCAAACTGCTTTATTCCCAATGGATCAAGCTCTTCGTTGTACTGAAATTCAACGGTGCGTATTCTTGCTAAGCCGTCTACTACGCAACTCGATACATTATTAATATTCTTTTTATATTTTTCAGAAGACGTAACAGTTCCCAACTGACCACTTGCATTCACAAGAACAGGCACACCACTTGCCGATGTTGCACCATCAATACCACTGATGTAACAACTCGTTGCATCGGTCCCAATGCGAATAGCATCAGACTCACTGGCAGAACCAGCAGCAGCAGTAATATAAATATTATTATTTCCCGTTTCTAAGTTATCTCCAGCTTCCAAACCAATAGCAACATTATTTGAAGCTGTAGTCATATGTTGCATTGCCAGAGCACCAACCGCAACATTATTCTCACCAGTCAAAAAATAGTTTCCCGATTGACTGCCAAGAAAAGTATTCCCTTCTCCCGATGAATGCAAAAATGGCTGTCCACCTACGCGTATGCTCCCTCTGTATAAATTGGTTGGATTCATGACGAGATCACCCTCAAGCGCCACACTTCCTTTGATATCAATAAGCTGGAGCGTAGTAACAACTGCAATCTTATTATTTGCTGGAATCAATGTTGCTAAATAGGCATCATTTGGGTAGTATCGCGTGCATGTTGGTACATCACCAACATCAATACTCGCAATGCTACTAACAATGCCAGAATCTTGAGCGATGGCAAAAAAACGAATTTTCCCATGTAGCAAAGCTCCTCGTTCAGCAACTACTAAATGCAAATTATTCTTAGAAAATTCGACATTAAATGGATTATCCACAAAGACCGAATTGTCTAGTGATGTCAATTCGCCACTTTCCATATTTACGCCAAAAAATGCAACTGTATTTTGAGTTAAATTGGAGACAGCAAGAAAATTTCCTTGAGGTGAATAACGAACAAACCCTTGAAGGGGCGGGAGGCGTAGCATGGACGTTTTCTCAACGCCACGGGGAAGTTGAGATGTTGTAAACGGAGAACTTTCAATTTCAGTCAAAGCTCCCGTCATCTGGTCAATAGCATAAACCGTTACCGTTTCGGCGGGAGGATTTGTAACGGCTAAAAATTTGGCATCAGGAGAGAAATCGGGAGCAAAAGAAATAGGAGCACTAAATGGAGAACCTGCAACTTCTGTTAAAACACCCGTTGTACCATTAACAGAATACATAGACACAGACCCTGCTGAATTTCCAACTGCAAGCCACTTACCATCAGGCGAAACCATAATTTCTTGAGGAATACCCGGTATTGAATAAAATCCAACTTCAGCTAAATCGCCATTAGAAGGATCAACAGAAAAAACTACAACACCCGGAGCGTCACCAAGGCATGTTACCGCTAAAAAAGCGCTATTCATAAAAAAGACTGGATATTGCGGTGTATCTAAATCAATCCCAACAAATGGTGATGCAAGATTTGGCGAAAGCGCACCCGATTCAAGGTTCATAGAAAATACAGAAATTGTTGAAGCTGTTGTATTAGCAACAGCCACAAACTTTCCATTATTTGACATAGCAATACAGTTTGCTCCAGCAATACCACCTCCCGAAAATGGAGATCCACTGGCAACGTGTGGAACAAAATATTGACCAAGATGACCGACATTAAGGCGGTGAAACTCAGTAGCAGCTGAACCCCGTTTAACAAGAGTATTCGCAACAAAAGATACCGAAGCTGCTTGTGTAGGTGCAACAGATGTTGCTATTTCTGCAGCGCTTTTTCCTCCAACATTTGCAACAACGGTTGAAGACTGGCCACCCGTTACATCTCCTGTAAGGGCCTGTGTGAAAGTTTTTGCCGAGTTAGCAAGTCCATGAAGATTTGCAGTGATATTGTTAGCTGAAAAACTTCCGCTCTTATTTCTTTTAACCAGCGTATTCGGAATATTCTGAGAAGTTGCATCTGGAAGACGAGTTTCCACCTCCTGCACATTAGCAAATTCGTCATCAGTAAATAGCTCCTGAGCGCCTATAGGTAAATGTATTAAAACAAAAGATATAAACACAATAAAACTCTGTCGGTTACTTTTCATCAATAATCTCCTCAGTTATTAATCACGCGAGATTGTTTCGATATCTCTTGCCTCAACTCTGCAACAACACTTTCAAGGGCATCAAGCTGAATTTGTTGCTGCTGCAATAACTTTAATTCCAAAGGAGGTAAAAAATGATAACGAATCGTTTGCGGGTCGCCCTGCTCATCGAATATAACCAATTCAGGACATACCTTTGCAACCTCTTCTGCAAGAAGTCCAAATTGTTGTATTCCCGATGGATCAAGCTTTTCATTATATTTAAATTCTACAGGAGCCAGTTCTAACAGTCTCCTTGCATACTCATCTATCACCTGAATATCTTTTTTGTATTTTTCAGATGATGTTATGGTTCCCAATTGACCGTCACTATTTACCAGTACTGGAACTCCACTGGCAGACGTCGCACCATTGATACCGCTGATGTAGCAACTCGTTGAATCCTGGCCAATACGAATTACATCTGCTTCATCAAAAGCCCCTGCAGGCGCTGCTAAATAAATATTATTGGTTCCTGTAAATAGATTATCTCCAGCGCTGTAGCCAATCGCAATGTTATTATTGCCCGATGTTATATGTTGCATAACCAAAGAACCGATTCCAACATTACGAGCGCCAGATAGAAACAAATTACCTGCTGCATGGCCAACAAAGGTATTGTCATCTCCTGCTCCATGCAAAAATGTTTGGCCGGCTATTCGAATAGTACCGCCATATATGGAACTTTCTTCAAATTCTATGTTTCCATCTATCGCTACACTTCCATCAATAGTGATCAATTCTGCAACATCGACAATAGCAATTTTACTATTAATTGGCATCATCACTGCAAGGTATTCACCATTTGGAAAGAAGCTTACGTCGTACGGGATGTCTCCAACATCAAGACCACCCCGAGCAGTCTCGATTAAGAAATTAGACGCAGGGTCGATAGTATAAATTCTGACACGCCCATTAGGCGAGCTTCCACGCTCAGCAATCGCCAGCTCTGAGCCATCAGGAGAAAAAGAAATTCCATAGGGACTAGCCAGTAAGATAGAACTATCAATTGAAGTCAATGCTCCGGTTGTTAAATCTGCAGAAAAATATGCAGCCGCATCAGTATTCGGGTTGGTTACTGCAAGTAAGTTTCCACCAGCAGAATATCTTACAAATCCTGGTAAAGTCGGTGTCCGTAATAGTGGCGTTTTTTGTACTGTTCGAGGAACTTGGCCGGTAAAGAACGGTGCACCATCAATCTCAGCACCAACTCCAGTATATGGATTTCCTCCAATAACAGTAACAAGCTCTTGAACCGGATCAAAAACTGCTAAAAATTCAACATTGGGAGTAATGGCAAGGCTATATGGATTAATTGATATATCAAATGGTGAATTTGGAATTTGCATGAGTGATCCACTCTCTTTATCAACAAAATATATGTACACCGTATTTGGTTGAGTCACAACAACAAGAAAGTTGCCATCAGATGAATATTCAAGCCCATAGGGCGAACCAGTTACGGTATAAGAAAGTACTTCATCCAAAGCGCCAGTTAAAGGATCCACTGAAAATATATCAACAATTGATTGGGTACCAGTGCATGTTACTGCTAAAAAGTTATCATCATCAGAGAAATTTAGACACTGCGGTGTAACTGAAGATAATTGAGCTCCTGTAAATGGTGACCCTATAATAGGCGTAAGCTCTCCAGTTGCAAGATCTGCCGTAAACATGGAAATAGTTGAGTTGCTTGGATTTGTGGTCGCCAAAAATTTACCATTATGACTTATTGTCATACAATTTGGAGTTATCATACCCCCACCAAAAAATGGAGATTCGTCGATAAGTTCTGGAATACTCAAACTTCTTAATTCATCCACAAAAAGATTACTGATCGTTGTATGCCCAAGGGAATCTCGAAAGACAAGCGTACTTGGATCAGCCCCTGAACTAGCAGCCATTACGGTTGTTACAGTTATTCCAACATCCGCAGCACTGTGCCCACCAACAAATTCAACAACTGTTGAAGATTGGCTACCTGTTACGTCACCCGACAACGTTTGAGTAAAAGTTTCCGCCATGGTAGCAAGACCACTAAGATCAGCAGTGATTCGACCTGCAGAAAAATTCCCTTCCTGATCTCGTGTAACAATTGTCAGTGGTTCATTCAATGCCGTTCTAGCACTCACCGTAAGCACCGTATCAGCTACCTGACTAGCGCTTTGTCCACCAACAAATTCAACAACCGTTGAAGACTGACCACCTGTTACATCACCAGTAAGAGCCTGCGTGAAAGTTTTTGCAGAGTTAGCAAGTCCACGAAGATTTGCAGTGATATTATTAGCTGAAAAATTTCCGTTCTTATTTCTTTTAACCAGCGTATTGGGAACATTTTTAGAAGTTGCATCTGGAAGACGAGTTGCTAGGCCCTGCGCATCGGCAAATTCAAATTCGTCGTCAATAAACATTTCCTGTGCGCTTATCGGCGAATACATTAAAACAAATAATATAAATATAATACGGCTCTCTTTGTTGCTTCTCATCAATAGTCTCCTCAAAGGATTAAGTTATATTTGATATAAATTTACAGGTTAAAGAATAGATATCAGTCGAACTTATCTGCAAGAATTTTAAATTAAAATTCTTCACAAAATATAAGATTCGAGATCTATAAAGTGTTTATCACAAAGAATTCATACGAAAATTAAAAAGCATAATAAATCTAACGCAGTATCATTTGACTTTGAACTGCAACGATGTCATCCCGGACCGGAGTTTATCCTGAGCCCTGAACTGAGTCGAAGGATCGAAGGGCACCATAGCTTTTTGACTCGCCAACTTATCTCAACACTCTTATCAAAATTAATTGATTTATAGGAACCAATCGCTTCAATGAGCATACAATCTTTAAATAATAAGCTGCCCTTCGCTTTAAAGAAATAGAAAAATCTTGAAACTCTTTACTGAAAAACTTTCCCTTGCTCTTCTCATAAATTATTGACTATTCAAGAATGTTTTCTTTAGCATCAAAACCAAGCGGGCTGTATTCCTTATTTATTTTTTTGGGAGAGTTTTCATGACTGATATATTTCGTCGTATTTGTCGCTATGCATTAATTGCAAGCACAATTTTTTGTTTTTCCATCAATATTGATGCGCAAATAGTTATTGGTAATCTCCAAGTTACTGGTAATACAACTCTTGACGGTACTCTTGAAGTGAAAGGTGCATCGGAGCTTTTTCGTAGTAATTTAACATTACAGAAAGCAAGTGGAACAGGGTCTCCTCTTTTTGATATTAAACAATCAGACGGCACGCTCAAAGCGCGCATTTTTGGAAATACAACAACTGGTGAAAAAGGTTTTAACGTTTCCATTGATGGAACAAATCCAAATATCAGCATTGACAATGGCGGCAACATTGCACTCCTTGGAGATACTGAGGTTAGTGGTCCTTTACACGTTGAGGGTGCCTTGAATGTTCTAGGTGATACTCAATTTGCCTCCGCTAATAAAGGAACTATGTTCCTATCAACAGGTTACACCTACACGCTTGGGAATTTAATAGATTTTGATTCAATGGAGAATCCAGGCACTATAGGCGGCGACCCTCTTACATATATCGTAGAAGTTGCAGGTGATTACCTTGTAACAGTCAGACTAACTTCAAATAATTTAACGACCACTGAAGGCATCTTGAGTGCGGCGATTTGCCAGGTTGAAGTTGTAAAAAATGACACAGTTGTTTTATGCGCTTACCAGTCATCCGTTTCACCTACAAGTGAAAATCATCATGCTCTTTCTGGTGTAATTCGAGCAAACGTTGGAGATACAATCTCAGCTTCTTATACAGCTTGGGCAATCAAACTTAATGGCAGCTTGGGCGAAGTAGCTGGTACCATTAACTTAATTGGCGATGAAGATGGCATTTTAAGTTTTATGAGAGTAAATTACCTTTCTTCAGAACCTCCAGGACCACAATAATTAGTTACTTTGCATAAAAAATCGTTAAGTAAAAGGGCAAGCTTTATGCTTGCCCTTTTACTTAACAAGAGATATCTAAAAGACACAGTCCTATCAACAATCCCTTCAATCTATTTACTCCGCACACTATATTCTTTAATCTTGATAGTAAGAATAGCTATTTAAAATAGCATTAAACTTACTCCGGGGGGAGAAATAATGAAAGTCTGGGGATTTCTTGCATATCTTATCATCTGCTTGCATACAACAATGTTATCTGTACCATCACAAATGGCTGCTCTATGTAAACTTAAATATATTCATTTTTCACGCAAAGATATCGATTACTTGCGTGATCATAAGAAAAAATTTTGTATTCTTAATTTCTTGCCAAGCGACTGGATGGGAGGGGTAGAATCATGCGTCATTGCTCAGCACGATATAATGCATCGCGCTTTACATTTCAAATCTCTCATGTTTGTATGCCACGAATCGCCAGTCCAAAAAAACTTATTTCTTTCTCAATTACCGCATTACAGCTCTCATGCCGATAAATTACGCAAATATGATTTTGGACTCTATCAGCGCACCCTATCGGAGCAAATACGAAAGCTTTGTATAAGACACAACGTTGATATTATCCATTGCCATAAACCATATCACCTCGAACTTTTACGAAATGCAATTGCAGGTCTACAAGTAAAACTTGTCCTTATGTATCATGGCTCTAAAATTCCAGAATCGGACTATCCGGCATTTAAAAATCTTGATGGAATTATAGCGGTAAATTTAAACGCCAAACATCTTATAGAACAAGCAAATCAATTGTACCAGCTTGACATCAAAAACATTGTGCAGATATTCCCTCCCTTCAATGAAAAAAAGTTTTTGAACTACAAACCAATACATGGCTCCCGTAAAGAATTTTTCAAACAAACATACGCTTGTGATATAGGCCAAGCTCCACTTATTTGTAATATTGGGAATTTTTATGGCCCAGCAATAAAACCGGAAGACAAGGGCTTTGTCTTTGAGAAAAATCAAGAAGTACTTATTAAGGCTTTATACATACTTATTCATGAACGTAAAAAAAAGGTACAAGCTTTGTTTGTTGGAGATGGACCAAATAGAGTATGGCATGAACAACTCAGTAAACAACTTAATCTGGCAAAACATATCCACTTCCTTGGATTCTGTAATGAAATTCATAAGATTCTATCGTATATAGACATTCACGTCCTGCCTTCACATGAAGAATCTGTTGGCATTGCTACACTAGAAGCATCACTCATGAAAAAGCCATCCATTGGATCATCGGGCACGGGCTCCGAGCAAACCATTGTTCACAATCAAACTGGATTTATTTTTAATAATAATGATGCTAACGATTTGGCCGATAAACTTGAGCAACTTATCGATAACCCAGAGTTACGCATGACCATGGGCAATAATGCATGTAAATATGTAACCAATCGTAATAATTTTGGCCGACCAAATGCACAATTTACTCAAGAAGCTATCTTTAAAAAATTGAGCACATTTTATAAACGCTTAATAATGTCATAATATCAGACTGATACAACCATTGGGGGGCCAATGAATCATCATACACTTATGATAACTATAGCCAGTTTTTTTATACAAATCACAACCTTAAACTCAACACCGCATATCTCACATAGGCTCAGTTGTTTTAGTTTCTCTCGAAAAATGCAACCTAATCCTCATAGAAAAAAACCACGCATTCTATCGCTGTGCACACTGGCAGGAAGAGGTGGTATAGAAGTAAGTGCACTTGCCTTGCACAAACAACTTCTTAAAGAAGCTTATGATCCAATAATCCTTGTGGGCATCAATACATTTGCTCAACAAGCATTATATGATCAAAAAATTTCACATTACGCCTCAAAAGCACACAGCGCTTTAGCCTATAACGACTATAAGTTATATAAAAATATTTGGATCAAACAGATTCGAGAGCTGTGTAAAGATTTACATATTGATATTGTACAATGCAATCTTCCCGAAGATGCTCTTTTGGCTCGTCAAGCAACTCAGGGGCTCTCTACCAAAGTTATTCTCATGTTTCATGCTCCACGATTGTATGCGCTTGAATGCTTCAAAAACCTCGATGCTGTACTTCCAGTTAATATCGATATCGCACATCAACTCAATGGGGCAAATCAAGATCTTAAACTTGGGATAACACATATTATGCATTTGCTTCCTTTTTTTGATGAGGAAAAATGCTTGTACTTCAAACCATCAAACATATCTAAAAAACAATTTTTTAAAAAAAATTTCAATATTACCATCGACGCAAAGCTTCCAATAATCTGTATGATTGGAAACTTCTATGGCCCAGCACAAAAGCCTTATTCAGAATTTATATTTCAAAAAAACCAAGAGTTATTAATAAGGGCTTTGCACAAGCTTATGTATGAGCGTAAAAAAAGGGCGCATCTGTTTTTTATTGGTGATGGTCCTAATCGAGCATGGCATGAAAACCTAGTACGTGAGCTTAAGCTTACAAACTATGCTCATTTTCTAGGCTTTCAACATGATACCTGCAATATCCTTGAACACTCTACTATGCATATTCTTGCATCACGAGAAGAATCGTTTGGAATAGCACACATAGAAGCAGCATTACACAAAAAACCATCTCTTGGCGCCGAACAAACAGGTGCCCAATATATTATTATCGATGGTATGACCGGTTTTGTTTTTAAAAATAATGATATTGATGATCTTACCAATAAGCTTGAATTTTTAATCGCAAATCCTGAACAATGTAAACTA
>Ga0154020_10001777_pt1 | contig 26451 bp, 21 predicted proteins | sample Klosneuvirus_201_FD_109709 | JGI IMG/M metagenome (GOLD analysis project Ga0154020, IMG submission 109709) | Active sludge microbial communities from wastewater, Klosterneuburg, Austria - Klosneuvirus_20160825_MG | ecosystem: Engineered > WWTP > Aerobic digester > Activated sludge | place...
CGTGGCTCCTCGTCGGGTTCGCCGCCGCCGTGCTGATCTTCGGCTTCTGGGTCGACGGCCGCACCGAGGGTCGCTTCGCGCGCTTCGGCAAGCTCGGCTGGGTGCTCCAGATCGCGGCGGCGCTCCTCGCATACGGCGTGCTGCGCCCGGGTCGTGGCGATTCGAGCCAGCTGCAATCCCAGCTCGCGGCCGGCCAGCCGGTGTTCCTCGATTTCTATTCCAATTATTGAGCCGCGTGCCTCGCGGCAAAGCCCGTGGTCGACGGGCTCGAACAGCAGATGAAAGGCCAGCTCTCCGTCGTCAAGATCGATACGGGGAGCGAGGAGGGCCAGAAGCTCGCCGGGCGGTATCAGGTGAACCTGTTGCCCACGTTCATCGTCCTCGATGCCAAGGGCCGCGTCGTCTACCGCAAGCAGGGTGGCCGGCCCGAGCCCGACGTCATCGCCAAGCTGCCCCTGCGCTAGGCGTGGAGGGGGTCACACCCGCGTGACAGGAGACGCCCGTCGGCGCACTGGTACGCTTGCCGTCCATGCGTCGACCCGTCGTCCTCGGTCTCGCCCTCGTCGGTGCGTTGTTCGCCGCCGCTCCCCGCTCCACCGTGCAGGTTGCGCGGGCCAACGCCGTCGACAAGGTGCCCGCTGCACCCGCCACGCTCGCGGTCGCGCACGGCGCGCTCGACGCGACCACGACCGAGGTCGGGCTCGTGACGGTCGGCCTCGGGAGCGGGACGCCGACGCTCGCGCCCGTCGGTTCGGTCGAGCACGTGCGCGGGTCCGCGGTGCGCGGCGCCGTGCTGGGTGCGGCCGTGCTGGTCGCGGTCGAGGAGCCTGGGCCGAAGGGCACCTCGTACGCGGGCGCGCTGCACCGGCTCGACGCGACGGGCGCGCAGCGCCTCTGTGGTGGCCTCACCCGCGCAACGGGGCCGCTCGTCGTCGGTGGCCGCGTGCTCGTCTCGCGCGGCACGGACGGGCCGGAGCCCACGCCGGGGCCGGCGACCGAGGCCCTCGCGCTGCGCGCCGACGCGCTCACCATCGACGAGGTCGATCCCGCGACGGGCACCACGCGCACCCTCTGGAGTGGCGTGGGCTACCAGGCGTTCCTCGCGGGCGCGCTCGGCCACGAGGCGTTCGTGTACCTCTCGCAGGCGTCGGGGGCCTCGCTGTTCGCGCTCGACGTCGCGACCGGCGCCGTCCGCAAGCTCGGGGCAGTGGCGCCGTTCGCCCGGGATTTCAGCGTCGATCCGGTGCGGAAGGCGCTCGTGTTCGCCGACCTCGCCGTCGCCGATCGCTGGCAGGTCCAGAGCCTCGACCTCGGCAGCGGCGCGCGCACGGTCCTCCTCGAGACCCAGGGCGACCACCCCATGCCGTTCGCGCTCGCGGGCGGCGACGTCGTGCTCTCGAGCGACGGCGACCATGGTCTGCTGCGCCTCGCGCGCACGGCCGTCGTGCGCCAGAACCTGCTGTCGCCGGCGGGCGACGGCTCCGACGCCGCCACCCACGAGGAGGGCCGCTGGCTCGCCGTCCGCCACACGCCGACCACGCGCTTCCGGGGCAGCAGGGCGCCCTCGCTGATCGTCGTCGACGTCGACACGGGGCAGTTCGTGCCCGTCGACGTGCCGCTCGGGCACTTCGTGCAGTCGCTCGGCTTCCTCCGCGGAGGTGCGTCGTGAGGCTCCTTCGCTGGATGGGCGCCGTCGCCGTCGCCCTCGCCGCACTCGCGCCCTCGAGCGCGGAGGCCGCGCCGTGTGGCCCCACCTACTGCCCGAGCTACGGCACCGAGCTGCACGCGTGCCCCTGGAAGAGCGGCATCCGGTGCCGCGTCGATCCGGTGGTGAAGGACAACCCCACCTTCGCCGAGCTCTCCGACCTGTTCGACAAGATCGCCGTCGGTCCCTCCAAGTACGGCGCGCTCGGCTGGGGCTACTCCCTCGACGCCACCGTCGGGGTCGCCGCCCCCAAGAAGGTCCCGGTCCACTTCCCGTGCGTGCTGCTCAAGGCGATCAGCGCGCTCGAGTCGGTCGGCTGGAACCAGTTCTGTCAGCCCACCGGCCCCGTCTGCACGGGCAAGCAGCAGACCATCGTCGCCTGCGACTGCGGCTACGGCCTCATGCAGGTCACGAGCGGCATGAACATGGGCGAGACGAGCGCCTACGACCCGAACCGCGTGGCGAGCGACGCCGCCTACAACGCCTCGGTCGGCAGCCAGATCCTCGGCGCCAAGTGGAACTACGGGCCGGCGGTCGGCGACCGGCAGCTCGACGTGATCGAGGACTGGTACTTCGCCACCTGGGCCTACAACGGCTTCGCGTTCAGCAACAACCCGAACAACCCGGCGTACCCGGCCGACCGCAAGCCGTACCGCGACCCGGGCGGTCTGTCGGGCGGCAACTATCCCTACCAGGAGAAGATCTGGGGCTACGTGCGCGTGCCCTACGGCCTCAAGGAGAAGGCGGGCGTCGCGGGCTACAAGGCCTACCCCATCAGCTTCCCCGACCGCTCGAAGATCTGCGCGAGCTGCGGCAAGCCGACCGCGAACATCCCCGAGCCCTCGCCGACCCACGTCAGCGACTGCCCCGGCAGCGGGGGCCCGCCGCCGCCCGCCCCCGGCCCGCGCTACGAGCTCTCCACGGAGGTCGACGCGGACGATCGCTTCAACGACGGCACGTCCAAGGCCATCGCCGATCTGCTCGAGGGCGACACCCACACCGTCGACCTCGTGATCAAGAACACCGGCGACAAGTCCTCGCCGAACGTCTCGCTCGGCGTGTCGGTGCCCGACCCGTGGGTCGTGGCGGGTGGCTTCACGATCGAGTCCGACGCGACCGGCAAGTTCGCGGTCAACGACGCCGACGCCCGCCCCGACCAGCCCTCGCGCACCGCGCCGGGCAAGCGCTTCACCTTCCAGCTCAACGCCTTCGCGGTCGGCGAGACCAAGCGCGTGCGTCTGAAGGTGAAGGCGGCGCAGTACTCGATCGGCACGCCCGACCACCCCGACGTGCGCGAGTGGGTGCAGAAGGTCGAGGGGGTGTACGAGAAGGCCGAGTGGGACACGGCCCCGACCAACCCGAGCGGCCAGACCTGGAACGGCGGCGATCTGCGGGCCTCCGAGCGCCTCGACGTGTTCTCGAAGATCCACTGGAGCTTCGACGGTGGCACCTTCGAGGGCTGGGTCGCCGGGGGCGCGGCCACCGCCAAGCTCGACGCGAAGGCGCTCGTGGTCGACACGACCGGCGACGACCCGCAGATCGTCGGTCCCGAGACCGAGTTCGACGCCGCCACGTACCCCGTGCTGCACCTGCGCGTGAAGGGGGGCAGCGCGGGCGCCCGCGTCTACTTCTCCACCAAGGACGCGCCGGGCTTCGACGAGGCGCGCTCGGTGAGCTTCGACCTGCCGGGGGCCGCGGAGGCGCGCGAGTTCGGCGTCGACCTGCGCAGCAACCCCGCCTGGAAGGGCACGATCACGCGGCTGCGCATCGACCCGCTCCCGAGCGGCACGAGCACGGTCACCTTCGAGGACCTGCGCATGACGGGGCCCGAGGGGCTCGTGCCCATCGACGTGCAGGCCTCGGCCGAGGGCAGCTGCGGCTGCGAGACCCCGGGCCGACCGATCGCGTCGGGCGTCTCGCTCGGCGCGCTCGGCCTGGCCATGTCGCTCGTCGTTCGCCGACGCCGGCGGTGACCTACGGGTCGATGGTCCCCCGCTCGATGGCGCTCCGGGCCTGGGCGGAGAGGATGCGCACGCCCACGATCATCATCGCGAAGCGCTCGTCCTTGGTGAGGCCGTGCTTGAACCGGTAGTAGATCTGCTGCGCGACGACGGCGGTCTTGAACAGCGCGAAGGCGTAGTGGAACAGGATGTCGGAGACGTCGCGGCCGGTCTGCTCCGCGTAGCGCGCGACCACCTCTCGCCGCGTGTACGCGCCCGGGGCGAACGTGGGCCCGAACGCGAACATCTTGGCCTCGTCGGCGTCGCCCGCCTCGACCCAATACGAGAGCGCGGTGCCGAGATCCATGAGCGGATCGCCGAGCGTCGACATCTCCCAGTCGAGCACGCCGACGATGCGCGTCGGGTCGCCCGGATCGAGCACGAGGTTGTCGAACTTCCAGTCGTTGTGCACGAGGGCGGCGCCGCTCTTCTGGGCGATGCCCTGCATGCGGCCCGCGAGCCAGGCCGCGACCTCTTCGACCTCGGGGATGTCGTCGGTGCGGCTGTCGCCGTAGCGCTTGGTCCAGCCCTCCACCTGCCGGACGACGTAGCCCTCGGGCTTGCCGAGGTCCGCGAGGCCGGCGGCGGCGTAGTCCACGGCGTGCAGCTCGGCGAGGCCGTCGACGAGCGCCGCGCAGGTCGCGCGCATGCGGGGTGCGTCGAGCCCGAGCGCCTCGGGCAGCTTGCGGCGCAGGATCGTCCCGCGCACGCGCTCCATCACGTAGAACGGCGCCCCGAGCACCTCGAGGTCGTCGCAGTGGGCGAGGGCGCGTGGCGCCTTCGGGTACACCGCGTGCAGGCGCGACAGGATGCGGTGCTCGCGCCCCATGTCGTGGGCCGTCTTGACCTTGCTGCCGAACGGCGGGCGGCGCAGCACGAGCTCCGGACCGCCGTCGATCTCGAGCAGATAGGTGAGGTTCGAGTGGCCGGCGGGGAACTGGGTGAGCGTGATCGCGCCGCGTACGCCGAGCGCGCGATCGAGCCACGCCGAGAGCGCCGAGAGGTCGAGCTCCTCCCCCGGTCGCACCGGCTTGCCGCGGTCGAGGAGGTCGCTCACGGTGCACCTCGCGGTGCGGCCTCGGTGTCGCAGAGGAGCGTGCAGTCGCGCGCGTGCTGGAGGAGGCGCGCCGGCACGCGGGTGAAGGGCCCGGGTTCGAGCGCGCGGGTCACGGCGTCGCGCTTGCCAGCGCCCGCCGCGAGGCCGAGGACCCGACGGGCGCGGAGCAGTGCCAGCGGCGTGAAGGTGAGGCGAGAGACGGCAGGGTTCATGGGCGGGTCGATGCACGGCACGCAGAGGCGCTGCCGCTCGAAGAGGTAGGGACAGCCGGGGTAGAGCGAGAGCACGTGCGCGTCGGCGCCGAGGCCGACGATCAGGAGATCGAGGTCGCCGACGCGCGAGATCACCCTGGAGAACGCGGCGGCGGCGCGCTCGGCCCGGCGCGCGAACCGCCGCGGCGACCCGGACAGCGCGGGCATGCGCAGCGGGATCACCCGCGCGGGGACGTGATCGAGCAGGGCGGCGCGCGCCGCGCGGAGGTTGTTGCGCGGGTCGTCGTCGGGCACGAGCCGGTCGTCGCCGACCGTGATCACGCAGCGAGCCCAGTCGAGCGAGCGGCGCGCGAGCGCCTCGTGCATGGCGACCGGCGTCGAGCCGCCGGTGAGCGCGACGAAGAAGCGACCGCGCGCGGCGATCGCCGCCTCGGCGGCGGCGACGAACCGATCCGCCGCGGCTTCCGCGAACGACGCCGCGGGGACGATCGCCAGCTCCATCGCTCTAGGACCGGGGCGGGGCGGCGTGGGCGATCTTGGCCGTGAGCGCGGCGGCGCGCCTCAGGCTCGCGACGTAGAGCGGGTCGGCGACGGGCCGCTCGACGGCGCCGGCCAGCAGGCGTCCATCGTCCGGCAGGTGGATGCGGAGGCACTGCTTGGGGATGTGCAGCACGGGGTGCACGCCGGACCAGCAGAGCACGAACGGGTCGTCCTCGGGCCGCTCCAGCTTCAGCTCGATGCCAGGGCCGCGCAGGTCGATGTGCACGATCCCGCCCTCGCGGATGCCGTCGCGCGGCGTCGACTCGAAGACCACCGCCTCGTCGCGCAGGCCGAGCGCGTGGGCGATCCACCCCGCGAACAGCGCCGCCTGCGTGGAGGCGGGCTCCGGGTCGCGCGCGCGCGGCGAGAAGCGCACGGTCACGCCGTCGATCTGCCGCGCGTCCACGCCACCCTCGTCGAAGAACCGCGCGCAGAGCTCCTGGAACGTGCGCAGCCTTCGCCAGCACAGATCGGCGAGCGCGAAGCGCTGGGCGAGGCCGGCGAGCACCGGCAGATCGCGCAGGTCCATGTCGTTGCTGTCGACGACGGCGAGGTCGGCGCGCAGCGTGGTGCTGATCGCGTCGAACAGCGGGTCGTGGTCGGGCAGGTCACCGACCCACCACGCGACCACCGGGAGATCACCGGTGCAGAGGCGCGCGGCGACGTCGGGCAGGTAGCCCCGCGCGGCGCCGTGGGCCACGAGGCGGATCGCCTCCGCGGCCGGCCGGCCCTTCTCGCCGTGCAGCGCGACCTCGACGTCGATGCTCGGCGCGTCGGCGGGGGAGAAGCGGGCGAGCACCGTGCGCGCGCCGTGGTGGGCCGCGGCGTGGTCGAGCGCGTCGGCCGCGCGCTGTGGGGCCGCGTCGTCGGCGCAGAGCGCCACGATGCTCATGGTCTGCAGGTGCGCCCCGCCCGGGCGCTCGGTCTCCCACAGCGCGCGCAGGTCGGCCTCGACGCGCGCGAGGCTCGAGGGCGCGAAGGCGGCGACGGTCACGGGCGCCTCCACGAGCGACCGTCGTCCCCGGGCAGCGCGTCGGCGGCGACCGGTCCCCAGCTGCCCGCGGGGTAGAGGTGCGGCTCGTCGTGCGTCTGCTGCCAGCGCTGCAGGATCGGGGTGCACCACGCCCAGGCGGCGCGCACCTCGTCGTTGCGGGCGAACAGCGTGGCGTCGCCGAGCATCGCCTCGAGGATCAGGCGCTCGTACGCCTCGGGGCCCGCGTCGCCGAACGCCGTGCCGTACCGGAAGTCCATGGCCACCGGCCGCATGGCCATGAGCGGCCCGGGCACCTTCGACATGAAGCGCATCGAGATGCCCTCGTCGGGCTGGACGCGCACCGAGAGCACGTCGGGCTCCATCGCCCCGGAGAACAGCGCGTGGGGGACCTTCTTGAAGTGCAGCGACACCTCGGTCACGCGCTTGTTGAGGCGCTTGCCGGCGCGCAGGTAGAACGGCACGCCGCCCCACCGCCAGTTGTCGACGAACGCGCGCAGGGCGACGAAGGTCTCGACGCGCGAATCGGGCGCGACGTCCTTCTCCTCGCGGTAGCCGGGCGCGGCGGCCCCCGCGTCGGCGAGGCCGCGCGCGTACTGCCCGCGCACCACGTGCCGCGCCACCTCCGTGCCCGAGAGCGGCCGCAGCGCGCGCAGGAGCTTCACCTTCTCGTCGCGGACCGCGTCGGCGTCGAAGGCGACCGGCGCCTCCATGCCGACGATCGAGAGGATCTGCAGCAGGTGGTTCTGCACGACGTCGCGCATCGTGCCGGCCTGCTCGTAGAAGCTGCCGCGGCCCTCGACGCCGATGTCCTCGGCCACGGTGATCTGCACGTGGTCGACGTGCGCGCTCGACCAGAGCGGCTCGAAGATGTGGTTGGCGAAGCGGAAGACGAGCAGGTTCTGCACGGTCTCCTTGCCGAGGTAGTGGTCGATGCGGAACACCTGCCGCTCGTCGAACACGCGCAGGAGCGACTGGTTGAGGGCCTCGCCGCTGTCGAGGTCGATGCCGAACGGCTTCTCGACGACCACCCGCGAGAACCCCTGCTCGGGCGCGTTCGGGTCCGCGACGAGCCCGGCCCTCTTGAGGCCCTCGACGATCGGCACGAACTCGCTCGGCGGGACCGAGAGGTAGAACAGGCGGTTCTGCCGCGTGCCGCGCTCCTGATCGAGGCGCTCGAGCAGCACCTTGAGCTTCACGTACGTCTCGCTGTCCGAGAACGTGCCCTGGCAATAACAGAGCCCCTGCGCGAAGTCGTCCCACACCGTCTGGTCGAGCGGTTTGCGGCGCGAGAACCGGGCGACGTTCTCCCGCTGCTCGGCGCGGAACTCCTCGTCGCTCTTCGGGCGACGCGCGACGCCGACCACGCTGGTGCCCGGGCCGAGGAGCCGCGAGACCGCGAGGTTGTAGAGAGCGGGCAGCAGCTTGCGCTTGGTGAGGTCGCCGGAGGCACCGAAGATCACGACGACGCAGGGCGCGGGCGCGCGCTCGGTCGAGAGGCCTTGGCGCAGGGGGTTGTCCATCGTCGCAAGGTAGAAGAGCCCCGCGGCCCCCCGCAACTGGCCACTCACTTCCGCTCGGGCTCGTCCTTCGCGCGCGCGAGGTAGGCCGCGCCCGGGAGCGTGCCACCAGGGAGTCCCAGGCTGCCGAGGTCGGGCGCCACCACGGTGTCGGCCTGCGAGGGCTCCATGGGCGGTTCGCGGTCGGTCGGGTCGACCCGCTCGCCGTCTTCGCGCGGCGCAGGGGCGAGGATCGAGTGGTCGAAGTCGAGGTGGAGGGGCTTGGTCGGGGGCCCGTGGACCTCTTCGGTGGCGGTGATCGAAGGGGGCGGCTGGCGGCCGAGGATGCTCGGCACCGGCACGGCCTCGGGCAGGGTGGTGCTCAGCATCGCCCGCTTGCCCTTCATCACCACGCGGGGCGCGGCGGGGAGCGGCCGCGCGACGGGGATGGCCCGGGGCATGGGCACGTCGCGCTGCTCTTGCTGCAGGGTCTCGGCGCGACGCCGCGGAGGCATCGCCGGCTTGATGACCACGGCGGGCGCGGCCACGTTCTTGCGGGGGGCCAGCTGGGCTGGCTCGACGGACTCCACCTCGAGGTCGATCTCCTGGAACTCCGTGGACACCGGGATCGACGAGGGGTCGGCGTCGTCGTCGCCGTGCTCCCACTTGCGGACGTAGTGGGCGAGCTCGGTCGCCGCGATGGTGAGCTCGACGACCCGCACGTTCGAGTCGGCGCCGTCGCCGTGCAGCGACGCCGCGTTGGCCGCCGCCTTCTGGATCCACGCGACCGAGTCGCCGTACCGTTTGGCCTTCCACAGGGCCGCTGCCGTGCACAGCGCCCACCCCACCGGCTCGGGGTCCGAGGGGTGTGGCGGGGGAAACTGCGTCGGCGGAATGAGCCGCGACATGCCGGAAGCGTAGCTCAAGGCGAGCCGGACGCGCAGAAACGGTTGACCGCCCGCCCCCGCAACCGACAATGTGCGCCAGCACCTGATGTCGGCGGACGCGCAACTGGAGCCGAACTCACTCTTCGGCAAGTACCGGATCGTCCGGTTGATCGGGAAGGGTGGCATGGGCGCGGTCTACGAGGCCGTCCACACCGACCTCGACAAGCGCATCGCGCTCAAGATCCTGCCGCAGAGCGTGTCCTCCGACCCGCTGGTCCACGCCCGGTTCGTGCGCGAGGGCCAGCTCGCGTCCCGGATCCGACACCCCAACGTCGTCGACGTGACCGACGTCGGCGTCGCCGAGTCCACGCCGTACATGGTGATGGAGTTCCTCGAGGGCGAAGACCTCGGCACCCTGCTCGACCGCGCGCGACCGCTGCCCGTGATGGACCTCGCCGACATCATCCTGCCGGTCATCGCCGCCGTCGGTGCCGCGCACGACGCCGGTGTCGTCCACCGCGACATCAAGCCCGAGAACGTCTACCTCGCGAACGCGCGTGGCGGCACGATCCCGAAGCTGCTCGATTTCGGCATCTCCAAGGTGGCCGCCTCGATCGCCGGCTCCAACGATCTCACCAAGACCAGCTCGCTGCTCGGCACGCCCTACTACATGTCGCCCGAGCAGGTCCGCGGCGCCAAGAACGTCGATTCGCGCAGCGATCTCTACGCCCTGGGCGTCATCCTCTACGAGTGCTCGACCGGCTACCGACCGTTCGAGGACGACAACCTCTACAACCTGCTCCTCACCATCGTCAGCGAGAAGGTGGTCCCGCCGCGCCAGCACAACCCGCACCTGCCCGAGGCGTTCGAGGCGGTCGTGATGAAGGCGATGGCCCGCGATCTCAAGGACCGCTACGCCAACGTCTACCAGCTCGGCGCGGCGATCCTGCCCTTCGCGAGCCCGGACGCGCAGGTCGTGTGGCGGCCCACCTTCGAAAACCCGCCCGAGGGGCCGATCGTCGTCGACATGCGCAGCGACGACGGGCTCGCGGCGGCCCCCGAGGGTCGCAAGGGTGCGATCACGCCGGTCGTCACGCGCCGCGGCGCGAGCGGCTCGCAGTCCGGTCCCTACCCGGCGAGCTCCACGGCCGTGCCGCCCGGCACCGCGGCCGGCGTCGCGAGCGCACCGGTCGAACCCAAGAAGGGACCGCCGCTCGCCCTCTTGCTCGGCGCCGGGATCCTCGTGCTGATCGGCTCGGTCGTGATCGCGCGCAAGGCCCTCGACAAGCCGACGCCCGTGCCGCCGCCCATCGCCACCGCGACCGGCGCTCCGAGCACGACCGTGAGCGCCAAGCCCTCCGTCACCGCGTCCACGCCGCCGCCCGTCAACGACTCCTTCACCGCCACGCTGCGGCTCAAGATGCCCGCCGGCTGCTCGGTCAAGGTCAACAACGTCGCGGCCACCGTGGACGACGGCAAGCTCCAGCTCACGGGGCCCGTCGACACCACGTTCTACCTCACGGTGACCAAGCCCAACGGCGAGGTGCTGCCGCAGAAGGTGTTCATGGCCCAGGGCTTCCTCGTCCCCGACGAGTGGGACGTGTCCAAGGGCACGCTGACGGTCAAGCCGCCGCCCAAGGGCTCGACCAGCGCGCCTGCGCCGAGCAAGGGGCCGGACATCAAGGTCACCCCGGCGCCGAGCAAGTCCACGCCTGCGCCGGGCGCGACGAGCTGGGACGGCTGACGCCCCCGCGGTGTAGTCTGCCGCGGAATGCTCGCGCGACTCCGATCCTCTCGCCGTCGGGTCACCACGGCCGTCGTCCTCACGGCGGTCACCACGTTCGTGCCCTTCTTGGTGCGGGGCCAGCCGCTGCCACCGACGGGTCCTGCGCCGTCGGCGTCGGCGTCCGCGTCGGCCTCGGGGTCGGCGGCCCCCGGCTCGCTCGAGGATCGCAAGGAGCAGGCGAAGAACCACTACCTCGCCGGCGTGAAGCTCATGCAATCCGAGCAGTGGGACGCCGCGCTCGCGGAGTTCACGGCCGCGCTGGTGGCGTATCCCACGTCGAACACCCGCAAGAACGCGGCGATCTGTCTGCAGCGCCTCGGCCGCTTCGACGAGGCGATCGAGATGTGGGAGGCGCGCCTGAAGGAGTTCGGCGCCTCCATGCCCGGGCCGGAGCGGGAGCTCACCGAGAAGGCGCTCCTCGATCTGAAGCCCCTCGTCGGCTATCTCGTCATCACGGCCAACGTCGAGGGCGCCTCGGTCGTCGTCGACGGCCGCGATCGTGGTCAGACCCCGCTCGCAGGGCCGATCGCCGTCAGCGCCGGCACCCGCTACGTGCGCGTCGTCCGCGAGGGCTTCGCGCCGTTCGAGGCCAAGCCGAGCGTCGCGGGGAAGTCGACCGTGAAAGTCGACGCCAAGCTCGAGGCCCTCGCGCGCGTCGGCCACCTGCGCATCATGGAGACCGCCGGCCAGGCCGTCGAGGTGCAGGTCGACGGCGTCGTCGTCGGCAAGACCCCGAGCGAGACGGTGGTCGCGCCGGGCACGCACACCGTCGTCCTCCGCGGCGAGGGCAACTACGGGACGCAGCCCCAGACCGTGAAGGTCGAGGTCGATCAGACCGCGGTGATGCGGCTCACGGTCGTGCCGCTCCCTTGCGAGGCCCAGCTCGAGCCCACGCCAGCGTTCGCCGCCGTCGCGCTCGATGGCGTGCCGCTCGGGAACGGTGCGTGGACCGGCCGCCTCACCGCGGGCAAGCACGAGCTGTCGGCGACCGCCGAGGGCTACCTGCCCGCCCGCAAGACCTTCGAGGTCGAGGCCAACCACCGCGCCAACGTGAAGATCACCCTCGAGCGCGACGAGTCGTCGTCGATCTGGGCCGAGCCCGTGCTGCGCCACCGCTGGTCGCTCGCCCTCGGGGGCGCGTTCGGCTTCGGCGCCTCGCTCGGCGGCGAGATCGAGGCGAGCTGCGGCGACGGCGTCGAGTGCAGCGCACGCACGCGCCCGTGGCTCGCGGGGGGCTTCCTCCGCGGCGGCTACGACCTCACGAGCCGCGTCGGCCTCGAGCTCACGTTCGGCTACGCGCGCGCTGCGTTCGGCGTCACGCGCAACTTCGAGGCGCCGGGTGGCAAGCGCCTCGCGGCCGAGGGCGGCCCGGTCGCGGGCGAGCTCGTCGAGTCCTTCTCCATGGGCGGACCGCTCCTCACCGCGGGCATCGGCTTCGCGGTCGTTCGCGAGCCCCGGGTGTCGATCGGCGTCGCGGGCGGCGTCTGGTTCGCGCGCGCCCAGCTGCGCCGCGACGGTGTGGTCGACGTCGACGCAGACCCGAAGCGACGCCCCCTCTACGAGGCGTCCTCCGAGGCCGCCGTCACCGTCGTCCCGGTGGTGCTGCCCGAGCTCCGCATCTCGTTCCCGCTCGACGAGCACTTCCAGATCGGCGGCAGTCTGGGCCTGTTCCTGGGCTTCGCGGAGATCCGCCCGCGCGTGCTGCAGACCGCCAAGGGCAGCCCGCAAGACCTCACGGACGGCCAGCCGGCGAACCCCACGTCGAACGGCAAGTTCGTCGGCTACGTGCCGAGCCAGCGCGCGCAGCCCGAGAGCGCCACGGCCATCACCGTCCTCGGTAACGCGACGCTGTTCGTGAGGTATGCTTTCTGATGCGCGCGTTCGCCTTGCTCGCTTGCGTGGCGGCGGTCGGGTGCTCGACGGCCGAGCCCGCGAACACGACCCCGCTCGCCGCCGCGCCCGCCGCAGCGACACGGGCGGCCGAGGCGCGCATCGTGGCCACCGGGAACGGCTTCGGAGCCGAGGGCCTCGAGCGCGTCCACGGCTTCCACCCCCTCGGCGCCGAGGGGCTGCGGGTCGCGCTGCCCACGCAGGCCGACGGCTCGCTCCGCCTCGAGAACGGATTCGCCCCAGGGTTCTCGCTCGCGGTGCGCGAGGAGCACGCGAAGCCCGCGCCGGGCGCGCTCGAGAGCGGCGTGCTCACGTACCGCGAGGTGCACCCAGGCGTCGACTGGGTCGTCACGGCGTCTCCCGGGGTCCTCGAGGATCAGCACGTGGTGCGCTCGCCGCTCGCCGTGCGGCCGATCGTCTACGAGATCACGCTCGGCCCGGCGGTCGCGTCGGTCGTGCTCGCGCGGGGCGCGCTGCACGCGGCCGACGCCCACGGCTCGGTCCGGCTGCGCACGCGGCCCATCGTCGCGCGCGACGCGCAGGGGACCGACGTCCCGGTCACGCTGTCCCTGACCGTGGCCGCGCGCGTGGCCCGGCTCTCCGTCGCGCCGCGCCCGGCCCTCGGCGCCCGCTACCCGCTCACGGTCGACCCGCTCTGGGAGGCCACGACGAGCCTCGGTACGCCGCGCGATCTCGCGGCCGCCACGGTCCTGCCCGACGGCAAGGTGCTGGTCGCCGGCGGCGCCACGGGCTCCGCGAGCGTGCTCGCCACTGCGGAGCGGTTCGATCCCGCGACCACTGCCTGGACCCCGGTCGGCGCGCTCTCCACCGCGCGCTGGCGCCACCGCGTGGTCACGAGCGGCGGCAAGACCCTCGTCCTCGGCGGCTCGTCGTCTTCGGCGTTCTCGGACCCGCCGGCCCTCTCGAGCACCGAGCTCTTCGACGCGGCCACCGGCACCTTCTCCGCCGGGCCTCCGCTCGGCGCGGCGCGCGCCACGTTCACGACGACGATCCTCCCGGGCGGCAAGGTGCTCGTCGTCGGCGGTGAGAACGGCGCGGTGTCGCTGTCGAGCGTCGAGCTCTGGGACCCGGCGGCCGGCACCATCGTGTCGAAGAAGCCCATGAGCATCGCGCGCGCCGAGCACGGGGCCGTGCTCCTGCCGAGCGGCAAAGTGCTGGTCGCCGGTGGCAGGAGTGGCAGCACCCCGCTCTCGACGACCGAGATCTACGACCCCGCGAGCGACACCTGGACGGCGAGCGGCTCGATGGCCACGGCGCGCGCGGGGCTCGGACTCGTGGTCCTCGACGACAAGGCGGGCACGGTGCTCGCGATGGGCGGCCTCGTCGATCTGGTGGCGCAGACCTCGATCGACAGCGCCGAGCGCTGGGTGGGCGGGGTGTGGGTCGCGACGCCGCAGGTGATGAGCCGCAACCGCGGTCGCTTCGTCCTCGGGACCATGCCCTATGGGCGGGTGGTGGTCGCGGGGGGACAGGACGGAGGGTTCAGTCGCATGGCGACCAACCTCTTCTCCCTCTCCACCGAGGAGTGGATCGAGGTGGGCTCCTTGTCGCAGTTCCGGTTCGACGCGGCGAGCGTGCAGCTCGGCCCGTCGCGGATCCTGGCCATCGGTGGCACCTTCCAGCCCTATCTACCGAGCGCCGGTCTGACCAAGCGCATCGCAGAGGCCGACGTCGATCTCTTCAACGGCTTGGCCAATGGCTCGCCGTGCATCCCCGGCACCGACGGCGTCCACCTGCAGTGCGAGGGCGCGTGCGTCGACCTGTTCTGCTGCGACCGCATCTGCGACGGCAACTGCGAGTCGTGCACGCTCGGCCTGTGCAAGACCGTGCCCGACGGCCCACCGTCCTCGCCGCGCACGTGCCCAGGCGCCTACTCGCGGTGCAAGGGCGGGGCGTGCGCGACGAGCTGCGCCACGGACGACGAGTGCAACCAGGACTTCTACTGCGACGGCGCGCTCTGCCAGCCCCGCAAGGCCCTCGGCGTGCTCTGTCAGCCGAGCAAGGCGGGGCGCGATTGCGCCTCGAACATCTGCGCCGACGGCGTGTGCTGCGAGCAGAAGTGCGACAGCCCGTGCGAGGCCTGCAACGTCAAGGGCCGGGAGGGCGGCTGCGCGCCCGTGGGCGAGGGGCCGCCGCCGCGCGACGCGAACGCCTGCTCGCCGTACGCATGCGGGGTCGCTGGCTGCCGCACCACCTGCACCAAGAACAGCCACTGCGCGCCCGCGTTCCGTTGCAGCGGTGGCGTGTGCACGCCGCGCGGCGCCCGCGAGTGCGCGCCGAACGGCCTCGGGAGCATCGACACGAGCGGCATCACGACGAGCTGCGGGAGCTACCGCTGCGGCAGCGACGGGAGCTGCAAGTCGAGCTGCGTGGGCACCGGCGACTGCGCGCCCGAGTTCGTGTGCGACCTCGCGGCCCGCGCGTGCAAGCCGGCGAGCACCACCCCGAGCGACGGTGGCTGCGCCGCGAGCGGCTCCTCGGATGCGCCGCGAGGAGTGTTCGCGTTCGCGCTCGCGCTGGCCGCGCTCGGACGGCTGCGGCGCCGTCACGGAGGGCACCGATGACCCGATGGTCGCAGTTCGCGCTGGTCCTCCCGCTCGTCGTGGCGGGGTGCGAGAGCGCTCCCGATGGCCCGTTCGCCCGCTCGAGCGCCGCGCTGTTCACCGTCGGTCCGCGCATGACGGGCCAGCGCGCGCTCCACCAGAACGCCCGCCTCGGCAGCGGCAAGACCCTCGTCGCGGGCGGCGCCACGGCGGTCGTCGGCGGTCTCAACATCGTCGTCACCAACACCGCCGAGGTCTTCGACCCGAAGCTCATGGCGTTCCACGCCGTCCCGTCGATGACCACCAAGCGGATGCTCTTCACGGCGAGCGCGCTGCCCGACGGTCGCGTGTTCATCATCGGCGGCGCGCCGGGCTTCACGACGGCCACCTACACCACCGAGATCTTCGACGAGAAGACCGAGACGTGGGAGGCCGGTCCGGCCACGAGGGCCAACCACGCCGGGCACGTCACGGTCCCGCTGTCGGACGGCAGGCTCGTGATCGTCGCCGGCTTCGCCCGCACCGACGTCGAGGTCTACGATCCGGCGACCAACTCGTTCAGCGATCTGGCCCCTTTGCCTTCGAACCGCGGCATGCACACGGCGACCCTCCTCCCGGGCGGGAAGATCCTCGTCACGGGCGGTGGCGACGACTGGAACAAGGCCGAGTCCACCGCGTTCCTCTACGACTTCTCGAAGAACAGCTGGAACAAGATCACGTCGATGTCCACACCCCGCATGGGTCACACCGCGACCCTGCTGCCGAACGGCAAGGTGCTGATCGCAGGCGGGTCTTCCAAGAGCATCATCGGCAACGACCGGCTCGACTCCGCCGAGGTGTTCGATCCCGACACCAAGACCTTCACCGTCGTCGGCAAGATGGCGCACGTCCACGCCTTCCACGCCGCGATCCTGCTCCCGAGCGGCGCGGTCATGGTCGCGGGCGGCAACCCCGACAACCTCTTGCGGCCCAACTCGCCGTTCGTCGAGCGCTGGGACCCGGTCACCGGCAACTTCACCGAGATCGACCCGATGGGCACCCCGCGCGCCGCACCCACCGTGTTCGGACTTCCCGACGGCCGCACGCTGATCGCCGGGGGCTTCGGCACCGTGGCGCTCGACTCGAGCGAGATCCTCACGTCGCTGGCGCTCGGCACCGCGTGCAAGAGCAACAGCGCCTGCGAGTCGGGCTTCTGTCGCGACGGCGTCTGCTGCGACACGCGGTGTGACGGATCGTGCGAAGCCTGCAACGAGAAGGGCGTTTGCTCCCCGGTCACCAGCGGCTCGCCGCGCGCCGGCCACACGTGCGACGGCTACGCGTGCAGCCCGGCCCCTCCGCCCACGGTGGGTGGCGTGTGTCGCGAGTCGTGCACCGACGACACCCACTGCGCGGCCGGCTTCTTCTGCTCCAAGGGCAAGTGCGAGCCCGACAACGGGGCCAAGTGCACCACGGACCACAGCCGCACGAAGACCGACAATGGCGTCGAGGTCTCGTGTGGGGCCTACCTCTGCGAGGACCTCGAAGGCGGCAAGCGTGGGCGGTGCCGATCCACCTGCGCGTCGACCGGCGAGTGCGGGGTGGGCTACGTCTGCAACCTCGACACGGCGAGCTGCGACCCGGCCGCCAGCGCCGGGCCGGCCGGGGCGTCGTGCACCTTCGGCCCGAGTTCTGCGCCCGCGATGCTGGCGTCGCTCGTCGCGCTGGTCGCGCTCGGTGTCCGGCGACGCCGCGCACCTTCCTGAGGAGCATTCGCCAAGCGGGGAATCAGTCCACTTCTTCGCGTTGTGGCACGCCGATCGGGTAGGCGCCGGCCACGCCCACGTCGAGGTGCTTGGTCGTGCCGAGCGCGTAGATGAGCGGCTCGACGACCTCCTCGGGTGCGGTGGCGGCGCTGAGCAGCTCGGGAAAGGTGAGCCCGAAATCGAGCGCGGCCTCGAGCGCTGCCCGCTCGAGGGGCGCGAGCGCGAAACGCCCGATGGCCGCCTGCGGATGCAGCCGGAGCGGCCTCGTCGGCAGCTTCTCGAGCGTCGCCCGCACGCGGGCGAGGAACCGCGGGTCGCGGCAGGCGCGCCGGGTGGTCGTGAGGATCGCCTCGAGCGGTTCCACGCGGGTCCACGGGCCGTCGCCGAGGGCCCCGCGGAGCTCGTCGTCGATGAAGAACGCCCACCGCGCCTGCGCCGGGAAGGTCGCGACCCGCGCCAGCGCTCCGGTGATCGGATCGTCGGTGACGCGGGCCCCGCGGCGCACGGGGGCGCCCTGGATGAAGTCGATCGTCTCGCGGCTCTCGCCGTGGACCACGAGCAGACGGCCGTCGAGGCCTCGCGCGAGCACGTGGGTGAGCAGGTGGGGGAGGGGGGTCTCGCGGAGGTTGCCGCGCGCGTCCGGCGCTCGCTGGGCCGGGATCGACGCGATCGAGCGGGCGCCGCTCGCGCGATCGACCAGGCCGTCGTCGGTGTCCTCTCCCGCTTGGGCGGCCGTGGCGAGGTGCTGCTCCTCGCGCTCGCGCAGCTGGCGTAGCGCGGCGAGCATGGTGTGTGCGTCGGCGAACCGGTCGTCCGGGTGGAAGGCGAGGGCGCGATCGACGAGGTCGGCCACCGCGCTCGGCACCTCCGCCAGCTCGGCCAGGCGGGGGGCTTGCTGCGTGGCGGCGAGGAACAGGGACTCGTCGTGGGTGCGCCCGCGATGGAGGCGCTGGCCGGTGAGGAGCGTGAAGAGCACGGCGCCGACCGAGAACAGATCGGCGCGGACGTCGATCGCTCCGCCATGGGCGCCGGCCTGCTCCGGCGACATGAACGATGGGGTGCCGACCGTGGTGTCGCCGCAGGTGTCGGGCAGATCGGCGGCGCGGGCCACGCCGAAGTCGACGACGCGCACGCGCCCCTCGGCGCCCCACGGCAGGTGCTCGTCGAGGAGGAGGTTCGGCGTCTTGATGTCGAGGTGGAGGATCCCCGCGGCGTGGCAGGCGACGAGGAACTCCAGCACGTCTTCGGCGATGCGGAGGCTCGGCACGAGGGGCAGCCGGCCGCCGAGGCGGCGGCGGATGGCCTCGACGGTGTCACCGTCGACGCGCTCCATGACCAGGACGGCCTCGCCGTCGTGGGTCGTCCCCGCCACGAACACGGGGACGCGCGCGGTGTGACCGACCCGGTCGGCCAGCGTCTTCTCGAGGAAGAACCGGTGACGGAGCGCCTCGCCATGCTCCTTGCCCAGCCGCTTGACCGCCACCGCGCGCCGGGCCGCTCCCTGCAGCTCGGCTCCGGCCTCGTCCTCGGCCGCGTGCACCATCGCCATGCCACCGACGCCCAGGAGCTCGCCGAGGCGCAGCCGCAGCGTCTGCCCGGTGTCGCGACATCGGACCTCGACCGTCTGTGGCCCCGTCGGTCGGGACCCCGAGCCGCGATCGTCGGGGAAGGCCTCTTCGGCCCGGTCCTTCGCGACCACATCCATCGTTTCGGCATGCGACAACAAGCGCGTCGGGGCGGCAATGGCTTCCCGGCCCGGCGTGGCCGTGGAGTGATCGGGTCATGTCGAAGGCCTTCTTGCCCGAGGACGGCGGCGAGGACGACGCCGAGGAGGCGGCCGACGCAGTGCGTTCGAACGTCCGCCCCGGCTCGCCGTGGATCACCCGGGCCGGCTACGTCGCCCTCCAGCGCGAGCTCGAGCACCTCTGGCGGGTCGAGCGTCCTCGGGTCACCCACGAGGTCGCGGTGGCGGCGGCGCAGGGCGATCGCTCCGAGAACGCCGAGTACATCTACGGCAAGAAGCGGCTTCGCGAGATCGATCGGCGGGTCCGGTTCCTCAGCAAGCGCCTCGACGTGCTCGAGATCGTCGAGCCGACCAGGGAGCAGGCGGGCCGCGTGTTCTTCGGCGCGCGGGTGACGATCGAGGACGAGGACGGCGCGGAGCGCACCTACCGGATCGTCGGCACCGACGAGCCCGACTCCGACAAGCGGTGGATCAGCGTGGAGTCGCCCATGGCCCGCGCGCTCCTCGGCAAGGCGATCGGCGACGTGGCGACCGTGCTGCGTCCGGCGGGCCCGACCGAGGTGACCGTGATCGCGATCGAGTACTAGCGCTACGCCGCCTGGGTGTTCGCGAGGCCGAGGCGCGCGCCGTTCTCGCGGAGCCAGGCCTCGGCGAGGGGCTCGTTCGGGTGCTGCGAGGGGTGGAAGTCGCGCCGGAGGTAGTCCTTGAACGAGCGGGCGAGCTCGCCGTTCATGAGCGCGTTCCGCTCGCGCGTCGCCACGAGCTCGCGGAGGAGACCACGCACCGAGAGCCCCTCCTCCTGGCGGAGGAGCGCGCCCGCGCCAGCCATCCAGAAGAACACGAGCCCGAAGGTGGCCATCGCGAGGCCGCCCATCCGCAGCGGATACGACGGGTTGACCCGGGCGAGCACGTCGAACGCGACCGACTTGTGCTCGATCTCCTCGCACGCATGCCAGAGCAAGAGATCGCGCATCACGGGGTGGGCGATCTGGGAGAGCACGTCCTTCTCGAGGGCGCGCTCGGCGAACATCGCGGTGAAGTGCTCGAGCGCCACGGTGACCGCGAGGTCGAGGTCGGGGTGCAGGCGCGTGCCGACGTCGACCAGCACGTCGAACGCGGCGTGCTCGTACCACGCGAGGAATTTCCGGATCTCGAGGCCCTGCGCCTCCATGATCTCGAAGAAGCGCTCGTGCTCCATGCCGTGCCGCACCTCCTGGGCGATGAAGCCGCGGACGCGCGCCTCGAGCGCCGGGTCCGCCTTCACGACGTCCATGTGCTTGCGGACGCTGCGGACGAAGAAGCGCTCGCCGAGCGGGAACAGCAGGTTCAAGCCGTTGGCGAGGTGACTCGCGAGCGCCGTGCCGCCGAGCCAGTGCCGCGGCACCTCGGTGAACGGAAAGCTGGGCTTGCGGGCGACGATGGGCTTCTCGGACGCGACAGCGACGGCCATGACAGGGACAGTAGCGCGAATTGAACCATAGTCAATACCACGCTGCGTGCTATGTTTCCCGGCATGGGCGCCCCGCCGCGCACCCGCCTGCCGACCGACGAGCGACGAGCCCAGCTGCTCGCCCTCGGGCGCAGCATCTTCAACGAGCGCGCCTACGACGAGGTGTCGATCGACGACATCGCCGCCGCCGCGAAGATCAGCAAGGGCCTCCTCTACCACTACTTCCCGAACAAGAAGCAGTTCTACGTGGAGGTCGTGCGCGCGGCGGCCGACGAGCTGATCGAGACCACCGCGCCCGTCGCCGCGTTGCCGCCCGACCAGCGCCTCGCGCACGGGCTCGACGCGTACCTCGAGTTCGTCGATCGCAACGCGCGCGCCTACGTCACGCTCATGCGCAGCGGCGTCGGCACCGACGAGGAGGTGGCGTCGGTCGTCGAGGGCACGCGCAAGGCGCTCCTGCAGCGGATCCTCGTCGACGGCCTCGGGATGCCGAAGGCGCGCCCGCTGGTCCGGCTCGCGCTGCGTGGATGGATCGGTCTCGTCGAAGCGGTGAGCCTCGACTGGATCGACCACCGCGAGCTCGACCGCGCCGCGGTGCGCGCCCTGCTCGCCGCCTCGCTGGTCTCGACGCTGGGCGCCGTGGCCGCGCTCGATCCGGACAGTGGCCTGCCGGGGCCGCCGTGAACGCGAGATCGATCGCCCCGCGCCCCGACCCGCGGGATCTCGACCGGCTGCTCGCGGCGGGCGCGCCGTTCGCGAGGCTCGCCGCGCCGTATTTCGAGGGGCTCGAGCGGATCCCCGAGACGCGGCCGCTGCTCTTCGTCGGCAACCACACGCTCTACGGCGTGCTCGACGTGCCGTTCCTGTTCGGCGAGCTCTGGCGCTCGCGTCGCATCTTCCCGCGCGCGCTCGGCGACCACGTGCACTTCGCGGTCCCCGGGTGGCGCGAGCTCCTCACGCGGCTCGGCGTCGTCGACGGCACGCGGGAGAACTGCGCGGCCCTCATGCGCGCGGGGGAGGCGATCCTGGTGTTCCCCGGCGGCGCGCGCGAGGTCGGCAAGCGCAAGGGCGAGCGCTACCGATTGCAGTGGAAGGAGCGCCTCGGGTTCGCGAGGCTCGCGGCGGCGCACGGCTGCACGATCGTCCCGTTCTCCGCGGTCGGCGCCGACGACTGCTACGACATCGTGCTCGACGGCGACGACTTCCTGCCCACGCCGCTCGGTCGCGCTGCGCGACGCCTCGGCTTGCGCGAGGACGCCATGATGCCGCTCGCGCGGGGCGCGTTCGGGACGCCGTTGCCGCGCCCCGAGCGGTTCTACTTCCACTTCGGGGAGCCCATCGCGGTCGAGGCGGATCCGCGCGACGAAGCGGCCGTGCGCGCCGTCCGCGACCGCACCCGCACGGCGGTCGAGGATGGCCTCGCCCGCATGCTCGCCGTGCGCGCAGCCGACCCCGACCGACCGCTGCACCGGCGCCTGCTGCGCGCGCTGCGGCCTGCGGTCTCATCCAGCTAGCGGAGACCCACGGGGCAGGAGACGCCCGTGCCCCCGAGGCCGCAGTAGCCGTCGGGGTTCTTCGCGAGGTACTGCTGGTGGTAGTCCTCGGCGTAGTAGAACGCGGGCAGGGGGAGCACCTCGGTGGTGATCGCGCCGTGCCCCGCGGCGGCGAGGGCGCGACCGTACGCGGCGCGCGAGGCCTCGGCCTCCTGCCGCAGCCCAGGGTCGGCGACGTAGATCCCCGAGCGGTACTGGGTGCCGACGTCGTTGCCCTGTCGCATGCCCTGGGTCGGGTCGTGCGACTCCCAGAACGTGCGCAGGAGCTCGGCGAAGGCGAGCTTGTTCGGGTCCCAGTCCACGAGCACCACCTCGTTGTGACCGGTGCGGCCGCTGCACACCTCGCGATACGTAGGGTGGGGCGTGAGCCCGCCCGCGTAGCCGACCGCCGTCACGTGTACGCCCTCGACCTGCCAGAGCTTGCGCTCGGCGCCCCAGAAGCACCCCATCCCGAACAGGGCCTGCGCGTGGCCGGCCGGGAACCCTGCCTTCGGCTCGAGCTCCGTGCCGAGGACGAAGTGGCGCTCGGGCACGGTGTAGGGGCGCGTTTCCCGGCCGGGCAGGGCCGTCTGGGCGTCGGGGAGGGAGAGCTTTTCGGGGGAGGCCAGCCACTTCGAGAACATGCGGTGACGGATGCCACCGATGGTTGGTAGGATCCAGCCAGGGATGAACGAGCGAGGGCGACTCAAGGACGAGCTCCGCTACCTCTTCGACGAGGCCCCCATCGGAGTGGTCGTCAGCGACCTGAAGGGCAACGTGCTGCGGGCCAACCGCGCCTTTGCCGTCTTCGTCGGCCGCTCGGTCGACGAGGTCATCCAGATGCGCACGGACCAGCTCTGCTTCGCCGAGGACGCGGCCGACGCGCAGGCGGGCCGCGAGACGCTGGTCGAGGGACTGGCCAACGCCTTCAACATGGAGCAGCGGTTCGTCCGGCCCGACGGGGCCATCGTCACCGGCTACCTCACCCTGCGCATGGCCCGCCTCGAGCTGGGCGACCCGGTGTTCGTCGCGCACGTGCACGACGTCACGGCCCGCAAGCGCGCGGAGACCACGCTGCTCGAGGAGCGCCTGCGCGACCGCCTCACCGGCCTCGCGAACCGCGCGTTGCTGGTCGACCGCATCGATCGCGCGTCGCGGCGCGCCAGCGGCCTCGCGCTCGCGGTGGTCGGCCTCGATCGGTTCCGCATCTTCAACGAGACGCACGGCCACGGCGTCGGCGACCGCGTCATCCTCGACGCCGCCCGCCGGCTCGAGGTGGCCTTCCGCGGCGCGGAGTGCGTGGCGCGCCTCGGGGGTGACGAGTTCGCGGTGCTCGCCGAGGTCGACGACGCCGCGGCGCTCGGTGAGGCGGTCCGCGCGGCCACCACGCCGCGCGTCGAGATCAGCGGCACCGAGGAGGCGCTCACCGCCAGCGTCGGCCTGCGCAAGATCGAGCCGGCCGACCGCGCCGACGAGGTGCTCCGCGACGCGCAGCTCGCGCTCTATCGGGCCAAGGAGGTCGCGCGCGGCCAGGTGGTCACCTTCGAGGCGGCGCTGCGCGGTCGCGCGTTCCGTCGCGTCGAGCTCGAGCGCGCTCTGCGGCGCGCGGTCGAGGGCGGCGAGATCGAGGTGTTCTTCCAGCCGATCCACCGCGCGCAGGACCGGGCCCTCGCGGGGTTCGAAGCGCTCGCGCGCTGGCGCCACCCGACCCTCGGCCACGTGTCGCCCGCGGAGTTCATCCCCATCGCCGAGGAAGACGGGCTCATCCTGCCGATCGGCGCGCACGTGCTGGTCGCGGCGATCGAGCAGCTCCACCTCTGGCGCGAGGCCGGGAAGGTGATCCCCGAGGCCACGGTCGCCGTGAACGTCTCCTCGATGCAGATCAGGAGCGCGCAACACGTCCAGCAGCTGCGCAACTTCCTCGAGACCATCGAGCACCCCGAGTGCGTGAAGCTCGAGATCACCGAGAGCGTCCTGCTCGAGCGCTCGGACGAGGTTCGCCGCGCGGTCGACGGCCTCAAGGCGTCCGGCGCGCGCCTCGTGCTCGACGACTTCGGCACCGGCTGGTCGTCGCTCACCTCGCTGCACGATCTGCCGTTCGACGGCATGAAGATCGACCGCAGCTTCGTCTCGCGCATCACCACCGACACGCGCAGCCGCAACCTCGTGCGCGCGATGGTCGGCCTCGCGCGCGACCTCGGCATCGACTGCGTGGCCGAGGGCGTCGAGACCGAGGAGCAGCTCACGATGCTGGCCTCGATGGGGTGCGAGCACATCCAGGGGTACTTCTTCTCGCAGCCCAAGCCGGCCAGCGCCCTGCTGCTCTGAGTTTCTCCGGCCTTCGGCCGGGTTTCGCGCCCATGGGGGCGCGTCCCGAGCGAAAGTGTTTCGCTCGGGTCCCGGGGTGGCCCGGAGGTGGTGTTGCTCTCCGGCCGAAACTTCGTTCGGTGGCCCGGAGGTGGTCCGCCCGGAGGGGAGGGCTAGGGTCCCTCTAGGACGGCGTGATGCACTCGGGCGGGTGTCCGTCGATGTCCACGAAGGAGCGCAGGATCGCCAGGGCGACCGTCTGGGTGGCCGACAGCGGCTGACTCCGGAGCGGGAACACGTTGATCTGGTAGGCGTTCGGCGAATCAGACCAGGCGAGTGCTCCGTTCTCGTCCATCAGGGAGATCTCGCGGCCCGGGAACTGCCGCCCCGCCAGGACGACGACGTCCGTGCGCAACGTCCACCGGACCTTTGCGGGGCCGTCGGTCTCGATGAACGCCGAGAGACACCCGAGGGGCACGGTCAAGGTGCGGGGGGGCTCGTTCGGTGCCGTGAGCGAGCACGTGAAGGCCGCGTCTTTGGTCGGTCCCTGGCACGAGGCAGTGACCTTCGCGTACGCGACGTCGAAGGCGGTCTCGACGCGACGGTTGTTGAAGCCGAGTGCCCGCACGTTCGAGAATTGCAGCGTACCGAGCGGTCCCTCGAGGTCGCACGTGCCGTTGGTGCACATCTGGCCGTTCACGGCCGTGAGACGCAGCGCTTCCTTCGTGCTCTTCGCCCCATGACCCGGCGCGTGGGTCCACTGTGCGCAACCGGCGAGCGCGACGGCGAGCATGCCAGAGAGGCAGAAGACGGTAGATCGAAGGGGCAGAGACATGGCGGCCCGGATAGCCAGAGGCGTGCCAGCCTCCCGCGAGGACCGTGGACGCAGCGGCTTCGGACGGTTCTAGCCGCGAGGGCGGCGAGGGCGAGGGCGAAAGATCCCAGCGGTGGGCGCATTGGCGCAGAGACGTGAGGGCGCGGCGGCATCACGACACCGACGCGAGGGCTCAGATGCTCTCCGGCACCTTCACCGCGCAGCCGTGGGCGCCGTTCTTCTCGGCGTACTGCTGGTGGTAGCCCTCGGCGATGAAGAAGGGGCCGATGCGGGAGATGCGGGTGACGACGTTGCCGTGCTGCTTCTTCGCCTGCTCCTTCGCGGCCTCGGCGGCGGCCTTCTGCGCGTCGTCGAACACGAACACCTCGCTCCGGTACTGGTCGCCCACGTCGGGGCCCTGCTGGTCGAGCTGGGTCGGGTCGTGGATGGCGAAGAACACGCGGAGCAGCTTGTCGTACGAGATGACCTGCGGGTCGAACTCCACGAGCACGGTCTCGGCGTGGCCGGTGCCGTGGCTGCACACGCTCTCGTAGGTCGGATCCTTGGTGTGCCCGCCGGTGTAGCCGACGGTCGTCGCGGTCACGCCCTTCACCTTGCGGAAGCCGTCTTCCACGCCCCAGAAGCACCCGGCCGCGAAGGCGGCGAGGGAGTGCCCTGCGCGCGGCGTGAGCGGCGTGCCGGCGCCGGCGTGGCCGGGATCGGTGCCGACCGGGCCGGTCGCGGACGAGGACTTGGGCGCGTCGTCGTGGGCCTGGGCGGTCACGCCGCGGCAGCCGACGAGCGCCACGAGCAGGGAGAGCGAGAGGAGGCGCATGACGACGGATACGTCGCTGCTTCGCCGCGGTTTCACCCGCCCATCGCGCGGCGCACGGCGGCTTCGAGATCCTTGCGGTGCACGATCTCGTCCACCAGCAGCCGCCCCGGCTCGAGGCGGAAGATGACCCGGTAGTGGATGCCGATGCGCCCCGAGTAGGCGACGACGTTGGGCCGCGCGAGCTGCTTCACCTCGCCCCAGCGCAGCTCGTCGCCGGCGGCGAGCTCGGCGATGGCCACCAGCGCGTCGTGGGCCACCCGCGGCGGGGCATCGCGCAGGAACCGCTCCACGTCCTTGCCGAACACCGGCACCTGCACCCCGCGCGGCCGGCTCGCGGCGTCGCCCTCTTCCTTCGCCTCGACCACCTCGGCCTTCTCGGGCTCCTTCGCCCGCTCGGCGCGGGGGCTCTTCTGCGCCCGATCGACCTCGGCCCGCATCGCCCGCCGCTCCTCGTTGCCCTCGGCGACGAGGGTCTTGAGCTCCTCGACCTTGGCGCGCAGGCGGCGTCGCTCGTCGTCGTCCGTGGCCTCCTCGCTGGCGGCGCGCAGGGCCAGCTCCTGCTCACGGAGGCGCTGCTCGGCCTCGGTGGTGCGGCGCAGCGAGTCGTCGATCTTGCGGCGGAGGGCGTCGACCTCCTCCTTCGCGCGCTGGGCCTCGCGCTCGGCCCGCCCGAGTGCCCGCTGCTCGCGATCGAAGGCTTTTTGTGCCTCGACCTGCACCTCGTAGAGCTCGGTCGCGGGATCGAAGGGGCGGACGCCGAGGCGGTCGCGGACCTCCTCGATCAGCTCGAGCATCGCCGTCGAGTCCTCGGCGCGCTGCGGATCGAGCGTGCCGCGCGCGAGCAGGATCGCGAGTGCCGGGTAGTCGCGGCGGAGCACGTGCGGGATCTCGAGATC
>Ga0154020_10001778_pt1 | contig 26449 bp, 21 predicted proteins | sample Klosneuvirus_201_FD_109709 | JGI IMG/M metagenome (GOLD analysis project Ga0154020, IMG submission 109709) | Active sludge microbial communities from wastewater, Klosterneuburg, Austria - Klosneuvirus_20160825_MG | ecosystem: Engineered > WWTP > Aerobic digester > Activated sludge | place...
AAGACTGGGCTTCGCGCCGCTCACGGCCGACATCGCGTTCGTGGCATTCCTGAAGACGTTCAGCCAGTTCGGCTTCTTCCGGTTCGGTCCGATCACGATCGATGTCGATGTCGTGGAGGACATATTGATGCGTACCCACCCGCGCGGGACCGGCGGGCCCAACTACGCGGCGGCGGCCGATGCGGTGCGCATGTGGGCGCTTGGCTGGAGGCGGCTACGGGAATCTGGCAGCCACCGTGAAAGCGAGCGCGACGTGCTGATGGCGTTCCTCCAGTGGGGGGAGGGTCTGCCCGCGCGCGTGTTCGGAGAGCTGGGCGTCAGTGCCGCGGATGTCGAGCGGTACATCCGCGAGGCCGCATCACCGGGCAGACACGGCGGGGAGAGGGGAGGCCGGCTGCTGAGCACCGACGAAGCCGCGGCTCAGCTGGGCGTGCACGTACAGACCATCCGGGCATGGATTCGATCTGGTAAGCTCCCCGCCTTCCGGCTTGCCGGGATGAAGTCGATTCGGATTCGTGAAACTGACCTGCAAGCCGTACTCGAACCGATCGATCCCGCCCTGGCGGAAGATTAAGCAAAAGGCCGACCGCCGTGCCGCTCTACCTGGTCACTCGCACCCACGAAAACGCTGCCGCTATCATCGAAGACGAGTGGGAGATGGTGCGGTTGATTGGCAGCGCCCACCACGAGCCACGCCACGACTGGATACGGTCGTTCGGGCGGAACGAGTCCGGGTTCTGCATCTTCCGGGGGCCAGACGCCCGGGAGCTGGGGATCCAGCAACGCCTCTGTGCGCTCCCGTTCGACGAGATCCGGGAGGTCGAGGAGGTGAACGGCGCCGCGGCTGGCCCGGGGATAGACGAGGCTCCCGAGGGGTGGTCGCTCTACCTCGTGGAGCGCACCTTCCTGGAGGGCGCCACCGGCCGGCTGATCGAGGTCAACGGTCCGCACGCCGAAGGCAGTCAGGGTGTGCTCTGGCTGCGGTCGTACTGGGACCCCGAGCGCCACCTCAGCCGCTGCATCTTCGCGGCGAGGACGAGCGCAGCGGTCCGGGAGGCGGTGATGCTGTCCCCCGTTGGGATTGACCGCCTGACGAGGGTCTCCACCGTCCATCCCTCGATGTGGGCGGAGATCTACGACCGGCTGGGACTGCCGCGTCACTGGGAATCGCCACAGAGCGGCGAAACCCCCGGCTTTCCTCCCCTGTAAGCCGCCAATTGGTATACTTAGCCTAGCGATTTCTCCTGCCCACAATCGCCGGAGCCTGCCCCTTGTCCATCGAACCATCTTCGAACGTCCGCCCCGTCCAGATCGAGAACGAGATGCGCACGAGCTACCTCGATTACGCGATGAGCGTGATCGTGTCACGCGCGCTGCCGGAAGTACGGGATGGGTTGAAGCCGGTGCAGCGGCGCATCCTCTGGGGCATGTTCGAAGGCGGCGCTCGCGCCAACACGGCCTACCGGAAGTCGGCGGGCTCGGTCGGCGAGGTGATGAGCAAGTACCACCCGCACGGCGACCAGGCGATCTACGACACGCTGGTCCGCATGGCGCAGGAGTTTTCGCTGCGCTACCCGCTGGTCGATGGCCAGGGCAACTTCGGTTCGGTCGATGGCGACCCGCCAGCGGCAATGCGCTACACCGAGGCGCGGATGTCGGCGATTGCCGAGGAGATGCTGGCGGACATCGACCAGAACACGGTCGATTTCGAACCGAACTACGACGGGCGCCACCAGCAGCCGACCATCCTGCCGTCGCGGCTGCCGAACCTGCTGCTGAACGGCTCATCGGGCATCGCCGTGGGGATGGCGACGAACATCCCGCCGCACAACCTGACCGAACTGGCGGACGCGATCTCGCTACTCATCGAAGAGCCGGGATCGACGCTGGACGACCTGCTGAAGATCGTCAAAGGGCCGGACTTCCCGACGCACGGCATTGCGCTTGTGGGGAAGGACAGCGAGCAGGTGCGGCTGGCGTATGGGGAAGGGCACGGCAAGGTGACCATGCACGCCCGGACGAGCATCGAGGAATCGAGCCGGGGCCGGACGGCGATCATCGTGACCGAGCTGCCGTACCAGGTGAACAAGGCGCTCCTGGTGGAAAAGATCGCGGACCTGGTCCGCGACAAGAAGATCGAGGGCATCGCCGACCTGCGCGACGAATCGGACCGGAACGGCATGCGCATCGTTATCGAGCTGAAGAAGGAAGGCTCGGTCACGCAGATTAAGAACCTGCTGTTCAAGCACACGGCGATGCGTTCGAGCTTCTCGATGAACATGATGGCGATCGTCAACGGGGCGCCGCGAAGGCTGGGGCTCAAGCGGGCGCTTGAGTTGTTCATCGATCACCGGCGGGAGGTGGTGCGGCGGCGCACGGAGTACCAACTGGAGAAGGCGCGAGAACGCGAGCACGTGCTGCAGGGCCTCCTGCGGGCGATCGACATGCTGGACGCGGTGATCGCCACGATCCGGGCGTCGGAATCGGCCAGCAATGCACTTGAGCTGCTGCAAGGCGAGGGGCTCGTGCAGGAAGCGCGGCTCCCGGCGGGGAGCCCGGCGGCACTTCGGCAGTTGTCCCGGCAGAACCCGTTCACCTTCACGGAGATCCAGGCGCGGGCCATCCTCGATATGCAGCTGCGCCGGCTGGCGGCGCTCGAACGGCAGGCGCTGCTGAACGAGTACGAAGAGCTGATCAAGAAGATCAGCGAGCTCGAGGATCTCCTGGCGAACCCGAGGAAAATCGACTTCCTTATCCGCGACGACATGCAGGACCTGAAGAAGAAGTACGGCGACGCCCGGCGCACGGAGATCGTCGAGGCGGACCCGGAGGACTTCCGCGAGGAAGACCTGATCGCCCACCAGGACAGCGTGATCACGCTGAGCATCCGCAACTACATCAAGCGGATGCCGCTGGAGGAGTTCCGGCGGCAGAAGCGCGGCGGGCAGGGCGCGCGCGGTGCCCCCACCCGCGAGGAAGACGCCGTCATGAAGCTGGTGGTCTGCGACACGCACGACAACCTGCTGTTCTTCACCGATAAGGGGAAGGTGTACCACCTCCGCGCCTACGACGTACCGGATACGAAGAAGCAGGCGAAGGGCCTGCCGATCGTCAACCTCATCGAAATTGACGCCGGGGACCGGGTCACCGCGATCCTGGTGATCAAGAGCTATGAGGCGGACTTCATCCTGCTGGCGACGCGGCAGGGCGAGATCAAGAAGACGCTCCTGAAGGACTTTGAAGAGGTCCGCCGGAACGGCAAGATCGCAATGGACCTGGAGCCGGATGACCAGCTCATCGCGGCGCGGCTCGCGACCAACGAGACGCACGTGATCCTCGTTTCGAGCGAGGGGCAGGCGATCCGTTTCAAGATTGATGACCTGCGCCAGGCGAGCCGGACAAGCGGCGGCGTCCGCGGCATGAAGCTCGCCTCGGGCGGATACGTGGTCGGTGTGGAGACCCTGGACGACGGGGACCAGCTGCTGATCATTTCGGAGAAGGGCTTCGGCAAGCGGACGAAGGTTGAGGAATACCCGCTCCAGGGCCGTGGCGGCCAGGGCGTGAAGACGCTGAACATCACAGACCGCACGGGCGCGGTGGCAGCCTGCCGCATGGTGGGCCCCGGCCAGGAGCTGATGCTGGTGACCCGCGAGGGCATCGTCGTGCGGACCCGGGTGGACTCGATCAGCCTGATCGGCCGGAACACCCAGGGTGTGACGGTGATGCGGGTGGCCGAAGGCGACCAGGTGGCGAGCATCGCCGCCTTCACGATGAGCGACAACGAATCGGGCCAGCGACGGGCCGAGAACGGCAACGGGGCAGACGAGGATCAGCTGCTGAACGAGACGATCCCGCTCGAGCTGGACGAGGCGAGCGACGATTAACGCCGGGGCGGGCTAAGCGCGGTGTCCTCCGGCGTGCCTTTCGGACTTGGCGCGGCGGTCGCCTGGGGCGGCGGAGACTTCCTCGGCGGGTGGAATGCGCGCCGGTTGCCTTCGACGACGGTTGCCTTCTGGGCACAGACCAGCAGCCTGGCCATCCTCCTGGCGCTGGTGGTGGTGGTGCGGCCGGAGTGGGACACCACGGCCTTCGGCTGGGGGCTCAGCGCGGGGCTCTTCACGGGCTTCGGCGGCGCCGTGCTCTACCGCGGGCTGGCAACGGGCAACGCCGCCGTGGTCGCACCGCTCTCGGCACTCGGGGCGGTCGTCCCTGTCGTGGTATCGGTGGCGCGGGGCGAATTCCCTGGGGCCATGGCGTGGCCCGGCATCGTGCTGGCGCTGCTCGGCATCGTGGTGGTGTCCATCCCGGGAGAAGGGGCGAGCTTCCGCAGCAACCACCACCTGGGCCCGGTCCTGATGGGACTTGCGGCGGCCCTGGGTTTCGGGTTCTTTTTCGTCCTGGTCAACGAAGGCACTGGCGAAGGCCGGCCGGAACTGATCGTGCTGATCGGGGCACGGCTGGGCTCGGCCCTGCTCATTGGGTCCACTGCGTTCGCCGGTGGCATCCGGCGCCCAGGCCGGTTACTCCCGAGCCTGGTGGCACTCGGAACCATCGACGTTTCGGCGAACGGCGCGTTTGCCCTGGCGAGCACGCGCGGCAACCTGGCGGCCGTCTCGGTGCTGGCCTCGCTCTACCCTGTCGTCACCGTGGTGCTCGCCCGGGTTTTCACAAGCGAGCGGCTGACGTTGACCAGGGTCGCGGGCGCGGGGCTGGCGCTCGGCGGGGCGGCGCTCATCTCAGCGGCCTAGCACTGGGCATTGAACGCTGCAGTCACCTGGTGCCCGGCAAGGTCGGTAGCCACGATGACGAAGCCCGTCGCGTTGCGGGCGCTGACGCCGGTCAGGGTCCCCGCCCAGGTAGTCCCGGATGTATTGAAGAGCTGGACCGTGTGCTGCTGTCCGCCCGACGCGGTGAAGGTCACCGCCGCGCTGCCCACGGCCACATCGTCAGTGATGGTGGCCGTGAACGAAATGCCGAGCGCGGTAACCAGGCACTGGCCGGACACGGATTGGATGACCGGCGGTTTGCCGCCGCGGCTGGTTGTCACGCCTACGAGTACGGCGCCGTTGTTCACGCGGACCTCGCCGAAATAGGATCCCTCGGTTGGGGGCAGGAGGCCGGCATCGACGGAGACGGTGACCTCGGCGCTGCCGTTTGCGGGGATGGTCCCCCCGGCGGGAGAGGCCGAAAGCCAGAGCCCGCCCGTGGTACCGACGGCGAAACTGGCCGTGCAGGATGCCTGGTTGGTGATGGTGAACGTCTTCGCACCACCGGGGACGATCGACAGGCTCTGGACGGAACCCTGGAGTACCGGCACACACGGAGTCGAGGTCGCCGTGGGCGTCTGCGTCGGCGTCGATGTCGCGGTGGCAGTTGCGGTGGCGGTGGACGTTTTCGTGGGTGATGGGGTGCTGGTGGGCGGCGGAGTGCCGGTCGCCGTGGGGACGGAAGTGGCGGACTCTTCGGCAGTGGGCGACGCCTGCGGCGTTTCGCCAGCAGGTGTGGGCACAGGAGTCGGAGTCCGGGTGGGGGCTGGCGTGGCGGACGCCGCTGCCGTGCCAGGGGCGGTTGGGCTGGGCATAGCCCCGGCTGCGGGGCTGGCCTTCTCCGGCCCGCCCCCATCGAGGCGGGAGAGCGCGACGGGGCTCTGCGGGATGAACAACAGCGCGACCAGCGCGGCGGCGAACATGGAAAGGAACGCGCCGACCTTGAACACGCCAGGCCCGGCGCCTCCAGCGCCTCCGGCTCCGGACCGCGGCACCGGGCTGCCACCACCCGATCCTGAGCCACCGGCGCCACCCGCGCCGGCGGTAACGGGCCCGGGCCATTGCTGCATGAGCCCTTCGAGGATGTGGGCTTTCGCGCCGGCGGGCGCGCCAATGACGCCGAAGGCCGCGAAGGCCGCGAGCGGAGCCAGCTTCTTCTTGCGCTCCTCGCAGTCCGGGCACTGCGCCACGTGCCGGTCGACGAGCTTGCGGGTCTCGGGTGACATCGCCTGGATGTCAGCCTTGCTAAGCGCGGAATCGAGGCTCTCGCAGTACTGTCGCCCGGATTTGAACATGATGAAGGCTCCGATCGAGTCTTCGACGGCCTTTTTCAGGCGGTTGAGCATCACGTAGCCATTGTTCTTCGTGACACCCAGCACGTCCGCGATCTCCGCGCTGTCGAGCCCCTGGCGCAGGTGCAGATCGAGCAGCGAGAGCTGTTTGGGGTCGAGCCCGGCGGCGGCTTCCCAGACGAGGGAGGCGATGGCATTCGCCTCGGCTGCCTCCTCGGGATCGGCGAAGCGGTCGGTATCGACAACGTCGAAGGTGACCTCTTCGCCATCGTCTCCGGCGTAGGAGAGCGGCCTGGTGCGGGAGGCTTTTTCGAGCCGGTTGAGCGCGGTATTGCGGGCGATGGTGAAGATCCAGCTCTTGAAGCTCGCGCCCTTCTGGAGCCCGCCAAGCGCGTTCATCGCCTTCAGGAAGGTGTCCTGGGCGATGTCAGCCGCTTCGTCGCGGTCGCGGGTCATGCGGGCGACGAAGTCGTAGACGGGATCGAAGTAGCGGTTGTAGAGCTCGGCGAAGGCGTGCTGGTCGCCAGCTTTCGCCAGTTCTACAAGGCTTGCTTCAGGGGCCTGGTCCATGCCATCCCTCAATCGCGCCGGAGGGCGCCGGGTTTCCCCGTTGGTTGAGGCCCGCCTGGCCGTCGAAGCGGGCGGGCTTCGCAGGTAGGACAGGCGAACCACAAGATTCTTACACGGGCGGGGCAGTTCGAATAACTGGCCGTTCGGGCGCCAGGGCGAGGCGGGGCCGTATCAGCTGGCGAGCCGGCCGCGCTCCTTCCACCATCCGGCGAGGAAGCCTGCACCGTACGTGAGATGCATGGTGGACATTGCGGCGAAGGTGAGGGCCGGGTTTGCGCCATTCTTGGCGGCGGCCCGGCTGGCCATGAGCATTCCGCCGCCGAGGTAGACCGCAGCGAATAGCCGCAGCAGCCAACGGGCCCTGGTGGAAAACCTGCCGAGGAGCCAGAGGGCAGGCCCACCGGCCACCATCGCGGCAGGGGCAAAGTGGCGGGGTTGGAGGGGGCGGCCGCGCGCGAGGAGGGTGCCCTTGGCGGCGCCGTACTCCCAGTACTGTTTGGCGAGCGCTTTGAGGGTGCGGCGGGGGTAGTAACTGCTGCGGATGGCGGGGGTGAGCCAGATTCTGCCGCCGGCTTCGATCAGGCGGGCGTTGTAGCTATCTTCATCGGCGCCATCGACGGACTCATCGAAGCGGCCAACGACCTCCCAGACCTTCCGGTGGTAGCAGCCGAAGGGTACGGTATCGACTTCGCCCTCGGTTTCGGCGTAACGGAAGCGGGCATTGCCGACGCCGAAGGGCGATGACATGGCGGCGGCGATGGCCGTGCCGACGGTGCCTTCGCCGATGGTCTCGATCGGGCCGCCAACGCAAGCGGCGCCGGTACGCTGGAGGGCGGCGACGGATTCGCGGACGAAATCACCGCGCACTTTGCTGTGGGCGCCGATGATGATCCAGCAGTCGCCGCGGGCGGCGTCCATGCCCTCGTTCAGGCCGGCGACGGTGATGCGGCGGGGATTCTCAACCAGTTCGAGGCGGCGGAACGTGGACGGGTAGGCAGCGACAAGCGCGCGTGTGCGGTCGGTGCTGCCACCATCGGCAACGAGGACTTCGAGGCCATCGGCTCCGTAGTCCTGGGCTGCCAGGGAATCGAGGAGAGCAACGATGTAGTTCTCTTCGTTCAGGCAGGGGATGACAATGGAGACAAGGGGGCGGGCAGGCAGCGAGAGGGGAAAATCGTCGAGCCGGCCGGATGCTGTGGTGGCGGTCATCCGTTCACCCTAGGTTTGGGGTGAGATGCGGTCAATCGGGCGGAGGCACGGGCTGGCCAGTGGCGATGGCGCGAGCGACAGCCTCGACGCGGCTGGCGATGCGATCGAGGGCGTGGTACTTGGCAATCCAATCGCGGCCGGCGGCGCCGACGGCGGAGCGGGCGGCGGCATCATCGATCAGGCGCTCGATTTCGCTTGCGATGGCCGCGGGGGTGGAGGCGCTCACGAAGGGGGGTTCTTCTGGATAGGCGCCGGGCTGGTTGAACCAGGTGATGACCGGGCGGGCGCAGGCCATCGCTTCGAGTTCGGCCATACCGGCGGCGCCGACGCGGACCTGGCCGGAGACGAGGGCGTGCTGGTTCACGATGGCGGGGATCTTCCAGCGCGGCTGGTGCGAGATGAGGGTAACGGTTGGCAGTGCTTCGAACTGGGGGGCGAACTCGCCGCCGGCGTAGGCTGTGAAACGTATATCAGGGCGCCGGGCGGCGAGCAGGCGACAGGCTTCGAGGGTGACTTCGGCGCCTTTTATGCTGGTGAGTGCGCTGCAGAGGAAGACGCCGCGGGCTTCGCCGGCGGGCAGGGTGGGCGCGAAGCGATCGAGATCGATGGGGTTCGGGAGGAATTCGGCGTCGGCGCGGGATGCGGCGAGGAACTGGCGAAGATCCGGCGTGGCGTAGAAGACGTAGGCCGCGTGGCGCAGCGCCTGGCGGGTGAGGGGGCGGGTGAGCAGGGTTTCATCGCGGAGGTCGGAACCGTGGCAGTGGAGGATGTAGGGGACCCGGGCGAGCCAGCCGAGGTTCCCAAGGTAGGCGTAATGGATGTGGGCGATATCGAACTTGCCGCGGCGCAAGCGGAGGACCATGTCGAGCCAATCGGGCGCGCGGATCGGGGCGGTGAGGGGTTTGAGGGGGGGCGGGAGTTTCGCGCCGAAGAGCCTGGGGTGGATGAATCCGACGTCGTGCCCACGGACGCGGAGACCTGTCCCGATCTCGGTGGCGACGGAGGCAATGTCGTTGATTTCTGCGATGCGCATGGGTGAATTGGTGAATGGCTGCATGGCGGCAGCGGAGCGTGCTTCAGGAGGTGCGGCCGGGGCGGAGCCACTCGATGGTATAGATGGCAACGAGCCCGCAGACAAGTGTTACCGCGATGGCGACGGCCACGCGCCCCATCAGCGAGCCAGCCAGGTTGCCGGATGCCGCATAGGCGACGGAGACGTAGCTTTCAGCGCTGCGGACGGCGATCTGAGCATTGGCCCAGCGGATGTAGGCGTCATCCTTGACGATGCGCAGGGCACGGGCTTCATCCACGAGGCGGATCATCTCGGGCTCGAGCTTGCTTTCCGCCACGGATGCGGGTGATTCCTCGACGAGCGCGCCAAGTGCGGATTCGAGCGCAGCCTTGCGGGCGGCGAGTGCCGCGTTCGCATCGCCGGGGGCGACGGTCTGACCGAGGATGCCGGAAGCGACAGCGGCAGCCACTCCATCGGATGCTCCACGGATAGCGGCGATGGCGCCATCGACTTCAGCAAGCTCGCGCCCGATGCGGGACTGCTCGGCATAATCTTCAGTCGAGGGCGAAATGAAACCGCGGGCATCGATGTAGGGGAGAACGTTGATGCCCAGGGGTTCGGCCCTGGCCTGGAGTTGGGCGAAGATCTTGTTGAATTCGTCGCTGGTCTCTTCGGCTACCTGGCGGCGGCGGTCGATGAAGCGGGTGCGGTACAGGCCCTCATCGGCGGTGTATTCGGCGATGAAGACATCGACGAAGGCCTGGCGGTAACGCTCGGCGGCGGCCTTGTCGTCATCGGCGATGCCGATGGTGAGGTCGCCACGGCTGACGCCATCGGCGACGGAGATGGTCTTGAGGCTGATGTCGAACCGGCCGAAGTTGAAGTCTGGCTCGCCGATCTGCTGGATGACCTTTTCGCGGAAGCGGGGGTCGCCGGTCATCTGCTGGGCTTCGAAGATGCGGAGGCCGCGGTCGCCGCCGTTGACGAGATCGTGGACGGTGGTATCGAGGGCGAGGGTGGCAATGGCGGAGCTCTCACCGGTCAGCGGGGAGACGAAGATCGCCGCGAGGAGGCCGAGAGCAGCGAAAGGGAGGAAGAGCCAGGCTCGGCGGCGGAGGAGGGCAATGTCGCGGTCCAATCCGCTGGTTCCGGTGGGCATCGGAAGGTATGGTAGTTGCAGGGGCGGACGGGGGTCAATTGTGAGCATTTTCACGAGGGTGACCGGGAGATATGGTTGAATTCGGCCTGATAGTGGTGCTGGAGGGGCTGTTGCTGGGCGCGGTGATTATTCTGCGTGAGCCGAAGCTGCTGATCCCGTGCGTGGTCCTGTTCTTGCCATTCGAGTACCTGCAAACGCAAACGCTGGACACCCTGGGAAAGGGCGGGGCGGGCGGGATCATGCGGACGATGCTGAACCCGGGCAAAGCGGCGATGGCGGCCTCTGTGGTGGTAGCGGCATGGCGGTGCAGGCGCGAGCCGGGGCGCCTGGTGGCGCGTTCGGGAGTGGTGGTGCCGCTCTTTCTGCTGGCCGCATTCGTCACGCTGGCTGGTGCATGGTCATACACCCAGCGTCCAGACAACACGGTGGCTATCCTGCCGTTGTACTTCGCATTTGCCTGCGCGGCGCCGGTGCTGATTGAGGACCGGCGGGACCTGGAGCGGATAACCGCGGCGTTTCTGATCGCGACGATTGCGCTTTCGTTGCTGGCAATTGCGCAGCGCCAGGCGGGGGTGTTCGAATGGCGAGCGTACCTGATTGAGTCGGACAGTTATGCGTACCGCTCGAATGCGACCTTTGCCGATCCGAACAACCTGGCGCGCTTCCTGACGATTGGGATGGCGCTCGCCGGAGGGCTCATCCTGGTGCCGGGGGCGCGGCGGCTGACGGTGTACCTGGCGATCCCGGCCATTATCTTCGGGCTGCCGGCACTGGTGACTACCGGTTCCCGGTCGGGCTGGCTGGGGTTCCTGCTGGTCGGATTTCTGATCATCCTGGTCGCACCGGTTGGCTGGTTCACGCGGTTGCGGCTCTATTTCTACGGGGCCGCCGGGATGGTGGGGGCGATTGGCATGCTCGTGCTCCAGGGGGGGGCCGAGTTCGACCGGATAAAGACGTTCACGCAGGGCACGGCGTTGCTCGGCCAGCGGCAGCACCTGATCCGTGCGGGGTGGGAGATGTGGAGGGATTCCCCGTTCATCGGCCTCGGAACGGGGAGCTACCACAACGCGCTGATGTACGCGTACCAGTGGGTTTTGCCGTGGTGGACGGAAACCACGCTTTCGCACACTTCGGTGATTACGCTGCTTTCGGAAGGCGGGTTGCTGGCGATGGCGATGCTGGGCTTTGTGCTGGTCCGGCTGGGGATCGTCACCCGGAGGGTGTATTTCGCATCCGAAGGGGCATACGCGAAGCTGCTGGCGGGATGGGCGGCAGTGGCATGCTTCCAGATTTTCATGCAGAGCCAGGCCGAGGGAAGGCTCCTGGAGGAGCCCTATCTCTGGGCAATCCTGGGCATCTTCGCGGCGGTGGAGTTGGGCAGTGCGAACCGGGAACCGGCGGCAGCCGACCCGGTCAACGAGCAGGCTGGCGGGCGGCTCGGCAGTGCGGCGGCAGCCGGGGCCTAGCGGCTCTCCGGGGGTTCGCCGGGGAACCGTGCGGCGGGTAGGATCGCGGCATGTATACGGTGTTTGCCGGGGGCGTAGGCGCCTCGCGTTTCCTCCAGGGGCTCTGCCAGGCGGTTGAACCGGCCAGTGTGACGGTGATTTCGAACACGGGCGACGATGTGGAGCCCTTTGGCCTGCACGTCTCGCCGGATACGGACATTGTCATTTACGCGCTGGCAGACGCGGTGAACCCGGAGACAGGCTGGGGGCTGAAGGGCGACACCTTCGCGGTGGTCGATGCGCTGCAGCGGTACGGTTACGAGCGCTGGTTCAACCTTGGCGACCGTGACCTGGCGACGGCTATCCACCGGGCACGGCTGTTGCGTGAAGGCGTCGCGCTGCACGAGGCGGTTGCCGGCATCGCGCGGGCATGGGGGCTGGCATGCACAGTCCTTCCGATGTCGAATGAGCCAGTCCGAACGATGATCGCGACGGGGGATGGCGAACTCGCATTCCAGGAGTACATGGTGAGGCTGCGGACGGAAGCGGACGTGCATGCGATCCGCTTCGCCGGGATCGAAGAGGCGCGCCCGGCGCCGGGCGTACTGGACGCGATACGGGGGGCCGAGGCGGTCATCCTCGCCCCGAGCAACCCTTTCGTGAGCATCGGCCCGATCCTCGCGGTTCCGGGGGTCCGGCAGGCGCTGGCGGAGACGCGTGCGGCGAGAGTCGCGATCAGCCCCATCATCGCGGGGCAGGTGGTGAAGGGACCGGCGGCGAAGATGCTCGCGAGCCTTGGTTATGAGGTCTCGGCGCCGGGTGTGGCGCGGCTCTACGCGGGCCTGGTGGACCTGTTCGTGCTGGATGACCAGGACCGCGAACTGGCGCCGGTGATCGAGCAGCTGGGAATGCGAGCGCTGGTGACGAACACGATGATGACGAGCATGGAACGCAAGAAGGAGCTCGCCGAGGAGATTGTGCGGGCGATCGGGGAACGGCGGTGAAGCACCTGCCCGTGCTGATCCCGGTGAATGCACTGGGGCGTGCGAAGGGAAGGCTGGCGGGGTTCCTTTCGGAAGATGAGCGGGAGACCCTGGCCCTGGTGACGCTGGAGACTGTGCTGAGGGCGGCAGGACCAGGGGCGATTGTGCTGACTCCCGATGCGAGGGTGGTGGCGCATGTCCACGGGCGCGCGCGCATCATCGATGAATCGAGCGGCATTTCGGGGCTGAATGCCCAGCTGGAACGCGCGATTGGGTTGCTGCTGAAGGACGGTACGGCGGCGGAGTGGTTGCTGATCCTGCACGCCGACCTCCCTCTGGCGACGGCCGGGGCGATCGAAACGCTGGCCGGGTTGGGGGCGGGGGAGAACACGGCGGTACTGGTCGAGAGCCGCGACGGGGGCACGAACGCACTCCTGCTGCACCCGCCCGGGCAATTTGGGCTGGCCTACGGGCCGGGGAGTTTCGCCCGGCACCGGGCAGCGGCCGAGGCTGCGGGGATGCGCGTGGTGGTGAACCGCAACCGGGAGCTTGCGCTGGACCTGGATACGGCGGACGACCTTGCCGAGCTTCTGCGGGCGCCGCGGGGGCGGCAGGGAGCGGCGGGGCGATGCCTGCAAACCGCAGGCGTGGAAGCCAGGCTAGGCAGGCGAGGATAGATAAGCTGCCAGGGCGGCCCTTTGCTCGTACCGCGGAAACGCACTGACGGGCACCGCCTCGAGATATGAGGGGATGCCCGCCGATGTTCGCCGCGTGGAGGGCGGAGGCTAGTTGATGCCGTCCTTCGCAACCTGGGGAGCGATGTTCTGGGGAGTGAGCGCCGGGCCAAGATTGACGAGGTCTTTCTGAGCCGGGCCGGGGCCACTCCAGGTGGCGGCATCGGTCGAAAGACGCCGGGCGCCTACAAAGTAGAACTGGACGGTGCGGCCGGATTGGCCGCAGCCTTCAGTCTGGGTGTTGGATGCGACATCGACGACGTAGACGACGCCGCTGGAGTCATTGAGCGTGGCGCCGACTCCGCAGACCTGGGTGGTGGTGCCATCGGAGACGATGGCGATGACCACCTGGCCGGGGCCGATGCCAGAGGGGGCCTTGCCGTAGTAGGTGGTCGGAGGGGGCGGTGGAAAGCCGTTCGCAGTTGCGACCAGGGCCGGGATGGCGGCGATGGCCGCGCCCGCGGCTGCGATTCCAAGAAGTAGCGCTCGTTTCATGCTGCCTCACTGGTGGGATTGAAAGACCCCATTGCTTGCAATGTAGGAGTGGCGTGATATGCAGGCAAGGCGTCCGGTGCCATTGTGTGATGCAGACCGCAACTGTTTACTAACAGTTTACAGCGGCATGAGGCTGGAGGATGGATGTCAGCACCGGCACGGCTTCGTGGGGCGATTGCGCCCGTACTGCGTCCCATCCGGCGATGGCTCGGCGTGGTGGGGCGGGCGCGCCGTAAGGCACGGTACTTCCGCGACGGGATCGAGGGCATTGCGGCGGAGCTGCGCACCACCACCAATCTGCACGCCGAGATTCTCCGGGAGTTTGGGGCCACGGTGGGGAAGGACGTATCGATCCACGGCCCGCTGCTCATCGTGAACGCGCCGGGCGACTTCAGCAGGCTGCGCATCGGCGACCGGGTTCACCTGGGGACGGAGGTGCTGATTGACCTGGCGTGCGAGGTGACCATTGAGGATGAGGCGACGCTCTCGATGCGCTGCAACCTGGTGACCCACATCGATGTGGGGCCGGGGCCTCTTCGGCAACGGAGGCCGAGGGAGCAGGGACCGGTGCGGATCGGGCGCGGCGCCTACCTTGGCCTGGGGGCGACGGTGCTCCACGGTGTGACGATCGGCGAGTGCGCGACGATTGGGGCACATGCCCTCATCGACCGCGATGTGGCGGCGGGCAGCACCATGCTGGCTCCACGAGCGCGGAGTGCTGGCGGAGACCGGGAGTGAGCGCGGGCGGCCGGGTGCTCATCCTTGGGCTCCCCTACTTCGGAAGGCGGCTGGCAGGCGAGCTGGCAGGTCTGGGCTGGAACGCTTCCTACCTCTCCCACCCGGGGAAGGATGCGGCCGGGTGGGCGCGAGTGGCGCTGGGCGTGGCGAAGGCGGATGTGGTTTACCTGGTGGGCAGCAGGGCCGAACGAGGTTCGCCGCAGGACCGGCTGCTGCGGCTACGGCGCAAGCCGGTGGTGATCCACTGGGTGGGCACGGATGTGCAGATCGCGATCGATGAGCATCGGCGCGGGCGGCTCTCGCCGCGAATCGCCGGGAAGCCGCAGCACTGGTGCGATGCGCCGTGGCTGGTGGAGGAGTTGCGGACGGCGGGCATCGTCTCGGAGTACGTTCCGCTGCCCATTCCGATTGTCGAAGCGCCGCCGCCACCACTGCCGGGCACGTTCCGCGTGCTTCTCTACTACCCGGTGGATGGGTTCGACCGGGAGGTGTTCGATATCGAGACGATGCTGCGCCTGCCGGCGGCATTCCCGGATGTTCATTTCACGCTCATCCCATCGCCGGGCGGCACGTTGCCGGGGCCACTGCCGGCGAACCTGGAGGCGCGCGGCTGGGTGGATGACATGGAGGCGCTCTATCGCGAGACGACGGCCCTGGTGCGGCTAACCAGCCATGATGGGCAATCGTTCATGGCGGCCGAGGCGCTTTCGCGCGGGCGGTATGTGATCTGGACGCACCCGATGCCGGGCGCGACCAGGGCAGAGGGCTTCGAAGCGGTGGCGGCGGCACTTGGCGACCTGGTTGCCCGCCACCGGGCTGGCAAGCTGGGATTGAACGTGGACGGGCGGCGGAGCGCGATCGAGCGGTTCGGTGGCGGGCGGCCGCTGGCCGAGATCGACGAGCGGTTGCGGATTATTGCGCGGCGGTAGGATTGCATCGCAATTTGCCGATACACTGAGAGCAGATGAAGACGATCGAATCACTTACGACCGAAGAGGAGCGGGCCGCTGCGGTATTCCGCGCGCTTGGCAACCCCGCGCGTGTTCGCATCGTGGCGGAGTTGAGCCGGCGGCAGGCGTGCGTTTCGGACCTGGTGGATGTGCTTCCACTGGCTCAATCGACGGTCTCGCAACATCTGAAGGTGCTGCGGGAGGCCGGCATCATCCGGGGGAATGTCGAGGGACCGGCCGCCTGCTACTGTCTCGATGCCGACGTGATTCACTGGCTGGTGCGCTTCTGCACGGATATCTGCTGCCCGCCGGGGGCGGCAGCCGGGGGTGGTGGCGCGTGCGCGAGCACTGGCGCGGACGCCTGAACGTCTCGGCCGCTGTGCGCAGGCGGCAGGTGTTGCAGGATAAGGGGCGATGACGATGTACCGGCCGGAGGACCTTTCGCCGATCGAGGTAACGCTGCTCGGGGTGCTTTCGGTGGGGCTGCCGCCATCGCGGGCGGCGGGGAGCGATACGTTCCGGGTAGACCACGTAGCCGCTGTGGTACATGGGCTGGCAGGGGAAGGGGACCGGGCGCAATACCTGGCACACGATGGGGTGAAGGTGGATGCCGGGTTCCGCGCGGCGCTGAGGGCGGCGATCGAATCGCTGACGGAAAAAGGGATCGTGGCCGGGCAGGCGCCCGGGATGCCGGCGGCGGCGGGTGGATATGAGGCGGGGCTACTCCTGGACCTGGTGGACCCGGATGAGCAGCCAGCGGTGCTCGATCGCTACCTATCGCAGCTGTGCATGGAGCAGCTCTTCAACATCCCGGCGGTCTACCCGTTCCTGATGGAGCGGTACGCATCGAGCGGTGAGGTGTGGCGGAGGCTGCGCGCGGACGGGTACGCGCAGGGCTAGGAGCCTACCGGGGCCCCGGGGCCCGGTATTCGCGCGGCCCTGCCGGTGGGCCGCACGAATGCTCCGAACAGGCGCCCCTTAGAAGCCCTGGCACTCCGGGCGGGTCTGGAAGAGTTTGTCGAGTTCGCCGGGATCGTACTGGTCGAGCTTGTCGAACGTCCTGGCGACTTCATCGAAGGAGCTTTCGACCCGGCCGACGAAGACTTCAAGCTGGTCGGAGGCCTTCTGCAAGGAGCTGGTGTCGAGCTTTTGCGCATCGGCAACGAGTGAATCGAAGACCTTGACGAGGCCATCGGCGGCATCGACGAAGACCTTGTGGATGGCTGCGCCGTCCTTCACATCGGGGGCCTTGAGGGCGGTCATTTCTTTGCGCATGTTGACGGTCTCGGACTGGCCATCCTTGAGGAAGTCGACCAGGAGCGTCTTGATATCCTGGGCGGAAGCAGCGCGGTCGATCTGGCCCTGGAGGGAGGTGTTGGCGTCCTCAAGGTCGCCAACCCAGCCGGTGAGGGCCAGGCAGATGCCGGCGACCCACTTTTCGTTTGTGGTCTTGGCCGGGGCGGTGGCGACGGGTGTGCGGCCGGGGGTGGTGGTTGGGCTGGTGGGGGGATTGGTGGTTGCTTCATCCTCATCGAAGATGACGGCGGCGCAGTCCGGGTCCTCATCGATCAGGTCGATGATGTCTTCGGCTTCGTCGTGGTCATCGGCGACATCTTCGAGTTTTGAGCGGAATTCGGGCTCGCCAATGTCCTCGGCGATCTCCCCGAAAGCTTCCATGAAGTCGTCGTCGTCATCGATATCGGCGACGCGGTCCGACATTTCGCCGATGCGCTTGTCGTTCTCCTTGAACTGGTCCTTGAAAGCATCGATGACCTTGCTGCCGCCATCGATATCTGGCTGGCCAATTTTGTCGAAGGCGGCGCGGAAGTCGCTCGCGGCTTCTTTCTGGTCCTTGAGGAGGCCGGCAACTTCCTTCTTGGCTGATTTCGTGTCGTCCAGGTCTACTTCGGCGAACTTGCCGCCGATTTCATCGGTCGTTTCGTCGAAGTCGGCGGCGGCCTCGCAGAGGTCGTCGACCCAGTCCTCGGCATCGACCTTCTTGGCATCGCCTCCGCAGGCGGAAATGAAGGCGGCGAGAGGAAGTGCGGCCAGCAGTAGCAGCCGCGAGACCCTGGGGATTCGTCGCATGGAGGCTTCCTTTTATTCGAACAGAATCGAAGTATTGTGAGCGCTTGCCGGGCGGGCGGCAAAATCAGCTCACCGATCGAGGTTCGGCAAGGCTGGCCGGGCAGAAGAGGGGGCCGGGATCAAGGATGGAGGATTTCGCGGAGAGCGGCGCAAACGTCGTCGACTTCGGTATCGCTGAGGCCGGGGTACATGGGCAGGCTCACTTCGCCATCGAAGATGCGTTCGGCGATGGGGAAATCGCCCACTTGCCAGCGGCCCAGGTTCCTGTAGGCGGTGTGGTAGTGGAGCGGGATGAAGTGGACCGAGGTGCCGATGCCGCGCTCGGCGAGCTGGCGAATGACGTCATCGCGCTGCGCGGGTGAGCTTTCGTTGCGGACACGGACCATGAAGAGATGCCAGGGGAGGCGGTGCTCTTCGCTGAAGGTGGGCAGGATGAGGTGTTCCTCATCGCGCAGGTTGGCAAAGTAGCGCTGGGCAACGCGGGTGCGCTCATCGATAAACGATTCGAGGCGGGCGAGCTGGGTGCGGCCGAGGGCGGCGGCGATATCGGTCAGGTTGTCCTTGAAGCCGAACTCCTGGATGTCGTAGCGCCAGCTGCCGCCGGCGTCATAGCGGTTCCAGGCATCGCGCGACATGCCGTGGAGGGTGAGCCTTCGCACGCGGGCGCTGAGCTCTTCATCGCTGGTGGCGAGCGCGCCGCCTTCGCCGGTGGTCATGGTCTTGTTCGCGTAGAAGCTGAAGGCGGCGGCATCGCTGATGCTGCCGACGGGCCGGCCGCGGTAGAGGGTGCCGATGGCGTGGGCGGCATCTTCGAGGACCTTGAGGGAGTGGCGGCGAGCGATATCCATGATGGCATCCATATCGCAGGGGGAGCCGGCGATGTGGACGGGAAGGATGGCGCGGGTGCGGGGTGTGATGGCACGTTCGATGAGCTCAGGATCGATGTTTGCATCGTGTTCCAGGACATCGACAAGCACGGGCTCGGCGCCACAGTGGATGATGACGTTTGCGGTGGCGGTGAAGGTGTAGGGGGTGGTGACGACCTCATCGCCGGGGCCGAGATCCCATGCGGCGAGGGCGAGGTGCATGGCGGCGGTGGCCGAGTTGACGGCGTTGACGAAGGGGGCGCCGGTGTAGGCCGCGAGTTCGTCTTCAAGGGCTTTGACCTGGCTGGCAGTGGTCAGCCAGCCGCTCCGCAGGACGCCTTCGACGGCGGAGATATCGGATTCGTCGAGCTCAACGCGGACGAAGGGGATGCGCTGTTCGGCCATTGATCGAAGGGTAGAACGGGAGGGGGATAGCGGGTAGCGGGCGAGGGCGAACGCCAATCGCCAACCGCGGGCGGGGCGTGGTTCGGGGGAGGGGCATCGCCGCGCTTGCGGACTCGTGCGCATGGGATTTCGGGGGCCGGGGCGTGCATTCCGATGGCCCACCGCCTGCCCCGGCGCACTTCGCACTTCGTCCTTCGCACTTCCGGGGTTGGGTGCTGGCACCGCGGGACGGTGCGCGTGGGCCGGAGTGCCGCTTCCTGCCGGTCGCGGTTCGGATGCGCCTGTTCCGGTAGCCGTAGCCCCCAGCCGTGTTCGGGGGCTACCAGGCCGGGGGTGGCGGGACTTCCCGGCGGCGGGATGGGAAGAGGACCGCGACGAGGGCGCCGAAGAGGAACCCGCCGATGTGGGCGAACCAGGCGACGCCGCCGGAGACATCGGCGGCCTCGGCGATGGTCGCATAGCCAGAGAAGAGGTTCTGGAGGAACCAGAGGCCGATCATTATGTAGGCCGGAATGGGGATGGGGATGAAGATTAGGATGAAGAACGGGATGACGACGTTCACGGTGGCACGGGGGTACCAGACGATGTAGGCGCCGAGGACGCCCGCCACGGCGCCACTGGCGCCAAGGACGGGGACAGCGCTGGAGGGATCGATGAGACCCTGGATGAGACCGGCGAACATGCCCGCGACGAGGAAGAAGAGGAGGTAGGCAAGGTGGCCGAGGCGGTCTTCGACGTTATCGCCGAAGACCCAGAGGAAGAGCAGGTTACCGAGGATGTGCAGCCAGCCACCGTGCATGAACATGGAGGCGAGGACGGAGAAGAGCACCTGCAGGCGGGCATCGCCGGTGAGCTCCGAATCACCGGTGATGGTCTCGAAGAACTCTTTGGGCTGGAAGGCCCAGGTGCAGACGAAGCGGTCGGCATCGGTAGGGGCGGTTTCGAAGCCGTAGCAGACGCCTGCTGTCTGATCGACAAATTCGCGGTAGGCGCGGGCATCGGGCGTGGGAATGGCGGTGGAGAGGCCGACCATGCCGAGAAAAACGGCGACGTTGGCAAGGATGAGGAGGTAGGTGACCCAGGGCGTGCGCCCGGAGCGGGGGCTATCGCCAATGGGGATCAACGGACGGCTCGCGACAGTGGCTGGGAGGGCGCCGGCATGCTCACGCGAGGCCCTCCAGGTGCGCTGTATCGTTGAGCCGAACGATGTACATGCGCCCCCTGCGCTGCTCGATTTCGGTGAGGGAGCAGTGTGACACATCGATGCGGAAGACGTGGGTTTCGGGCATCGCGAGGATGGTCGAGATGAGGCAGTTGATGGCCGTGCCGTGGGAGATGACAAGGACACCCTGGCCGGGGTGGCTCGCTGCGATGCGCGCGAGGGCGCTGGAAGTGCGCGCCCGGACTTCGGCCACGGATTCGCCGCCGGGCGGGCGCCAGGCGGGGTCTTCATCTTCCATCAGGCGGTAGCCTGCGGGGTCGCGCCGCTGCACCTCGGCTTCGGGCTGGAGCTCCCAATCGCCGTAGTGCAGTTCGCGCAGGCGGGGATCGACGCGCGGGGAGATGGGATGCTGGCCGAGCGCGATGCTGGCGGTCTCTTTCGCACGGCCGAGATCGGAGGTGTAGCAGGCGCCGAGGGAGAAGCCGGAGATGCGGCGGGCCAGGGCCCTGGCCTGTTCGAGGCCAAGCGGGGTGAGGGGCGTTTCCGAATGGCCGCAAAACCGCTGCTCGCGGTTCGTCACGGTCTGGCCATGGCGGGCAAGGTAGATCCGGGTGGGGGTCGCCACGGGGAGAAGCGTACAGGGCGGGAGGGAGGCAGGGGAGGGGGCTAATCAATCGCACGACACAGGCCGATGATCCGGGCGGGAGGGCACCATGGAGGAGGGGCAGAGCAGGTCGACGGGGAGGCACCGTCCGGCGCTGGTGCTCGGCGGGGGCGGGGCCTACGGCGTGATCCAGGCCGCATACATGCTGGCCGCGTACGATTTCGGGTTCCGGCCAGAGGTGGTGGTGGGGACGAGTGTTGGCTCCTTGAACGGAGCATGGGCGGCGCTGAACCCTGAGCGCCCGGCCGAGCTGCTGCGCATCTGGTTGGGGCTCGATCAGTTATCGCTCGTGCGCTGGCATCCGTTACGGATCGCCTCGAGGCTGGTACACAATCCCACGAGCATCGCATCGAACGAACTCGTTCCACGGCTCATCCGGGAACATATGGGGGAGCGGACATTCGCTGATGTGAAAGTTGAGCTGGGCGTAGTCGCGACGAACCTGACGCGGGGCGAAAAGCACGTCTTCCGGAGTGGCAGCATTCCGACGGCGATCCTGGCCTCGACGGCCATCCCGGGGGTGTTCGCGCCGGTGGAAATCGGCGGGGACCAGTTTGTCGATGGCTGCGTGACGGCGACGGTGGACATGGCCACGGCCCTTGAGATGGGGGCGACGGAGATCCTGGCGATAGATCTGACGCCGCCGCCGCCGCGGGCACGGCCACGAACGGCAGTCGGGGTATTGCGGCAGTCGTTCAGCATCCTTTCGACGGCAACGACGCGGGCGGTGGAATCGTGCCTGGCGCAGCAGATGCCGGTGCGGGTGATCCGGCCGGACCTGACAGGACGCTCGCCGTGGAAGCTGGAAGACAGCGCTGGGGCAATCGCGCACAACCTGCGGCTGGCGCGGGAGGAACTGGAAGGGACGTTCGACAGGGACGGTCACCTTTCGCCGGCCGGAACGTGCTGGATCGATGCGGGGCCGGAGCCGCAACCAGCAGCGACGCCGGCGGGCGGGCCGCGCTACTTCCCGGAAAAGCTGTTGCGCAGGGCGGGGTAGGCGCGAAACCGGGCCGTAAATTGTGCGTAAACGGTGGCACGCAGGTGGAAAGACGGGGTTCACAGTTAGCGTCTGGCGGGCTAGGGTGACCATAACGCGGCGCTGAGCGGGGGATACCCGGGGCCGCAGGTGGTTGCATGATTCGAAGGCTGGTGTTGCCGGCGGCGCTGGGTTTTGCGGTGCTGGGCGCCCTGACGATGGCGTGGAGCGTTGCTGATCCGCAGCCGGCGCTTGCGCTGACGAACTGCGATACGAGCACCGCGGAACTCGACGCCTCGGAGCAGGAGGTGGTGGCGCTATTCAACCAGGCGCGCGCCCAGCAAGGGCTGGCGCCGCTGAAGGTATCGCCATCATTGAGCCGGGCGGCGGCCTGGAAATCGGCCGATCCTTCGGCAACCGGCAGCGGAGGGGTGCAGTTCTCGCACACCGATTCGCTGGGACGGGACCCATCGACGCGGGCGCGGAACTGCGGATACCCGGGATGGGCGGCGGAGAACATCGCGTGGGGTTTCAGTTCGGCGCAGAGCGTCTTCAATGCCTGGATGGGCTCGCCGGGGCACCGGGCGGCGATCCTGGGCAACTACTCGGTTGTGGGTGTGGGCCGGGTGGGCAGCGCCTGGACGGCGGCCTTCGGGACGGTCGACGACTCGGGGAGTGCGGGAACCGCGGGCGTGAGCACCGCCACGCCGACGCGCACGGCAACGCCATCGCCGACGCCGATCCCGACACCGCCACCGATCTTGCGGCGGCTGGCGGTCCCCATGATCGCTTCGGAATAGGTAGACTGCGGGCGGGGCAATCCTGAGTGCCAGATCGCGTGCCGATGTCGGGGAAACCCCTGATACCGCCGGCGCGGGACGCGGCCTACGATTCGCCCGTAGATTCCCGGATTCTGTGCCTGCCGGTGCTGGTCCACCGAACGCTGCGGCAACCTCCGGGCAGGGGGACTGATGGGACAGCCTGGTCCAGGCGGCCCAGTAACGGGTGGCCTTGCGCCCGGCCCGCGTGAGGCCCGCGATGCGCTTGTCGCTGCGGGTGCGCTGCGCGATCTCGATGCATCGCTACAGCAGACGGTTGAGATACTTGCGGCGAGGTTTTCGGCTGGCTTCGCGCTGATCGGCATTTACCGCCATAGCCCGATGTTGTTTTCGTGGCCGGCATCCGGTCCGCTTTCGGCGGGGGAGCTTTTCCCGCATGCGGGACCGGGGAGCGACCCGGACTACGGTGAACTGGTGGGGCGTCCGGGGCCGAACATCGATGATGATCTTTCGCGCTGTCCCGATCTCACGCCATCGCAGAAGGCGGCCGTGGATCTCGGCATGCGCTCATCGATGCGCGTTGCCATGTTCGATGAGCGGGGAGGTTCGCTGGGCTTCATCGTGGTGATGGCTGAGCGGCCGGGGGCGTTCACGGCTGCAATGGCGGATGAGCTTTCCGAGCTGGCGGGGCTGGCCGCGACATTCATCCGGCCTGCCCTGCTGCTGGCCGCGATCAACCGGGAGCGCGCGCTGCTGGAAGAAGAAGCGCGGCTGCTGGCGCTGGCAGCAGCCGCCAGCGACGAGCAGACGCTGGTGACGGAGATCGTCGATGGGGTGCGGCGGGCGCTTGGTTGCGAGGTGGCCCTGCTGTTCCTGCGGGGGCCCGTGCGAGGGCAGCAACAGTTCCTTACCTCGCCCCGGGCGGTGCTGACTGCGGAGCAGAATGAGGAAGCGAGCGAGATCACCAGGAAACCGGAGAACAACGCGCTCACGTCCGCCGATGCGGATGGATGCCGTATCAACCGGGATCTTTCGGTGGGCGCTTCGACACCCATCGAGGGGTACCTGTTCGAGATGACCGGGCTCCGGTCGCTGGTCACCGCCATCCGGGAAAGGCAGCGGGGATCGCCCGGGCTTGGGATCGGGGCGCTGAAGGCGAGCCCGGGAGGATGGCGGCGGGATCAGCGTTCGTTCCTGGATAGGCTTTCGCGGGTGCTGGAGATCTCGGTTGAGCGCATCCGGCGGGGCGAGCTGGCCGCGGAACAATCGGCCAGCCTTCAGCACCAGGCAGAGATGCTCCGGATGGGCACGGAGATCTTTGAGGCGCTCGCCCAGACGAACGACGCGGACAGCGCGTTCACGGCCATGTCGCAGCAGCTCCTCGCGTACTTTGGAGCGGACCACGTGGTCTTTGGCGTGCTGGATATGGAGAAGCGCACGCGGGAGATCCTGGGCTTCAGCTCGAACGTCATCGATAAAGAATCGCTGCACCGCGAGTTCGGCCAGGGGGACATGGACGCGTTTGCGCCGGTGTTCGAAGTGGGTGCATCGGTGCTGCCGGACATCGCGGAGGTGACCGGGCTTGGTGCGGGGGCAGACCGGTTAAGGGCGGTGGGCATCCGTTCGCTCATGCGAGTCCCATTCAAGCTCACGGATGGGACACCGGGGCTGATTTCTGTCAGCAGCCGCGAGGTGGGGAAGTTCGGTGCCCCGGAGCGCGCGGTGCTTTCCGAGCTGGTGGCCCCGCTGAGCACGGCGATCGAGCGGCTGCGGCTTGTGGCCAGGGTGGCCGAGACGGCGGAAGTCCTGGCAGTGAAGACACACGTCCTTTCGACGTTGCGGCCGGGTGCGACGATCGAATCGGCGGGGCAGGTGTTCGTGGAAGAGGCGCGGCGGCTCTTTCACGCCGATCATTGCGCGCTTTCGGTGGTGCAGCGCGGAACCATCCGGGTGATAGCGATCGCGGGCGATCTCTTCACGCGCGAGGAGATGAGCCGTTTCGAGGGACCGGGCGGCAGCCTGCAAGGCGAGTACGCCCGCAGGCTGGAGACAGGCCCGCACCTGGTTGGCGATCTCCGCGAGCGGGAGCGTACGAGCGGCGAAGATGTGCTGCTGGAGAGGGGCGGGCTGAGCCTGATGCGGACACCGATTACGGACCGGGACGGGCGGGCACGCGGAATCGTGACTGTGGCCTCGCGGTCGCCGCACGCCTGGGATGCACGGGACCTGGACGCGTTTGTGGAGCTGACCGGCGCGCTGGGGCTGGTGACGGAGCGGGCGCGGCTGTTCGCGGCAGCGGAGGAACGGGCGGAGCGAATCCAGGCGTTGATGCACCTGCTGGGGACGTTTTCGTGGCACGCTTCCGCGGAGGAAGTTGCCCGCAAGTTTGCCGCCGAGCTGGGCACGTTCCTCGATACGGACACGGTGGTCATCGCCTCTTACGATCGCGAAGCAGGCACGCGGACACTGATTGTGAGTGAGGGCATCGCGGAGCGCATGCGGCGCCCCGAGGTGATCCCGCTCGACGACTCGGAGTCGTATGCGGGGGTACTCTCGGCGCCCGTTTCCTGGTACCACGCGGATTCGCCCGATTCGGCGCCAGAGTGGCTCCGCAGGCGGGCCGAGGCGATGGGCGTTCGCTCGGTGGTCCTCGTGCGGATCGACGTGAATGGCGAGCCCGTTGGGCTGATCTGCGCGGGGCGGAGCGACGGCCGCCGGCTTGGGCGCGAGGCAGCCGAGCTGATCCAGGCGGTGGCAGGCCCGCTGGGGATGGTCATCGAGCGGGCGCGCGTGACGACTTCGCTGCAGGAGCAGACACAGCGGACGCGCGCGGTGCTCGATATCCTCTCGGCGCTCGGGCCGCAAGAATCGTTCGAGGACGTGGCCGGGCCGGTGGCGAGCGCGCTGCGGGCCATCTACGCGGCGGAGCACTGCACGATCGGGCTGATCGAGGGCGAGACGGTGACGTATGTGGGGATGGACACGATTGTGCCGGGGCTGGCCCCTGGCTACACAGTCCCGGTGGCCGATATCGTGCAGGGGACACCGCTTGCGAGCAGCCCGACCCATGTAGTGACGACGATGCGGGGGCCTTCGGCGCCCCGGACGGAAATCGGGAGGATGCTGAAGGCGGCCGGGCTGGATACGTACATGCGCGCCATGATCGGGGCGCCCGGCGAGCCACTCGGAATCGTGGCGGTGGCTGCCCGGCAATCGGCCAGGTTCTCCGAGGCCGATGCGCGCCAGCTGAACCAGATCGTGCAGCCCCTGGCCGTGGCCATCCGCTACTTCCGTGGCCGGGAGGAGGCGGCCCGCCGAACGGAACGGCTGGAGACGACCAACCGGATCCTGACGAGGCTGAGCGCGGGGGGGACGGGGGAGCACCTGGCCCAGAGCTTCCTGGCCGAGTGCCGGCAGCTTTTCGGGGCGGGCCACGCCGTGCTGATGCAGTTCGACCACGAGTCCGGGACGGGCCGGAACCTTGCCCTGGATACCGAAATCCCGGCGCTGGCGGACCCGAGCGAGATGTCGCTGGCCGAGTTGCACACGGCGCGCATCATCCGCCACCCGGCGCCGCACATCGTGGCCGATATCCGGAATGAGAGCGGGCTGAACTTGCGCCACCGGCAACTCATCGCGGAAGGGCTGTACTCAGTGCTGCGGGCGCCGCTGGTCGTCAGCGATACAGTGAAGGGCGCGGTTTCGGTCTGGGCGGAGGGGGTTGGCCATTTCAGCGTGGAAGATGCCGAGCTGCTCGGTACACTGACGCGCCCACTGGCCCTGGCACTGGAAAAGGCAGCGGCGCTCGAATCGCTGGCGGAGAGCGAGTTGAAGTACCGCTCGCTGGTGGCGCAGGCCGACGAAATGATCTTCCTGTTCGATTCGGCGACGCACCGGATCCTCGATGCCAACTCGTACACGGCGCGGGCACTGGGCTATGAGCCGCGCGAGCTGACCCGCCTGCGCATGGACGACATTTCCGCATCGAGCCCGGAAGAGCTGGAAGCGAACCTGGCGGCCACGCTGGCCGAAGGCGAGCTGCACCTTTCCGATTCGCGCTACCGGCGGAAGGATGGTTCGACGATCGATGTCGATGTCGTTGCCTCGCTGGTGGCCTATGGCGGGCGGCAGGCGATCCTGGTGCTGGCGCGCG
>Ga0154020_10001779_pt1 | contig 26447 bp, 31 predicted proteins | sample Klosneuvirus_201_FD_109709 | JGI IMG/M metagenome (GOLD analysis project Ga0154020, IMG submission 109709) | Active sludge microbial communities from wastewater, Klosterneuburg, Austria - Klosneuvirus_20160825_MG | ecosystem: Engineered > WWTP > Aerobic digester > Activated sludge | place...
AGATTTAACTGGTATTAATAACGTCCCAACCAGCATCCGTATGTTGAAAAAATTAATCACTGACCAATTAGAATTGATTGATATGCATTTTAAATATGCCCCAACAGGGGAAGGGTATGAAGAAGCCAAGAAAGATTTTATGAAAAAACTGCAATAAAAATTGAATAAAAATCAATTTAGTATATTTATTTATATAATTATTTAATCCATTGTCAATGGCACATTCCGCTCCAGTACGAAATCCTCATAATATGAGTTTGCAGTCGCAAACCATCGGTCTCCATTACAAAAAAATCCATCAACGCCACCATTACTGGTAATCATCATGAAGCAACTAAGTTAGCGAATGAAGGCGAAGAGATTATTCGGGAACAATATTGTAAAATTTTTGATATACAACATTCCCAACACAAAGATAATCCAATTTGGTGGAAAACCGAATTCGAAAACGCTGGCAAACTATTAGTTGATTCTTTTGAGAAGAAAGATGAAATTCAAAATAAAAAAATCAATATTGCGTATAATGGTATAATGTTTGAATTTGACAATAAAAGAGTTATTTCTGTTGGAAGATATCAGGGTTGTGATATTCAATTTCCACATCCAAATGTAGGAGCCTCATCACGTCTCCACGCCTTAATCTTCTTGTTTCCTGAAAGTGATAAGTATGTAGTGGCTGATATGGGATCTTATTATGGTATTCGTACAGAGAAGCGAAGCGAAGGAAAACCATGTAATAATAGTCTTCCGCGAAACCGTAACATTCTCATTTTTGATTGGGACGAACCAGTCATTCTTGGTATGGGAGATATGAAAATTGGTATCAATCCAAAAGAGTGTGTTATTTGCCTCACAGAACCAAGAAATTGCACATTTAATTGTGGTCATTATACCGTTTGTACAAATTGCAGAAATATGATTCACGAATGTCCAATCTGTAAAGCACCTATTAATACAGTTAATACAGGGTTAAGAATGGAAACTTTTGTCACCAAGAATCAATAAATTAATTTATTTAACAACAACATGTAATAAACATAACCAACCCCAATGTCCCAAAAATAAAACAGAACAACCGGATTATAACTGCTTCAGTGTCCACCGTCAAAGACTTGGGATGATCTGAGTGATTTTCAATGGTTCTGGTAATTGCACTGGCACTCACTGTCAGCAGTAAGGAAAAGAGAATCACAAAGAACAGTTTCATGAATAAAGCAGAGACTAATTTCAAATACAATGGAATAAGCAGAGAGAAAATAAATCAATTTTTTCAACTAAATCAAAAAGTTTGCCAACCATGAATTATAAATTGTTCAAATAATAGGTATCGGTCAACTATTTGATATTCGAAATTCAGTTAGCCACCTCACGACATTTAATATATAAAGTATACAATATATCAGGTTAATCAAATTCTATTAGAAAACTTGTATGATTAATCAATTTGAAAAAATATTCTGAAAAATTTTTTCATCAAAATTTCCACACAAAGTTTGTGTAAGAAAAATGGAATGGTTAAAAAAATAATTTAAAAAACTTTTTTGAGAGACTTTAATTATACCAAAAAGGATAATAGTTGAATAAATATACTCGAACCAATTAACAATAAAAATGTGATTTATAAAATTTATTCCTTCATGCTTCGTAGTTCAAAAGTCACAAGGTAAGCAACCAAATAAAAAGTCATAAAGGGTCATCATAAAAATCTTGGTAGTTTTAAAGTTAACAATTACCAGTACCAAGTACCAAGAAGAAAATATATAAAAAGAAATTATGTTAACTAATAATATAGATAACAATGAAATATAATTGTGAAACTTGTAATTATGAGACTAATGACAAAAGTAATTTCAATAAACATTTAAATTCACAGGCTCATTCCAAAAGAAAAACTAGTATACATAAAGTTGACATAAAGGTTAACAAAAATGTTAACAAAAATATTGAAAAACTACCAAGTAAATTTCAATGTCCTAATTGCGATAAAAATTATTCGTCCGCTCCAAGCCTTTCACGACATAAAAAAAATTATTGTTATGGGGATACAATTAAAACAAAATTAGAACAAGAGTTTAATGAAAAAATAAAGCAAAAGGAATTGGAAATAAAATTAGAATATAATCAAAAGCTCTTAGAAAAGGCAGAAATTGAAAATAAAAAAATTCAAGAAAAAGCTGATGCCGAAATAAAAGAACTGAAACAATATATCAAAAATACTAAGCCAACTACGTATAACATTTCAGTTAAAAAAATGATCCAACAAACTTATCCGGATGCTCCTCATCTTGCTATGTTAAAAAATTATGCTATCATACACAAAAACGAAGACATTGATTTTGCTCAAGATCTTATTTATTATTATAAAAAAAACAAATTAAATTCATATTTAGGTGATATTATCATTAAATATTATAAAAAAGAAGATCCCAAAGATCAATCATTATGGAGCACTGATTCATCCCGATTAAAGTATATTATTAAAGAATTATTGGCATCGAAACAAACTATATGGAGTGAAGATGATAAAGGATTGAAGATAAATAAATATATCATCAAACCATTACTCAAATATATACATGAATATATTAATGAACAAATTGAAGAGTTACATGATGTTCTTGAAAATACAAGAGGAAAGGATTGTGAGCAAATTGCATTAAAACAAATTGATCTGGCCCATATCAGAGAACAAATTCAAAATGGTCAATTAAAAGATGCTATTAATAAATATATTGCCCCATCATTCCGTTTTAATTCAGATAAACTAATTTCTATTTCATAAACTGTTATAAATCAATGTTAGATAATTACGTTATTTATTCATCTTAATCATATCCGCATAGTATTTATGGGCCAATCCTTGTATCGTTTTTGGTATTTCCTTTATTGCTTGATCAAAATTCTTGAAATTTTTTTCAACATATTTGCGCAAACATTCTTTTTTGATCCGTTGTCTTAAATCTTCTTCATCATCGTCCGTCCAAAAATAATATGTTTTTACATCATGCAAAACATCTAATTCTTTTTGTCTAGTCTCTTTTAACTCTTTTGCATAATTAGTATAAGTATGGAGAAATTTCATTTCCAACAAAGTATTACCAATTCCTTCAATTGTGTAACCAGAATCTTCTCCTTGATAAATATATTGCCAACACAATTTAGAATCTTGTCTTAATGAACCAAATCCAATATCAATTAAATATTTACTCAATTTCTCCTTGCGATCATTTTGATCATCTAATACCTTTTGATATTCTTTCTGTTTATCTTCCATTTTCTTTTTTGCTTTAATAACCTTCTCATTCATATTTTCAGTCATTTTTTCAACCGAACCGTGTTTCTGAACAGCAATATGTTCAATATCTTTGATCAAATAAAGATATGTTGTTTTTCTGTATTGATTATTACGACTTAAGTGTCTGACATTAGTTAAATCATTTGCTTTAAGAACATATTTATTCATAGCATCTGTTTTAGTTATCATATTATGATTGTCTGCACTATAACAGTTATTACAAACAGTCAATACCGCATTATTGATATTATTTGAATTATAATTGCACAAGTCGCACATTTAATATAAATTAATAGTATATTTCTTAAATCACTTTTATTCATATTTTTTCAGTAATTCCATTGTCATAAAAGTACCTGCATGTAACGGAACCGCTCTCATTAAAGCATAACCAAATCCTTTATAAAACCTTGACAAACCTCCTTCTGTATAAATTTCTCTTACAACATTCATAAATTTTTTATTATCATTATGAGCTTGCATTCTTGTCTTAATACAATCTTGAGGGTAAATAAAACACCACGCCAAACTACCCGCAAGACCTCCCAAAACGAATGAGCCAACTGTTGTAATATTTTTACCATAAATCTTCTGCTTCATGTTTTCATAAAATGAAAAATAAATTGCAAATCCAGGTGTCTCTCGGGTAAAAGTAGCACTTAGACCGTGAAATAAATATTTTGGAGTTAATTGGTTCATTTTAACCTTTTGATCAGTTTGTAATAAGATCTTAATTTTTTCAACTGGAGTAACAATAAAACTGGCACAAAATCCAGAAACAGCGCCTGCAATAGGAATGGCAAATCTGTTCTTATCTAGTGTCTTTTGGGTGTTAGTATAGACGCCAAAAACAATGCTTTTTTCAAGACCTACTCCAAAAAGAGGTGAAGTAAAACCTTTATACAATCCTCTGAAATTGGTTGGTTTTGGTTTTTTATCTTGAATGCATGTTTTGATAGTATCAAACGGATGACTAAGAGTCACACCAACTGCTCCCGATAAAGCACCGTGAGCAAAATGTTTCCAGGATTCTTCCATAGAAAATGATATTATATTGGTTATACAATGACTCAAAAAGTTGAAATTTCATTTTTTTCAGTCTATTTGAATACATATTATTAATTTATTACATGGACTTGCAACGATATTTCAATCTACTTGAATCAAAAGTCAGTCCGCAAGATTCTCCTGAATTATTGGAAAAACATTTAAAAGAAACTGGTGGAAAAATAGTCACTAGAATGCCACCTGAGCCCAATTTTTTGATGCATTTAGGTCATGCAAAGGCTGCCTTTGTCAATTTCCAGTTTGCCAAAATGAACGGTGGATATTGTTATATGAGATTTGATGATACTAATCCCACAAAAGAAAAACAAGATTATATTGATTCTATGTTGGAAGATATTAAATGGCTTGGTCATGAAGCATACAAAGTCACATACACGTCTGATTATTTCGAAGAACTTTACAATTATGCTATCGAATTAATCAAAATGGACAAAGCCTATGTTTGTGAATTAGACCAAGACACAATGCAAAAACAACGATATGATATGATTGATTCACCTTACCGAAACAGACCTATTGAAGAATCATTAGATTTGTTCAGAAGAATGAGAGCCGGCGAATTCGAAAATAATAAGATGACTCTCAGGCTTAAATGTGATATGCAATCTCCCAATCCAAATATGCGTGATGTGGTAGCCTATCGAATTTTGCACGCTGAACATCATCGAACTGGTAACAAATTTTGTATCTATCCTGGATACGATTACTCTCATCCCATTGTTGATAGTATTGAAAACATTACTCATTCATTATGTTCGACCGAATTCCAGGTCCGTAATGAATTGTATAGATGGGTTCCAACTACATTAAAAATATACAGAGCTCCTCAAATTGAATACGGCAAATTAAGCGTGACGAATACTGTTTTATCAAAAAGAAAATTAGTTGAGCTAATTAATAATAAAATTATTACAGACCTGGATGATCCGCGATTACCAACACTCAAAGGACTTAAACGACGTGGTTATACACCGGAAGCAATCAATGACTTTTGTTATAGAATTGGTCTCAGTCTTGGAAATACTGCATCTGTCTCAGTAAATTACAGACTTTTAGAAGAATGTATTAGACAAGATCTCAACACAAAAGCTCCAAGACTTATGGCTGTATTATACCCAATTACCATACATATTATTAACTTACCAGACAGTTATAAACAAACAATCCAGGTAAAAGATTTTCCAGATGATGATCTCAACACTAATTCACATGAAATTACTTTGTCCAATAAGGTTTATATTGAAAGAGATGATTTTAGGTTAGAAGATTCACCACAATATTTCAGATTGGCACCTGGTAAAATAGTCAGACTCAAATATGCTGGTCTAATTAAATGTGTTAATGTTGTAGAACGCAATGGTGTTATTCATAGGATTGAAGTCGAATTATTACCACAAGATTATAAACCGGAAAAACGTGTCAAGGGTACTATTTCATGGGTGGATGCTAAAAACGGTGTTCCGCTTGAAATCAGAAAGTATGACCATCTATTTCCTGAAAAGTTAGAAAAAACAACGGGAGACTGGAAGGATCAACTAAACAAAGATTCTGTCAAAATTCTTAGCTCAGTCACATCTCATACTATTATTTCTGCTAAACCATACGATAGATTCCAATTTGAAAGAATTGGTTATTTTGTAGTGGATCCTGACACACTTGATCAAAAAATTGTCTTGAATATGATTACCAGTTTGAAGGAAGATAAAAACAAATAATTTGGTTTACTAATAAAAAATTGATTTATAAACTCTTTCATCATTCCTATGATTTATCTTATATACCAGTGCCATTTTACCAGCATGAATTCATCTATTCAAACGACCGTCGAACTTGAATCCCAGACTTTACGCTTTGACGCTGTTCATAAGATCTGGGGACAGGTCGAACTTAAGGCGTTGAGTAACAAATTTGATGGGTTCGATTTAGTTGTCGCCATTGATTGTTGTGCTTCCATGGAATACCATTTAGAAATGGTACAGTGGTTAAGCCGTTTTATCTTGAATTCACTTGATGAACGGCATACATTCACGCTCATATGTTATAATCGAGCTGTATTGATTCCAGTGGATTGTTTTCCTTGTACCAGTGAGAATAAACTATTTATCAGTAAATTGTTAGGCAAACTACAATGTGACGGGGTTTCTAATATTTTGGAATGTCTAAAATCAGGAGCCAAAATTCTCAATCAGCGTATTAATCAAAGGTTATGTGCTTTTGCTATTTTTACAGATGGCAGACATCAGTTCATTTTTCCAGATCAGATTATGACAGAAGTAAAAAAAATAAACATTCCGTGTTCTGTTAATACTTTCGGACTTGGTCGCGATCAAGATTCTGGACTACTACATGCCATTGCTCACCAGACTCATGGTGTTTACCAGAACATCCAAACGTCAGATCAAGTTCCTATGATCATTAACAGTTTTATGGATTCGCTCCATAACATTTGTGCTACAAATATCTGCATAACACTCAAATGCCATGATGGCGCGCGTCTTGTCACTTTGGCGACACCATATAAAATCGAAGAAAAAATCAAATTAAAAGAATACACAATTACCATTCCAACAATTTCAAAAAACAACCTGAAGACAATACTATTCCGCCTTTCTTTGCGCAAAATGGATGCCCAAATGCAAGAACATCAACTCATCACTGTAAATATTTCAGCTGATTGTCCAAATCAAGAACACATGAACACTTCATATGGTCCTTTTTCAATCGCACGAACTAGTGTAGCATCGATGGAACAAATTCCTGCAACATTAGACTGTAAACTAAATCATTATATGGTTGCTACAACAATCAATGATGCAATTGAAATGGCTGTTAAACAAAATTATATTGGAGGATTTAATAAACTTAAAGAAACTATTGCATCGATTAATCGTTCTGTTAGTGGAGACAATCCATTCACTCAGGTATATATTAATAATTTAGAAGAGTGTCTCCAGTATATTAATAACGATCGTGCATTTTTGTACGGCGGTGTTCACTCAGCCCGTATGCTTGCATCGGAATATTTTATGGAGTATCGGCGGACAATTCCATTGAGGTGGTCTTATCCAACTCCCCAACTTACTTATGTCTTTGCCCTGGCTTATGGTGAAAGCTCTTAATTTATTAAAATGGGGTTAAAACAACCTTTTCAGTTATTAAATTGACACAAATGAAAGATATAATAACTGGTGTAACATACGTAAGTAATCTGATTGTTTCTGGGTTGTCTACTATCCATTTATATATTAGTTACCTAAAAATAGAAAAAATTGAAATCATAACATTTTAATATGTCCATTAATTCCACCATAATCAGTTCTTCATCATACCATGAACGGTGTAGCTTTCTTACTGCTTCTTCTTGCAGTGTTCTGTGGAAATTTGCTAGTAACACTCCCTAGCATTGCCTATCATGGCATTACTTCCCGTTATAACAACTGGACCATTCCCAATAATACCACTTTGCCTCATGGAAATCACGACGTTATTGTCTTTATCCACGGGGTTGATGGTTGTTCGGCTGAATTCCTGACCATGCGTAACGACTTCCTCCATCGCAACACATCCTTTGAAATGATTGCGATTGATTTTGGTAGTAATGCTGGTATTTCTGTTCACGAAGAAGTCGAAATCCTACACAGTCTTCTACATCATCAATGGGATCAGATCAAAGGTCTTCATTTTGTCGGTCATTCCAAGGGAGGCGTCACAGCCCTTCTTTATGCTAAAAAATACCCTGACAAGATAAAAAGCATTGTAACCATTTCCTCCCCAATCAAAGGAAGTATCATTGTTTCCTACAATCCGATCTATCCCGTTGCACGGAAAGAACTTAGTTACAACTCTCCAACACTTCGGAATCTCATCCCTTCCAAACCAGCATTCAAACTCCTTCACATTGTCCCGTTCTTTGACCACCTCATCCAACCGGTTAACGTTGCCAAGTCCGCTTACGGCAAGGTCTATCATTATACGGGTTTGTATAGTCATAATGGAATCATGTATGCGCCGGATGTTATCAATGTTGTTTATCAGTTCCTTCTGTAACATTGTTGCATTTGTTTATTAAAAAATTGATAAATTAAGTATATTACCTTGTTATTAACTAGTTAATTTATTGCACAATGGCTAATGAATTGCCATATATTCCACCAGAAATAGTTAATATCATTGCATATTTTGCAGAAGGTACTGCTGGACTTGTTTTTATGCAAACATCGAAAGCATGGTACAAAACTCTATATAAAAACAAAATCAATTATTTCAAACAATGTCAATTAGAAAAAATTAACAAAATAGAAACTATTATAATTAATGGTAAACAATACTATGGCAATAATTCTAAATTTTATTGTTATGATTGTAGTTGCTTATTGGTGAAAAAAGATAGCATTAAGACACATGTTTTAAAATGTCGTAAAAATAAACCACTTATTTGTGAACATTGTGATTCTCCAAAACCTTTCCATCAAATCACAAAAAAAAATTTAAAAGAATGTATCTTTCAAACGTTTTCATGTCATTATTGCAGAAATACATACCATTATGTTGAGCATGATTCAAATAATTGTCCAGATAAATATATTCTTTGCCTTCATTGTGATAAAGAATATAAATCTAAAGAAATATCAACACACAATTGTAACTTTTTGTGTTATAAATGTAATGAAAAAATAGATTATCAAAATTTATATAGTCATCAACACACAACCTGCCCAGAACAACGAATTAGATGTAGTGATTGTCATTCATCATATACAAAAAAATATAAGGCATATCACGACCGCAACTGCCGTCCAGAAATGTGATTATATAAACAATTGTAAACAATGTCAATAGATGATATTCGATAAAGAACATATCCAAAAAAATGAATAATAAAATGAATAGATTTATTATTAATATATTGTTTTATTCTCTTCATGACAGAAGAATTGCCATACATACCATCTGAAATAGTCAATATTATTGCTCATTACAGTGATGGCAGTGCTGGTTTAGCATTTATTCAAACATCTAAAACCTATTACAAAACATTAAGCCTGAATAAAATTACTTATTTAAAACAATATCAATTGGAACAAATTAACAAAAATAAAACTGTTATGGTTGATGGAAAACAATATTATGGTAATGCTACTGGTTTTTATTGTAATGATTGTAGTTGTTTTTTAATAAAAAAAGATAAACTTAAAAAACATTATATGGGATGTCATAAAAACAAACCACTCATATGTGAACATTGTGATTCTCCAAAACCTTACCATAAGGTTAGAGACAAAAAAGTTAAAAAAAAGAATGTGTTTTTCGAAAGTTTTCATGTCGTCATTGCAAAAAATCATATCATCATATTGAACACGATGCTGAAAAATGTCCAGAGAAAGATACTCATTGTCTTCATTGTAATAAATCATTTAAACTAAAAGAAATACAAACACATGACTGTAATTATAAGTGTATTAAATGTCATCAACAAATAGATTATCAAACTCTATACAAACATAATGACACCTGCCCAGAACGAATAGTGAATTGTCATTATTGTTGTAAATCATATAAAGTAAATAATCCGGAAAGTAGTAAAGAACATTATCTAGAATGTAAATTACAATGTGAATATTGTAAAACATATATACATAAAAAGAATTGGGATTCACATAGGGATATTTGTTCAATAGAATGTATAAAATGCAAAAAATCAGTTCTTAGAAAAGAACAAACTACACATAAATATGATTGTTTAGAACTATCAATACAATGTGAACTATGTACTGCTTATTATAGCCCAAATAATAAAAACAGTACTGAAAAACATAATCAATTTTGCCGGTCAGTTTGTTTTAAATGTGGTAAGTTTTATAAATATAATCATGTTTGCGATCCCAACATTGTTAGAGTATATGATCATTTTGCTGATTGCTTTGCTTATTATAAGGAGTATCACTATTAATATTAAAAATTGAAAAACATAAAACAAGAAACTCATTATAATTTTGTGTACTATTTCTCTTTATGGAAGAAGAATTGCCTTATATACCGGTCGAAATCATCAATATTATAATACAATATGCTGGAGGTAAAGCTGGTATTACATTCATGCAAACATCTAAAACTTATTACAATATATTAAACCAACACAGGATTACTTACTTAAAAGAATTTCAATTAGAACAAATAAAAAAGAAAAAATCTATAATAATTAATGGAATACTGTATTATTATTATGGTATAATCTATTGTAATGATTGCAGTTGCCAAATGAAAATAACTAGTATCAATCAACATTCTTTAAAATGTCATAAAAATTGTCCATTAATATGCAAATATTGTAATTCACCAAAACACTTTCATCAAATGAGAGGTAAGCAATGTTTTTTCCAAAAATTTTTGTGCAAGTATTGTAATATATCATATTATCATTTTGAACATTATTCTGAAGAATGTCCAGAGAAAAATACATTATGTAAACATTGTAACAAAACATTTAAATTAAAAGATATACCATCACATGATTGTAATTTACTCATAAACACAAAGAATTATATCATTCAATCTAGTTCGAATATTGTAAATTTTATAGATACAAACAAATACATGTTTATTCCAATTGCTTTACTTTTTATCGGAAAATTCGCCATTAATCAAAAAATTGATTTATTATAATAAAATGAATTAAATATATTTAGTTTATATTCATATTGATGGCACATTTACCAAAAGAAATTGTAGAATTATGTACTCCTTTATTATTTGATTATGCATTAGAAACTTTACCTAATTTTGGTTATAGTTTCAAGTTGTTTGACATTTTAACAGAAAATGCACGTGTTGAAGATGAATATAAACCACCTGGTTTAGGTGAAGAGTTACATAAGTATCATTGGTGGTTTGTATCATTTGGTTCATTCAAAACAAAACATTATGCCGAATTAGAAAAAAGAATCAAAGTATTTAATCAATTACAAGATCAATGTAAATTGATATTAAATTTCGAATCAGGTGGGCATGCAAGACGTATATGTCATTCAGATAGTGACAATTATGGAACCTATTATTTCCTAATTACAGCTGTTAAACCTGATGGAAATCCGTTTGACTATACGGTACCAAAATCATGTCTTAATGAATTAAAAGATGCTTATCAATTCAAATATAACCAAAAAACAAAGATAGGTTTATATGATATTTGTTACCCAGAAATCAAATTTACAATTATACCTGATGGTGAATATCGAATGAAAAATTATCAAACATATCAATATATCACATCGTCATTTGATATGATAAGACATGATCCAAAAAGAGAAACAGAACCATCATTAGTAGAATATACTCAGAAAAATTATAATAGTGTCGTGAAAATCCAAGAAAAATTAAAAGAAAATGGATTTTCCATTAATCTTAACTTCGATATAATCAACAACATCAAAAAAAGAATTCTTAACAAACATCAGGAAAAACTCATTTTAGAAATAATACATATGGATCCAACTTCACAAGAATTTCAGACAAAATGGAAAGAAGTCCAAAAAATTGGTAATCATCTTTAAGCTATTTAATTTATGATATAAAAAGTACATCATATAACTAAATAATGAATCTATTATTCCCGATAATTTTTATTTTATTAATTATTAGATCAACCATTATCTCTACCTATTTTCCTAAATCAATTTATAATTATGATATGACATTATTGAATGACATTTTATATGTTGTGTTAAGTGGTGTTTCTATTGGATTATGTTGGTATTTAGCAAGATGTATTATGCATATTTTATTCTAAAAAATTGATTTATAAACCATTTGCTAATTATAATAAATCAATAATTGTTATCCCATGAGCTTTCTTGAAAAGCTGTTTCAAACTGTTCAACCTTCACTTGATGTAGAAGAACTGAAAAAGGACGATGAATTCAAAAAGATCAGTCAATCCCATCCAATGATATATTATGAAAAAATTATAGAAGTAATTAATCAAATTAATAATGAAATTAGGAATCAAACTTATTATCATTTGGGAAATTTGGGTTCTACGATACATACACAAGTGTTATCCAGTTTAACAAAACTATGCGCACAACCATTAATTACCCAAGAAATGTATGATTATGCTAAATTTGAAAAATGCTTTTTTACATTTTTTGTCAATAATTACAGACCAGCTCTATATTCTTGGTGTAGAGAACCATATAATTGTATACAATATAGTTGTGGTACACGCTTCAATTTGCTACATATGAAAGAGTCTAAAAGAGATTATCATTTATCTAATTGCAAAGAATGTCATATTTACTGGAATTGGGATAAAGAAATTAAGCCAGAAAAAATGTTGGAAGAAGCTATCATCAAGTTTAATGAGATCGAACCACAATATGACGAATATATGAAAAACAAATCATTAATTGAAAACATTGTTGAAACCTTATCAAAATACGTCATAGAAAAATATTTTCATATCAAAATTGTTTGGCCAAATAATATTAATTCGACTGATCTACAATTTATTCAAATTGTGATCCCTGGTATTCAAACTAGTATTTCTTTCGGTGATATTTACGAATCCATTATTATGAATGAGAGTAAGAAATCATTCAACGAAAAAATTTGATTTATAAACATTTAGTATTCTATTGTATCATCAATTAGGCATCATTGCCATGGGGTCTTATTGGAGCTCTTATACAACTATTCATTCAAATGAATTCAATGACTTGATTACCAAGGCATGTGAAAACGCCATTAAGGAGAATCAACTAGAAACACTCCTTTCGCTTGAGAACATGCAACCAAATCAAGTCACACTTTTAAAAACTGTACTTCAAAATCAAGGTTTTAACATCGAAGCCAATCAATCTTCTATCATGATCAGCGGGTGGTCAAAGAAACCGAACCCGAAGTCTAATTTACTCATTGAACAGTTCAAAAAGATATACCGTGATGTAGCATATGGACCGCGTCTTCAAACTCTTCAAGAACGGTTCAAGACAGTTGCAGGTAATTACGGATATGATTTCTATCTTGATAAGAATGTCAGTTCGGTTTATGGTGATGAAATACCCACCTTACTGCAAAATCTTGGTTATCGTTCTACTTATGAACCTGAAAAAAATTGGATTATTACACAATGGGTGGATCACGACAAACCAACCCTTGTGGAACAAGAGCTTCACGCATTATTGCGAGAGTTCGAAATTAAAAATCAGGATACAGTTGATTTACTATTTGATAATATGAAAAAGAAGACTGATGAAAATGGTTATGATGCATTTTCGACAACACAGCCTAATTCTCAAGGTTATGCGCGTCTTGTCATTCAAAAGTTCCAGCAACATCCAGAATATGAAATCAAACCATATGATTATTATCAGGTCTATGAAGCGGCGAAAACTGGGGGCTTTCCACCTGAACATATCGATGATAAACAACCTTATTATATTCATGGATTCTGTGTTGTTAAAAAATATAACGTCCAATAAAAAATTGATTTATACACATTATTAGTATTTAATGTTATTAAAATCATACTATTATTTCCATTATGATTAACCATGAAAAATGTATTAGTATGATTAATCAAGTCCTTGAACAAGTCGGTATTTTAGATATTGTCAGAAAAGATAATTCAGTCTATGTAGGTGGCTCATTGCCCTCCTACATTATCAGTCAACATTTAGCCAATAAAAATGATGAGATCGTCTGTAATGACATTGATCTTTATACAACCAATTACGTCAAAACTCTACATAACTTTTCAAAATATGTAGGTAATCAGATCACCTTAATTAAACGAACAGGTGTCAATGTTACTTTTCTTATCAAAGATATTCCGATTCAAATTGTGACATCAGAATTTGATTCTTTTTACGATGATGTTTTAGGGAATTATGATTGCACATTAGTTTCAGCTGGTTTTTACCCATATGAAAACAAGCTTTACACCCATCAAAAGTTTTTAGATGGAATTAAGAATAAGAATTTTCTTTGTTATTATGAGAAATCAAATCCTAGAAGAATTGCAAAATTAACAGACAGAGCAAAGAAATGGTATGAAGCTAATTTGGAAATTGTTAAATTAACAGAAAATGCTAACTTTCGACCTTATTATAAAAATACTCAAATGATTCATTCACTTCAAGACATTGTATCACCTCCTAATTATGTCCAACTTTACTACAATAAATTCAAATGTATAAGTTGCAAAATCCAACAAGAGTATCTAATGTGTAAACATTGTGTTAATAAAGTGGATTTCGAAATGTCCACAAAAAATCAGACTAATAATAAGAAAATTACTATCTTAGGTGGTGTCAATGGTTTTGGTAAAGTTATCGGTCAAGTAGCTAAAGAATATAATAACCAAATCTTTTCAACAACAAGAAACACGGAAAAACAGAATTCTACAATTTTCAGTTTTGAATTAAACAAACCTGTTTCAGACGAACTTATGAATCATATTCTCACTTCTGATATTGTTGTTCTTAATGCATATTCAACCCTAGAAAATGACGAGAAAATCTGGACTACAACTATTGATACTTTTGACGAAAAATTAGCCCTGGAAAAGTTTATGATTAATAGTATTGGTTATGTGAAATTCCTTAAAGAGTTTGTTGCTAAAAGGAAAGAACAGATAAAAATCAGTAATCTAACAAATAATATTCAGTTAGTATTTATGGATGCTAATGAAAGCAAATTCGAAGGTAAATTAAGTGATGGTAAACATTTGGAATTAAATATGGCGAAAACTGCCACTAAACAAATCTTTTACACTAATGCTAATCTATTGGCATCTCTTGGTGTCTTAACCATGTGTTATGATCCTGGATGGCTTTCGTATCATGGGATTTCAGTTGACAAAATAGAATCAAAAAGCAAATATCTTATTCCGCCAGAAATTAGTGCTGCGTGCCTATTATATGGTCTTGGAAAAACTAATTTTGATAAATATATTGAGGATAAAAAAATGATATATGATTGTTCTGTTTATGAAATAATAAAAGAATTAATTAGATAATAATTTTGGTCATATCAGTTGAATGGATATTTTCTTTATTTGGTTCCGGTTGGGGTAGCATGTAAATAAGATTGAATTTACCATCACAATCAACACCATTGCGAATATATTGTAACAGTGCCGGGTTTTCAGCCTTAAATGAAGAATAAATTTCAATTAGCTCATTTAAAGGAACATCTGGATGAGTAAATGTTGTCATATTACTCAGACCTTCTTGAAAAATACTATATGATTGAAGAATGTAATTAATAATAATCTGGATATGATCTTTGCTAATATTACTTATTTTATCCTCATGTTTTACTTCTGGGATTGGAGGAATTTCTGCCCATTTCATACTAGCAAACATTTCTTTCAATTTGACTTGCCAATCCTCAAGTTGTGAAATAGTATTCATGACAATGACACAATCCTGAGCAATTGAACCAAATGTCTTTTCTGATAACCATTCATCTTTGATGGTTCCATTGATACGATTTTTGAAGGAATTACAATTTTCGGTCAAGACCATTGCAGCTCGAAGAATTTCCTGACCACGACCATCATACACTTTGTCAAACGCCTTAATACAATTTTCAACATAGGCAAGTTGACCATCTGTTCTTTGCTCAAAAAATGCAATGGTTAATGCTTCAGGGGCCCAGAAACTAGCCATTCTTTTATCAAACTCGACTGTTTCAATGAACTTACCAAAAGTCTTCTGATCCATTGTTTGAATAATTATTAAATATTATAATATATTGATTAAGCAATTAGATTTTCAAATTTTTATTTAATTATCAGTTCAATATTCAAGATTACAAGTATAATTTGAAGAATAAAATTTGATAATATCATCATATTAATCCATATTTCATTCAATTGATATATTTTATGAGTTGTGACTATTACATCATTGTCAATTTACTAGTGACATATGAACAAAATTGTCAAACGAAAATAGAATACTTTGAGTTTGAAAGAATGAGGATGTATTATATACATGTTAATGAAAAAGATGATAATTATGATACATTAGTTAAAGAAGAAATGAAATATATGACAAATACATACAAAAAATTAGACAAGACACTTTATATGAATCATTCATGGATAATAAAAGACCAAAAAATGATTGATGAATATATTGAATGCTTAAAAAGAAATAATATTAACCTAGATAATGTTATTCGAATTGAAAAGAAACATTATTGTCAAACACTATTATAAATTAATTTATCGTCTTATGTTATGGATTTCGATTATTATATTATTGCTATTCTTATGGTTAAATGTATTAAAAATGATATCATTGAGACTCATTTTATAGAATTTGAACGATATAAGATGTATTATTTATTTATCTTTAATGGAGATGAGGATAATACTAATTATAATTGTTTAGCAAAAAAGGAAATAGAATATATTAGTGAAATATACAGTCGTATGGATCATGTAATTTATGAAAATAAACAATGGACATCCCATATCATGATAACTGAATATACAAATCATTTAACACTTAATGGAATTGACTTAAATGACGTTATCAATATTGAAAAAAAGCACCATTATCAAAAGAAAGAAGATAATGAATAAAAATAAATAAATCTATTCTAATAATAAAGATGAATTTTAGTATTCAACCAGAATTTTTTTATACGAATAAAGAACGTATACAAATCATGATCATATATAAGGAAAACAATTTTTTTCAGTCAAAATTATGTTCACGTTGGTCACCATTACACGGTCTTATTGAATTCAAAGAATTTTATGATACTCAAATAAAACTTCCAAACATCTATAATATTTTAGGTATTACAATTCAATTAAAATATGATGGAGACTACTTTATTTATTATTTTAGAAATCAAAATAATGAACCATTAATGAATATAGGTAAAGATAATCAAATTAGTATATTTTTAGACTTTTACCCTAAAATAGTTATTAACAATATCATTATACCATATGATTGTCAGTTATTTACATATCAACAAGAATTAGATATAGAAGATGATGAATGTGTAATATTATGAATAAGATCTAAATTACGCAAAAATGTCATAACCAAATTATAAAATTATTTTGGATTAATTTTGCTGAATACCATATGAAAATAAGAAAAATCCAACAAAACCAAAAACCATACCAATATGATATTTATATTGCATATGTTTGTAAACAGCTAACCATTTATTCAATTGATCTTTATTTTCCATTAAAGTCACCATATAATTTGTTTTAGGATAAAGCATATAGACAAGATATTGGGTTGTTAAGGCAATTGAAACAAAGATACAACTATTATTCAATGGGTTCAATCCAAGATTATTAGCATATAAATAAGCAAATGAGAAGAAAACACCTATTACTAAACCAATAAGATAAATATTTTCTCTTTCCTTAACAACTTGCTTATATACTGCTAATTGAGCAGGGTTTAATGATCGTTCATAGTCAATAAAAGGAGAACATGATTTGCATGTTAACATTGTATAAATCGATGCGACAACAAATACTGTTGCAACTAAACAGAATGCGACTGAGTGAGTAGACATATATATACTATATTATCATAAAACTTTATAAATTAATTAATATATATCTTTACCGGAATTTTTTTACAGGTTTGACTTTTAATATCTTCAATCTCTTGCCATGTAAATAGGGAAGAACCAGCTCCGTGAAAACGACAACCCGGATTTATTTCAATCAATGTTAAGACACCATTCGATGTGTAGTTAATATCTAATACTGCATCATTGTAAGGTATATCCTTAATAATATCATCCAACTGTTCAATCGAATGATTTAAATACGGTTCGTGACTTAAACTGACACCCCAGGCTTGTTGTGATATTGCAATTACCTTTTTATTTTCCACAAATACTCTAAATTCAGTATCTTTTGTGATATCATTATTCCATGGTTTAAGAATGATATGATTTGTATGATCAATTGAAGTGTAAATCTCTTTAGAATATATAATATTTTCAAAAATGTTCATGATAGTAAAAGCTGGAAACAATTTATATTCATGTTTTGCGCTTTGAAATGATGTTTTAACAAATAATCCCGTATCCTTATTTTCGTCTAATATCTTTTGCATTTGATCAAATAAAAGATTAATTGAATCATAACGTTCAAATTTTGGTTTTTTATTAGTTATGACACCTATGTGACACATTTCTTTCATTTCTTCTCGCTGACTATCAGTTAATTTAATGAAATATGTATCTTTCATACATTCTTTGTAATTATACATATCATATAATTCATAATACCAATAATAAAATTTCCAAAACATTTCGTTCTTTTCTATTGGTTTTGGCAAATCAAACTGTTGTAATTCAAAAATAGGAAAATGCAAATCCAAATCTTTTTTAATCCATTCTGGTAAAGAAGTATACCATTGTTTATGAATGATAATTGGATTATTAGGGATGATTGGAGTGTATTCATGTTGGTTATTTTCATTACATGGTTCTGGTATCTTGTTCAATATATGCAATTCCATTTAATATGAGATATATAATACAACAAATACACATATAATAAAAAATTCAATTTTATAATTCTTCTTTATCTTCCAGAATAAACTTGTCTACTTTTATTTTATCATAACAACCGTAAACTCTTGCATCATCTGGTATTATAACATGTCTTTTATAGGAAAATTGTTCATTTCGTTGGATGTACAAATCTTTCCAATGAATAATTAATGATTCTTCTGTAAAATATAAGCCAGTATCCCATGGCATTGGTATGAACTTATTTGTATCAATATTAAGACCTGTTTTATATTGAAAACCTCGATGATTTTCATTTTGAAATGTCAATTTATAAAACTTTATTCGTTGTTTATTAATTTCATTAAATTGTTTTCCAGTCATTTCTTGCCAAACAGGATAAAATGGTTTCAAGTATTTAGTCATATGTAAATAATTAAATGATAAAAGATATAAAACTAAATAATTTGTTATCAATTTTTCCCTTAAAAAATTGAAAATAACATTGTCTAAAATATCTTATCTACTAATTATAGTGTTTTTGTTTTTGTTTTTGTTAAAAAACTGGTTTGATGAAAGTTCTTAATACATTCAGTTTATGTTATAAAAAACTGGAGAAAAAACATCCCAATACGTATAATTGTTTAAATAATATTGCATTCACAATTATGATTATTGCAATGATAATTAGCATGGTTTTTGTTGCAACATGGGGTATATATAAACTTGGATATTATTGGACATATTTCGTATTATATAATGATATGGAAAGTGGTTGTACTTATTATCAGGTTAAAAATTATACTAGTCAGAATATCGAGAGAAGTAAATGGAATTGTATTTCTAACGATTATAGAACAAATAGAATTGGAAGCATGTGTCACAACAATACATTAATGGGTTGTTGGATCTTTGGAGACACTGTTATTTTGTCATTCACAATTATCAGTTTAATTGGAATGGGAATTTATTATTTGATCGCGGCAATACTAGGATGTTGCATTGATATGAAATCTGCATATACTGAAGTTTCAGATGAATTGATCTCAATTGAAATTCAAAAAGATAATTAATTTATTTTTCCAACCACTTTGCCATCCAGTCAAGAATATATATTATATATAAATAATATATACACATGGGTCACAAACACAAACGTTCTAGTTCAAGCTCAAGCTCAAGCTCACATCGTAAACATCACAAAAAATGTGAAGTAAAATGCGATCAACCAACTATCATTGAATCAGCGCCTTACATTATCACTAAAAGTGGTTCTTATTGCGTTACTGCCGACTTTCCAGTCAGTTCTTCTGCCATCAGAGTCTATGCTTCGAATGTTACATTAGATCTTGCTAATCATACTTTTACGCTCAATTCCGATACGGCTAATGGTATTATTGTTGATAGTGCCAGTCGCGTAGTTATTCAAAACGGTTCTATTGTGTCAGCAACACGTTCAACTGAAGAAACTAACATTGGTATTAATGTCATTAATTCAACCGATGTTGAATTAGTTAACATGATGATCAAGGAAACTGGTTATGGTGTCTATATTAACGGTAGCACTGATGTCACAATGACTGATCTTAACATATATAACTGTGGTGTTGGTGAAATCCGTTCAGTTGATAGCACTGGTGTTGTTCTTGGAGATTCACACGTCGAAAATGTTGTCAATGACTTAGCAGTAGCTGGTATTCGCTTTGATACTACAGACAATGTTATTATTAAAGATACACAATTACACAATACTGATATCTTTGCTAGAACTGGAAATGGTATGTTAGTTGATGGAGTTAATTCCATTACTGATGATATTACATATTTCTATGGTCTTTTCCAATATGGCACCAATACACCCGTTGGCACTGATGCTAATCTTCGTGGATTCAATAATGGTATTGTTAGAAACAGCATATTTGCTAATGTTAATTCTCTTGATGTCGGACCAGCAGCAGTCTTTGCTACAGCGGGTGACAACTGGAAATTCGACAATTGCACTTTCGAATGCAACAGACAAGATATTAATTCAATTGAAACATGCACATTCTTCGTTGGCGGTAATCCAGCTTTCCCCAATCTCTCTGGAACAGCTACTGATCAAGAATCATATGTTACTAATCTTAGAGTAACTAATTGCAATATTCAAGGCGTTGCTACCTGGTCTGTTCTTGTTGCTTCCAATTTGGTAAATAATTCATACAATTTCAATGTTGTCTTTGAAAACTGCAATATTGCTAATTCTTTCACCGGTGTTGAATTATATGAAGATTCCGATACTGTTGTCCAAAACTGCAAGATTCAATACAATGATACTGGTGTTATCTTAACTAATAACAGCACATATAATGCTTTCCTCCAGAACACCATTTCCGATAACTTTATTGGTGTTCAAATCGATGCTGGTTCAGACTACAATCTCATCAAAGAAAACAACATCTTCTACAATCCTACTAACAATATTGTTGACAATGGTACTGGTACTCAACTTGTCAATAACACTGTTTTCTAACCAATTTGCAGTAAAATTGATTTTATTTTTTATGACAATTATGTTATTCAATAATAATATAATATGAATCTTATTAATTCACAAAAAGGTTATTCATCTGTACAATTAGATATACTAGATAGAATATGTGGTTTTCATCAATTATATAAAGATAAGGATACGGAAAAACATAAATATAAAGGACCAGCTTATAAATGTGTTAATTGTAATAAATATGGATGCGATATGTGTTTGTATCACAAAGCATTTCAAACAAATCAGAAATTGGATGTTTATATTTGTTCACCATGTTATTATCGTCATCAAGTGAAATTAATGATTGGTTATGGTTAAAAATTGAAAAAATATTAGCTTAGAAACACTTGTTATTACTATAAAAATATCTATACCATGAATGAAATTTTTGTCCTTCCCTTTGCATTATTTATTGCTTTAATTTTATCTGGTATTTTTGTTGTACCATACGAAATATGCGCAAATAACTGTGAGAAAACTCAAATAACATGCACAATCACAGAAAAAAATACAACCAGATTGATCCCTAATATTGGTGAAAAAATAAATTGTAATGGTGCATATATTGATACATATTGGGTAATCAGTTCATCTGATCATCCAGACAATACTTATGCGATTGATTCTTGGGACAATAAAAAGCCTATTCCTGGTATTCATACTTGTAATTATCATCGTAATAAATATGTTTCGCTTGGGATTTGCAAAGTCCATTGTATGCCACAATTTTGATAATGTGATATATTTACCAAAGCGTTATGTTGTGCAATAATTTTTTTATGTGAATAGCATAAAATGTTAATCTGCATAATAATATATTTGCATGATACATCGCTTTAAGTTTATATGATGGTTCTATAGCGATTTTACAAACATATTAAATTTTGGTTTCGTACGTTTATGTCATGCTAGGGGATATTGAAGGCGATGAGGTAAGCAATTTTAAAATCCTTTATTATACTCAATATATGGCTTATCATTGCCTTTCCATGTTAGTAAATAAATATCAAGATAGTGGTTAAAATATTTATATTGTTGACTTAATAATAAAATGGCTACAGCCAAATTTCTTTTAATGTCATTAGAATCATTATTAAACGCTCCTCCACCAAGTGGCATTAAATATATCTTGCCTTTTTGTTCTTTTGATTTATAATGTAAATAAGCCTCTGCCAGTGCACCATAATATTCACCTATCATTAGGTAATTACAAATGGAAATTAAATTAGTATTCTTGTATTCATTTGTGTAAGTATCAAATGGCACAGCAGAAGCATATATCAAATTAACATGTAGATTGGTTGAATTAACTGAAACATTTTTCATTCCAATAATTATTAGTTTATTAAGATTAAGAAGAACATTATTGGCATTTTTATCATCTTCTGGTATGTCTAAATATCCATTAAGTAACTTGATATTACTTTTGAAGGAAGATAATAAATATTTAACACCATTTAATCCTTTTTGATTTTCATTCTCTGCATTATCAAGAAGAAATTGTCCAACCGCATGATGTACGGTTAATTGTCCGTGTGGGCCTGCTGTTTTATCTTTTGTATATGATATAATATTTTCTACAATTGTCCAATGATTTGGGTATTCAACGCCATTAAATTGTGATGGTAAAACGAAGAAAGCTCCATCATTATTCGTATTAGATAATTCATTTTCAATCGATGAATTAACTATCTTTTTATAGTTTTCATAAATTATATTCAATAAATCATTAGATGTCTTAGTTATTAGTTCAATATAGTTTGTTGGTAAAGTAATTTGATTAAGGATTAATTTGCTTGTATTAATGGTATTATTTTTGGTCCAATATCGTAATTCATTGTTATTTATATCATAATTGTAGTTGCAAATATTTGAATTAATTCTGGTGGTTTTGCGGATCATATAATATGGATTAGAGATTTAGATGGGTAATAATGACATTATTTGAATGATTTTATGGAATTAAATTGGTATGTTGTTTGATAAAATCCAAAACTAATTGGTCTATTTGTTTGTTTTGTGTGTATTTAATTCTGAGAAGTGGATAATTGTTTTGTTGACAGAAATTATTTTTTATTTCATCATGTTTTTGACATTGTTTAAATCTTTCTTCACCACCCCATTTTTTGATTACTTTAAAATGTTGTTGACCATCATATTCAATAAATAATTGGGTATCATTATTGTGAATATTCATGTCAACATAAATCAGCATGGGAAAGGCATATAAATACAGAACTTCATAAAACAGGTGTAAGGAAAAAACGTGCTGACTGTAAAGAAGCTTATAAATGTGATAAATGTAACTACAATACAAAAAGTACGGTTATGTATAGACAACATATGCTTAATGAACATGCTGATAAAGAAGCAAGAGAAAAACAATTCAAGTATTATTGTAAGTATTGTGATATAGGTACATTTTCAAAGGACATAATGGAAGCACATAACAACACTAAAAAACATATAAAAAGTATATTGCGTATTAAAAAAATTGAAAAAGAAAGTATTTAAAACATAACTATAATTTATATATTTAATTCAACGAGTGTCATAATGGCTCTCTCATCCGAAGCATATGAAAAATTGGTTAAGGAAATTACTGACAAAGTCAAAGGTGAATTAGATAATCCAATGCGCAAGGTCAAATTAATTGCAGGACGTTCTAATCCTGATCTTGCAAGTAGGATTTCTGCAGAATTGAAGACACCATTGACGAAAACAGATATTAAGAATTTCGCAAACACCGAAACATTTGTAAAGATAGATACGGTTAGAGGATGCGATGTTTTCATTATTGGACCAGGGGGATCGTACGAAGGTCGTTCAATAGATGTCCATTGTATGGAATTATTCCAACTTATCGGCGCATGTCGTGCAAATGGAGCTGAAAAGATTCACGTTATTTCGCCATTTTATCCTTATGCCCGAAGTGATAAGCACGACGAATCTGGAACTTGCATAGTTGGTTCATTATATGCTGAAATTCTTGAAAGATTAGGAGTCAGCCGTATTATTTCTGTAGATCTTCATGCCGGACAAGAACAAGGATTCTTTCGACGACCATTTGACAATATTTATGCTATCAATGAACATATCACTCATTTAGAAAAGACATTGTTTGCTGGATTATCAATCGAAGAACGCAATAAACAATATATTTTATGTTCACCGGACCTTGGTGGAATTAAAAGGTGCGAAGCTTGGGCCAAAAAGCTCAAAATGAAACACGTTCTTCTACATAAACATCGAAACTACGAAGTTCCTGGAACAGTTCTGGATAGTAAATTAGTTGGTTCTCAGGAGGAAATAAAAGGTAGAAAAGTAATTACGATGGACGATATGTGCGATTCTTTTGGTACTAGTTTAGCCGGTGCTAGAGAACTTATGGGGTACGGTGCAGTAGGTATTATTGTAATTGCCACACATGGTATTTTTTCTGGTGAAGCGATTGATCGAATTAATAATAATGAATGTATTGAACAAGTTATTGTGACTAACACACTTCCACAAGTTGAAAATTGCCAAAAATCAAAGAAGCTACAAGTTATTGATATTGCTCCATTACTAGCAAAAGTAATCAGATGTGTTCAATCAGGAGAGAGTATTTCAAAAATATTTAAATAAAGTTCTTTATTCATTACATTCCGAATTATTTGATTAATTTATTTATCCACTATAATTATATAATGTCCTCCAAAGATATGTCTAATAAAGAATTAAAAAATGCCTACTATGAAAGGCGCCTACGAATGAAACAGAAATGGTATGCAAAAAACAAACAAGAGGTTGCTAATTACAATCAAAAATATTATAAAAAGAATATCAAACCACCATCCAGAAAAGGGTCACAAAGATCATCCATAAAATCATCTAGATCATCAAGACATTCCAAAAGATCATCAAGACATTCAAGACACTCTAAACATCATTCTAGACATTCATCAAAATCTAAAACACCCGAACAGATCGACGCAGAATTAACCATGATGATTAAAAGGTTAATGTTATTAAAAGAAACAAATAAATCAAGAATTTCTAAAAAATAATTAATCTACATAAGATATTTGAGAAGAGTATTATCATCTTCAACAACAGCACTTGCTGTCTCCATCATGATTCGTACCATTGTTTTTCCATATGTTGGAAAGAACTTCTCACAGAAATTAATAAACCTTTCATAATGTTTGTTAATTGTACTTTTAATATGGTCTTCGTAATAGTTAAACTCCAATGAGAAAATTGTAAACTTCAAATTCTTGGTCAGTTCAGTCATAGCCAGATGAACATTCATATCAAGATCAGCGTAAAGACCCATAATGTCATATTTACCAAGAATAAATTGTTCATTCAAACCAAATCCATCAATCATTAAATGTTTCCGATCCAATAGTAATTTACCCATTCTGTAAGCCGATTTTCTACAACGACTAATATATATCTCACGACGTTCTTTGTCATGTTTGTATTGCGTTGAATATTTGCTCATGATGATGTTGTTCCATCGTTTGTTGAGTTGCGCCATTGTACCATATTTTAAATTGTGTTTATCATTCCAATATCCAAAGATAATACTAATAATTTCATCAGGGATAGAATCCATCCATTCATAATAATATTGGTTCAGGGTTTTCATGCATTCATTCACATCAATGATATATCTGTTCAGTTTTTCAATAGAAATATCGACATTTTGAATCAATTCTTCAAATTGATCTTCAAGGGTTACTACATCGACACAATTCAAATCGACTTCATTGCAGACAACAATAAAACCAGTTAGCGAATCATTACATTCTTTATTGATTTCTGCAATAGTTTTTTTGTAATTTTGAATTGTACGATCATATCGGAGCAAGTGAGGTTCGATACAAGTCTTCCAATAATCCATACTTGATTGATCTCCGTGACGCATCCGATATGTGTTGTACCAATCATAATAAAATTTACTGAACAATTGCTCAAGAGTTGTTAAAATTGATTGTAGCTGAGTCTGTTTTTTCTGCGCAGATAGGATGATATTGTTAATTATATAGTTTAATTGTG
>Ga0154020_10001780_pt1 | contig 26432 bp, 19 predicted proteins | sample Klosneuvirus_201_FD_109709 | JGI IMG/M metagenome (GOLD analysis project Ga0154020, IMG submission 109709) | Active sludge microbial communities from wastewater, Klosterneuburg, Austria - Klosneuvirus_20160825_MG | ecosystem: Engineered > WWTP > Aerobic digester > Activated sludge | place...
AAATAAATGTTCCTGCAAGTAAAATCCGCGCCCGAGCGCGAAAATAAAAAAGCCCGGGCCATGGCCCGGGCTTTTCATCATTCGATAGCTCACTCTCGTCGAATTGGCTTGGGCTCGTATTTTTCGCCCTTGGCTTCCTTTCGTTCCTGCTTGCGTTTCTCCGCGCGCTCCTGCTCGCCCTTGCTTGGGCCGGCGACGGCAGGCGGTGTTTCAGGTTCGATTGTGGTCTCGGGAGGCCGCGCGGCTTCCTCGTTCCGGCCGGCGTTCGGATCACTCGGCGGGGGTTGGTTGGGCTTGCGGTTCTTTTCAAAGTCACGCGAGATCTCGGCATCCGAAACCGGCTTGCCCGAGTCGCTCTTGGCTGAAACGCCTGTGGGTATCGAAATGAGCGCGCCACTGGTGCTGGTGAACATCACGCGATCTTTGCCCACGGCCGGCTTGGACGCAAAGGACTGCCCCTCAAAATGGTAAGCCCAAATGGTCTGGCCTGTGGCGCGCGAGAACGCCAACACATAGCCGTCACTGGTCGCAACGATCATCATCTGCGCGCTGACCACAGGGGTCGTGAAGTGGCGAGCCTGGCTGCCGGCTACCGCAACTTCCCAGTGTTTGGCGCCCGGTGCCATGCCCAGCGCGGAGATTCGACCGTTGTTCGCAAAGAACGCCATCTCGCCATCGTAACCGGGCCGCGCACCCTGGTAGTCCAGACCACCATTTCCGGGCGGGCCGGTCATGCCCGGATTTTGCGCCGGCGGCGCGCCGGTGCCGAGAAAGCCCAGCTTCTGTGTACCGTGCGCTACGAGGACTTTCTCTTCAGACTTTGAGTCGCTGTCCGGCTCGCTTGTTTCAGAGGGCTTGACGGGCACAACCGAGTCGCGGTCGCTTTCTGGCTTGGCGGGCTGTGCGTTCTCGGTTGGTTTGGATTCTTTGGATTCTGCGGGCGGCTCAACGGTTCTGGGCGCCTCAACGGGCGTGACACACAGGATGCCGCCAGGTACGGCCACCGGCGCGACGGTCAAACCCAAGGACTGCTTCCAGTTCAACCTGCCGCTGTCGAGGTCGTAGCATCCGAGTGCGCCGTCTGTAGTGGCCAGCAAGACGCAGCCATCGCCGATTACGGGGCCTTGAATGCCGCCGCTGGCGCCCGCGTCGATCGACCATTTCTCAGCGCCGGTTTCAATCGAGTGCGCGGTCAGGCGCGTGCCGTTGGTGCCTTGGTACGAGCAGAAGGCCTTGCCGCCTTTCACCGCCGGCTGATTATCCACTGTGGGGGAGATCCACTTCACAAAAGCAATCTCTCCCGAGATCAGGCGCACGCGCTCGAAAGTGCACGAATACGTGGTGTAGTAAGCCGAATCGCCGTCAATCTCGATGCTGGAAATGCCGGCATCTTTGGAAGTCGCCATCCATATCTGGCGCCCGGTAGAAATATCCAGGCCGTACACCTGGTTGCCGCCGCCGGAACCCACAACGACTATGTCCCCGCTTGCTGCCGGCGAACGAGGATTGTTGTGCGCGACCTTGCGAACCCACGCCTGTTCCTTCGTATGGGGCAGGTCGAATTTGGCGAAGGAATTCGCGCCTGCGGTCGAGTTGCGCAAGTCAACCTTGTGGGCCACGCGCCACAACTGCAGTTTGTCTGCATCCGTCAAGGGCAGAGCTTCGCAGTTCTTCACCGGCATCATGTCTGGGAGGCGTGGCTTTGAAGGCAACGCGGCTTCCTCAGCCCGCTCCAGCGGCGCGGGTTTGATGAAACGAACGGAATCCTTCTTCTTCTCGACCACCTGGGCGGAGACAGAAACACACATAACCGCCAGGAGGGAGAACGCGAAAACGGGCCGAAACATCGGCTTGCAGCGTTTCCTACGCATTGAGAGTTTCCTGCAGGGGCAGGACGGGGACCAGCACATGTAAATGTGACCCATGAAAGCCCGCTCGTCAAGTCGTACGCGCGCTTTCGTCCCCTTTTGCTCAACAACCTTGCCGCAGACATGCAGAGGGGTTACTACTGTTCCAACTAAAAAGGGAGCGAAGGTGCATGAAGCCGCAGCCACCTGGTGCATAGCCCAGCAACTCACTACCGACGTAAAGCAGGTCTCTTCCGACGCGCGAGTGCCGGCACTGGTCGCACGCGTGCTGATCAACCGAGGCCTGCGTGAACGCGCTGATATCGAGCGGTTCCTTCGGCCGAGTTCAGCCCATCTGCACTCGCCCTTTGCCTTTCGCCACATGGATCGAGCGGTCAATCGCATTGCGGGCGCCCTTGCGCGCGGCGAGAAGATGCTCGTGCAGGGAGACTACGACGTTGACGGCTCGGCCAGCTCGGCGCTGCTGCTCAACTGTTTGCGCCACCTGGGCGGCGACGCGCAGGCGAGCATCCCCGTGCGTGCGCTTGACGGCTACGGCCTCAACGAGCGCGTCGTGCGCGAAGCGGCGCAGGACGGCGTGAAGCTGCTGATCACCTGCGACAACGGCACCACAGCGGTGAAAGAAATTGCGCTCGCCAACGAGCTCGGCATCGACACGATCATCACGGATCACCACACGGTGCCGCCGGAACTGCCGCGCGCGTTTGCGGTGCTCAACCCGCACGTGAGTGATGAGAAGCTGCCGTTCAAGGATCTTTGTGGTGCGGGCGTGGCCTACAAACTGGCGCTTGCTCTCATTGAACGTTTGCAGCCCAACGTGGCCCAGAACGGCTGGCGAGACTTCCTTGAAAGCGCGCAAAGCCTCGTGGCCATGGCCGCGATTGCCGACGTGGTACCACTGAAAGGCGAGAATCGTGTGTTCTCGCGTTTTGGCCTGCGCAGCATGCCGCAGAGCGCCAATCCCGGCATCCGTGCGCTCATGGAAATCGCGTCGCTCGATCGCGTGCCGACGGGAACGGATGTGGCGTTCAAGCTTGCACCACGCCTGAACGCGGGAGGGCGTTTGGGGCGTGAGACTCTGGCGCTGGAGATTCTCACCTCGCCCAGTTACGGAGAGGCGGTCAAGCTCGTGGCCGAGAGCGACATTCTCAACCGCCGCCGGCAGCAGCTTGATCGCGAACATACCAAAAAAGCCGCCGACATCGTTCGTGCCGACGCCGCCTATGAGCAGGATCGCGTGCTGGTCGTGGGTCACGATGATTTTCACGCCGGCGTTGTCGGTATCGTCGCCGCGCGTTTAACCGAGACTTTCAACAAGCCCGCCGTGCTCGTTGCGTTTAAAGGCGAGCACGGGCGCGGCTCCGGGCGCAGCGTGCCGGGCTTTCACCTGTACAACGCGCTTAATGATTGCGCGCATCTGATGAAGCGTTTTGGCGGCCACGAGCAGGCGGCGGGCCTGGAAATCACACGCGAGAACTTCGGCTTGTTGCGGCGCGCCGTAAATGAAGTTGCAGGGCGGCACGTGCTCAATGGCGACTACGCCACGCGCACGCTGGACATCGACGCCGAGGTGTCATTCTCCGAAGTCGATCTGGCGGCTGTCGAGCACCTGCAACTCATGGAGCCTTTTGGCGAAGGCAACGCCGAACCCCTGTTCTCCGCGCGCGCCGTTGACGTCATAGCCGCGCCGAAGGTGGTGGGGCGGGGCACGGGCCATTTGTCGTTGCTGCTGCGTCAGGCCGGCGGCCCGGCTTTTCGGGCCATTGGCTTTGGCATGGGGGCGCGGGCGCAGGACATATTGCGCGGCGACAAACTCCGGATTGCTTTTGCGCCGATCATCAATGAGTTTCGCGGCTCGCGCGAGGTGGAGTTGTCGCTCAAGGCCGTGCGGAAAGAGTAAGGGAGAGAGCGGTGGATCTGCGCCGGCCGAGACCCCGATCAAGGTGGTGGATGATGTCTTTACCTTTTTTCGAGCATCATCCGTAAAAGAACGTCAGCAGCAAGTTCACCGCGTGGACGGCCTGGGCGTCTGATACCGCCCAAAGCGCGACAAAACTGGGATTCCGGTGGGGCACTTCGAAAGGCTGAACATGAATAATGCAAGACGCGACGCTCTCAAGGGAATATTGGGCGGTTCAGCCGCGCTGGTCGCGCTGGCTGCGGGTGCGGGCGGCGTGCTTGCGCAGGAAGCCAAGGCGGCGGCGCCCGGCGGCGGCTCGGATTTTGGCCGGCATGAGGTGGTTGCGCTACCCTTCGACGCGGCCAAGCTCAAGGGCCTTTCCCAGCAGCTGATCTCGAATCACCACGGCAAGAACTATGCGGGCGCGGTGAAAAATCTGAACAAGACTGAAGAGGACCTCGCGAAAGTGGGGCGCGACAGCGCGCCCTACCTGGTTGCCGGCCTCAAGCGCGCGGAGCTGACCTACACGAACTCGGTCATATACCACGAGCATTACTTCGCCAACCTCGGCGGCGACGGCAAAATGAGCGGCCGGGTCGAGAAGCTCGTCAGCGACCTATGGGGCAGCAAGGGCAAGTGGGAAGAGAACTTCGTGACCACGGGCCTGAGCCTTGGCGGCGGCAGCGGCTGGACGGTGCTCGCCTACAACTTCCACACGGGTGAACTGCGCAATTACTGGTCCGACAACCACACCGCGGCGCTGGCATACGGCAAGCCACTGCTCGTGCTGGATATGTTCGAGCATGCCTACCAGCTTGATTACGGCCCCAACCACACCAAGTACGTTGAAGCCTTCTTCGAGAACATCAACTGGGATGAAGTGAACAAGCGCCTCGAAAAAGCCGAGGCTATCGCCAAGCTGCTCAAGACCTGATTTCGCTGCAATCCATGACAGGCGCGTGCTAATTACTGGCATGCGCCTGTTTTTATTGATGCTGCTTGCCGCGTCGGCGTTGCCGGCCCAGGATTTTGTGGGCGCGGCCAACATTGAATGGCCTGATCCCCAGCGCGAAAAGCGAGAGAGCGCCGACGCCTGGGGTCTGTTCTCGCTGCCAACTTCTATCAGCAACCGCGGCGGCGACGTTCAATACTGGCGCGCGGCTACCAAGCTCAACGCACCCGCCTATCGCGGCGGCCGTCTGGGCATCAACGTTGACGCAAGCCTGAGCTACCTCGGCATCGATCACAGTGAGCGTGAACTGCCGCCCCGGTTGGTGCGCGCAGGCACGGGCGCTTCGCTGTTCTACGTCACGGGCAAGCAGCTACCCGCCGTGGTGGCGACCATGACGCACCTCGAGATGCGCTCCGACCTCGATCGGCCCCGCTTCGCCGATCTCAAGTTTACGCAAGCCGCGTTTGCGATGTTCACGGTTTCGCCCAAGTGGACGCTTTCGACGGGCCTGTTCTACACGACCGAGTTTCTGCAGACGCGCTTGAAGGTGCTGAGCTACTTCCCGCTGCCGTTCTTCTCGGCCACTTGGAAGCCGGACGAAAAACTCTCGCTCACGCTGGGCCTGTTCAGCCTCGCGCTCGAGTACCGACCGCACCCGCTGTTTGAGCTGCGCGTCTCGCACGACTTGCCGTTCACGCTGAACATGTCGATCACGCAGCGCGTCAAAGACTGGCTCACGGTGCGCGAGTTCTTTGGCCACCACGAAGAAAGCTACAACCTCTCCGGCAAGCGCTGGCAGGAGTACAGCAAGGCTGAGCTCGTGGGTTGGGGCGTGGGCGCGATGCTCGACTTTCTCCCGTTCAATGGCTTGGTGAGCGCAGCCGCGCTGAAGAACTCTTATGTGCGTTTCACGTACCAGTTCGGCTTTGCGCAGCGCTGGCGGCTGTTCACTTACGACAACGACAACACCCGCGCGCTTTATGAACTCAACAGCACCCACAATTTCGCGCTGACAGTCTCCGTCGCGTTCTGATGTCGCTGCCCGCGCTACAATGGCGCCATGCAGCCGACACCGATTCATGGACGCGGAGCCGCGTTCAACCCCGAGAACCGCTTCACGCAGATTCGCGTGGAATGGCAGCCACACGAGGAAGATGCGCCCTCGACGCAGACGCAGTTCCTGCACGACGACAGCCAGAGCATCATCGTTTACAACGAAAGCCCGGACATTCCCTATGCTGCGGGCATCAATCCCTATCGTGGCTGCGAGCACGGCTGCATTTACTGCTACGCGCGGCCCTATCATGAGTACCTTGGGCTCTCCGCAGGGCTCGATTTTGAAACGAAAATTTTCGTCAAGGTGCGCGCGGCGGAGCTGCTGCGCCGTGAGTTCTCAAAGCCCTCGTGGCAGCCGCAGGCCATCGGGCTTTCGGGTGTGACGGACTGCTACCAGCCAATCGAGCGCAAGTTGCGCATCACGCGCAGCATCCTTGAGGTGTGCGCGGAGTTCCGTAACCCGGTCATGATCGTTACCAAGAACGCGCTGATCCTGCGCGACCTTGATGTGCTGGCGGAACTGGCGAAGCACCGCTGCGTCAGCGTGGCGATTTCGACCACCACGCTCAACGAGGAGCTGCGCCCGCTGCTGGAGCCGCGCACGAGCACGGGGCTGAGGCGCATTGAGGCGATCGCAAGGCTCAACGAGGCGGGCGTGCCTGCGGGCGTGCTGGTCGCACCGATTATCCCCGGCCTGAATGACACCGAAGTGGCGGAGATCCTCAAGCGCGCGGCTGGGGCCGGGGCGAAATTCGCGGGTTACACGGTGGTGCGCCTGCCGCACGCTGTGGCGCCACTGTTTGAAACCTGGATGCGTGAGCATTTCCCGTTGCGCGCGGAGAAAGTGCTCAAGCGAATCAAAGAAGCGCGCGGCGGCGCCATGCACGACCCGCGCTTTGGCAAGCGTATGAAGGGTGAAGGCTTTGTGGCCGAGGCGATCAGCCGCTTGTTCAAACTCGCCGCCAGGCAAGCCAACATCCCGGAAGCTGGCCGTGGGCCTGAACTGTCGGCCGAGGGTTTCCGCGTGCCCGGCACAACCCGCGCGATGTTCTGAAGAAAACAGAACCGGGACGCTTGCGCGTCCCGGTTGGTGAGCTGTGCAGACTGGGCCTAAGCGCTGCGGCGACGCCGTTTGAACAATAGCCAGAACGCGGGAATGCTCGCAGCGAACCAAACGAGATTGCTGCCGCTGTCGGTGGAGCAACCGCCCCCGCCTCCGCCACCGCCCCCGCCTCCGCTTCCGACGGAACTGCCGCCGAAGTAGCTCCATGTCTGGGTGAGCGTGCGCGGCGGCAACGAGCCGCTGGTAATGACGATGGGCAGGTTACTGCCAGAGCCAGCCGCCGAAACCAGGCCTGTTACCTGGGTGCCGCCGCCGGTGATCACCGGCGTGCCCGTGCACAGCGTGCCGCCGAGCGTGCAGGTGAAGGGGAGCGTAAAGCCCGAGCCGGTAATCGTGATGGCTGTGCCGCCGGCTTGCGGGCCATTGTTGGGCGTAAACGACGTTACGGCGAACACCACCACGCCCAGAGTGTTGGAATCAGGTGCGGGTGTTCCGAACAGCACGGTCACGCCGCCAACCACTGACACGTCGCTGGTGTTGAGTACCACAAGGCGGAAGGTCTCAGGCGTGCTGCCGCCGGCGGAGGCAAGCACATTGAGGCGAACCCATACATCTGCGCTCGTGGAATTGACGACGTTCAGGGTGCTGGTGAAGTTGCAAACGTTGAGGCCCGTGACGCCCGCCCCGGAATAAAGCAGCGTGTCCAGACCGGCGTCAAACACTCCGTTGCCGTTGTCGGCGTAGAGTTGAACACCGTTGGTCGGGTCGAGGTGATTCACGAAGTCGCCGCTACCCCCCGCCGTAAGGTTCAGGCCGGTTACGCCGATGGTCGCATTGGCCGCAGTCAGCCGGAACTGCGCCAGCGTGTATCCAAAAGCCGTGCCCGCCTCACGCAACTGGGAAACGGGAGAAGCCGGGCCCAGGGCCGCTGTCAGCGCGGCTGCGCCAATGATGAAAGAGGTCGTAGCCGCGCTGGGCACTCCGGAGAGCTGCCCGCCCGCCGGCGGCGTGCCCGTGACGCTGGTGAGCGCGACGTTGAAAGTGGCGCCGGTGCCGGCCTGGCCGGACATCTTGACAACCACAAAGAAGCGGCGAGAGCTTTGCGCACCGAAGGCCTGGTTGGTGAGTGTGGCGACATAAGTGCCGTCGTTTCCGGCAAACGCGGTGGAAGCAAGGGGCACCGCGAGTGTGTCCACGCCGGTGCCATCGAAGGCGCCGTTGGCGTTGATGTCTTCGTGCAGCGCGAGATAGTTGTAGTCAAGCGCATCGTTGCCGCTGCCGCTTGCGGTGAACGTGAAGCTGGTGACGTTCCAAGCTGCGTTGATGGTGCCCACGGTGAAATCGCCAAGCATCAGTCCCTGTCCGCCGGTGCCCTGGTCATTGGAGTTGATCGAGGTTGCGGCCAGCGGCCCGTTGACTGTGACCAGCAGGTTGTTGGCCAGCAGATTCAGGCCCGGAGCAGCGCCACCCGTCGGCGCGGGAATGCCTTGAGCGCCAGCGCCCAGACCGAGGCCCGAAGCCGCAGTAATCTGCGATTGGAAGGTGGTGTTATTGGCGCCATTGAGATTGAACGCCGCGATAATGAAGAATCGTTTGCTCTGGGCCGAAGTCCACTGGCTTTCAGCGCCGGCAAGCGTGAACGAGACCGTGCCATTATTGGCGTTGAACGAACTCTGCGTATCAACAAGAGTATCCTGTCCGGACTCGAATGCGCCGCTGGCGTTGTTGTCGCGGTACAAGCTTACTGAAGCGTAATCGTTGAGGTCATCACCGCTGCCGGTTGCAGTGGCCGTGATGCCGGTCAGGGTGTTCGTCGGGCCTGTGGAGTAGGTTACGGTGAACGCCTGCAGCAGGAAGTCAGAGCCGCCAACAAAGGCCGTGCCCTGCGTGGTGGGGCTTGCATCTGCGAAGGTAAAGCTCACGGTGGCGATCACCAGGCCGGCCGTGTATGCCGTCGGTGCTGGCACGCCGGTGGCGGTTGTGCCGGTGAGGCCTCCCGTGCAAGTCGTGACGCGGCTCTGAAAGGTTTCACCGCCTGCTGCCGAGGCGCTGAAGGCGACGACGACAAAGTAGCGGCGTGAGTTGCCGGCTGTAAACGTGTTGTTGGATGTCAGCGTAACGGCCGCCGTGCCATTGTCAGAGCCGAAGTTGGTCATCGTGCCGGCCTGGGCGTCGCCCGCCGTAAAAGTACCGCTGGAATCAGTGTCGAAGTGGATGGCAACGCTGGCGTAGCCCGTGGCGTCGTTGCCGCTGCCGGTGGCCTGGAGCGAGACCGTTGCGAGGGTGTTGGCGGGCCCTGCCGGGTAGCTCACCGTGAAATCCTGCAGTACATAGCCGCCCGAGGACGGGAAACCCGTGGACTGCGCAATCGCGTTGTCTGCAATTGCAAAGGCCGGCGCCTGAATTACCAACCCGATCATCGTGCCGGATGGAACGCCGGACTTGCCTGCACCGGCCGCCACCGAGACGTCGTTTACAAGGTAATTGAACGTCTGGCCGGTGCTCGCCAGTGTGGAGCCATCGAGCTTGACCACAATGAAGTAAGTGCGCGACTGAGAGGCGCTGAAGTTCTGGGTCTGAGTGAACGTCAGCGTTCCGTCGTCGCTGGGAAAGGCCGTTACGCCCGTGCCATAGGCGGCATCAGTGCCAAAATCGTAAGTGCCGTTGGTGTTGGTGTCCTCGAACAGTGCCACGCTGCTATAGGCGTTGGAATCGTTGCCGGTGCCAGCCGCCTTGATCGTGATGCTGTTGAGCGTAGCCGCGCCCGCGGCGTTGGCGGCAATGGCGAACTTGGCCGCCTCAATGCCGTTGTTACCGGTTCCCGTGGCGTTGGCGAAAACAGACTGCGCACTGCCGGTGGTGGGGGTGACAATCAGGCCCGGCCCGGCGGGAACGTATTCATCGGCGCCGATGTCTGACGTGGCGCCATAGGGTCGGGAGTCGCCCTCGAAGTCAACCGTGGCGGCGCTGCCCGTCGCGGCGTTAAAGCAGGGCGAAGAAGCCTGGAGGTGCAGGTCTTCTGAGCCAAGTGAGATGTTGGTGAGCAGTGGGTTGCTGGTTGAACCGTTGGCGTCGTAGCCGGCAGTCTGCCACGCTGAAAACGAAGCGTAGTTGGAGTGGAAAGTGGCCCCGTTGATGAAGTAGTAGTAATTGTAATTGGCGGTCGTCACCTGCGTTGTGCCATCACTCTGCCAGCACGGGCGGCCGCTGATTGAACAGACCACGATGTTGTATCTGAAGTCGGTGATGCTGTAGGTTCCGCCGCCAGAGATACCGACGGCGCCGTAGGATGCCGTTGAGCTGTTATGAACCACGGTGTTGTGGCGGCAGATCGTGTTGGTGGAAGGGCGGCGGAAACAGAGCGCTCCATTGGCCAGTCCGCCAAAGCTGCCTGTGCATTGGCAATTGTAAATGAGGTTATTCTCAACGGTCGTGTTGGTCAGCGGCCCCACGTTGCCATAGCAGAAGATTCCAAAGCCCGCGCAGTTGTAAACAATGTTCCTTCGTGCGGTGAAGTTGGTAACGGAGCTACCGGCGTAAACGTGGAGGCCAAAGTTCGTGCCGCCCGTAATGCGCAGTCCTTCGATCGTCACATAGCTGACTTGATTGACGCACAGTGCCCCCGTGTAGCCGCCGTAGAGGCTGCCCGCGCCGCTTCCGGAAATGACGGGCGTCTGGCCCGTCGCAGCGCGCACGGTGATGGTATTGGTCGCTGAAACACCGGACACGGGGGTCGCCGTCGTGCCGTTGGAACCCAGAGCGTAACTTGCCGTGGAAGTGTAGGTGCCGTTGTACACCTCAATAACCACAGGGCCGCTTACCCCCTGAGTCTCAAGTTGGTCAAAGGCCGCGCCGAGGTTGGTCCATGTGCCGCCGCCGGCGGCGATGACGGTGTAAGTGCCGCTCATCTGGGCGGCGAGCGGTGCAGCCAGAAAGGTGAAAACCAACGCGAGAGCGATTCGAATACTTGCAGACATTGCAATCTCCGGGAATTCAAGAACAGATCATTGCTGAGTCTGGGCTTGGCCCTGCCCTGACAGGTGGAATGCTGAGCAACAGTGCACCGTTGCTCGCGCGGCGCTGAGCCGCTTGCCCATGCAGCCGCCGGCCAGTGCAGCCGGCGGCTCAGATCAACGACTTCTTAGACTGCGCGCCTTCTTCTCACCAGAATGCTGCTTACGGCTGCCAGCGCCAGTGCCGCAAGCCACAGAGCGCCGGTTTCGTCACCAGTGGAGCAACCACCACCGCCGCCTCCGCCGGATGTTCCGCCGCTACCGATGGTGCTGCCGGCTGTGTAGCTGAACGTTTGCGTCAGTGTTTTGGCGCCCAACGCACCGTTATTGAGCACGACCACGAGATTCGTTCCGCTGCCCGCCGGAACTTTCAGGCCGGTCACCTGCGTGCCGTTGATGTTGATCACCGGCGTACCCGGGCACAGCACGCCGTTGATTGTCAGCGTGAGCGGTGCGAGGAAGCCTGAGCCCGTCAGCACAATGTTGGCGCCGCCCGACATCGTGTCATAGCTGGGCGACATCGAAGCAACGTTGAACAGCACCACGCTGCACAGCGCCGAAGTCGGCGCTGGCGTGCCGAGCACCGTCACGGCGCCCGTCGCATTCACATCCGAGGCCGCGGCAATCGCCGTGCGGTAGGTTTCAGGGATGCTGGTGCCTGCGTTGGCCGCAAAGTGCACGCGCACCCAGATGTCTTCGGATTGCGCGTTGAGCACACTCACCGGCGAAGTGAACGTGCAGTTCATGCCCGGCACGTTGGCTGCGCCGGAGAAAAGCTGCGTGTCGGTGGGCGCGCCATCAAACACGCCGTTGCCGTCATCAAGGAACAGCTCAACTCCCGGCACTTGCAGGTGCGTAACCCAGCTGCCGCTGCCGCTGTTGGTCAGCGTGATGCCGTTGACGGTGCAGTTGTTGTTCGCGGCCGTGAAGCGGATCTGCGCCATTGTGTAGCTGAACAATGCGCCGCCTTCCATCGTGGCCGCGCCGGGTGAAGCCGGGCCAAGGGTCACGGAGAGCGCAGCCGCGCCAACGATAAAAGCCGTCGAGCTTGATGTGGGCAGGCCAACCATCGATCCACCGGTGGGGGCCACGCCAGTCATGGAGTCGAGGACCGCGTTGAACGTGTTGCCGGTCACCGCTGTGCCGGCCATCTTCACGACCAGGAAGAAGCGGCGCGACGAAGTGGCGCCGACGGTCGCGTTGGCAAGCGTGGCTACATAGTTGCCGTCGTTGGCCGAGAACGCTGTTCCGGCCGTGGCGACGGCCATGGTGTCAGCGGCGTCAAAGGTGCCGCTGCTGTTGGAGTCTTCGTACAGGGAGAGGAAGTTGAAAGCCGTGGCATCGTTGCCGCTGCCGTTGGCGGTAAACGTCATGGTGTTGATCGTCCAGGCCAGATTGACGGTGGTTAGCGTCACGTCAAGGAGAACCAGACCGATACCGCCGGGGCCCTGGTCGGCGCTGCTGATCGTGCTGGCAGTTCCGGGCCCGTTGAACGCGACATCAATGTTGTTGCCGCGCAGCAGCAAGCCGGCGCAAGGGCCGCCCGCTGGGCTGGGTACGCCCGAGAGCGTCGCGCCAAAGCTGGTGCCGGAGATGCCCGTGAGCTGCGTTACGAAGGTGGTGTTGGTCGTGCCCGAGAGATTGAAGGCCACAACCACGAAGTATTGCCGTGTGGTGCCGGCCGCGAATTGCGCGTCGGCGCCGCCCAGAGTGAAGGTCAGCGTGCCGTTGTCAGAGGAGAACGAGGTCTGGCTTGCGACCAGTGCGTCCACGCCGACGTCATAAGCGCCGTTGGCGTTGGCGTCGCGGTACAGCTCAACGGCGGAGTAATGCGACTGGTCGTTGCCCGTGCCGCCGGCCGTGAGCGTGATGCCAGTGAGCGTGTTCGTCGGACCGGAGGGATAGGCAATCGTGAAGCTCTGCATCAGGTAATCCGTGCCGCCCAAGTAAGCATTGCCCTGCGCCGTCGCGCTGTTGTCGGTGATGTTGTACGCCGGCTGCGTGATCGAAAGACCTGCGGTGTAGCCCGTGGGTGCAGGCGTGCCCGAAGTGGTCGTGCCCGTGTAACCGTAAGTCGCACCCGTGACGCGGCTCTGGAATGTATTGCCGGTGGTGGGTGAGCCGTTGAAAGCAGCCACAATGAAGTAGGTGCGGGTGATGCCGGCCGTGAACGCCTCAGAGAGCGTAAAGGTCAAGGTGCCGTTGTCAGCGGAGAAAGCCGACTGCGTGTTGAGCGAAGTATCCGTGCCAACGTCATAGCTGCCGTTGCTGTTGGTGTCGAAGTAGATCTGAAGCCCGGCGTAAGCCGAAGCATCGTTGCCCGAGCCCTGGGCGCCAAGCGTTACGCCTGTCAGCGTGTTGTTCGGGCCTGCCGCGTAGTTCACCGTGAACTCCTGCAGCACATAATCGCCCGAGGCGGGGTAAGCCGTTACGGCGGAAGCCGCGCTGGCGTCGGCAAAGGTAAATGCCGGTGCCTGAATGGTGATGCCATTCATGGTGGTGGACGGAGTGCCCTGGATGAAACCGACGCCGGTGACGGTGCAGGTTTCAACGCGGGTGTTGAGCGTCTGGCCGGGTGTGGCGAGAGTCGGGCCATTGAGTTTGACAACCACAAAGAACGTGCGCGACTGCGAGGCCGTGAACGCCAGGTTCTGCGAGAACTGCACGATGCCGTTATCCGTGCCGAAGTTGCTGACCTCGGAGCTGTATGGCGTATCCACGCCCGCATCGTAGGTGCCGGCCGTGCCACCGGTGTCTTCGTAGATCGCAACGCCGGTATAGGCCGTGGAATCGTCAGCCGTGCCCAAAGCAGCGATTGAAATGCTGGCCAGGGTGGGTGCGCCAATGGTCGCCGTAATCGTGAATACACCAACCTGGATGCCGTTGCCGCCGCCGGTGGCATTGGCGTAAACGGTTTGCGCCGTGCCGGCCGTGGCGGACACCGTCAGGCGATCAGGGAATACCCAGTTGGTGTTGTTGCCGGAGTTAAGGCTGTCGCCCTGGGCATTGATCGAGTTGGTGGCCACGGAATCCTGCACGTCAACCGCAGTCACGTTTTCCGTGCCCGCGTCATTGATGTTCCACACTGAACTGGTACTGGTGCTGCGCAAAATGACGCGGCTACCCGTGGCACCAGTCAGCGTGAGCACGCCGCTGACGGTGGTGGTGCTGCCGGCGGTGAAGTAGAGCGTCTTGCCGGCGGTGGTGCACGTCAAGTTGCGGAATGCGGTGTTTCCGGCGAGGGTCGAGGCTGTCGCCGTGGCGAATGTAACGGTCCCGAGGTTGCTGTTGAAGGTACCGCTGTTCGTGAAGTTGCCGTTGACCGTGATGTTGCCGGAACTGGAAGTCAGGGTAGCGCCGGAGTTAATCGTGATATTCGGGAAAGTCAGCGCGCCCGAGCCGCTCAGGGTGCTGGCGCCGGCGAAAACAAACGGGTTAGCCGCGTTGGAGGAAGAAATTGTGCCGTTGTTGACGATGTTACCCAAGAACTCAATGGGGTAGCTCGCACCCGCGCCGGAGTGGTTGAACGTGCTGTTGGCGTTAACTGTCAGAGTGCCTGCGATGCGATGGGTGCAGACGCCGCTGAACGTCATGTTGAGCGTGGTGGCATTGGTGCCGTTTCCAACGGAGACGTTGAAAAAGCGAGGCGTGCCCGAGCCAACGTAGGAGGAACTTGCATAGGCAAGAACCGATGTACTGCCGACGAACTCAAAAGTGCCGCCGGTGGGGTTGATCGTGGTGGAATACATGTAGCAGTAAGCGGTGGAATATGAGGTGCTGCCAATGCGCACGATGCCCGTGCTGTTGTTCATCGTGACATAGTATCCGTAAAAATAGTAACGGCAGGCAAGGACGCTTGTAGCCGATACGAAATTCAACGTTGCCTGATAAGACGAAGTGGCGTGGTAGTAAGCGTAGCACGAGAGAGTGTAACCACTTCCGATGGTCAGCGTGCCAGCGTAGTGGTAAAGGCAGCTGCTCGTTGATGCATAGGTTACGTCGATGTTGGCGTTGACCGTCAGGCTGCCGTATACCGTGGTGCTCTGGTACTTGTAGATATAAAGGCGTTGAACACTGATGGAAGTGGTGCTGCTGAACGTGGCGTCTTGCTTGCCGTAAGAAGTGTTCCAGTAGGCGTAGAAATTCGCGTAGGGGCTGTTGCAAGTGCCGCTGTTGATGAAGTCGCCGTAGAAGTAAATGTACTGGGAGTTCGTGACGTTACCCCAGGTCAGGGTGCCATTGTTTGTAAAGACCGGCAACTTGGTTGAACTGCTTCCATAATGGAAAAAGTACGCAGGGTAGTTGTGGCTCGCCGATGAAACGGTTCCGCCGGCACCGATCGTGAACGAATCAGCGTACATGTAAATGTAAAGGTATGAATTTGTAACGGTGCTCGTGACCGTGCCGGCAACCGTCGTAGGCCCGTAGCAATACCAGTATCGATAGTAGGTTCCAGTGAACTGCAGCGTTCCGTTAATAGTGAGGGTGCCCGTTGATGATGTGTTATAGAAGTACGGGCTGTAGCTACCGGTGCTTGTAACCGTCAGTGTGCCGTTAATCAGAACATTTCCGTAGGTGTAAAAATACAGCGTACCGACGCTCGCGTTGAGCGTCAGCGTGGCGCCGCTGTTGATCGTCAAGTTGCGGCAATAGGCTGTGGCGGTCGTTCCCGTGATGCTCGGCGCGTTGGCCGTGACCGGAATCGTCACGTCGGTCGCGCTCGTGGGCACTGCGGCCGGGCTCCAGTTTGTCGCGGTGTACCAACTCGTGCTGGTCGTGCCTGTCCATGTTGCTTGGGCGGACAAATCACCGGCCAGCGAAGCCGCGACCACTGCAAACATAATAACGCTCAGAAAACGCGCCATGGAGTCCTCCACTCGTAAGCGTGTTCAGCTGACCGATTGGCCAGCAAGATGTTCAGCTTGCAACAATTTTACTGGAAGGCAGATTCCATACAAACAGGAACATTCGCATTCGAATCGATTTTCGTTGCGTTGGTTACACCTAACCGAACATTTAGATATCGGAGCTGATTGGTCTGGATTTTCGTAAGCTCATATAAAATAATAGCTTATGACGAAAAAGACATGTTTCGCCTAACGCATAAAGAATGTAATAGGCGTGTCATTGCCAAAATAATACAAAATGCGAACCCCGGCTTTCGCGGCTCGCATTCTGTGTTTATCCCTTGTTCTATTCGCCGCCTGATCCTCACTTGACTTGTCAAGTCCTTTGCACAGACTCGAACAAACCGCACCGCTTTGTCATGGCCGCGCCATTGATTCATGCGGCGATTGTCTTCACTTCCGCTTCCGGTGCGAACACCGTGCTGCGTACGGCGGCGTCAAGCTTGTTGAACACCTCTCTGTTCGCCGGGTCGCGCAGGAACTCCAGTACCTGTGATTTGCCGTTGCCCAGCCTCGTCTCGCCAAAGCTCACCCAGTTGCCGCTCTTGCTCAGCACGCCGAGCTGCAATCCGAAGTTGAGCAGGTCATTCATGTAAGAGATGCCCTGGCCGAAGTAGATCTCGACCTCGCAGCGCTTGAAGGGCGGCGCGAGCTTGTTTTTCACCACCGTGATGCGCGCTCCCACGCCGATCGCCTCTTCGCTTTCGGTGATCTGCGCTGTGCGCCGCACCTCGATGCGCTGACTGGCAAAGAACTTCAGCGCGCGGCCGCCCGTGGTCGTTTCCGGGTTGCCGAACATGACGCCGATCTTCTCGCGCACCTGGTTAATCATCACCAGACAGGTCGCGCTCTTGTTGCACGCGGCCGTGAGCTTGCGCATCGCTTTGCTCATCATGCGCGCCAGAAGCCCCACCTGGGAATCCCCCATTTCTCCTTCGAGTTCCGATTTAGGGACAAGCGCGGCCACACTGTCCACAACGATGACATCGACGGCGTTGGAGGCCACCAGCGCCTCAGCGATATCGAGTGCCTGCTCGCCGTAATCGGGCTGGCTGACCCAGAGCCTTGACATGTCAATACCCAGCTTGCGGCCGTAGGCGGGGTCAAAGGCGTGTTCGGCGTCGATGAGAACAGCATTGCCGCCCAGCTTCTGCGCCTGCGCAATCGCCTGCAAAGCGAGCGTCGTCTTGCCGCTGCTTTCCGGCCCGAAGATCTCCACGATTCGCCCGCGCGGCAATCCGCCAATGCCCAGCGCGGCATCGACCGCCAGCGAGCCCGTGGGGATGACCTCGATCTGGCGTTTGGCCTGTTCGCTCATGCGCATCAGCGACCCAGAACCATGGTCGCGCTCGATGGAGCCAATGACCATCTCGAGAGCCTTCAACTTCTCCGCGCGAATGTTGAGCACCTTTCCTTTTTCTTCCTTACTCATGGCAATTCTCCCGCCGCGACATGTCGCGGTTCAGAATTGGCCGGTTGCCGGGCGCGGCCAAACAAGATTGAGAGAATGCGAAGCCAAGGCGCGGCTTGGACATCGCACCAGAAGTGTACAACGCGTTGCGACAGATCTTTGGAGTGCGCCGGCTTGCCGGCGCTTTGGGCGTGCAGGCTTGCCTGCGCGCCAACAAAGATGGCGAGGCCAGACTCGCCAAAGAAAGCGGCGGCAAGCCGCCGCACTCCAAAGTAGAGTCAGGCGATGCGCGTAGAAATGTACTGCAAGCGAAGCTGCGACTGCTGCGAGAAAGCCTTCAACGTGCTGGCCAAGTACGCCTATGACTACGACCTCGCGATCACCTGCACCGACATCACCGATAACGCGGCGTTGATGGCGAAACACGGCGAACAGATCCCGATCGTGTTCTTCGACGGCAAGCTGCGCTTCAAGGGCAAGATCAACGAAGTGCTGCTGCGCCGCTTGCTGGTCAATGCTCCGGCGCGGGTTTAGCACCCGGCTTGTTCTCATCCATCCACGTCTTGCACGCGATCGACAAATGCAGCAGCACGCTGATGTCCTCGTTTTCCCATTCGTTGACTATGGCCGCGCGCATGATCTGGTCGGCGCCGCCGATCAACGCCTGCGTGAACTCGCGCGCCTTGACGTGCCAAAAACCAATTTGCCTGGAATCGCCGCCCTTGGGCGCGAGTTCAAAGGCCATCACATCCAGCTTGCCCCGGCCTCCGTTCTCCAGCAAAAGCGCAAACAGGCTGCCCTCCATGACCACCGGTGAGCGCTCCGTTTCGCCACTCAGAATCGCGTTGGAAACCTGCATCAGGCCGCACAGCACCAAAGCCGCGTGTTCTTCTTTGGGCGCGGCGGGCAGAACGTCGTTGCCCAGCTTGAGTGATAGCTTGCCGCGCAGGTAATCGCCGTGCACGTGCAGGCTTGACGCGTCAACACTCAGCGCGCATTTCACGGTCTTCATGCGCGCTCCAGCGCAGCTACGGCGTCATTGGCACGCGCGATGCAATCGGGAATGCCGATGCCGTGGTAACCGTTGCCGATCAGGCGCAGGCCACTCAGCGGCGCGGCTAATGCCTCAATGCGCGCCAGGCGTTCCAGGTGGCCCACTTCATATTGCGCCATGCTCGCGCGATGCCGCGCGGCTACCGCGAACAGCGGCGCGCCCTTGATGCCCAGAATCTGCGAAAGCTCGCGCAGCGCTGTTTCAATCAGTTGCGACTCCGAATATTCGGCCTGCTGCGGCAACAGTGCGCCGCCCATGAACGCGCGCAGGAGAACTTTGCCCGCCGGCGCGCGGCCTTCGAATTTCACGCTGGAAAACGAGCAGGCCACGATTTCTCGTTTTTCCACGTGCGGCACGACAAAGCCCATGCCGTTGAGATCATGTGCGATCTGGCCGCGCTCAAAGGCCAAGTTCACCACCGCACTGTTGGCGTAGCTCACGCCCGCCAGTTCGCGCGCTAGCTCGGGCTTGACTCCGTTGAGTAGCCGCGCTGCGGCGTGGGTAGGCAAGGCGATGATGACGGCGTCAGCGCTCAGCGCCATGGCGGCGTTGCCGAGCGTGCCGCTGTGCAACGCTCCGGCGGAACGAGGAGCCTCAACAGGTTCAACTTCAACGCGCCAATTGGTGCCGTCGCGTTCGATTTTCGTGGCGCGTGTGCTCAGTAGGGGCGACATATATGTCGCCCCTACGGCGGTGCTTGAAAGCTTGTTCGACAATGCATCGGGCAGCGCCTGTACGCCACCCTTGAGCGTTACGAACAAGCCGTAGCGCGGCCCCGCGGCCTTGTGCGCGTGCATTTCTTTGGCGCGCTTGCGCATGCCGCGCAACACGCTGCCGAACTCGCGCTCCATGTCCATGAATTGAGGAAACGTGGCCTTGAGAGAAAGCTTTGCGGGGTCAGCAGTGTAAATGCCCGCGACCATCGGCTGGGCGATGCGATCAAGGGCCTCGCGGCCAAAGCGTCGTTCCATGAAACTGGCGAGTGATTCGTCGGCGCCATCGGTGCGCGCCTTGATGAACAACTCGCGCGCGACGCGGAGCTTGCCGGCCCATGAAAGCACGCTCGCGCCGCGCAGCGCTTCAATGCTGGTGGGGGCGAGCAGGAAGAACCCCTGCGGGATGGGCGTGAGCTTGCCCTCGTGCAGGATGAAACTCTGGCGCAGCTTCTCGTTGCCGCCCGCAGTGCCAATGATGTCGGCCTCCAGACCCAGCTCGCGCGCCAGTGCCATCGCGCCCGGCTTGTTTGAAACCCAGCAATCCGGCCCCAATTCGAGCAGGAAACCGTCACGCTTCTCGGTGTGTAAGACGCCACCGGTGTGAGCGCTCGATTCAACGAGAGTGACGCGCGCCCCCGCCTGCTTCGCGCGATAGGCGGCAGTAAGGCCGGAGATTCCAGCGCCAATGACGACGACATGTTTGCCGTTCAAGCCCATGTCGCCACCATACCAGTTCAGAGCCCGCCCGGTCACGGGCGGGCTTCCGCGACCGGTTAGGCGGGATGAAACGCTGCTCCTCATGTGTAATGAAGTTGTAGTGGGAGCAAGTGAATCTGCGTGCCACAATTCACGCCATGCTGATTACCGGCGCCTGGAAAATCTTCGGGGGCGGCAGCGGGCGCAGACATGACGGCCAAGGCGCGCCCCGTGAGCCAGATGGCTGCGGTTGCCTTGTTTATGCGCTATTTGAAACGGCGTTCTGGATTCTGGCCTTCGCGCTGGCGATGTGCAGCCACAGCCCCTGAGCTAACGCATTGTCGATTGCCCGGAGTCCGGTGAACCGTTGTTTCAATCGAAAATCGACAATCGAAAGTCGGCAATTGCATTACCGCCGCGTCGATTCGTGCACGAAGTCGACCAGGAACTTCACGTTGTCGACGGGTGTCTTGGGCAGGATCCCGTGGCCTAAATTGAAAACGTGTCCGGGGTTGTCTCCGGCGTCGTCGAGCACCTGCATGGCCTTGCGTTTGAGTTCGTCGCGCGGGGCGAAAAGCGTGCACGGGTCGAGGTTGCCTTGCACGGCCTTGAAGCCGAGCTTTTCGCGTGTGGAGGCGATGGGCGTATGCCAATCGAGGCCCATCACGTCGCCGCCGGCGGCCGCCATGAACGGCAGCAGCGTTGACGTTCCCACGCCGAAGTGAATCACCGGCACGCGGCCTTTGATGCTCTGCAGCACGGCGTAACTGTGGGGCAGCACGAACTCGCGGTAATCCTCAGGCGCGAGCGTGCCCACCCAGGAATCGAAAAGCTGCACGGCCTGCACGCCCGCATCGATTTGCGCGTTGAGATATTTTGCCACTACGCGCGAAAGCAAACCCATGAGTGCGTGCCACGCGCCGCGATCGGAGAACATCAGCGTCTTGGTATGCACGAAGTTGCGCGAAGCCTGGCCTTCGATGGCATAGGCGGCAAGCGTGAAGGGCGCGCCGGCAAAACCGATCAGTGGAATGTCGCCGGGCAGCTCTTTACGGATAATGCGAATCGCGTCGTAAACAAAGGGCATCGATTCGAGGGGATCGCGCTCGGTCAGGCGATCGACGTCGGCGGCCCCGCGGACGGGCGGCGAAAGCTGCGGGCCCTCGCCCTCGAGGTACTCCAGTTTCATGCCCACGGTTTCCAGAATCGGCAAAAGGTCGGCAAACAAAATGGCGGCATCAACGCCAAGAATTCGTTGCGCGTCCAGCGTCACTTTCGCGGCCAGCTCGGGCGTTTTGCAGAGTTCCAGAAACGAGCGCCCCGCGCGCACGGCCTGATATTCGGGCATGTAGCGCCCCGCCTGGCGCATGAGCCAGATGGGTGTGCAATCGGTGGGCTCGCCGCGGCAGGCCTTGAGAAAACGCGAGTTGTGCAGCTTGTCGGAAGTGGTCATTGGGCGGGATTGTGGTTTTGCCGCACGCGCTTGTCGACAACACTTTGGCGTGCGCTGTCATCCCACTTCGCCAAGGCTCCTTCGGACAATCGTTGGCGCTCTGTCTTGAGCGCACTGCCGCATGAAGCAGCATATCGGTTTCGTCGAATTGGCACTGCAACATTGCGTCTGGAAATGCTGAAATCAACTCGCGAGGTGACCCATGCGAAACACCCTTCCGGCGTTGGCGAGCGGCTTGGTAGGCTGCGTGATCGCAGTCGTTCTGGTGCTTACGGGAGTCGTGACACCGCCCGCGCGCGAAACGCCACGCGCGGCTACGCAACCTCATGAGGCGGCGCAGCCGGTCGATACTTCGCGTCAGGACACCGAGTTGAAGAATTTACGCAGCGAGCTTCGCATTCTGCGTTCGGACCTGGAAACGGCGAACGCGGAATTGCGCAAGCGGCGCGAGATCCCGGGTTCGTCTCAACCCGCCGCACCAACAACGACGCCCGACACCAAGCCGGCAACTGACCCGATGGCGCTGGCAAACGAGGACTTGCTCTGGATGCGCCTGTTCGCGCGAGGCATCCGCCCGCAACTCTATGCCATGGCGGTTGAGATCATGACCGAGGCCATGAAAAAGTTGAAGCGCACGTACAAAGAGAAGGCGACCATCGAGGGCGTAGTGGCGGAGGAACTCTGGCCCGAAAAGACCGGCCGGTGGGGCAAAGGAGAATTCTGGTGTCCCGAGGACTTCGCGTTGCTGATTACCGGAAAGGCCCGAGGAGAAATCGAGCTGGTGGCCGATCCCGCCACGCCCCGGCTCAAGATGTACTTCGATCTTGAATCAAGCGAGGTATTCACTTGGAGTAAGGAAATCCCGGGTGTCACTGACGAGCGTCGTGGAGTAGAAGCTCGGGAAGTGCCAAAACGCGGCAGCGACGAAGCCAGGGCATCGGAAGCCCGAGCTGCTGCCGGCGCGATGAAAGACCGTGCGCGGGTGGTGTATCAGCGCACCGGCAAAGCACCCATGACGCTGGAAGAACTCGGCTTTGGCAAAGAGGAGTTGTCGGGCACCTACTTTGAAGCGGACAATTACTCGATTTCCGGCACCGCCGAGGAATTCGTGATCACCGTAAGGGGAGTCTACAGCGACGAACCCCACGACCTTGTACTGACGGCCGACATCGTTGCCGGTTCAGCGAAATTCAACCGCTGAAGCGTCAAGACTTCGGTTTCATCTCCGGCTCCAAGTCGATGCCCAGGCCGTCGGCGAGGCGGTTTAGGTGGTTGAAAAACCCGATGATCTGGGCCGCGCTGGTGATTTGTTCGTCGGAGAAGCCTGCGTCGCGCAGGTGCTGCACGTCTTCGCGATTGCACTGGGCGGGCGTGAGCGTGAGTTTCTCGGCCCACTCGCACAGCGCCATGTTCGCCGCATCGAGCGGCGCCTTGCGAAAGTCCAGTTTCACCGCTGCGGCCAGCGCTTCGTTCTTGCTCCAGGTGCGCAGATCCTCTGCGTGGGCCAGCATTCAGTAATTGCAGCCGTTGGCTTTGCTGACCACGGTTGCAAGCAGCTCGCGCACCCAGCGGCGCAGCGGGCCCTTGCCGAGCATCACGCGCTCGTAAAACAGCATCGTGCATTCCAGCGCCTCGGGCGTGAGCGATTGAATGGCGAGAATCTGGAATACGCGGCCCGCGCGCTTGACGCCCGCGTCAAATTGCTCTTTCACGATGCCAGTGGCTTCTTGATGCGACACTTTGCGGACATAGGCCATGTTCGGATTGTCGATTGCCGATTGCGGATTGTCGATTGCTTCCTTTGGAGTGCGCCGGCTTGCCGGCGCTTTCGCACGCCCTAGTCTTACGTCCTTGGCAAACCACTTCACATGGCTTTCCGCGCCCGGACTGGCGGCGCTTTCTGTGCTGCACGTGCGCGGCGAAAGCGCGGCTTCATTCCTGCTCTCGCGCGGCTGGCGGGATTCGGAGAAGCCGCGCCATGTTTGGTTGAAAACTGGGCGCGGCGAGGCGCTGGATGAGGTCATGATCGCACGCGAGGACGGCGGGCTTACGGTCACATGCCACGGCGGCCCCGCCGTACGCGCGGCCTTCGAGGCGGAGTTGCACGAAGCCGGATTTGCGGCGCTGGAGGCGGCGAGTCTTCCGTTGTTCGGCGCCACTACGCGCTTCAAGCGCGAAATCTTGCGGCTGCTGTCGCAGGCGCAAAGCGACGAAGGCGTGCGCTATTGCCTGTGGGCGCTGGAGCATGGCGAACAGGCGCTCGCGGCGTGGCTGAGCAGGGGCGACCCATCGGCCGCTCCCGCGAAAGACTTGCTCGCGCGCAGTGAAAGCACGCGCTATCTCTTTGAGCCCTTTTGCGTGCACCTGTGGGGGCCGGTGAACGCGGGCAAATCGAGCCTGCTCAACGCGCTGTGTGGCGAGCATCTGGCGGCGGTGGGGGAAGAGCCGGGGCTGACGCGCGACGTAATTGAGGGCCGCTTTGAGCATATGGGCTACATGATTCGCGTCTTTGACACGCCGGGCGAGCTGGCCTCCGGCAGCGAGCTGGAGCGGCGCGCGTTTCAAGAGGCACGCGAACAGCGCGGAGATTGCGTGCTCTATCTGGTGCCGCCGGGAGGTGCTTTGCCCGCCGACCGATCGCTGCTTGTGGTTCACTCGCGCTCTGATGAGCTTGCGCCTGGTCTTGAGGCTCGTCCTTTGGCCGTCAGTGTGCGCGATGAGGCAAGCCTTGCGCGGCTGAAAAGCGCGCTCGTCGAAATGCAGCGCCCGGGTGTTTCGCCGCAGGCTAACGACGCCTTTGCGCTCGGCGCGGAACTGCGCGCCGACCTTTCGGCGCTTGCCACGCGCGCTCTTTGCGCCGACGAGATTCGGCGCAAATGGTTGTAACCGCGCTTGGCACTGATAGCTTTTTGCGCTCACGGGGCGGGCATGGGCGAGAAAATCATCCACGACAGCGGCGACATTGCGGCGGCGCTCAAAACGCTTGCGGGCCGCATTCTGGCCGACGACAAAGAAATGCCCGCGCTCGTCGGCATCCACACCAACGGCGTGCCGCTTTCGCGCCGCATTGCATCGCTGATGGCGCAAGGCGCCGCCGCGCCGGACATGGGCGCGCTTGATATCACGCTCTATCGCGACGATCTCGCGGGCCGCGCTTTGCCGCTGGTGCGCGGCAGCGACATCCCGTTCAACGTTGAGGGCCGGCGCATCATTCTCATTGACGACGTGCTTTTCACGGGCCGCACGGTGCGCGCGGCTTTGAACGAGCTCTACGATTTCGGCCGGCCGCGCTGCGTGCAGTTGTGCGTGCTGGTTGATCGCGGGCACCGCGAGCTGCCGATTGCGCCCGATTACGCGGCGTTCACGGTGAAGACTTCGCGCGACGACAAAGTGCGCGTAGAATTGAGTGAAACCGGCGCGCAAGGCGACCGGGTCATCGTGGTGAAGTAAAGCTACTTCGCCAGCTTCATGCGCGAGAGTTTGACCACCGTGCGGCGCTGCTTGCTCTGGTCGTCGGCCGCGCCGATGGGGTGGAAGTGCGAAGTCAGCATGAGCTGATCTTCTTTGTCCTGCACAATCGTGACGCTCACAAAGCGGCCGTTGGGCGTGTTGCCGGAAAGTGCCAGCACGCCCGGGTCGTCGGGTGTGGCGTCGAGCATGAAATTGCCGTGCAGGTTCGAGTATCCCGCGTAGCGAATCACGTTGTCGGCCGAAAGCCCCAGCAGGCCAACCACGCCGTGCAGCAGCTGGTTCGTTTCGGCGTGGCAATATTCGACCGAGAGCTCCAGCGCTTCGCCGTTGAGGCGCTCCTTGATTTCGAAGCGCACGCGCACTGGATTGCCGAGCTGCGTTTCCCCGCTGCCAATCCAGATGCCGACCCAGCGGTAATGTTGTTTGAACGCCTTTTTCATCCGCGACCAAAGTTTGCACTAGCCGCGCCCGCAGGTCAACGCCCGCCCCGCTTTTGCGTTGAGGCCTGGCGGCGCCAGCGGCCACGGGGCCGGTTGCCTTTGGCGCGGCTGCGTTTATGTTGTTCCCATGGCCAAGAAAAAATCGCTCACCTACGCCGACGCCGGCGTGAACTTTGCGACGCACAACAAGCTCGTCACGGAAATCTTCAAGCGCGTGAGAAGCACCTACGGGCCGCGCGTGATGGAGGTCGATGACGGCTTTGCGGGCCTGTTCTCGCTGGAGAACAAGAGCATCTTTGCGCGCAACTATCGCCAGCCGGTGCTGGCCGCCTGTACCGATGGCGTGGGCACCAAGCTCAAGCTCGCCTTTGCGCTGAACAAACACGACACCGTGGGCATTGATTGCGTGGCGATGAGCGTCAACGACATGCTTTGCCTCGGCGCTGAGCCTTTGTTCTTTCTCGATTACATCGCAACGGGCAAGAAGGATCTGCGCGTGCTGTTGCCGCTTGTTGCGGGCGTGGTGGAGGGCTGCAAGCAATCCGGCTGCGCGCTGCTGGGCGGAGAAACGGCCGAGATGCCGGGATTTTATCCCACCGGCGAATACGACATAGCGGGTTTTGCCGTGGGTGTGGCTGACAAGTCGCGCATCATCAAGGGCGAGGCGATCCAGCCCGGCGATTTGATCCTTGGGCTGGAGTCGAGCGGCCTGCACAGCAACGGCTATTCTCTCGTGCGCAAGATCGTGGACACGGCCAGGCTCTCGCTGAAAAGACGCATCCCCGAACTGGGCAAGCAGCTTGGCGAAGAACTGCTCACGCCCACGCGCATTTACGCGCGCGCGATTGCGGCGGCACTGGGCGGCAAGGGCAAACAGGCCGTGCGCGGCATCGCGAACATTACGGGCGGCGGCATGATGGAAAACATCCCGCGTGTGCTGCCGGCCAAGTGCCAGGCGGTAATCGACACGCACGCATGGCAGCCGCCGCCGATTTTCGGGCTCTTGCAGAAGTGGGGGAACGTGCCGACGAAAGAAATGTTCCACGTTTTCAACATGGGTATCGGCATGACAGTGGTCGCCTCGCCCCGCCAGATTGACGCGATCGGCGACCGCATCGAGGCTCAGGGCGTGCGCACGAAGGTCATCGGCGAAATCCGCCAAGGCCCGCGCAAAGTCGTGTTGAAGTAAGCTGATCACTGGGTTGTCCCGCGCTCGGAAAAAGGGTCAGGCTCCGCACCGGGGAAATGGGGTCAGGCACCGGGGGAAATGGGGTCAGGCACCGCAACTGCGCGGAGCCTGACCCCATTTCCGCGAAAAACGCGCGCAGGCGCATCCGCCCCCGGGCGTGCGCTGCGCGTTATGGCTTTCTCTGCTTGCTCTGCTGGAACATCCACTTCGCCTTCGCCATGATCTCGGCGACGTCAATCTGGT
>Ga0154020_10001781_pt1 | contig 26422 bp, 21 predicted proteins | sample Klosneuvirus_201_FD_109709 | JGI IMG/M metagenome (GOLD analysis project Ga0154020, IMG submission 109709) | Active sludge microbial communities from wastewater, Klosterneuburg, Austria - Klosneuvirus_20160825_MG | ecosystem: Engineered > WWTP > Aerobic digester > Activated sludge | place...
CTGCATGGCAAATGCAAGACTGAATGAGAATGAGAAGCAAAATGAGAACGAAGGATTGGATAGGATCTAAATGAGATGCAGCGAGTTCCCTTCCGTGCAGAAACTTCTTCGCATATCAAAATCGTGCCTGTACTTTAACATTCAGCGTCCTTGCACTCAGGTAATTCGGAACGGCATAGCGGCGGTTGGTGACATCGGTGACCCACAAATAAGACACGGTGTTGTTTACCTGCAAGAGATTAAATACTTCCATACCAACAGATAAATACTTGATTTTGTTGGCAATTTTCAAACGGTATTCTTTTCGGCTGTCTTCGTCGATAAGTATTTTTGAAAAACCAATATCAACCCTGCGGTAATCGGGGAATCGGAGCTTGTCTTTGTATTTGGTTCTGCCGGGTGGCCCAAAAGGCAGCCCTGTTCCATAAACCAGCGTCATATTCATTTTAAAGGTTGGGAATTTAGGCAGGTAATCCTGGAAGAATAAACTGAAAGTGAAACGCTGATCGGTTGGGCGATCGATATAACCCGGAGTGGATTTTATAGAATCGACAGCTACATTGTTGAATGTATAACCGGGAACAATTACATCTCCATCCGAATTATAGTAGGTATAATAAAAATCGTCTTTCAAGTCTTCGGCAGTCTTTAAAACTGAAACACTTGCCCACGACTCAATGCCCTCCACAAATTCACCATTAATTCTTAAATCGATTCCGGTTGCATAACCCTTCGATTCATTGTTGGCAAAATAACGAATTCTGAGATTGTCGATTTTATAAGGCACCAGATTATCGAGGTGTTTGTAATAGACCTCTGTCACCAGCTTAAATTCTCTTCCCCACGAAAGAAATACGTAATCGGCACCACCAATTAAATGGATGGAACGTTGTGCTTTTACATCTTTATTTACGGTACCATCAAAATCACGAAGCTCGCGATAGAAGGGAGGCTGGTAGTAAAATCCGGCAGCAATACGGAAAGAAAGATTTCGGGTCCAGGTGGGCTTAATAGTGAAGTTTACACGAGGACTAATAACCGTTTCTTCATTCAAGTTCCAGTAATTAGCTCTTACTCCTGTATTCAGCACATATTTGGTTTTATCACCCCAGAAATAATTATGCATCAGGTATCCTGAAATGCGATAAGAACTGATGCTTTCATTGGTTTTAATTACTTCCTGCATCAATACCAATTGATTCGGATCACCGGCACCACCGATGTTATCGGGTGGGTGAGGGAGCGCATATTCTGCAGAGTCGATATATTCCCATTCACTCACATAGTCATCAACCAGTTCATGTTGAAAGCGGGCTCCCCATTGCAACTGACTGTTTGCACGATCGAGATATCCTTTGTGTTCAAAATTAACAACAGTTGCTTCCAAATCATTTCTTGCATGTTGAATATAAGTTCCTACACCGCGATTGAAAGCCACATCCCCAAAATTATCGGAACCAATATCCTTTTCCAGTTCATCAATGAAATACTGCCCCTGAATATCGAACGATTCACTTTCGTTGGAACGATATGCAGATGCAATAAACTTAATTTTTAAGCTATCCGTTAATTTCCTGGTGAATGAAACAGCTCCGGTCATAGTCCGGTATTCATCAATTTCCTGACCATCAAAATAAATTGTCAACCGCAGGGCTTCATTGATGGTACCGAATTCAGTTTCGCGATTTTCAGGAATTATCTGATATTTGTTAAATGAAAAATTCCCCAGAACGGATAATTCGGTATTCGAGTCTATGTCCCAGGTAAACAACCCCTGTACATCTGCAAAACTTGGCTTATATTCACCTTTTGTTTCCAATGATTTGAAAAGGTACTGATTCGATTTATACCTCGCACCAAGCAAATAACCTGTTTTTTTATTTTTAGAAACACCTTCCAGATGCAGACCTCCGCCAAGTAGTGATGCATAAGCAGAACCACCAAATTCCATGGGTTTCTTGTATTTGATATCGAGAACCGATGATAATTTATCGCCATAATTAGCTTCAAAACCTCCGGCAGAAAAATTAATCTGCGAAACCAGATCCGAATTGATGAAACTCAATCCTTCCTGTTGTCCGGAACGAACGAGTAGGGGACGATAAATTTCGATGTCGTTAACATACACCAGATTCTCATCATAATTACCACCACGAACAGCATATTGGGAGCTCAGTTCATTGTTGGAAACTACTCCGGGCATACTCTTCAGAACCGCTTCAAAACTTCCGGAAACATTAGGTATTTGTGATGCTGTCCGGGGATCAATTCTGGTAAAAGTCCCTCTGCGAAATTGCTCATCTTTAATTTCAACAGCAGGTAACGGAGTGGCAGAAATGATCATTACCGGATTAATTGTTACTACCTGACCCGGTGTTATCGTCAAAGTCTCGCGATATGGAATAAAACCGATAGAGGAAAATACTACTTCGATCAGACCTGCATCCACTTTTAATTCATAATTACCTTTTTCATCAGAAGCCACACCGCCCGGTTTGCCAAATATGGAAATATTAACTCCCAAAAGTGGTCTTTTAGAACTGTCGGTGACTTTACCGGTAATGGTGGCTTTATCCTGTCCTGATGCTACAAATGTCCAGGTAACCAGAAAAAATAATGCTAAGAAATATCTGTGAAACGGAAATTGAGCAATCGATTGCGCCATCAGTCAGGAAGTAGTTTGTTGCCTCTGTTAATCTTTATCTTTTCGTTTATAATCGCCCCGCTGCCACGCTTCAATAAACTTTGCCCATGCAATTGGATTCAACAGGCTGATGGAAGGATACTGTCCTGCCGTGTATAGTTTATTTTGCCGCTCCATCATCAAAGCCTTATAATTTCCACTGCCATCCATGGGCATATTTACCATCAACTCCCGCATTTCAGCCAATGCCATATTTCGTTTGGCACGCTCCAGATCGTTGTCGGGTACTTTCAAATTTAAAAATGCCTGCTTAAACTGATCTTTGGTTGGCCATGGATAAATAACCGTTTCCTGAAGCAAAATAGTATCCCGCGACATTATCTTAATTAAAGAATAGCGATCCGTTTCCAGGGAATCAGGAATTACATAATGTCCCTTTTTAAAACCAATAGCAGAAAATTCAATGGTATCGCTTGGTTGTGCTACAAAAGAAAAAAATCCGTTGTAATCACTTATCGTTCCCCGATAGGAGTTCTTTATGATGATGCTTACAAAAGGTACTGCCCTCAGACTGTCACCGGTAACAACAATTCCGGAGAACTGAATAAGTCCCTTATAGGCATTTTGGGCATCTGATCTCCCTTGCAGGAGTAGCAGCATTGTGAAAATTAACAGGAAACGCTTCAAATAATAGAGTCTTTAATGGCTTCAAAAATACAGAATAATAACAACTTAACCAGTTTGAATAACGATAGCTTGTTGTTTTATTGTTCACATTCAACGCAATTATCAATTTGAAGTTATTTTTTTCAATAATTGCTGCTAACTTTGCTGAAAATCAATAGTATTATGAAAAACCTTGTCAGTTTAACAGCCTTGCTATTTACCACAACAATTGGTTTGGCCCAAATTACCATCGACAACAATGATATGCCATCGGTTGGAGATACGTTTCGGGTTAGTAATGGTTTAATTTCACCTACTATTGATCCTGTTCCTACAGGGGCTTCTTTCACATGGGATTTCTCTATGCTTCAACCTGTATCTCAGGATGTTGACACTTTCATAGATGTTGCCTCAACTGGAACATTTTATTCCGTTGTTTTCAGCAATCTGCCTTTCAATCCGTACCGCGCCAACCTTGCTGCCAAAGGACCTACATTCCCAACCGTACCACAAATTTCGGTGAGTGATGTTTATTACTTCTATTATAACAGCAGTGCATCCTATAGCCAGTCAGGATATGGTGCTTCGCTGAACGGATTTCCAACTCCGATCCCATTTAATGCCCGAGACAGGGTTTATGCATTCCCATTAAATTTTGGAAACCTGGACAGCTCCGATTCTGATTTCAATATCTCCATTCCGGGATTAGGATCTTACACCCATGATCAGCATCGGGTTAATGAAACGGATGGTTGGGGCACCTTGATAACACCTTTCGGAACCTTCAATACACTTCGGGTAAGATCTGAAATAACCAGCCGTGATTCTCTTTATCTCGATACACTTGGAATTGGTTTCGGATTCCAGAATCCGTTAAATATAGAATACAAATGGCTCGCAGATCAGGGAGGTATACCAATTCTGCAAATTAATACTACCGTTTCTTTGGGTACCGAAATAATCACTTCTATAAGATACCGTGATAGTCTTAGAACACTAACTTCCATTCCTGAGCTGCATGCAAATGCATCCTATGGAATTAATGTTTATCCAAACCCGGCGTCGGAACAGATCGGCGTTGATTTGTTTACAGCTTTCGATGATGAAATTGTGGTTCGACTGAATAACTTACAAGGGCAGCAAATGGGCACTCTGTTTAAAGGGAAAGTCAGGTCAGGCGTTAACCGGATGCTTTTCGACATTGGTAAATTGCAACTTGCCGCCGGTATGTATGCGCTTGAGGTAACCGGTAATTTAGGCTCAGAGACAACCCGCATTTTGATACGGGATTGATTGATCTGGTTTATCTGATGAATTTAACCGCCTGGGCAAAGCCTTCATAAGGGCGATTCACTAAATTGTGCATTCCTAAAAGTTGATTTTTTTCCGAGAAAAATCAATTGATCAATACTGTATTTCCCTTTTTTGAGAGCTGGATGAGCTATTTGCAAATCCTTTTCACTTAAATCTGACTACTTTTTTGGTGGTGCCATCACTAAAGACATAAACAAGCAAAGTATTTGGTTTTTCCACTGTTTCCCTACCCAGGAAATCCACAATTTTCACCACTTCAAGAGGTTTTCCATTTGTTCCAACAAGTTCAACAGAAGTTAAATCCAAATAATTGATTTCCAATTTTGGAAGAATATTGGGATCCATATTATCACTGGAGGCAAAAGTCAATTGTTTGTAAGGTGTTTCATCGACTAATCGAAGAAGAAAACCGAAACTTGTTGCGGGATTATCTACCATATCCTGCACCATATTTGTTACGTCAATATTAGTATAATCCTGGGTTTGCGAAATACTCTGTGGGAGCGTAACTTGATTTAAGGTAGTAGTTGAAGGTTGATTATCCCATGTGACCGTTGTTTCATCCCAACTAGATGTTACTCGCTGTAGCACCGATTCATTTGACCCTGTAAGAGTTAAATGCCCGGTATCTGTACTGGAAGGGTTTGGGTTATAGTATAAAGAGAGATATGCGGAGGTAATTAAAGCACTGGCAGGAAGAGAACTGAGATCAAACTCAATGATTCCTCTGACATCAGAATCGTTTCCACCATTTGTCCAACCAGAAGAAGTAAGATCCCCACTGTTTCCTAAATTAATTGTTGAATATCCACAAGGAATACAACTTAAAAGCAATGCGTCCTTACCATTCACTCCATTTGGTTGAAGAATAAGTGTTTGTGCATTAACAAACAAAGGTGTTAAGAGTAGGATGAATAATAACTTCTTCAATTTTCTCCCGTTTGTTTACAAAGTTAAGTATTTATTACACTAAACCTAAAAAACCACCCTTGCAGGTGGTTTTTTAGTTAATAGCCTAATATTTTCATCATCGATTTGGCACTTTGCTCTTTGGCAAACAGCCTGGTTGTGTACTCTCCATTTTCATCACGGTCAATTAGCACATGCTTGGGAGCAGGTATCAAACAATGTTGAATACCACCATATCCACCTAACGATTCCTGATATGCTCCGGTATGGAAAAAGCCTATGTATAGTGGTTCTCCGGGATTTACTTTAGGCAAAAAGACACGACTTTTAATCGATTCCATAATGTAATAATCATCACTGTCGCAGGTAAGCCCGCCCAAATTCACTCTTTGATATTCTTTATCCCAGTGGTTTACACTCAACAAAATGAATCGCTGCTTAATACCCCAGGTATCAGGTAAGGTGGTGATAAAGGAACTGTCGATCATATTCCAAAGCTCTTTATCGTTCTGCCTTTTCTCTTCTGATATACCATACAGGATGGCTCCGCTTTCGCCAACAGTAAAGGAACCAAATTCAGTAAAAAGATTCGGTTCCTGAACACCGCGTTGATCGCAGGTCGATTTAATTTGACGAACAATCTCATCGGCCATGTATTCGTAGTCGAAGTTAGAGCTCAGGGATGTCCTGATTGGGAAGCCTCCACCAATGTCGAGTGAATCGAGTTCCGGACAAATTTTCTTTAAATCACAATAAAGATTGATGCAACGGTTCAATTCAGCCCAATAATATGCAGTATCTCGGATTCCAGTATTAATAAAAAAGTGAAGCAATTTGACTTCAATATTGGGGTTCTTCTTAATAACACTCCTGTAATAATCTATAATTTCGGTATTCCTTATACCCAACCTGGAGGTATAAAAGTCGAAATTAGGCTCCTCTTCAGCAGCAACTCTCAACCCTATTTTCAGTTTTTTCTTAGAATACACAGGAGCATATGCCTGCAACTCATTCATATTATCGAGGATCGGGATTACATTTTTAAATCCATCCTCAATCATCTCCATAATATACTGAGTGTAAATGGATTTCTTATAACCATTGCAAAGCACAAACACATCCTTATTGATGGATCCGTTCTCTTCCAGTTTTCTGATAATTGGAATATCAAAAGCTGAAGATGTCTCTAAATGAATGTCATTTTTCAACGCTTCTTCCAGTACAAATGAAAAGTGAGAGCTTTTTGTACAGTAACAGTAAGTATAGTTACCTTTGTAATCGGCCTTAGCCATAGCAACGTTGAAATACCGCTTTGCCCGCTGTATCTGGGAACTAATCTTAGGTAAATAGCTTATCTTTAGCGGTGTACCATACTGTGCAATAATGTCCATCAATGGTATTCCATTGAAATTCAAGTTATTATCTGATACATCAAAGCCATCCTGAGGGAAATCGAACGTTTGTGTAATCAAATCAATGTAACGGTTCTTCATGACAATGTAACTGAGTTAGATGTGTAATTTTGTGCGAATGTAATTAACGCGGATTAATAATCCGGCAGTAATCTAAAATATTTTTGTATGATAAAAGAAGTAAAATTTATTGAAGTCAAGTCTGAAATTGGTGCCGGAACACGTGGTGCCAGTCTTGGTGTCGATTCTATCAAAATTGCAGCCCTCGATTATGGTAGTAATTTATTTCACCGACATGAATCGAAAGAAATTAAAACGGAGAATCAGTTGCTGTTTGGTAGCCCGGGAAGTCCATATGCCAAAAGGTTGAAAGGGATTGTTTCAATCTATGAACGAATTTCCAATGAGGTTGCTTCCACATTGAAAACCAAAGCATTCCCATTAGTTTTAGCCGGTGACCACAGTACAGCCGGAGGTACTATTGCAGGTATTCGCCAGGCTTTCCCAAAACAAAAACTGGGAGTAATCTGGATCGATGCTCATGCCGATTTACACTCTCCTTATACAACACCAACCGGTAATGTACATGGTATGCCATTGGCAGCCTCTCTGGCGGAAGACAATATGCAGAACAGGATCAACAAACCTGATAAGGAAACCGTTGATCTTTGGACCAAATTGAAAAAGGTAGGTGGAGTAACACCTAAAATTACTTATAAAGATTTGGTTTTTATAGCCTTACGGGATGTAGAACCAGAAGAATCTTATTTGTTGAAGAAGCATAAAGTCAAAATTTTCACCACTTCTGAAGTCAAGAGAAATGGTGTCGAGAAAATTGCAAGAGATGCACTGGCACATTTGAGTCACTGCTCCCTGATATATGTTTCATTTGATGTGGATAGTATGGATTCTTCTATCTCTAAAGGAACCGGTACACCCGTTCGAAATGGAATTACTGAGAAAGAAGCTGGAAGTTTATGTGTCAGACTCATCCAGAACGAAAAGGTCTGCTGCTTCGAAATTGCAGAAGTCAACCCAACACTTGATAAGGAAAATTTGATGGCTGAAAATACCTTCGAAATCCTACAACGTGTTGTAAGTCAATTAACAACTTAAAATAATTAAAGAATCTACATGCTTTTTGAATTACAATTAAAAAAACTTGTTCAGGATTTATTTCCGCAGCTTTTTAACAAAGAAGTGGATGAGAAGCAATTGCTTTTCCAACCCACCCGCAAAGAATTTGAAGGAGATATTACCCTGGTTGTTTTTAACCTGGCTAAGCAGGCCGGATTATCACCAGACGATACCGGAAAGAAAATTGGAGATGCTTTGGTTGCTGAAGGAACATTGGTTTCAGGTTTCAATGTCATTAAAGGATTTCTTAATATAAGTATACATAACAATTTATTTTTAAATATATTAAGAGATAAAATAAATTCATCAACAACCCATCAGTCCATCTCCGATCAATCAACTTCGGGAGGCCCGGTGCTTGTTGAATATTCCTCACCCAATACCAACAAACCGTTGCATTTAGGTCATATCCGCAATAACTTGTTGGGGTATTCAGTATGTCAGATTTTGGAGGCCGACGGCAATAATGTGGTGAAAGTAAATATTGTTAATGACCGTGGAATTCATATTTGTAAGTCGATGCTTGCCTGGCAAAAATATGGTTCAGGTGAAACTCCTGAGTCAACTGGTCTCAAAGGAGATCATTTGGTGGGTAAGTATTATGTTGAATTCGATAAGCATTATCGCGAGGAAGTAAAGCAACTGGAAGCTTCCGGGTGGAGCCGGGAAGAAGCCGAAAAGAAAGCTCCCTTGCTGGCTGAAGCACAAAATATGCTCAGAAAGTGGGAGGAAGGCGATCCGGAAATCATGCAGCTATGGGAAACCATGAATAAATGGGTTTATGCCGGATTTGATGTGACTTATAAAAGACTGGGAGTTGATTTCGACAAAATATACTATGAATCCCAAACCTACTTACTGGGGAAATCGATAGTAGAAGAAGGTTTAAAAAAAGGCATCCTTTACAAGAAAAATGATGGCTCAGTTTGGATCGATCTGAGAGCAGATGGACTGGATGAAAAAGTATTGTTGCGTTCTGATGGAACCTCCGTTTACATGACTCAGGATCTGGGAACCGCTGTGATGCGATATGAAGAATACCAATTCAGCAAGCTCATTTATGTGGTAGGGAATGAGCAGGATTATCACTTCAAGGTGCTCTTCCTGATACTTAAAAAACTAGGCTATGAATGGGCAGACCGACTATATCATCTTTCGTACAATATGGTTGACCTTCCGTCAGGTAAAATGAAATCGAGGGAGGGAACTGTGGTGGATGCCGATGAACTCATTGAGGACATGGTAAATGAAGCTGCCAAACTCACCCGTGAACTAGGAAAACTCGATGATTTTGAATCTGCCGAAGCAAAGCAATTGTTTGAGATGCTTGGTTTAGGCGCATTGAAATATTTTATTCTGAAAGTGGATCCTGAAAAACGGATGCTCTTCAATCCTGATGAGTCTATCGATTTCAATGGAAACACTGGGCCATTTATCCAATATACCCATGCAAGGATTCGTTCCGTACTCAGAAAAGCAGAATCAATGCCTGCATTCAAAACATACAAGGATGCTGATGTCTCCCAATACTCCAAACTTGAAGCCAAGGAAAAGGAAATGGTGAGAATTCTGCTGAAATTGGATGGTGTTATTCACGAAGCAGCAGATCGGTTTTCACCGGCTCTGATTGCAAATTATGCCTATGAACTGGCAAAGTCATTCAATCAGTTTTACCACGACCATCCGATTATTGATCCGGAGCATTCAGAAACATCCAAATTCAGATTAAACCTTTGCAGTTATTGTGCTGCTATGATTCATAAATCGACGCAAATGTTAGGTATTGGAGTACCCGAAAAAATGTAATGAAAAACGGATTTTCCATATTAATGTTATTCCTGGTGCTGGGTGTTACGGCCGGTACCAGAAAGCCCGACAACGATTCCAGAATTCCTGCAGTGACCTTTGGCGGTAATTACCAAACGGGTGATATTGTCCTTAGAAATGGCAAAGGATTTATCAGTGACCTTTTCCGGAATACATCCAAAAGAGAAAAGAAGTATTCTCATGCCGGAATTATTGTCATTGAAAATAACAAACCATATGTTTATCACATGCTTGGAAACCCGGGCGGGGGTGGTGAATTCAAGAAGGAAACGCTATCCGGTTTCTGTAACCCTGCAAGTAATAAGGGCTTTGGCATTTACCGTTTCAACTTCCTTCAAAACAAAGAAAATGAATTCAATTCCTGGCTGCAGCATGTCATTCAAATGAAGCCCAAATTCGACGGAGATTTTAATCTCGAAGAATCCGGAAATATGTATTGCACGGAACTGATTTATAACATGTGTGAAACCGTTTCTGCCGTTCATCTGGAAGGCACCACTGTAAATGAAAGAATATACATCGGTCTCGATGATCTTTACCTGAATAAATACACCACTAACATAACGCATCTCAACTACTAAAAAATGAAAACTCAATTAATCGGATGGGTAGCAATGGTTACCATATTTTTAACTGCTTGCGGCATGGGAAATTCCCCTAAAAAATCAGCCGACAAATTCCTAAACTCTTTCAATGAACGCAATTTTACCGAAGCCCGGAAATATGCTACACCAGAGACTATCAAATTGGTAGACCTGATGGAAAACCTCACAAAAATGGCCGAGTCAACCGATTCTACAGAAAAGAAAACGGTAACGGTAATCGATGAGAAAATTGATGGCGAAACTGCTGTTGTTACCTTCAAGGAAAGTGGTGATGAAGAGGTACAGGAAGTGCGCTTAAAGAAAATAGATGGCAAATGGCTGGTGCACGTTACCAAAGAAGATATTGCTGCTAAAGACAACGGAATTGGTTCCGGAATGGAAGAAGAAGGTGAAATGATGTTGCCTGATTCCACTGACATGATGATGATAGACTCATTATCAGCACAATTACCCGATTCAGCTCAGTAAAATCACCTTGATTGTTAGTGTGTAAAAAGGGAATAAATCCGTAAATTTGCCATAATTACTCCATTACGAATATGTTTGAAAATTTAAGTGATAAACTCGACAGGGCCTTTAAGGTTCTGAAAGGTCAGGGAAAGATTTCTGAAATTAACGTGGCAGAAACCCTCAAGGAGGTGCGCAAAGCATTACTCGAGGCTGATGTGAATTACAAAGTTGCCAAAACCTTCACCGATACCGTGAAAGAAAAGGCACTGGGTCAGAATGTACTTTTGGCAGTTTCTCCCTCGCAGCTGATGGTAAAAATTGTCCATCAGGAATTAACCCAGCTCATGGGTGGAACCATGACGGATCTGAATCTGAAAGGTAATCCGACGGTGATTCTGATGTCGGGATTACAAGGATCAGGAAAGACCACTTTATCAGGAAAGCTTGCCAATTATCTTAAGAATAAAAAAGGGAAAAATCCTTTGCTGGTTGCCTGTGATGTTTACCGTCCAGCAGCGATTGATCAGTTAAAAGTATTGGGAGAACAAATCGGTGTTCCGGTTTATGCGGATGTCGATAATAAAAACCCGGTTGAGATTGCCAAAAAAGCCATTGAGCAGGCAAAATCACAAGGATATAACGTAGTAATCATCGATACCGCCGGTCGTTTGGCTATTGATGAAATGATGATGGATGAGATTGAAAGGGTTAAGAAAGCCGTCAATCCAAATGAAATCCTTTTTGTAGTGGATGCAATGACCGGACAGGATGCGGTCAATACAGCCAAAGCTTTCAACGATCGCCTCGATTTTGATGGGGTGGTACTTACCAAACTCGACGGTGATACCAGAGGTGGTGCTGCACTTTCTATCAAATCGGTAGTAGATAAACCTATAAAGTTTGTTGGTACCGGTGAAAAACTGGATGCCATTGATGTTTTCTATCCCGAAAGGATGGCCGATCGGATCCTGGGGATGGGTGATATTGTTTCACTTGTTGAAAGAGCTCAAGAGCAGTTTGATGAAAAACAGGCAGCTGAACTTCAAAAGAAAATCTCCAAGAATAAATTCGACTTCAACGATTTCCTTGCACAACTCGAGCAAATACGTAAAATGGGAAATGTGAAAGATCTGCTTGCCATGATTCCGGGAGTTGGAAAAGCGGTTAAGGATCTCGATATCGATAACAATGCCTTCAATGGGATTGAAGCCATTATCAGGTCAATGACACCTGCTGAAAGAGCTGATCCGGCTTTATTGAACGGAAACCGCAAAAAACGTATTGCTGAAGGTAGCGGGACCTCAATTCAGGAGGTAAACAGACTGGTGAAACAGTTTGAAGACATGAGGAAAATGATGAAGGCTTTTTCAGGTGGAAATGCTGCCCGCGCAATGCGAAATATGCCTTTCAAAAAGTAAATTGGCGCCATGAAGCTACTCGACGGAAAGGCAACTGCTGAAGCAATTAAAAAAGATCTGGCCCTTGAAGTCAGTGCTATAAAATCAAGAGGGGGGAAGGTTCCTCATCTCGCAGCCATCCTTATAGGTAACGACGGAGCGTCTGAAACTTATGTAGGCAGCAAAGTAAAAACATGTCACGAAATTGGTTTTGACTCAACCTTACTTAGGTTCGATCCTTCCATTTCTGAAAGTGAATTACTCCATCAGATTCGGGAAATAAACAGAAATCCGGAAATCGATGGTCTGATTGTTCAGAGTCCCATTCCAAGCCATATTGCCTTTTCAAAAGTTACCGAAACCATTGATCCTACAAAAGACGTTGATGGCTTCAATCCGGTTAATTCAGGCAGAATGATGCAGAATCTTCCGGCTTTTATTGCTGCAACTCCCAAAGGAATTGTCAGCTTACTGGAACACTATAAAATTGAAACATCAGGCAAACATTGTGTAGTAATTGGTCGAAGCAATATTGTTGGAATGCCTATGAGTATTCTGATGGCACGAAATAGCTGGCCTGGCAACTGCACAGTTACCATCTGCCACAGTAAAACAGTTAATCTGGAGAAATATACCCGGTCGGCTGATATTATTATTGCCGCACTTGGAAAGCCAGGGTTTCTGAAAGCTGCTGCTGTTGCCGATGGCGCAGTTGTTGTAGATGTAGGTATAACCCGAATTGCTGACCCATCCCGCAAAAGCGGATTCCGGTTACAGGGTGATGTCGATTTTGAACAGGTTGCTCCTAAATGCAGTTACATTACCCCGGTTCCGGGCGGTGTTGGACCAATGACTATTATTGGTTTGCTGCAAAATACCCTGCTTGCTTCAAAACGAAGTTTTCAATTTGCAGATTCTAACTAAGAAATAGTAACGCTTACCAGGCAAAATAAATGACTCAGGAAATAACCATTCCAAAACCCATCTCTACCGGAATACTTCCGGTAATGGAATCGTTTTATACCATTCAGGGCGAAGGAACATTTACGGGACATGCGGCTTATTTTATCAGACTTGCCGGTTGTGATGTTGGTTGTGTTTGGTGTGATGTAAAAGAATCCTGGGATCGTGAAAAGCACCCTGAATATAAAATTGAGGATCTCGTAAATACTGCTGCTGCAGAAAAAGGACGTCTGGCAGTCATCACCGGTGGTGAACCGTGCATGTATGAGTTGACAGCTTTAGTGGAAGGACTAAAATCCAGAGATTTCAACGTAAACCTGGAAACATCGGGAGCATGGCCAATAACCGGTGCATTTGATTTTATTTGTGTATCTCCAAAGAAGTTCAAAGCTCCTTTGCTGGACTCTTTAGCTGTTGCAGATGAGTTGAAAGTCGTTATTTTTAATGCATCCGATTTTGAATGGGCAACTGAAAATGCCCGTTGGTGCAAACCGGAATGTCGCCTGTTTCTGCAACCCGAATTCGAAAAATCAGAAAAAATGCTTCCGCTGATTGTGGAATTTGTAAAAAATAATCCTCAGTGGAAAATCTCCCTGCAAACACATAAATTCATCGGAATCCCTTAGCCTATGCTGCGTATCCTTACATTATTGCTTGTGATAACCATGTTTGCCGGCATGGTATCAGCACAAACGCAATATTCCACTACTCATAAGGGAGCCATCAAAAATTATGAGTCGGCAACTGAACATTATGATGCCCGCGACAATGAAAAAGCCCGTGAAGAATTACTAAAAGCTATTGGTAAGGATGCTAATTTCATTGAAGCGTACATTCTGCTGGCAAACGTTTATGTGGATATGCGCCAGTATGATTCTGCGATTGAAGAATATAAGAAAGCCCTCGCTGTAAACCCGAATTTTTTCCCCAATAACTACTATACACTGGCTAACATTGAAATGAACACAGGCAAGTATGAAGATGCCAAAGTTCATTATCAGAAATTTCTGACTTTCCCCGGTACAAACCAAACCTTCAGGGATAATGCTGCAGTCCGGATAATCAGTTGCGAGTATGCTATGGGAGCGGTCAAAAATCCTGTTCCATTCAGTCCGGAAAATATGGGAGAAAATATCAATAGCACCTATGATGAGTATTTTCCAACTATTACCATCGATAATCAGAAGATGATTTACACCCGGAACAGGCCAGCGATGGAAGGTTCTAACATCTATCATGAAGATTTTTACATCAGCAGGAAAAAGGATGGAAAATGGGGACCTTCTGTAAATGGTGGTGGACAATTAAATACTGCCGGAAATGAAGGTGTTCCGAACATTTCTGCAGAAGGAAAAATTCTCTTTTTTGCTGCATGCGACCGTCCTGATGGAAAAGGTTCCTGTGATATTTACTATTCCCGTTTAAAATCGGAAGGCTGGACGCGCCCTATCAATCTCGGGGCCCCGATTAATACTGGTGCCTGGGAATCGCAACCATCTTTTGCTTCGGATGGCCGAACCCTTTATTTTATTCGCGGCCAAATAACCAGAGAAGGTATTCGTCATCAGGATATTTACACCTCCCGAATCAGTGATGATGGCCAATGGAGTGAACCTCAGAAAATGAGCAATCTTATTAATACTCCTGATGAGGAGGAATTTGTATTCATTCATCCCGATAATCAAACCCTTTATTTTTCTTCTGATGGTCATCCTGGATTGGGGAATCTCGATATTTATATCACCCGCAGAAATCCTGATGGCAATTGGGGAAAACCGGAAAATTTAGGCTATCCTATAAACACTTTCAGAGATGAACGGGGACTGCTCGTTGGACCAACCGGAGACATTGCCTATATTGCCAGTGACCGTGAAGGAGGCATTGGCGGACTCGATTTATACAGTTTTGAATTATACGCCGAAGCTCGACCCAGATTGGTTAGTTATGTGAAGGGTATTGTAATCGACAAACTCAGTCAGGCTCCTTTAGAAGCTTCTTTTGAAATAATAGATCTGGAAACAGGCAACCTTGTTATTAAATCATCTACAGAACGTGGCACAGGTGAATTCATGGCTTGTTTGACTGCAGGTAAAGATTACGCACTGAATGTATCCAAGAACGGCTATCTTTTTTATTCTGATCACTTCTCCTGTAAAAATCCGGCAGATATAAAAAATGCGTATTTGCTGAATGTGGAGTTGAGTCCGGCACAGACAGGAGGGAAGGTGGTTTTAAAAAATGTGTTTTTCGATACCAACCTGTTTAACCTGAAAGCCGAGTCTTTTCCGGAACTCGACAAGCTGGTGAATTTTATGAAAAACAGTCCGGCAATAAGCATTGAAGTATCAGGGCACACCGACAGTACCGGTGATAAACAAAAGAACCAGACACTTTCCCAAAACAGGGCAAAATCTGTTTACGATTACTTGCTACAAAAAGGCATCACACCGCAGCGACTGACTTTTAAAGGTTATGGGGATTCAAGTCCTGTGGCAACCAATGATTCCGAAGAAGGCAGAGCACTAAATCGAAGGACAGAATTCCTGATTACAGCGGTAAAATAAAATTCAGAATTCCCTTAAAAAACGGATCCCGGTCTCACAGGACCGGGATCTGCCTCCAAACTAAACACCATTTCAGGAATTGGTAGCCATAAACCTTTTTCCCTGATATAAAGATAAGGCAGGATTTGCATGTTTATTGCACCCGTAGCCAGAGTTTACATAAATATTACAATGCGATTATTGAATTTGCTCAAGATGGACTGCTTGTTCTTTTTTAAATTCAGGCGCCAAAGAATGGTTCCATAAGAATGTAAAGGAATGCTCCGGCAAAATATCCTAATAGCGCTAACACCGTTATTTTCTTAAAGTACCACAGAAATTCAATTTTCTCCATTCCCATAACAGCCACTCCCGCAGCTGAACCAATAATTAGTGCACTGCCACCGGTACCACAACAATAAGCTAAAAATTCCCAGAAGTAGTGATCGGTAGGATAAACAGAAAGGTCATACATTCCCATTGCAGCAGCTACCAGAGGAACATTATCGATAATTGCAGAAAATACACCTAAAGTCATTACAATTACATTCTCGTTTCCAATTGCATTTTGCAACATTTCTGCCATTTGCTTAAGCTGTCCTGTACTTTGCAATGCCGCAACAGCCACCAGAATTCCAAGAAAGAACAATATGCTGGGAGTATCAATTTTTCGAAGCGCATGTACCACGGAGTATCTTCCCTTTTCATCATCATCTTTTTTGCGATGAATGATTTCCGTCAAAATCCACAATACTCCCAAACCAAAAAGTATTCCCATAAATGGTGGTAGATGGGTGATAGTCTTAAAAACCGGAACGAAAACTAAAGCTCCAATTCCGGCAAACAGGATAAGATTTTTTTCAAACTCTGCTCCTTTGCGGTCCGATTTTACCTGAATTGCCTTTTCTTCTTTCCCTTTAAATCGGAACGTTATGATAGCCAAAGGAACCAAAGTACAAACCATACTAGGCAGAATTAGCTTAACAATGATGTTCGCAGAAGTAATTTGCCCCCCAATCCATAACATAGTGGTTGTTACGTCTCCAATCGGTGACCAGGCTCCACCGGCGTTGGCAGCAATAATAACCATTCCTAACACCAATAATTTTTCTTCTCTTTTACTGAATAACTTTCTTGTTAAGGATGTCATTACAATTGCTGTGGTCAGGTTGTCGAGTACAGCTGAGAGGAAAAAAGTAAGAATAGTAATGATCCACAATAATTTGCGCTTATCGGTAGTATTTATTCTTCCTGTGATAGCATCAAATCCATCATGTGCATCGATCAGTTCTACTATCGTCATTGCCCCTAAAAGGAAAAACAAAATACTGGCAATTTCACCTAAATGCTCCAGCAACTCATGATTAATAAACTCTGGGGTATGATGACCCATCAATATGAAAATGCTCCAGCATAATACTCCTGTGAGAATTGCTGATGCAGCTTTGTTGATATTAATGGGGTGCTCTAATGCAATTGCCAGATATCCGATGACAAAAACAACCAGAATCAGTATTTCCATAAATTAACAGCTATTAAAATTGAAGCGGTAAAAATAGGGAAAATGATTGGGAGGAAAGGAAACTTCCAAAGGATATTTAAAATATTATAAAATAATAATTTAATAACATTTACTTAAAGTTATAGTTTAATAGGCTTTGTTCATAATTAAGAAGCCAACAGTCATTAAAAAGTTAATGGTTGAAAAGTAACTTGAAGTAAAAGGAGGGCTGTTTGAATCTTGCTCTAAGATCCAAATCGTCAAACATGCAGGAAATTGTTTCTCTGAAAGTCCGGTTTTTTTCTGCTTTATTGATTACAAAATTAAATAGCCAGGGGTACTTACACAGTTTCTGCATGGTATGACTTAATTGCAATTCGCTCCAAAGTCGATTATAAATTTTCTCATCATACTGAATCAGAAACGATGATTTGAAATTACCCGCTTTGATGGCTTCCATGGCTACATTGGCTGCAGTCATGCCACAATACATGGCATTGCTGATTCCTTCCCCTGAAAAAGGGTCTATCATAGATGCAGCATCTCCCGTGAGCATAAATCCATCTCCAGAAATCGGGCGTTTCTTGGAGCCAAGAGGTAATCCCCAACCCTGAATCTTTCCTTCAGGAACAGCATTTGCAAACCGATCTTTAATGGTTGGATTTTCTTTAATCACTTTCAACATCGCCTCCCTCAAATTGATTTTCTTCTTGCTAATGGAGGATGAAAGCATTCCCGCTCCAACATTAGCACCACCATTAGGTAAAGGGAAAATCCAAAAATAACCCGGCAACAATTCATCCAGAAAATGCAATTCAATAAAGTTCATGGGGTGCATACCGGTAACACCCGAATAATATGCTCTGATGCCTCCACAATAATGGTCAGGCTCCATTCCAAACCCGGAATACGTTTTAGATATAACACTGCGATCGCCCTCTGAAGCAATTACTAAAGGGGTTTCAACTTCATAAATTTCTTCCCCATATTTAATGGAAAGAATATTGATTTCACCCTGTTTCCTGATTGCGACCAACTCGTGACCTTGTCTGAAGTCAGCCACCGATTTATCGATCTGACCAACCATAAAATTATCGAAATCTATTCTTTTTGAAATAAATCCCGGAGGAGTTTTCAGGCTTCCCAGATCTTTGTTAAAAGGGATATCAATACTTTTCCCATTGGGAGCTGCGAATTTTATTCCGTAGCTGCCTATGAAATGTTCCTTATCAATGGCCAAATGATCAATAAGCGCAGGGTCGAGTTTTCTGAATACGGGCATCACCTTCCCGCTAAGGGCATCACCACAAATTTTATCGCGTGGAAATACTGCTTTATCGAAAATCAAATGTGGTATTTTGGCCTTGCATAAAAAAGCAGAAGCCGTGGCACCTGCAGGACCGGCACCGGCAATGACTAATTGATGTTTTTCAGTTTTGATAGAAATCAGAGATTAGGAATCGTATTTGTTATGAGCCTTCTTGATTCGAGACATTTCCAGTGTATCATCTTTCTTTTTCAGATCTTCTCTCTTGTCAAAAAGTTTCTTTCCTCGGGCCAGTGCAATTTCCAGTTTTGCCAGTCCCTTTTCATTAATGTATAACCGTACCGGAATGAGGGTATAGCCCTTTTCCTTCATTTTAGTTCCCAGTTTACGCAATTCGGTCTGCCGCAAGAGTAGTTTCCGGTCGCGTTTGGCAGCATGATTATTGTAAGAAGCCTCTTTGTATTCGGAAATGTGCATGCCTTTCACCCACAGTTCACCGTTCATAAAAACACAAAAGGAATCGGCGAGATTCACCTGGGATGCACGAACAGATTTTATTTCAGTTCCTGTTAATACCAATCCGGCTTCATATTTTGTTTCAATATGATATTCGAAAACAGCTTTTTTGTTATTTACAATGGTAGTTTCTGCCATGTGGCAAAGGTCGCAAAATTATGGATGCAATCAGCGAACAATCAACACCGGAATTGTCACCAGATGGCGAACACCACTGATTGTAGTTCCTAAGAACAGATCTTTCAGCGTATGGTGTCCGTGAGCACCCATTACAAGCAAATCGGCATTAAAATTTTTGGTTTTTTCCGCAATGGCAAACTTAGGTTTTCCATATCCTAATGCTGTGTTTACTGAATAACCCAATTCTCTCAGGTTATGAGCATATTGCTCCAGGTTTTGTTTATCCCTTATGGCTTCAAAATCACTTACATCCTTACCAAAAAGGAAGGCTCCGGGTGATTCAACCACGTGTATCAGCAAATATTCGGCTCCCAAACCTCCCTGACTTAATGCATGGCTGATGGTTTTATGAACGGCACTTGAAAAATCGACAGCAATAGCAATTCTCTGATAAGAGTTAGGCTTTAAATCCGATTTTAAAATTTCTCTGAAATCGCCATGTGGCACCGGCTCTGGAGCGGATCTGTCGCGCTGAATTAAGGGTGCAAAAGTGGTATAAAACAACAACACCACTGCTAAGAATACAATTGGTATTACCACAAACTGAATAACTCCCTGCGGAATATCCGGTGAATTCATCCAATCCTGTATTTGCTGAAATACCAAGCGGCCGTTTAAAGAAACAATAATTATGGCTGAGAGCCAGGCTAAAACTCTCACATATACGGGAATTACAAATTCACCCATCTTGGTTCGGTCGCTGACAAAATGGATTAACGGAATGATCGCAAAACCAAGTTGTAAACTCAATATTACCTGACTAAATACCAGCAGTTTTCCGGTTGATTCTTCGCCGGCTATTTGTATGGTGAGTAGGGCAGGGACAATAGCAATTAATCGGGTGACCAACCTTCTGATCCAGGGTTGAATCCGGAGATTTAGGTACCCTTCCATAACAATTTGTCCAGCCAGCGTACCAGTGATAGTCGAACTTTGTCCAGCCGCAATTAAAGCTATGGCAAAAAGGGCAGGAGCCCATTCGGTTCCTAATAAAGGCTCCAGCAATTTGTGTGCGTCCTGAATTTCTGCAACTTCAAAAAAACCATTTTTATAAAATACGGATGCTGCCAGAATTAATATGGCGGCATTCACAAAAAATGCCAGGTTTAATGCAATGGCAGAATCAATAATATTAAACCTGATTGCCTTTCGGATTTCTACAGGCGTACGATCAAATTTTCGGGTTTGAACCAGTGATGAATGCAGGTATAAATTGTGAGGCATAACGGTAGCCCCTATAATACCAATGGCAATATAAAGTGCTGTATCGTCGGGGATAGAAGGAATGAAACCACCGGCAATTTCCGAAATTACAGGCTGTGCAAAAAACATTTCAGCAATGAAAGAAACACCAATGATGCCAACCAGACTTATGATAAATGCTTCCATTTTCCGCATCCCGTAGTTCAGTAAAAACAAGAGTAGGAAAGTGTCGAGTACACTAATGCAAACTCCCCACATCAGCGGTAAATCAAACAATAATTGCAACCCAATAGCCATACCCAGTACCTCCGCAAGATCGCAGGCAGCAATTGCAATCTCAGCCAGAAAATATAATGCTCCATTGACTACAGGAGGATAAATTTCCCTAGATGCCTGTGCTAAATCACGTCCTCTGACAACTCCAAGGCGGGCACTTAATGATTGCAATAACAATGCAATGAGGTTCGACATCAACAAAACCCAGATCAGCTGATAACCATACTGACTACCTCCGGCAAGATCCGTAGCCCAGTTTCCAGGATCCATATATCCAACAGAAACCAAATATGCTGGACCTAAAAATGCCAAAAGCTTCCTTCCAAAACGCTTGTCCTTATTGACTTCTACGCTGGAATTCACTTCGGAAAGAGAAGGCATTGGTTCGTTTTTCCGGTCGCTCATTTCTGTTGAAATATTTGGCAAATATAACAAATAATTTAGATATCTCTAACTTTAGATATTTATTTCATTCTCCTTCAAAATTAACGAACTTCGCACCATGATTTACAAGTCGCTTATACGTCCCGTTTTATTTTTGTTTGATGCCGAAAAGGTGCATCATTTTGTCATGAATATTTTGAAAACAGCAGGAAAAATACCGGGCATGCTTTGGTTGCAGGAATCCATGTTTTTGATAGAGGACCCTTCACTGGAGCGGACAGTTGCCGGTATTAAATTCAGAAATCCGGTAGGACTTGCAGCGGGATTTGATAAAGATGCCCGTGCTATTGCCGAGCTGGGATCGCTGGGATTTGGCTTTATTGAAATTGGCACGGTAACTCCGAAGGCGCAGACCGGAAATCCGTTGCCCCGCTTATTCCGGTTACCTGCCGATCAGGCTCTGATTAACAGAATGGGATTTAATAATGAAGGTGTGGATGCTGCGGTGACCAGATTGAAAAAAAAGCACAAGCTTATTGTTGGAGGGAATATCGGGAAGAATAAAATCACAGAAAATGAAAATGCTATCAACGATTATTTGATTTGCTTCGAAGCATTGTTCCCTTATTGCGATTACTTCACAGTAAATATTTCGTCTCCTAATACTCCCGGTTTACGCGAACTGCAAGATAAAGAACCATTAATACGCCTGTTGGAAGCTGTTCAGCAAGCCAACCATTCAAAACCGGTTGCAAAACCCGTTTTCTTAAAAATAGCTCCCGATTTAACACCATCTCAGGTCGATGACATTATTGAAATCACACTGAAAACTAAATTGGCTGGTCTCATTATTTCCAATACAACTATTTCAAGAGAAAGTCTAAATACCGGGAAAACTGAAATAGAGAAAATAGGAGCGGGGGGCCTGAGCGGGAAACCTGTATTTGAAAAATCGACAGCCTTACTCAAATATGTTGCTGAGAAGTCAGGGAAGCAATTTGCATTGATTGCCAGTGGCGGAATTTTCACACCACAACAAGCTCTTGAAAAACTCAAAGCGGGGGCCGATTTGGTTCAACTTTATACCGGTTTCATTTATGAAGGTCCGGCATTGGTGAAAGCTATTAACAAAGAGCTGTTAAATAATTGAACTTCAAATATTTAATTGTGTAATTATTCCTTTACAGATTGATCAATAACACGTTTCATTTTATTACCTTTGCATAAATAATTAATCCTATGAAAAAATACCTGTTTGGACTATTCCTTATAATTGGAATTTATGCCTGTGATCAAAGTGTTGGTCAGACAAATAATTACGGTGCCAAAATCACTGAAGAAGGTGCAATCACCATGAAAGAACTGGTTGCAAAGATGGAAAATGAGAAAGAAGTGACTGCCAAGGTTACGGGAACCATTGTAAAAGTTTGCCAAACCAAAGGATGCTGGATGACCATTGACAAAGGTGATGGTTCTTCTATGCGTGTTTCATTCAAAGATTATGGCTTTTTTGTACCAAAAGATATTGCCGGAAAAACTGTAATTGTAGAAGGAAAAGCTACTGTGACAACTACTACAGTTGATGAATTACGTCATTTTGCCGAAGATGCGGGAAAAAGTAAAGAAGAAATTGCAAAAATCACTGAAGGTAAAACCGAACTTACCTTTGAAGCTGATGGTGTAATTGTGAAATAAGGTTGAACAAAAACAACCTGAACCCGTTGTACAACCAGCGGGTTTTTTCATTAAGTACCGCGACAAATGAAATCAACTGAAACCGTTTTTATCACCGAATGTCCCCGCGATGCCATGCAGGGGATTGGTGCATTTATACCAACAGAACTAAAAATTGAGTATCTCAATCAGTTGTTACAAGTTGGATTCGACAGACTCGATTTCGGCAGTTTCGTTAGTCCAAAAGCAATTCCTCAGTTGAGGGATACCCGCGAAGTACTTGATGGATTAACTCTTAATTCTGACACCGACTTGTTGGCTATTGTTGCCAATAGCAGGGGTGCAACTGAGGCTTGTGAAATGAAACCAATTTCTATTATTGGATTTCCCTTTTCAGTTTCAGAAACTTTTCAGATGCGAAACACGAATAAATCTATTGAAGAATCGTTTGTTACAGTGAATGAAATGATCCGGATAACATCGGATGCTAATAAAAATCTGCTGGTCTACCTTTCAATGGCTTTTGGCAATCCTTACGGGGATGCCTGGGATACAGGGAGTGTATTGAGTTGGATTCACAAACTTAAAGCAGCAGGGATCAAAAAAATAGCACTCGCTGATACGGTTGGGTTGGCATCTGAAAACAATGTAAAAAATCTGACAAAGGCAGTTTTAGACACCTTTCCTGACCTGGAGGTTGGCATTCATTTGCACTGTGAACCAGGCAATTGGCATTCAAAAGTAGCTGCTGCCTATGATGCAGGTTGCAGGCGTTTTGATTCCGCAATTAAGGGTTTCGGAGGTTGTCCAATGGCTGAAGACGATCTGGTAGGAAATCTTGCAACAGAGCATATAATCCAATATCTTGAACAGAAAAACGTTGAAACCCTTATCAATAAAGAACAGTTTGGTAAAGCATTGGTTGCTGCCGACAAAATATTCTTAAATTATCATTAATCCAGACTTAGTATCTTTGGATCTGAAAAATCAAATCATGACCTCAAAACGTACCTCATTTTCATTTTTTCTTCGTCCCGCCATTCTGACATTACTCCTGTTAGCATCTCATATTTTACAACTTCAGGCCCAGGGCACCGGATATCTGGAAGTAGTTGGCTCTGTCCTTCAATCGAACAAAGGGCTTGAAGGGGCTGAATTGACGGTCATGAAAGGCAATGAGAAGGTGGATCTGGTGAGTACCAATGCCAGTGGAAAATTTATTGTGAATCTGGAGTTGAACAACAACTATGTGATCATTTTTTCAAAAAACGGAAGCATTTCCAAGACAGTTGAAATAGACACCAAAGTTCCGGAAGAAAGTAAAGACCAGATCTATTCCTACAAATTCAAAATTGATCTTTTCCAGAAAGTTGAAGGAGTTACTGAGCCGGAAAGTATTTCTAAACCGGTTGCAAAACTTGGATACAGTGAAACTGTCGATGATTTCGATTATGATTCAAATTATACCAGTGCCAGAAAATCGGAATTGGAAAAGGTAAAGCAGGAGATGCAGGCTGAACTTGCTCGCAAAAAGCAAGAGGAAGAACTGGCCCGAACAAGGGCAAGAGCTGATTCATTGGCAAAAATCAACGAAGATAAAGCTGCCCGTGCTAAAGAACTTGCTGAAGCAGCACGTTTGAAAAAAGAGGAAGAAGCTAAAACAAAAGCTGCAGAACTTGAACAGGCCAGGTTTGCTGCAATCGAAAAAGCACGACGTGATTCTATCATGCAAAGGGAAGTTGCCGAAGAGCAGGCCCGGTTAAAAGCTCTTGCTAAGGCTCGTGAAGATTCTATTGCTCAGGCGAGAGAAGCAGAAAAACAACAATTACTAGCGGAGGCAAAAGCAAAAAAAGAAGCTGATGAAATAGCTCGTGCCGCTGCTGCTGAAAAAGCGAGACTCGAAGCACAGGAACAGGCCCGTTTACAGGCTGAAGCAAAGGAAAAAGCGCGACTGGAAGCTGAGGCAAAAGCTGCAGCGGATGCGGAAGCACGCGAGAAGGCTAAGCTAGAAGCTGAAGCAAAAGCAAAGGCTGATGCCGAAGAGAAAGCAAGACTGGCAACTGAAGAAAAAGCGAGGTTAGCAGCTGAAGCACAAGCAAAGAAAGAAGCAGATGAAAAAGCAAGAATAGAAGCTGAAGCTAAAGCTAAGGCAGAAGCGGAAGAAAAAGCCAGACTTGCAGCAGAGGAAAAAGCTCGCATGGAATCCGAAGCTAAAGCCCGTGTAGAGGCAGAAGCCAAAGAAAGAGCCCGGTTAGAAGCCGAAGCTAAGGCAAAAGCTGAGGCTGAAGCAAAAGCCCGTGCCGAAGCTGATGAGAAAGCAAGATTGGAAGCTGAGGCCAAAGCAAAGGCTGACGCTGCTGAAAAAGCAAGAATAGAGGCCGAAGCTAAAGCTAAAGCCGAAGCTGATGAAAAAGCCCGGATTGCTGCCGAAGCACTTGCTAAGAAAGAAGCTGAAGCAAAGGCAAAGGCCGAAGCGGAAGCTAAAGCCAAAGCAGAGGCAGAGGAAAAGGCAAGAATTGTAGCAGAAGAAAAAGCTAAGAAAGAGGCGGCGGAAAAGGCTCGTCTGGAAGCCGAAGCTCAGGCACGTGCTGCTGAAGCTGAAAAAGTAAGATTGGCAGCAGAAGAAAAATTACGTCTTGCAGCAGAAGAAAAAGCACGTATATTGGCGGAAGCTCAGGCTAAAGCAACAGCTGATAGCGTCAAAAAGGCCGATGAAGCAGCCCGACTTGCAGAAATGGAACTCGCAAAACAACAAGCTTTACGAGATGCTGAAGAAAAACGTAAACGTGATATTGAGGCCTTGAAAGAAGCCTATGCGAAAGCAGCTCAGGCAGAAAAAGACTCAGCTGCAAGCAAAGACACCAGAAATACTGCCGCATTGCCTACCATAGACAAAGATTATCCTGAAGGTATTTCTGAGGAAACATTGCCTGAATCAAACAGAACTATTTATCGGACCGTTATCCGGAAAGCCACTACTCAGGAGGTTTTCAGTAAAGTGGTTTACAACTGGGGTGGAATTTTTTACTTTAAAAATAATACCAGTCTCACAGAATCCAATTACTCGATTGAACTTAAACGAATGAAAGATCTGTTGAATCAGAAGTAAACTGCGGTTCTACCCGGTTCATGACAGCTTTCAAAACCAAATTTAATTCTTAAGCCATGAACATTTTCCTGAAACGAAGCCTGGTGGTCGTAGCCGGTTTTATTGTTGCCTATCCGTGTTTTGCTGAGACTATTTATGTGAGTAAAACAGAAATAAATCAGGTAACCGTTTTCACGAATGGCGCTACCATTCAAAGGTCTGCCACTATTGCAGTTCCTGCCGGATATTCAGAACTGAAATTTGAAAATTTACCGCCTTCCATTGACCTGGCCAGCATTTCGGTTACGGCAACAGGTGATTTTATCATTTTGAATGTTGCACATCAACTCGATTACCTGGGACCCGATCGTAAAACAGGGGAAATGATTGCACTCGAAGATTCCCTGGAAAAACTGCAGGCAACTTTCGATGGCAACATGAACAATATTGCAGCTCTTCAGGAAGA
>Ga0154020_10001783_pt1 | contig 26404 bp, 22 predicted proteins | sample Klosneuvirus_201_FD_109709 | JGI IMG/M metagenome (GOLD analysis project Ga0154020, IMG submission 109709) | Active sludge microbial communities from wastewater, Klosterneuburg, Austria - Klosneuvirus_20160825_MG | ecosystem: Engineered > WWTP > Aerobic digester > Activated sludge | place...
AAGTTGCTCGCGGTCCCGACGACCAAGATTCTGCCCATCTACTCGCAGTGGCTGTCGCATGAGGATCTCAATCCCGCGCGATTGAAGACCATTCAGCACTTCTTCGAGCACTACAAAGACCTCGAGGAGGGCAAGTGGGTGCGCGTGCAGGGGTGGGTGGGCCCGCAGGAGGCCAGCAACGAAGTGGTGGAGGGGGCACAACGCTGGCGGGCCCGGCATCGACCGGCTTGATTCGGCCGCCGGTCGTCCGTCAGCCCGCGCCTCCGTTGCGAAAGGGCGTGTGGGTTTGCAGCGCGGCCCGATGGTGTGCGACCGCTGCAGTCTCATCGTGCAGGTAGTGGCCGACGGCATCGCGGAACCCACGATGGACGAGCCAGTGCGCAGACTGGGTTGCGCACGGCAGCAGGCCGCGGGCGATCTTGTGCTCCCCCTGGGCTCCACCCTCGAAGCGGTCGTAGCCGTTCTCGATGCACCACTGCAGGGGTTGGTAGTAGCACGCCTCGAAGTGCAGGAACGGGGCGGGCTCCAGCGATCCCCAATAGCGGCCGAACGCTGCGCGCCGGCCAGGGTCGACCGCCAGCAACGAAGCGGCCACCGGTTGCCCTGCGCGGTGGGCGACGAACATCAACCACAGGTCGCCCATCGCCTCTGCCGTCTGTTCGAAGAACTCGCGCCTGAGGTGGGGCGGCGCTCCATGGTTGGCGTAGGTCGCCCGGTAACACTGAAAGAAGTGGTGCCACAAACTCGGCGTGATCCCGCTGCCGTGGTGCACCGTGAACCGGATCCCGGATTCGGCCACTCGGCGTCGCTCCTGAAGGACCTTCTTGCGCTTGTCGCGCTGCAGCGTTGCCAGCAGGTCCTCGAAGCAGCGTGGCCGGCCCGAAGCTTCGGCTTGCCAGTGGAACTGCGTGCCCTCGCGCGGCAGCCAGCCCGTGGTGTGCAGCGCGAGCGCGTCCGCCTGATCGTGAAACAGCACGTGAACGCCAGACGCACCTGATCGCGCGGCCAGATCCTCCAAGGCAGCGACCAGCAGATGCCGGGCTTGGGCATCCATCGCCATCAGGCGGGTTCCCGCCACCGGCGTGAACGGAACGGCCACGACGAGCTTAGGGTAGTAGTGCATCCCGTGGCGGTGGTAGGCGTCCGCCCACGCCCAGTCGAACACGTACTCCCCCCATGAATGGGTCTTGAGATACACCGGAGCCGCTGCCATACAGCGACCGTCTTGCTCGAGCAGGAGAAAGCGCGGTGTCCAGCCCGTGGACGCGTCGGCACTGCCGCTGGCATGCAATGCCGTGAGGAAGGCATGTCGCATGAACGGAGTCGGCGCCGGCTGCAGCGCCAGCAATTGGTCCCAGGTGGCCGCATCGATCGAGCCCGGGTCGTCAACGACCCTCGACACAATGGTGGTCATGGCATGGCGATGGTGCCAGTTGTCAATAGGGCCCTGGCCTTGCAGGGGCAACCCCGGGCAAAGGCAGCCTCCCCGGCCGGGCGCGTGGCCTGCCGGTCGCGGTTCCGTGCTTAAATCCAGCCGTGAGGTCCAGCGCTACGGAGCAATCAACAATGAAGCAGATCACCGCCATCATCAAGCCCTTCAAGCTCGAGGAAGTTCGCGAGGCGCTGGCCGATGTGGGCGTCTCGGGGCTGACTGTCACCGAGGTCAAGGGCTTCGGTCGGCAGAAGGGGCACACCGAGCTCTACCGCGGGGCCGAGTATGTGGTCGATTTCCTGCCGAAGGTGAAGATCGAAGTCGTGGTCAAGGATGCAGACGTGGACCGTTGCATCGAGTCGATCGTCAAGGCGGCCAAGACGGGGAAGATCGGTGACGGCAAGATCTTCGTTACGGCAGTCGAGCAGGTGGTGCGCATACGCACCGGCGAGACCGACGAATCAGCGGTCTGACCCCAACGGCGATCAGATGCGATCCATTGGCGGCGTGTGCAGAGACGTCGCGCGTGCCTCGTACAAGGCGTTCAGGAGTGCAGCCGGGTCACTGTTGCGGTGGAGCATCGACATCTGCATCGGACTCAGGAAGCCCTCTTCGACGGCGTGTTCCAGGAATGCCTCGAGCGCGTCGTAGTAGCCCGATACGTCGAGAAGACCGATCGGGTGCGAGTGGTACTCCAGGTGACGCCAGGTCCAGACTTCGAAGAGCTCTTCGAATGTGCCAATGCCTCCGGGCAGCGCGATGAATGCGTGGGCGCGTTCGGCCATCAATTGCTTGCGCTCGTGCATGGTGCGCACCACATGCAGCTCGGTGAGGTCCCGATGGCCCACTTCCAGGCGCATCAACGATTCCGGTATCACGCCGACCACTGCAGCGCCGGCGGCCAGCGCCGCATTGGCGAGTTCGCCCATCAGGCCGACGCGCCCTCCGCCGTAGACCAGTTGCCAGCCCCGCCGACCGATGTCTTCGCCAAGTCGGCGCGCCACTTGGGCGTACTCGGGCCGTGTGCCCGATCGGGAACCACAGTAAACGCAGACACTGAACGGCATGGGGCGATCCAATTGGGCTTCAGCGGGCAAGGGAGTCATGGGGTGCTCAGGCGGTCAAAGAGCACGCCCAGCCATACCGCCGCACAAGCCAGAAGCGACAGCAGGACCGCCGCGCTGCCGAAGTCCTTGGCCCGTCGCGAGAGGTCGTGCAACTCGTAGGAGACGCGGTCGATGGCCGCCTCGATCGCGGAGTTGAGCAGTTCGACGATGAGCACCGCCAGGACGCTGCCGGCCAGCAGCGCGATTTCCAGCCCATTTCGCCCCAGCCAGATTGAAGCGGGAATCATGATTGCCGCCGCAGTCGCCTCCTGGCGAAAGGCGTTCTCGGTACGCCAGGCGAGCTTCAGCCCATGCAGGGAGTGGCGCGTGGCCCAGACCATGCGCTGCCAACCGGTGCGACCCTTGTGCGGATTGGTCATCCGGCGGATTTTGCCGGCCGCAGCGGCCGCCAGGTCACCAGACGGGTACCGCACAGGGCGTCGTGCAGGAACTGACGGTCCGGGTGCAGGCGTGTGAGCAGCGCATAGACCAGCGCGCCGACAAGCAGCGCGGCGAACGCGGGCCAGGCCGACTTCAACTGCGCGCGATGCACCGACACCAATGCGGGCAGGAACCACATCCAGGCGGCCAGGTAGCGCGCCAAGGCGCGTTGCCACGACAATGTGCTTCCCTCGCGTGTCACCACGCGGATGTGCCATGTCTTCATGGCCAGGGTCTGCCCACCTCGGGTCCAGAAGCCGACGAAGTAGATGCCCAGCACGATGAAGAGGCTGATCTGCAACCCAGTCTGTCCGCGCAGAGCGTGGCGCTGGTCGGTAAGCCCTGCATAGAACAGGGCCGCCACAACCACCACGCCGAACAGCAAGACGCCCTCGTAGAGGAAGCTGGCCATGCGGCGCGGCAATCCCGGCGTCTCCAGCAGCGAGGGCGGCTTGGGCGTACTACTCATGTCGGCTGTTCGGCTCGGTGTCGCTTCGTCGGGGCACGGCGGGGATCTGCCGCACCGCGGCAACGGTGTGGTGGGCAACGGGTGAGCGCATCACCGCGCCGCCGAAGCGGACGGCGCCTGCACGGCTGGTTCGGGCGCTGCCGCCAAGGCCGCCGGACTCGGCGACGGCACAGGGGATGGCACCGTCTGCCCTGTGGGGCGGGCCGCACTCGAGGAAGGCTTTGCGCTCTGGGGACCAACCCTGGGCAGGAGCGTGTTGCGGTCGACCTGACTGGGAGACGCGGCGATCTTGGCTCGTCCTGGCGGGCTCGGGTGCGAGGCGGGCAATGCAATGCGGTTGACCGGCGTGGTCGTCGCGCCCGGTTTGGCTTGCACGCTCGTGGGCGCCACCGGCTTGACGGCAACAGACCTCGGTGCAACGCGCCCCGGACCGGGGCCGGATGCAGCAGCCGCGGACGCAGCTGCGCTGGTGGCCACAGGTCGAGGACGATCCGTCAGCTTGGCAGCGCCGCGCTCGGCAAGCACGCGCCGCTGCTCGGCAGGCAGTGCGTTGTATGCCTCCCAGCGCGCCTGCCGCTCTGGCGCTGGCAACTGCTTGGCTTCCTGGAAAGACAGGCGCGCACGCGCCCTCTCGGCAGGGGTCAATCGGGACCATTCGGTCATGCGCTCATGCAGGCGCTGGCGCTCAGCCACCGGCAGTGACGGGTAGCGTGCGGCGATTTCAAGCCACTTCTGCTTGCGCGGCTCGTCGATTCGTGGCCAGTCCCGCTCCAATGGCGCCAAGGCGGCACGCTGGGTCGATGTGAGCGACGACCAACTGGGACCGGTTGCAGGCGCAGGCGCAGGCGCAGGTGCGACTGGGGATGCGGACGCTGCTCGGTTCACCGCTGCGGCGGTGCCTTGCGCGGTGCTGGGTTGCACCATGACCACAAGCGAAACCGCGGCCACCAGAGTTGCGACGACCCAACGCCCCTTCAACGCCTGCGCCTCAGGGTGAGTCGGTCTGCCGCAAGTACTCGGCAAACCCGGGGTCGCGATAGGCCGACGGAGGAAGGTCGTCAGCCAGCAGCGCGGCATCGACCTCAGCGGCTACAGCAATTTGCTCGCGCTCGTCTTGATACTCGATGAGCAGCAGACCCGCTGCGAGCAAAACCAGGGGCAGCAGTGAAGCCAGCTTCATCCACCAAGCCGGCGCCCCGCGCCAAGCCAGCGCCGCCGAACTGCCCGAGACGCCGGCTACCGACCAAGCCGCGGCCTCGGCGCGGCGGGTTGCCCGGGCGCGCGCCAAGGCTTGCTCTCGCGCCACGCGCAATCGCTCGGAGATGTCGTGCGGGACCGCGTCGGCCTGCGAGCTCAAGCAAGCCGCCAACCGGGCTGCCACTCGGGCTTCCAGTTGGGTAGATGCGCGCCATGCGCGGTTGCCGTTGGTGCTCATGATTGGATGCCCTGGGCTCGAAGCGCCTTCGCCAGCGCATGCACAGCTCGAGAGCAATGCGTCTTCACGCTGCCCTCCGAGCATCCCATGACCAGAGCTGTCTCTGCAACATCGAGTTCTTCCCAGTAACGCAGGAGGAACGCTTCGCGTTGACGCGTCGGCAACCGTTGAACCTCGGTCTCGACCAACAGCAGGATTTGTGCCCGCGAGACTGTTTCGGCTGCGCTTTCCGTGCCAAGCACGCCGTCGGCGACTTCCAGTGTCTCCAGCAGATCGAAGTCGCCTCCTTCGTCGTGGCCAGCTTCGAAGTCCGAAAGGTTCTGCATCACGGCGTTGCGCACGCGTTGGCGCCGGAACCAGTCCATGGTGGCGTTGGACAGGATGCGCTGGAACAGCAGCGGCCATTCGGCAGCAGCGTGGTCGGCGTACTTCTCTGCCAGCCTGATCATGGCATCCTGGACGATATCCAGCGCAGCGTCCTCGTCGCGGACGGCGTAAACGGTGCGCTTGAACGCGCGCCGCTCGACACTGCGCAGGAAGTCGGTGAGTTCTTTGTCGGTTGCCAAGGCTGACCTGCCCGGCGTCTATTGGGCCGGGCGAGAGCGGGCGCGATTATGTCATCGGCCCCGCGCGGATGACCGCAGGGGCTGGTCGTTTGGCAACTGATGCAATAATGCTGCTTCGCGTGCGACACGTGGTGTCGCTCTTCCCTAGCTGCGGGGTTAAGCAGCATTTCAAGAGCGATCGGGGCCTCGGCTCTGATCACGGGCTGACAGGCCCACGAAGTGCATCCGCCTTTGGCGGATCGTTGACGGAATGCCTGGGGTTTCTCCAGGCAGACCGTGAAAGAGGCGCGCACCGCAACTGCCCTGGGCAGAACGCGGGCGTGCACCGTCGGGAGACGGATCTTTCAAGAGCGATCAAGTCTCTGAGTGCCTTGTCACGCCCGGCTCGCCGGTGCCGTGACCTGTTGTGCGACCAACAGTCGCCTAGGATGGCATGCAAGGCTGGCAACGGCCTTGTGTGAAGCCCATCCGACAACGTCTCCCACTTCGGTGGCGTGGCTCGATCCGCGAGGACGACCACGGACTCTGCCAGCAGGACGGCGGATGAGAGGCCAGGCGAGTTCCGCATGGGCAACGTAAGTGAACCGTCGTCTGAACCCGGGTAAGCATTGAGTGGCCAAACCTGCTGTCAGGCCATAGCCAAACGGCACGCTGCCAGGATGCTCCAGTGCGAGGCCGGAGCACGTCGCTGACGCTGCAGCCCCGGGATAGACGGGCCCTAAACGGAGAGACGGCGCGGATCACCACCGCGTTGTCGGCCATCAGAGGAACGTGGTAAGCCCCATTGTCCGCCCGATCACCTCGGTGAACGGGCAGGGAAGCCGCAAGGCGACCTGTCGGATGAGGGGGTATGGGATCGTGGAGAAAGCGAAGGCCCGGCCGTAGCGGTCGGGATAGGGGTCGCCATGCCCCGCTGCGAAAGCAGGCCCACTTCCACGTCGTGCAACCGTCGTTAGCCGGTTGCTGAGTTCTAGACACCCCGAGGGGATGCACCTCCCCTCGGGGGAGAAGTGCGTCTCCGGCGGGTTCACCAACGAGGACAGCATGGAAGAAATCATCGATCCCGATGGTTCTGCGTCTTCGCACCTGCCAGACGCCTGGCACGCCATCGATTGGCGGCGGGTTGACCGACAGGTGAGGACGATGCAGATGCGGATAGCGAAGGCAACGCGGGAAGGCGACTACCGCCGGGTGAAAGCCCTGCAGCGGTCGCTGACCCGCTCGTTCTCCGCCAGGGCACTGGCGGTGCGACGGGTGACAGAGAACCAAGGCAAGCGGACGGCAGGCGTCGACCGCGAGCTGTGGGACACGCCGGCCTGCAAATGGTCGGCCGTCGACCAGTTGAAGCAGCAACGGGGGTACCGGCCCGCGCCTCTACGGCGGGTCTACATCCCCAAGGCCAACGGCAAGGAGCGCCCGCTGGGCATTCCGACGATGCGCGACCGGGCGATGCAGGCTCTCCACCTGCTGGGCCTGGAGCCCGTCGTGGAGTCGCAGAGCGACCCGAACAGCTACGGCTTTCGGCGCAATCGCTCGACGGCCGATGCCATGAGCCAGTTGTTCATCTGCCTCGCCCGGAAGGCCTCGGCCCCCTGGGTCCTGGAAGCGGACATCGAGGGCTGCTTTGACCACATCAACCATGCGTGGCTCGTTCAGCACGCGCGGATGGACAAGCGAATCGTCCACCAGTGGTTGAAGTCCGGAGTGGTCTACAAAGGCCAACTGACGGCCACCGAAGCAGGCACGCCGCAAGGCGGCATCATCTCGCCAACCCTGGCGAACGTGGCACTGAACGGACTGGAGACGGGTCTGCTGGCGCACCTCGGTGTGGCGCTGGGCAAGTCCAAGGTCGAGAAGCTCAAGGTCAATGTGGTCCGGTACGCCGACGACTTCGTGATCACCGGGATGTCGAAAGACTTCCTGGAGACGCAAGTCCGGCCGTGGGTGGAAGCGTTCCTCGCACAACGAGGGCTGCGACTGTCGCCGGCGAAGACGCGAGTCACACACATCGACCAGGGATTCGATTTCCTCGGTTGGAATTTCCGGAAGTACTCGGGAACCCTGCTGATCAAGCCGAGCAAGAAGAACGTGCAAGCGTTCTATGGCAAGGTGAAGGAGATCGTCGTGTCGCACAAGACGGTGAAGCAGGCGGAGCTCATCCAGCTGCTGAACCCGGTCCTGCGGGGCTGGGCGAGGTACCACCAGCCGGTGGTCGCGAAGGAGACGTTCAGCAGACTCGACTCGCTGCTGTGGTGGCGGTTGACGCGCTGGGCACGTCGGAGACATCCGAACAAGAACCCGAGATGGGTGGCCACGAAGTACCGGCCCTCCGTCGACGGCAGGCCGGAATTTGCAGTTCGGGTTCCGGTCGAGGACGACACGCCGAGATGGTCGCGCCTGTATCGGCTCGCCGATACGGCCATCGTGCGACACCAGAAGGTCAAGGGCGGCTACAACCCCTTCGATCCGCGGTGGGAGGCATACGGCGAAGACCTGCGCTCACGGCGCCTGCAGCAAAGCATGGCGTACCGGCGGCAGTGGGCCTCGCTGTTCCTGTCCCAGCACGGGCAGTGCGCCCTCTGCGGCGGCGTCTTGTCGGAAGAGACGGGCTGGCACGACCACCACCTGATCCATCGGGTGGCGGGTGGGTCGGACTCGTTGTCCAACCGGGTGCTGCTGCATCCGGTGTGCCACGCCAGAGTGCATGCCAACGGTTTGACCGTTGCGAAGCCGGCCTCGGAATGAGGCTTCGGCTTGTTAACCGCTTCGGGTAAACTTGAGGCTGGTTACAAGCAAGTGATGTGCGTGAGCCGGATGCCTCGAAAGAGGCACGTCCGGTTCTTAGGGGGGGATGGGCCAGCAATGGTCTGTCCCTACCCTCCACAAAGCGATAGAGGTCTGAAGCCGGCTCACCGACCCCGGGAGCCGCTGTTTTTGATCGCGCAGGTTCTGATTCCGCCTCATGAGGGCGCGAGGAGGGGCACCGATGGTTTTTCGTCAGAGAAATTCACAGAGGTTCGAAATGGACATGTCTGCCGCGGAAGTCAAGCGTGCCGCAACGGCACAACCGCATTCCCCCCCCACTCACTCCAACGAGATCAACGGCTCGGAGATCATCGTCCGCTGCCTGCAGGCTGAGGGTGTCAAGTACATCTGGGGCTACCCAGGTGGCGCTGTCCTGTATATCTACGATGCGCTGTACAAGCAGGAGTCGATCCAGCACGTATTGGTGCGTCACGAGCAGGCTGCCGTGCATGCTGCCGATGGCTACGCGCGAGCCACCGGCGAGGTTGGCGTCGCGCTGGTGACGTCAGGCCCTGGAGTCACCAATGCGGTGACCGGCATCGCCACCGCGTACATGGACTCCATACCGATGGTGATCATCACCGGGCAGGTTCCGACGCCGGCGATCGGCCTGGATGCGTTCCAGGAGTGCGACACCGTCGGAATCACCCGCCCGGTCGTCAAGCACAACTTCCTCGTGAAGGACGTGCGTGATCTGGCCATGACGATCAAGAAGGCATTCCACATCGCCCGCACCGGCCGTCCGGGGCCGGTGGTCGTCGATGTACCGAAGGACGTCTCCGTCAAGACCTGTTTGTTCAGCTACCCGGAGCGCGTCGAGATGCGCTCATACAGCCCAGCGAAAAAGGGCCATGGCGGCCAGATCCGCAAGGCCATGCAATTGCTGTTGGGTGCCAAGAGGCCCTACATCTACACCGGTGGCGGGGTGATCCTTGGCAATGCAACAGCAGAGTTGCGCGAACTGGCCGAAGTTCTCGGGTTTCCCTGCACCAACACGCTGATGGGCCTGGGTGCGACGCCGGCAAGCGACCCGAAATTCCTGGGCATGCTCGGGATGCACGGCACCTACGAGGCCAACATGACGATGCAGCACTGCGATGTGCTGCTGGCCGTGGGTGCGCGCTTCGATGATCGCGTGATCGGCAACCCGAAGCATTTTGCGCAAGTGGAGCGCAAGATCATCCACATCGACATCGACCCATCATCGATTTCCAAGCGCGTGCGGGTGGACATTCCGATTGTGGGTGATACCAAGGATGTCTTGCAGGAGATGCTTGCGCACCTGCGCGAGAACCCGGCGCGACCGGACGTGAGCGCACTGTCGTCGTGGTGGTCGCAGATCAACGAGTGGCGCAAGCGCGAGTGCCTGACCTACAAGCGCAGCGACGATGTGATCAAGCCGCAATTTGTGGTCGAGACCCTCGCCGAGCTCACCCGCGGGCAGGACGTCTACATCACCTCGGACGTTGGCCAGCACCAGATGTGGGCGGCCCAGTACTACCGATTCGAGGAACCGCGGCGCTGGATCAATTCCGGCGGGCTCGGCACCATGGGGGTGGGGCTGCCCTATGCCATGGGGATCAAGCTCGCCAAGCCGGAGTCCGAAGTCGTCTGCATCACTGGCGAGGGCTCGATCCAGATGTGCATCCAGGAGCTTTCGACCTGTGCGCAGTACAACACGCCGGTCAAGATCATTGCGCTGAACAACCGGTACCTCGGCATGGTGCGGCAGTGGCAGCAGCTCGACTACGGTGGCCGCTATTCGCACAGCTACATGGACGCGTTGCCGGACTTCGTCAAGTTGGCCGAGGCCTACGGGCACGTGGGCATCCGCATCGACAAGCCGTCCGAGGTGGAGCCTGCGCTCAAGGAACTTCTGCGCCTGAAGGGCCGCACGGTGTTCCTCGACGTGCGCACCGACCCGACGGAGAACGTCTGGCCCATGGTGCAGGCGGGTAAGGGCATCACCGAGATGCTGCTGGGGTCCGAGGAACTGTGACGCTGCCGAGGGTGGCGGGGTCCCGGTCGCTACCGCGACCGGGGCAGCCGGTTCACCCAAGGAGCGTCTGCGGCCCCGGACGAAATTTCGCTCAACGCTTCTGACGGCGTGGCCAGGGACCGGCAGTTACCGCTACCGGCCTTGATGGCCAGCCAGGAGGAACACACTTGAAACACATCATCGCCGTGCTGCTCGAGAACGAGCCCGGTGCGCTGTCGCGCGTGGTTGCCCTGTTCTCTGCACGTGGCTACAACATCGAGAGCCTGACCGTGGCACCTACCGAGGACGCGTCGCTGTCGCGCATGACCATCGTGACCACTGGCTCCGACGAGATCATCGAGCAGATCACCAAGCACCTGAACCGACTCATCGAGGTTGTCAAGGTGGTCGACCTCACCGAGGGTAGCTACACCGAGCGTGAACTCATGCTCATCAAGGTGCGCGCGGTCGGCAAGGAACGCGAGGAGATGAAACGCATGGCCGACATCTTCCGCGGCCGCATCATCGATGTCACCGAGAAGAGCTACACGATCGAGCTGACAGGCGATGCCGGCAAGCTCGACGCATTCATCGAGGCGATCGACCGCACGTCCATTCTCGAAACCGTACGCACCGGCACCAGCGGGATCGGTCGCGGCGAGCGGATCCTCCGCGTCTGATTACCATCCCCCGCCACGAACAGGAGTTCCTCACTTATGAAGGTCTACTACGACAAGGACGCCGATCTGAGCCTCATCAAGGGCAAGAACGTCACCATCATCGGCTATGGCTCACAGGGCCATGCGCATGCACTGAACCTGCACGACTCCGGCGTCAAGGTCACCGTTGGCCTGCGCAAGGGTGGTGCATCGTGGGCCAAGGCCGAGAAGGCTGGGCTCAAGGTCGCCGAGATCGCCCAGGCGGTGAAGGATGCCGACGTGGTGATGATCCTGCTGCCCGATGAGCAGATTGCCGCCGTCTATCAGGCCGACGTGGCGCCGAACATGAAGGCGGGTGCGTCAATGGCATTTGCCCACGGCTTCAACGTGCACTACGGCCAAGTGGTGCCGCGGGAGGATATTGACGTGTGGATGGTCGCGCCCAAGGCACCCGGCCACACCGTACGAAACACGTACACGCAGGGTGGCGGTGTGCCACACCTTATCGCTGTGTACCAGGACAAGTCCGGCAAGGCCCGCGACCTGGCACTGAGCTACGCGGCAGCCAACGGCGGTGGCAAGGCGGGAATCATCGAAACCAGCTTCCGAGAAGAAACCGAGACCGACTTGTTCGGCGAACAGGCCGTGCTGTGCGGTGGCACGGTTGAGTTGATCAAGGCGGGCTTCGAGACGTTGGTCGAGGCCGGTTACGCGCCCGAAATGGCGTACTTCGAGTGCCTGCACGAGCTCAAGCTCATCGTCGACCTGATCTATGAGGGCGGCATCGGGAACATGAACTACTCGATCTCGAACAACGCCGAGTACGGCGAGTACGTAACCGGTCCAAAGGTGGTAACTGAGGCCACGAAGGCTGCGATGCGCCAGGCACTCAAGGACATCCAGACCGGCGAATACGCCAAGAGCTTCATCCTCGAGAACCGCGCCGGGGCGCCTACATTGCTGAGTCGGCGACGCCTCACAGCCGAGCACCCGATCGAGCAGGTCGGCGAGAAACTGCGCGCGATGATGCCCTGGATCAAGGCCAACAAGCTGGTCGACAAGAGCCGCAACTGAAGCTGTCGTGCGCCCTTGCTGCCTCGGGGGCGCATGTACCCCGGGGCGAGGGCGGCCTGCACTGCGCAGGTGCGCGCTGCGGTATGCTCGCCGCCCATGAATGAATCCCGGGATCCTGGCGACGAGCACGAGGCAGTGGATGTCGTGGATGCACCCCTGCGGCCACGCCGCAAGGGCATCTATATCCTGCCGAACCTGTTCACGCTGGCGGCGCTGTTCGGCGGCTTCTATGCCATCGTGATGGCGATGAATGGCCGCTTTGAGCAGGCGGCCATCGGGGTGTTCTGCGCCATGGTGCTTGACAGCCTGGACGGGCGCGTCGCGCGCATGACGCACACCCAGAGCGCATTCGGCGAGCAGATGGACAGCTTGTCGGACATGGTGAGCTTTGGTGCTGCGCCTGCGCTCATCGTCTATGAGTGGGCGCTTAAGGGCCTGGGCAAGCCTGGCTGGATCGCCGCGTTCGTCTATTGCGCCTGCGCAGCATTGAGGCTCGCACGTTTCAACACCAACATCGGCGTCGTCGACCGACGCTTCTTCCAGGGACTGCCCAGTCCCGCCGCTGCTGCACTGGTCACCGGCTTCATCTGGATCATGGACGACGCGGGGTACCGCGAGGGCATACGCGAAATCACCTGGCTGGTTTGGCTGACCTTCGGCATCACTCTCTATGCGGGTCTGACCATGGTGACCAACGTGCCGTTCTACAGCTTCAAGGACGTGAGCTTCAAGCGCTCGGTTCCGTTTGTGGTGATCGTGGCCATTGCATTGGTGATTGCGCTGATCAACCTGCACGTGCCGGGCATGCTCTTCACGCTCTTCATCGTGTATGGCCTGTCGGGCTATGGCGTTTACGTCTGGCGGCGCATGAAGGGCAAGCCAGTCAGCGTGATCGCCACGTCGACCGACGAGCCCGACGAGCAGGGACTGCATCGCTGAAGATGCCGTGCTAGACTGCGCCGCATGACGTCTGCGACCGCGATCGTGCTAGTGCTTCTTCTAGGAGTTTCACGGGCTCGTTGATCGCTCACGTCTGTTCGTCTACCGATCTCACGGCCCGTTTGCAACCCGCAGCGGGCCGTTTGCTTTTCTGGGATTCGCGGGTTGCCTCACCTCACAGCCTCACAGTTGCCCAGGAGCGCCACCATGGCCGACCAACTCATCATCTTCGATACCACCTTGCGCGACGGAGAGCAGTCTCCAGGCGCGTCGATGACCAAGGACGAGAAGCTGCGCATCGCACGGCAACTCGAGCGGCTGCGGGTTGACGTCATCGAGGCGGGTTTTGCGGCATCGAGCAACGGCGACTTCGAGGCGGTCAAGTCGATCGCCGATCACATTCGGGAGTCCGTGGTCTGTTCGCTCGCTCGAGCGAATGACCGCGACATTTCGCGTGCAGCCGAGGCGCTGCGCTCCGCGCCGCGTTCGCGCATCCACACGTTCATCGCCACCAGCGCGCTGCACATGGAGAAGAAGCTGCGCATGACGCCAGAACAGGTCTACGAGCAGGCTCGTCTGGCCGTTCGATTTGCGCGCAACCTGTGTGCGGACATCGAGTTCTCGCCAGAGGACGGGTATCGCTCCGACCCGGACTTCCTGTGCCGGGTGCTCGAGGCCGTGATCGATGAGGGTGCGACGACGATCAACATCCCGGATACGGTGGGCTATGCGGTGCCGGAGCTCTACGGCAGTTTCATCCGCTCGCTGCGCGAGCGCATTCCCAATGCCGACAGGGCGGTGTGGAGCGTGCACTGCCACAACGACCTGGGCATGGCTGTAGCGAACTCACTGGCTGGCGTGAAGCTGGGCGGCGCGCGGCAAGTGGAGTGCACCATCAACGGGCTGGGCGAACGCGCGGGGAACTGTTCGCTCGAGGAAGTGGTGATGGCGGTGCGGACGCGTCGCGACTATTTCGGGTTGCAGGTCAACATCGACACGACCCAGATCGTCCCGGCCTCACGCATGGTCAGTCAGACCACCGGCTTTGTGGTGCAGCCCAACAAGGCAGTGGTTGGCGCCAACGCATTCGCGCATGCGTCGGGCATCCACCAAGATGGCGTACTCAAGGCACGCGACACCTACGAGATCATGCGTGCAGAGGATGTCGGCTGGAGCGCCAACCGGATCGTGTTGGGCAAGCTGTCGGGTCGCAATGCGTTCAAGCAGCGCCTGCAAGAGCTGGGCATCGAGCTCGAGTCCGAAGCCGAGGTCAATGCAGCGTTCGCCCGCTTCAAGGATCTCGCCGATCGCAAGAGCGAGATCTTCGACGAGGACATCGTTGCACTGGTCGGCGACGAGAGCGTTACCAGCGAGCGCGAGTACTACCGCCTGCTGTCGTTGAGCCAGCGCAGCGAGACGGGCGAACGCCCTCAGGCCGATGTTGCGTTCGCCGTAGGCGAGCACGAGCACCATGCGCACAGCCAGGGCAACGGGCCGGTGGATGCGGTGCTAAAGGCGATCGAGTCGGTCGTTGAAAGTGGAGCTGAGCTGGTGCTCTATTCGGTCAATGCCATCACCAGCGGCAGCACAGAATCGCAGGGCGAGGTCACCGTGCGTCTCCAGCTTGGTGGGCGCGTGGTCAATGGCGTCGGGGCTGACCCCGACATCGTGGTGGCGTCCGCCAAGGCCTATCTGGCGGCATTGAACAAGCTGCACGCGAATCTCGACCGGGTCGCCGCGCAAGGCTGAAGGCCACGCGTCGACACTTTAGGAAACACACGCAAGTTTTTGATCTTGCGTGTGTTTTTCGGTGGCTCTACACTCGGGGCCGGGTGCTTGGACGCGTTTGGGACGAATCGGAACAATGAAGCAGGCTCTGACAGGCTGGTTGGTGGTGCTGGCATTGGCCCTGTGCGCTGCGGTGCCGGTCGCCAGCGAGGCGGCAACGTCTTCGCATGCACGGAAGCCGGCTGCGCGCGTGGCCAAGACGACGCGGCAGGTCGCACCGTCGCCGAAAGCTGCCGGCGCGGCCAAGCGCGCGCTCGCCACGCGCCGGGCGGCGCCCCTAGCGGTGGCCGAGACCGACGACGATCCACCCCATCTGCGCTCCGCTGTGGCCTTTGTGGTCGACCAGGACACCGACGAGGTGCTGTTCAGCAAGAACGCGCAGTCTGTGCAGCCGATCGCCTCGATCACCAAGCTGATGACTGCGCTGGTGGTCATGGACGCTGCCCAGCGGCTCGATGAAGTGTTGACCATCTCTGAGGAGGACATCGATACCGAGAAGGGCAGCCACTCGCGGCTGTCGGTCGGGACCCAGCTCACTCGTGGCGAGATGTTGCACCTGGCCCTGATGTCCTCGGAGAACCGGGCTGCACACGCCCTGGGCCGGCACTACCCAGGCGGACTCGGGGCATTCGTCGATGCGATGAACGTTCGTGCAGCCAGCCTCGGCATGATCGACACGCATTACGTCGAGCCCACAGGGCTGTCCAGCCGCAACCGATCGAGCGCACGTGACTTGGTGTTGCTGGTGAAGGAGGCTCACCAGCAGCCCCTGCTGCGCGAGTTGTCGACGTCCCACGAGGCGCAGGTGCAGGTGGGCAGCCGCGCGCTGCAATACCGAAACACCAATGGGCTGGTGCGCAGCCCGCAGTGGGAGATCGGTTTGCAAAAGACGGGGTACATCGCGGAAGCCGGTCGCTGCCTCGTGATGCAGGCGCAGTTGGCGGGGCGCAAGCTCATCATGGTGCTGCTGGACTCAGCCGGCAAGTACACGCGTATCGGCGATGCCGAGCGCATCCGCCGCTGGCTGAGCCAGAGCGCGGCCCAGGCGGGCGCCAGCGGAACCAGGTCCTGAGCGCGGCATGCGCTTGGGAGCGGGTTCAGTCCCGATGGCCTAGCGCCGCCGAGATTTGTGCTGCCGTCGCCTTGACGCGATCGGCCCACGACTCTTCCAGCCTGTCCGCGGGGGCCGAGACCGATAGTCCGGCGACCAGCTTGCCCTGGTCGTCGAAGACGCCTGCAGCCATGCAGCGCACGCCCAACTCCAGCTCTTCGTCGTCGCGAGCCAGTGCCGATGCCCGTACCTGTGCGAGTTCGCGCTCCAGGCGTGTCAAGTCTGTGATGCTGTTGCGCGTGTGCCCGGATAGCCCGGTGCGGGTGGCGTATGCCCGCACCCGTTGTGGTTCATCGTGGGCGAGGAACAGCTTGCCAACCGACGTGAGGTGCAGTGGCGCGCGGCCGCCCACGGCCCGCACCACTTGCATCCCCGAGCGTTCGCTGTAGGTGCGCTCGATGTAGACAATTTCGTCGCCCTGACGCACTGATAGATTCACAGGTTGATGCGTCAGCTTGTGCAGCTCGCGCATCGGTCCCAAGGCAGCGTCGCGAACATCGAGTCGCGCCTTGACCAGATTGCCCAACTCGAGCAGGCGCATACCCAGTCGATAGCTCCCGGCCTCAGGGCGGTCAACGAATCGGCCCAGCGCCAGATCGTTCAGGATGCGGTGGGCCGTAGACGGATGCAACTGCGTCGTTTCGCTGAGTTCCTTCAGGCTGACCGGATCCTGGTGGGCGGCCAGCGCGTCGAGCAGAGCGAAGATTCGCTCGATCACCTGGATAGCCGGCTGCTGACCCTCTGGTTTGGATGCCATGATCTCATTTCGCAGTGTTTGGGCGATTTTTGCATGGCGAAACGCCGAGCGGATTGTGGATCCGCAGTGCGCTCAGTGGCCGGGGCCCGGGGCCGTCCGGGTTGGGCCGACCATCAGGTGCCGGCCAGCACGCAATCCGCTGCGCACAGCGCCCTCCAGCGTGGCGGGGTAGGGGCCGTCGACGTAGTCACCTGCCGCCACCAGCCCCGGTGCCAAATCCCAGCTGGGTCGCTTCAGCCCGGGTGAGCACACGAAGGTGGCACGGCGCTCGGCTCGAACATGGACCCGGACGGTGTCGTCGGGCCCGAGAAATGCCCCTGGGAAACAGTTTCGTGCCTGGCTCAGAACAGACTGCGCGGTTTCCTCGAGCCCGCGGTCGACCCAGGTTCGAGCGCCGCTGATAACAAACGAGAACAGACTCGGACCCGCACCCAGCGCGCCCAGGTCGAATGCGAACTGCGCGGGCGACTGCCTGTCATCTGGCAGCGCCAGCATGGGGTGAGGGAATCGCAGGCGGTCGTCGCGCAGGAAGACGGTGACGATGGGCTCATACGCGAATGCCGCTGCGGCCTGGCTCCAATGAGCTGCTGTTGCCTGTGCCAGGCGCGCGGACTCGCGCGCCGAACAGGCCAGGACGACGGCGTCATATGGCTCGTCATCGACCCGCCACAGTCCTTCTTGCATGTTCATCGACATCACCCGATGCCCCATGCGCAAGGTGGCACCGTGCTCGGCCAACCAGCGCAGGGCGGGTGCGGGCAGCAAGTCATCCAGCCCCACGCGAGGCAGCATGAGATCTGCGCTCCCGGGGGCACTGAACAGGGCATCTCGCATCACGCGCAGGAACACCTGGGCGCTGGCGCATTCGGCAGGTGTGTTGAGGGCGGCCACACACAACGGATCGATGACGTCGCGCCGCACGGCGCTGGGTAGGTTGTGGCACAGCTCGGCGACGGTGCGGGACTCGTCACAGCGGAAGCCTGCGACGGCCCAAGTTGCACAGGTGCGCAGCAGCGCGATCCGTTCGGACCAGTTCCAGTCGCGGTGGGCGGCGACGCCGCGCGCAAACGCCAGCACCGGATGGCCATCTGGCAGGCGCAGTCCGCGGCCGGACGGTTTGCACAACGCCAAAGGCAATCGCATCAGCACGCGTGAGGGCTCCACGCCGACATGCTGCATCAGCCTGAATGTATCGGTGTAGGCACCGATCAGGATGTGCTGGCCATTGTCCAAGAGCCTACTGTCGGTGGTGGGCGCGCTGCGCGCCCGACCGCCGGGGTGACGGGCCATCTCGTGCAGCGTCACCGCAGCACCGCGCTCCACAAGCTCCACCGCGGCGGCCAGCCCGGACCAGCCGGCCCCGATCACCGCAACTCGCGGTACGGCCAAAGCAGGTCGGGTCATCGGCCGCGCCAGTGCGTGCGCAGCGCGATCCAGAGCTTGCGTACCGGTGTCAGCGACGTGCGCTGGTGCAGCACCTGGAACCCGTCAGCCTCGATCTCGCGCAACAGCGCGCGGTAGATGTGGGCCATCATCAGTCCCGGTCGTTGGGTCGACCGGTCGGCTTGCGGCAGCAGTGCCAGGGCCTCGTCGTAGGTCTGGTGTGCACGCTGGGCCTGGAACTTCATCAGCGCCGTGAAGCGGCTGCTGTAGCCATACGGCGGCTTGCGATGCAGCAGCTCATGGGCCCTGACATCGAAGCGTTGCAGTTCGTTCACCGGAAGGTAGATGCGGCCGCGGCGGGCATCCTCGCCAACATCGCGGATGATGTTCGTCAGTTGCAGCGCGAGGCCGAGTTTGTGTGCATAGGCGATCGTCGCGTCTTCAGTGCGGCCGAAGATCCCGCTGGCCACTTCCCCCACCACGCCGGCAACGAGGTGGCAGTAGCGCTGCAGCGACGCGAAGTCGAGATAGCGGGTTTGTTCCAGGTCCATCTGGCAGCCCTCGATCACCGCCTGCAGGTGGTGTTCCTGTATGCCGAAAGGAGCGGCTAAAGGCATCAGCGCCAGCATGACTGGATGGGTCGGGTGACCTGCGAAAGCGGCCCGTACCTCCTGTCGCCACCAGTTGAGCTTGGTGCCTGCAACCGACGGGTCGTGCACCTCGTCGGCCACGTCGTCCACTTCGCGACAGAAGGCATAGAAGGCGGTGATGGCCGCGCGCTGCTGCGGTGGCAGGAACAGGAACGCGTAGTAGAACGACGAGCCGCTGGCCGCCGCGCGCTTCTGCACGTACTGCTGCGGCGTCGTCATTGCAGCCCCTCGCCGGGTGAGGGATTGGGCGCGCGCATGACGCAAGCGCGCCAAAGCAGCGCAGGGAGGTCGAGTGGTCCCACGGTGACGCGGTGGGACAGGATGTCGTGGCCGCGTTCGGCGATGCCGTTCAGCACACGCAGTCCGCCTTGGACAACCAGGCGTAGTTCCCACCCGATGCGGCCGGGCAGTTGCAGGGCAAGGGGTGCACCGGCGAGCATCATCTCGCGGCTCCAATCGCACAGGTCGGCCGCCATCGCACGCGTTGCGGTGTTGTCGGTTCCGGGCTGCAGTGAAGCGGCCGAGAGCCCGTGGCGCTCCAGGTCGGACACGGGGAAGTAGAGCCGGCCGCGTCGGAGATCGACACTGGCGTCCTGCCAGAAGTTGATCAACTGCAGCGCGCTACAAATGGCATCCGAGCGGCGCAAAGCACGGGTGTCGTTGACACCGTAGAGGGCGAGCACCAGCCGGCCCACTGGATTGGCCGATCTGCGACAGTAATCGAGCAGCATGGATCGGTCAGTGTAGGTTGGTGCTGTGCAGTCCTGCTCGAACGCGTCCAACAAGTCCTCGAAGGGCTGCAGAGGCAGCGCGTACTGCTTCAGCGTGCGTGTCAGCGGTTCGAAGACCGTCGGCCAACCACCATCGATGTGCCCCGCGGCGGCTGCGTGCAAGCAACGCCGGTAGCGTGCGAGTTCGTCTATTCGGCGCTGAGCTGACGCGTCGCCCTCGTCCGCAATGTCGTCTGCCGTCCTGGCGAACCAGTAGATGGCCGCGATCGGCGGACGCAGCGCAGGTGGGCACAGCCAGGACACTACCGGAAAGTTTTCGTAATGGGAGACACTCACGGGCTGCGATTGTCGCCATCATCGGCGGCACGTGGCGCGTTGGCGCTGCCCGGCGTCTATCGATTTCGGGCATCGCGACGGCGTTGACAGGCTCCGGATGGTCACCTACATTACTGACCGGTCAGTCAGTAAGTGCGACCCCACACCCTTGGTAGCGCGATGCAGAACGTCCCCACCCGTCCCAAACGTCTGGCCATTGGACTGGTCATCCCGCTCATGGTGGCAGCGCTGCTTGTCGGCTGCAATCGCAACGCTGGGGGTGACGAACCGATCAGGGCTGTGCGCACCGCGGTGGTGGAATCCTCGAACGTTTCCGGCCAGCAAGAATTCGCCGCCGAGGTCCGTGCGCGCACCGAGTCGCGTCTGGGATTTCGGGTGGGGGGCAAGCTCGTGCGGAGGCAGGTCGAGGTGGGTGAGTCGGTGCGGGTCGGCCAGGTGCTGGCCCAGCTCGACGCTCAGGACCTCAGGCTCGGCCAGGAGGCTGCGCAGGCCACGCTCGCAGCGGCGAAGGTGAACCTCGAACTCATGGAAGCAGAGTTCAAGCGCTTCAAGGAATTGCGCGAGCAGGGATTCATCAGCGGGATGGAGCTCGATCGTCGCGAGGCTGCATTGAAGGCAGCCCGCGCGCAGGCCGAGCAGGTGAGGGCGCAAGCCAGTGTTCAGGGCAACCAAACGTCCTATGCCACGTTACAAGCCGATGCGCCCGGCGTCGTGACCGCCGTGGATGCAGAGCCTGGCGCGGTGGTGGCTGCCGGCATGCCGATCCTGCGCCTGGCCCACGACGGACCGCGCGACGTGGTGTTCGCCGTACCGGAAGATCGGGTCACGTTGGTGCGCGCGCTGCTCGGCCGCCGTGACGCGGTCCAGGTGCGGCTGTGGGGCCACGCCGACATGCTGCCGGCCACCGTGCGCGAAGTGGCAGCTGCCGCAGACCCTGCCACGCGCACTTTTGCAGTCAAGGCAGATATCGGCTCCGCGCCGGTGCGTCTGGGCCAGACGGCCAGCGTGGTGGTTCGGCTGCCCGCTGTGGACGGCGTGATCCGGTTGCCGCTCTCCGCTGTGTTCGAGCTCCAGGGCAAGAGCCATGTGTGGCTACTCGATCGCAACTCCATGACGGTGCGACAGCGACGCGTGCAGGTGGTCGGCGCCGATGGCAATGAAGTCCTCGTGACTGACGGCGTACTGCCCGGCCAGGTGGTGGTCACTGCTGGCGTGCACGCACTGGCTCCGGGGCAGAAAGTAAAGCTCTACGTCGATCCTGCCGCGCCTGCGGTGGCTGGCCCTGGTGGTCGCCCGGCAAGCGCCGCGGCGGCGCCGACGGCTTCGGACGCGCGTTGAGTCGTCGGAGACCGCCACGATGAATGCCACTGCGACTGCGGCAGCCAAACGCTCGCGATTCAACGTCTCACGCTGGGCCCTGGAGCACCCGGCGCTCACCCGCTACCTGCTGATCGTGATGCTCGTGCTGGGTTTTGCGGCCTACTTCCAGCTCGGGCAGGACGAGGATCCGCCGTTCACCTTCCGCGCGATGGTGGTGCAGGCCTACTGGCCCGGGGCCAGCGCGCTGCAGATGGCCGACCAGGTCTCTGACAAGATCGAGCGCACGCTGCAGGAGGTGCCCTACGCCGACATCATCCGCACCTATACCAAGCCGGGCGAGTCGATCACCATCCTGCAGATCAAGGACAGCTCGCCCCCCAAGGACGTAGCCAACGTCTGGTACCAGGTGCGCAAGCGAGTCGGCGATGCCCGTGCCTCGCTTCCGCAGGGCGTGATCGGCCCCTTCTTCAACGACGACTTCGGCGACGTCTATGGCTCGATCTTCGCCCTATCGGCCGACGGCTTCAGCGACGAGGAGCTGAGGGTATTCGCCGAGCGAGTGCGCTCGCAGTTGCTGCGTGTAGCCGATGTCGCCAAGGTTGAGGTGTTCGGCGCGCAGCCGGAGAAAATATTTGTCGAGATCTCGCAGAAGCGACTGGCACAACTCGGACTGGACCTCAACCAGGTGCTCGGCCAGCTATCGGCCCAGAACGCAGTAGAGGGTGCCGGCGTCATGGACGCGGGCTCGCAGAACCTGCAGGTGCGTGTGGCCGGCGCCTTCAGCTCCGTCGAAGAGCTCAAGCGCTTCCCCATCCGCGGCGTCAACCCTGCCACGGGAGCGGCCAGCGTGCTGCAGCTGGGCGATATCGGCGAGGTGCGACGCGGCTATGTCGATCCACCTGCTGTGAAGGTGCGCCACCAGGGTAAGGCCGTCATCGCACTCGGTGTGTCGATGGCCAAGGGGGGCGACATCATTGCGCTGGGCCGAACATTGCGCACGCGGGTCGACGAGATTCGAGCCGAGTTGCCAGCCGGCATCGCGCTGCACCAGATCCAGGACCAGCCGCAGACGGTGTCGCGCTCGGTGGGTGAATTCGTTCGAGTGCTCATCGAGGCCGTCGTCGTCGTGCTGGCGGTGAGCTTTGTCAGCCTGGGGCTGCATACACGGCCGCTGCGCATCGACATCTGGCCGGGGCTGGTTGTGGCCATCACCATTCCGTTGGTGCTGGCGATCACGTTTGTCACCATGTACTACTGGGGCGTGGGGCTGCACAAGATATCGCTGGGCTCGCTCATCATTGCCCTGGGACTGCTGGTGGACGACGCGATCATTGCGGTCGAGATGATGGTGCGCAAGCTCGAGGAGGGCTACGACAAGACAAGAGCGGCGACCTTTGCCTACGACGTCACGTCCATGCCGATGCTCACCGGAACGCTCATCACTGCGGTGGGGTTCCTGCCCATCGGCCTGGCGCGTTCGGCCGTGGGCGAGTACACGTTCGCCATCTTTGCTGTCACGACCGCGGCGCTCGTGATTTCCTGGATCGTGTCGGTCTACTTCGTGCCCTATTTGGGCGCTTGGCTGCTGCACACGCGCAGCAAGGTCGCGGGCGAAGCACACGAGTTGTTCGATACGCCGTTCTACAACCGGTTGCGAGCCACCGTGGACTGGTGCGTTCACCACCGGTGGGTCACCATCGGTGTCACGGTGGCATTGTTTGCTGCCGGCTTGGCGGGGATGGGCCGTGTTCAGCAGCAGTTCTTCCCGGATTCAGCCAGGACCGAGATCCTCGTCGACATGTGGCTGCCTGAGGGCTCGACCGTGCGCGAAAGCGAGGCCGTTGCCAAGCGATTCGAGGCACGCCTGATGCGCGAACCCGGCGTCGAGTCGGTGAGCACCTGGATAGGCAGCGGTGTACCGCGGTTCTACCTGCCGCTGGACCAGATCTTCCCGCAGACGAACGTGAGCCAGGCCATTCTGCTGCCCAAGGACATGGAGTCGCGCGAGGCGCTGCGCCGCCGCCTACCCGCCTTGCTGGCCAGTGAGTTCCCGGAGGTTCGGGCCCGAACAAAGATCTTGCCCAACGGGCCACCGGTGCCGTATCCGGTGCAGTTCCGCGTTGTCGGGCCGGACCCGACACTCTTGCGTCACTGGGCCGATCGGGTCAAGGAGGTGCTGCGCGCGAGCCCGGACATGGTGGGCGTGAACGACAACTGGAACGAACAGGTCAAGGTGTTGCGCCTGAATGTCGACCAGGACAAGGCCCGGGCACTGGGTGTGTCCAGCCAGTCGATCGCGCAGGCGTCTCGCGCCATCCTGTCGGGCGTCACGGTCGGCCAGTACCGCGAGGGCGACAAGCTGGTCGACATCGTGCTTCGCCAACCGCTCGAAGAGCGCAACGCGATCACCGACCTGGCCAGCGCCTACCTGCCCACGGCCACCGGGCGCTCGATACCGCTGACGCAGATCGCCCAGGCCAGCTTCGGTTGGGAGCCCGGCGTCGTCTGGCGCGAGGGCCGCAGCTATGCGATCACGGTGCAGGGTGACGTCGTCGAGGGCCTGCAGGGCCCGACCGTGACCAAGGCCGTCTGGCCGAAGCTCGCTGAACTGCAGGCGCGCATGCCGACGGGCTACGCGATCCGCATCGCTGGCACGCAGGAAGAGAGCAGCAAGGGCCAGGGTTCGATCGCTGCTGGCGTTCCCGTGATGTTGTTCATTACCTTCACGCTGTTGATGCTTCAGTTGCAGAGTTTCTCGCGCTCGATGCTCGTGTTCCTCACGGGTCCGCTCGGGATGGCAGGCGTGGCTTTCGCGCTGCTGGTGACGAACAGGCCATTCGGCTTTGTGGCTCTCTTGGGCGTGATCGCGCTGATGGGCATGATCATGCGCAACTCGGTGATCCTGATCGACCAAATTGAGCAAGACCGTGCGCGCGGCATGCCGACCTGGGACGCCATTGTCGAGTCTGCCGTGCGACGCTTCAGGCCGATCGTCCTGACCGCTGCCGCCGCTGTGCTGGCGATGGTTCCGCTGTCGCGCAGCGTCTTCTGGGGCCCCATGGCGGTGGCCATCATGGGTGGGCTGATCGTGGCCACAGCACTCACGCTCTTGGCACTGCCGGCGATGTATGCCGCCTGGTTCCGGGTGCGGCGTCATGTTTCGGGCCACTCGCGGCTGCCGGCCGGATAGAATGCCCCGTTTACCGGATCGCCAGTCGGGAATGCCGTGACGGGGGCCGCGGGGGCATCCCATGCCAGCGAGGTGGGGGGCCCGAACGGCTCCCCTCGTCGTTTTCGAGGCACGAATCCGCGGGCGCGGGTGGCGAAATAGGTAGACGCACCAGGTTTAGGTCCTGACGCCTTCACGGGCGTGCCGGTTCGAGTCCGGCCCCGCGCACCAGACTATTCATCCTCATGAGTTCCACAATGGCTGTGAATGTAGAAACCCTCGAGAAGCTCGAACGCCGCATCACGCTGACCATACCGGCCGACGCGATCACCACCGAAGTCGAAAGTCGGCTCAAGAAGCTGTCGCGTACGGTCAAAGCCGACGGCTTTCGACCTGGCAAGGTGCCGATGTCGGTCGTGGCCCAGCGCTACGGCTATTCTGTGCAGTACGAGGTCATGAACGACAAGATCGGCGAAGCCTTCAATGCCGCTGCCAACGAGGCCCGGCTGCGGGTTGCCGGCGTGCCGCGCATCACGCAGAAGGATGAGTCGCCCGAAGGCGCACTGGCGTTCGACGCCACCTTCGAGGTCTACCCCGAGGTCAAGCTCGGCGAGCTGTCGGGCACCGAGGTCGAACGCGTGAACGCGGCGGTCACCGAGGAAGCCATCGACCGTACGGTGGGAATCCTGCGCAAGCAGCGCCGTACATTCGCCCAACGCCCGGCGGCCGACGGGGCTGCCGAGGGTGACCGCGTGACGATCGATTTCGAGGGCAAGATCGACGGCGAGCCATTCGCCGGCGGCAAGGCCGAAGGCTTCCAGTTCATCATCGGCGAAGGCCAGATGCTCGAGCAGTTCGACAAGGCCGTGCGCGGCATGAAGGTGGGCGAGAGCAAGACCTTCCCGTTGCAGTTTCCTGAGGACTACCACGGCAAGGACGTGGCCGGCAAGGAGGCGGACTTCCTGGTCACCATGGTGCGAATCGAGACACAGCACCTGCCTGAGGTGGACGAGGCCTTTGTGACGTCGCTGGGCATCGCCGATGGCACCGTCGAGTCGATGCGCGCCGATGTCAAGAAGAACCTCGAGCGCGAAGTGAAGTTCAGGGTGCTGGCGCGCAACAAGGCGGCGGCCATGGAGGCCCTGAGCCAGGCTGCCGAGCTCGACGTGCCCAAGGCGCTGGTGGACGGCGAAGTCGAGCGCATGGGCCAGGCCGCTCGCGAGGATCTTAAGCGCCGTGGTGTCAAGGACGCCGACCAGGCCCCGATTCCCCCGGACATGCTGCAGTTGTTCCGGCCCCAGGCGGAGCGCCGCGTGCGCCTGGGTCTGGTGGTGGCCGAACTGGTGCGTGCCCAGGCGCTGCAGGCCAAGCCCGAGCAACTGCAAGCCCATATCGAAGAACTGGCCCAGTCCTACGAGAAGCCGGCTGAAGTCGTGCGCTGGTATCTTTCCGATCGCCAGCGCATGGCCGAGGTCGAGGCCATCGTCATCGAGAACAACGTCACCGAGCACGTGTTGGGAAAGGCCAAGGTCGTCGACAAGGCGCTGGCATTCGACGAACTGATGGGCGGCTGATCCGCCCGTCGCGGCTGCCGGATCGATTGCATCGACGGGGCGAGGGCGATGTGCCCTCGCCCCGTCGCTCCTTTGGGCGGCCACGCCATAATGAACTCAGATGATTTCCTGAAGGACAGGCATGAGCGCACTGGACACACAAGCACTGGGCCTGGTGCCCATGGTCATCGAGCAATCGGGTCGTGGCGAGCGCGCCTACGACATCTACAGCCGCCTGCTGCGTGAGCGGATCGTCTTCCTGGTCGGGCCGGTGACCGATGCCACCGCCAACCTGGTGGTGGCGCAGTTGCTGTTTCTCGAGAGCGAGAACCCCGACAAGGACATCTTCCTGTACATCAACTCGCCCGGCGGCAGCGTCAGCGCGGGGCTGTCGATATTCGACACCATGCAGTTCATCAAGCCCGACGTGTCCACCATGTGCATGGGGATGGCGGCCAGCATGGGTTCCTTCTTGCTGATGGCCGGTGCCAAGGGCAAGCGGCTGGCGCTGCCCAACTCGAAGATCATGATCCACCAGCCGTCGGGGGGGGCTCAAGGTCAGGCCACTGACATCGAGATCCATGCCCGCGAGATCCTCAAGACCCGCGAGCAGCTCAACCGGATCTACGCCGACCGTACGGGCCAGTCTCTGGACAAGATCGCGGCGGACATGGAGCGCGACTTCTACATGAGCCCGCAGGA
>Ga0154020_10001784_pt1 | contig 26403 bp, 18 predicted proteins | sample Klosneuvirus_201_FD_109709 | JGI IMG/M metagenome (GOLD analysis project Ga0154020, IMG submission 109709) | Active sludge microbial communities from wastewater, Klosterneuburg, Austria - Klosneuvirus_20160825_MG | ecosystem: Engineered > WWTP > Aerobic digester > Activated sludge | place...
CGCCGTCCACGCCGTCCCCAGCATCGACGCCGGCACGAGTATTTCCCGTCACTCTGTCGAACAGACTGATACTCTTTTGCGGATCCTGCTGGCTGAGGATAATCTCGTCAACCAAAAACTGGCTGTCCGACTGCTGGAGAAACGAGGCCATCATGTCACTGTCGCCAACAATGGCCGTGAAGCTATTGATGCGATTGAACGCAACCAGTTTGATGTCATCCTGATGGACGTGCAAATGCCCGAAATGGACGGATTCGAAGCAACCAGGCTCATCCGCGAAAATGAACGGGACACCGAGAGACACCTTCCAATCGTCGCCATGACGGCGCATGCGATGAAGGGAGACCGGGAGCGATGTCTGGAAGTGGGGATGGACGGGTACATTTCCAAACCGTTGCATCCAACAGAACTGTTTGAAGTGGTCGAGAGTCTTGGATCTTCGTCAAATGGAACGACACCCACACCCGCTCGCGAGCTTGCAGTTCCTGATCCGACGTTTGATCAAAATGCCGCGCTTAAAAACGTCGGTGGCGACATGGAAATGCTGCGGGAAATTATCGAATTGTACTTTCAGGAGTGTCCCGTCTGGCTGGCCGCGATTCGCGAGGGCTTGAAAAAGGGCGATGCTGCCATTGTGCATCGTGTGGCCCACACACTAAAGGGTGGTGTCAGCACGTTCGGACCATCCAGAGCCCGTGACCTCGCCGAGAAACTTGAAATTATGGGTCGCGAGCAAAACCTGGCTGGCGGCGAAGAAATCCTGACAGAGCTGGAACATGCCATTTCAGAACTTCGTCCGGCGTTGGAAGCAGTGGGCTGAACGTGGCAAGTTCGTTGCCGTCGAATTGGCTGAGGCTAATTATGTATTGGTTGTCATTTGAGGATGTTGTTGGACATTGCACCCAACACTTTTTCAGCCAGTGGATCGCACTGGCGATCGGGCTTGCGTGGATTTCATCGACTCCGCAACTCGTCGCCGACGAAGTCGAAGTCGATTTTGCCCGCGACGTTTTGCCCATTCTTTCGGACAACTGTTTCCAGTGTCACGGGCCTGATGTCAAGGAAGGTCGCAAGGGCGATCTGCGTCTGGATGATGAATCCGATGCCAAGCGTGATCGGGACGGACACCGCGCTATGACGGAGGGGCAACCTGAAGAAAGCGAGCTTTGGCAGCGGATCACATCATCCGACGCAGATCTCAGAATGCCTCCGGCGGAGCTGGGACGAACGCTCAATCCGCAGCAGCTGGATTCCATCAAACGCTGGATCAACCAAGGAGCCCATTGGGGCCGACACTGGGCATTGGAAAGAGTTCAACGACCGGCCACAGACTCCGCAAACGCGGAAGGCGTCGCGCGGAGTCCAATCGATCAACTTGTAGATCGAGTTCTGACGCAACACGGTGTTGTGCCCAATCCGCGAGCCAATCGAACGACGCTGATCCGCCGTCTGTCGCTCGACCTCACCGGTCTCCCGCCGACTCCGGAACAGGTACAGGCATTTCTTTCCGACAACGAGCCCGGTGCCTGGGACAGACTGGTGGATCGAACTCTCGCGTCGCCGGCATTTGGCGAACGGATGGCATGGGATTGGCTCGAGGCTGCTCGCTACGCGGATTCCAACGGCTATCAGGGCGACAATGATCGAACGATGTGGCCATGGCGCGACTGGGTCGTACGAGCCTTCAACGAGAATCTGCCGTACGATCAGTTCACCATCTGGCAACTGGCTGGCGATCTGCTGCCCGATGCGACCGAAGAACAGATTCTCGCGACGGGCTTCAATCGCAATCACATGATCAACGGAGAAGGCGGTCGCATTGCCGAAGAGAATCGCGTTGACTACGTGATGGATATGACCGAAACGATGAGTACCGTGTGGCTGGGACTAACACTCAACTGCTGTCGCTGCCACGATCACAAATTCGACCCGCTCAAGCAGCGTGAATACTACCAACTGACGGCCTTCTTCAATCAAACGCCCGTCGATGGCGGAGGTGGGAATGCCCAAACCGCTCCTGTTCTTGCAGTGCTGTCGCCGGAACAGAAGAACAAACTGCAGGCCGCGAAGGCAGACATCGAACGTACAGACGCGGCCATCAAAAAACGAGCAGCTGAGTTGCTTGCCCACCAGACCGAATGGGAATCCGCAATCCTGGCCAAGGGCAGCGCAAGTCATTGGCGCATCCTCGAGCCGACGACAGCCACAGCCCTGCATCAGACGCTGCAGATTGGCACGTCGGGCCTGGTGCTGGCATCCGGAGCCAATCCACCCAACGACGAATATCGGCTAACGTATCCGTTGTCCTCAGCGACCAGCATCGGCAGCATTCGACTGGATGCAATCCGGCATCCCTCAATGACCAACGGCGGGCTGGCTCGTTCAGACAGCGGCAATTTTGTGCTGACTGACATTACATTCGAACTGCATCAACCGGGTTCGGATACTAATCAGGCTCTGTCCATCGCCAGCGCCGTCGCGAAGTTTGAACAGGGCAATCTGAAAGTGGCCACGGCGTTTGATAACGATCCGAAATCGGGCTGGGCTGTCTGGAATGGCAAATCGATCGATCAGGATCACGCGGCCGTGTTTCGTCTGGCTCAGCCGGTTACCACCGAAGCCGGGGCCGAACTGCTGGTCACGCTGAAGTTCAATTCTCCACACGCCAGTCATAACCTTGGCCATTTTCGATTGTCCATGTCCGAAAGCGGAACCGCGTCGCTCGATGACAACAACGATGGGCTAGTGGCGACTATCCGTATCCCCGCCGCTGAACGTTCGAGCGAACATACGAAGTTAATTCGCGACGCACTGGAAGCACACGATACACAACTCACCGCGCTGCGATCTGAACAGTCGGCAGCGAAAGAACGAGCGAAGAACATCGAGGCCGCGATGCCCAAGGTCATGGTGATGAATGATCGAGCGGAATGGCGACCGACGTTTATGCTGACGCGAGGGCTGTACAATCAGCCGGGTGAAGAGGTCACGGCTCAGGTTCCCGCATCGCTGCCTCCGCTTGCTGATCCGCAGAATGCCAATCGACTGGATCTGGCGCGCTGGCTGGTTTCTCGCGACCATCCTCTGACGGCGCGGGTGACCGTGAATCGATTCTGGCAAATGCTGTTTGGCATCGGTCTGGTGAAGACGTCGGAAGATTTTGGAGTCCAGGGCGAATATCCAGTTCAGCGCGAACTGCTGGACTGGCTGGCCGCTGAATTTATGGAATCCGGCTGGGACGTCAAACACCTGCTGCGCACCATCGTGACCAGCGACACCTATCAACGCGGTTCGATGATCGCATCGGCTGCGGACTTTGAACGAGATCCCGAAAACCGTCTGCTGGCGCGAGGCCCGCGATTCCGGATGCCGTCGTGGATGCTCCGCGATCAGGCTCTGGCGGTTTCCGGTCTGCTGAATCCAAAACTTGGCGGATCGCCAGTCTATTCATATCAGCCGACCGGTGTCTGGTCCGAAGCGACCTTCGGAAAGCAGAGTTACCAGCCGAGCACTGGAGCAGACTTGTATCGACGCAGCCTGTACACATTTTGGCGGCGCATCATCGGCCCGCCGATCTTCTATGATTCCGCTCGACGGCAAGTCTGCGAAGTCAAACCGCTCCGCACCAACACGCCAATGCACGCTCTGACGACGCTGAACGATGTCACGTTCGTCGAAGCCGCTCGAGCGCTGGCCGAACACGCGCTGAGCCATGACATGTCAGACGACAACCGAATGCAGTGGATCGCAAAACGCATCCTCGGCCACCCCGCAACCGCTGACGAACTAATCATCTGGAAACGCAGCCTCGACCGAGCCACCCGCACGTTCACAGATCATCCCGAAGACGCCGTGAAGTTCATTTCGATCGGCGATTCCAAACGCAACGAATCACTTCCCGCGCCAACTCACGCCGCATGGACAGCCCTGTGCCTGAATCTGCTAAACCTTGATGAAACCCTGACTAAAGAATGATGCACCACATCTTTAACCGCGCCGCTCCCGCGCCGCTCACCGAACATCAACTCGACATCAACCGTCGCCATTTCTTTGGCCGCGGTGCCACGGGCATCGGCACAGCGGCCCTGGCAAGTCTGCTGCAGGCGGATGAAGTCCGAGCAGACGAAATATCGCCACAGACGAACTCTCTCGGCCTGCCGCATTTTGCACCGAAAGCAAAACGTGTCATTTACCTGTTTCAAAACGGAGCGCCGACGCACGTTGATCTGTTCGACTACAAACCGAAGTTGACTGAACTGCACGGCACGCCCGTGCCGGAAGAATATCTCGGCGGCAAACGGTTCAGCACGATGACAGGAAATCCCACGGGCAAGCTCATGCTTGCACCCGTGGAACCGTTTCAGCAACATGGTCAAAGCGGAGCATGGGTCAGCAGCTTCATGCCACACACCGCCGGAATCGTCGATGATTTATGCTTCATCAAAAGCCTGCACACCGACGCGGTCAATCACGCCCCCGCGATTTCGTTTCTGCTGAGCGGTGCGGAAATCCCCGGTCGGCCCACAATGGGAGCATGGCTGAATTATGGACTCGGGTCGCCGTCGCAGGAATTGCCGGGGTTTGTTGTGATGACCTCGGTCAGCAAAGGCACTTCCTGCGGCCAGATCTTCTACGACTTCTACTGGGGTTCCGGCTTCCTGCCGACTCGATTCCAAGGCGCCCGTTTCCGAGGCAGCCGCGACCCAGTTCTGTATCTGAACAATCCCAATGGCATGTCGGCGGAACTGCGTCGAGCCCTCCTGGATGACCTGGCGGCGCTGAATCAGTTGAAGTTCGAGCAGGCCGGAGATCCTGAAATTCAGACCCGGATGGCTCAGTACGAAATGGCCTACAAGATGCAGACGTCCGTCCCGGAACTGACGGACTTCTCCGACGAACCACAGCATATTTTGGACATGTACGGGCCTCAGGTTCAGGAACCCGGCACATTCGCTTACAACTGTCTGATGTCACGCCGCCTTGCCGAACGCGGAGTCCGTTTCATCCAGTGCATGCACGCCGGCTGGGATCAGCACAACAGCCTGACCACCGAACTCTACACGCAGTGCAAAGACACCGATCAACCCAGTGCCGCGCTCGTTCAGGACTTGAAAATGCGCGGTATGCTCGACGACACGCTGGTGATCTGGGGCGGCGAATTCGGTCGCACGCCGTTCATTCAGGGCGACATCAACAACCGACCTCGCTGGGGTCGCGATCATCATCCATATGCCTTCACCGTCTGGCTGGCCGGTGGCGGAGTCAAACCCGGCCTCACCTTCGGAGCCTCCGACGACCTGGGCTTCAACGCCGTCGATCACCCCGTCCACGTCCACGATTTCCAGGCCACCATCCTGCACCTCCTCGGCATCAACCACGAACGCCTCACCTACCGCTTCCAGGGCCGCTATTTCCGCCTTACCGACGTGCATGGTGAAGTGGTGAGCGATGTGATTGCGTAGGGCGTGTCAACCGGCACAGCACCGTTCCGGCCGTTTCGGATTCATCGTATTTCGCCTGTCTCAAATTCGACTCCGCCAACGACCAACGCCGCATCAACCAACAACGTTGCTGGAAACACACCATTCGAAAAGCGTGCCGGACCCAAAGTAGGCGGTCCCAAATTTCCTTGTCCAGCGCACTCCGGCTCCGTCCCGCCGGGATGGCCCGCGATCACATTCACTCGCTCTGCGATTGGCCGCGAATGCGGCACGAGCGCGTAGCTGCGGGCTTCAGCCCGCAGTTTTTGCGAGTAACAAAGACCCTGACCGCGAATGCGGTCACAGAGAGGCCCGGTTCCGATTGACATGTTTGTCGAGTCGCACGCCTCGCTGCTGCCGCTGTCGCGGCAAGGGCATGTCCGCCGGCGATGACTGCGGACTGAAGTCCGCAGCTACGCGCTGATGCCGCATTCGCGGCACAGCAGCCAAAGCTATGCCTGACGCAGCTTGATCGGTTGATCAATTCGAAACGAGAATTGGGAGTTTCGGGCACAGCGTGATCGATGTCACTCACTGGCAAGGGCTGCCCTGCGCTTTCCATGCATAGGCGCGTTCTGATTGGACTATGGGGTAAAAATCTGTCAGAATTTGTGTAAGTCTATGTTCTTCGAGAAGAAAAGAACCACACTACGAAGCAGCCGTGCGATAAGAATTCTAGTCCGGTTGTTCCGGTGGTCGCCAATTTCAGCAATTTCAAAACCAACTAACTCAGTGAGGATCAGAGAATGGCATCAGACAATTTGACAGCCGCCAAGATGACTGATTGGCTTCGCGCCCGTGGCTGTACGTGCGGGCGAAACTTTGCCAACGTCGGAGATCTAGTCAAGGGAATTGAAAGTGATGTAAAGGAACCAAATGAAACGCGGTCAGATTTGGAAGCACGAGTCAAACGGATCATAAAGACGACAGGATATGGATTCAAGAGCCGCAGTGAATCTGAGGTTTCAGCATCAGAACAGAAATGCGGATAGCGACAGAAATGGGGTGCATTTTTGAAAACGTATCGTGCATTCCGTGGCGGTTGCCTCAGTGCGCCATGGGCATTCTTGCAGAACAATCGGCGTCCGATTGCGCTGCGACATTTCTCGACTCGCGTTATTCATCTTAAACTTCGGAGGTCAAATGCAAACGACAAAACCATATTTGTTCATCGGGTCCTCCCAAGAAGCGATTGACGAAAAAATCGTCGCAAAATTCGCGACCGGTTTAGAGAGTGAAGCAGTTTCGATTTCTTGGAAAGATGTACCGGAGTTTAAGGAAGGCGGGGCTAAATCAACATTCGAAGCCCTACTTACTGCCGCGAATGGTTACGACTTTGCACTCTTTGTTCTCACGCCGGATGATGAGGTGAAGAGCCGAGGTCGTGAGTTTAAGGCGGCACGGGATAACTTGTGGTTCGAGCTTGGATTATTCGTCGCCGCAATTGGCCCCGAGCGAGTGTTTCTGTCCGCTCAATCAGTAGCTGACGGTACCTTTCGGACGCCGTCGGATCTCCTCGGTATTAACTCGCCTCGATTCCATTTTCGGGGAAAAGATGCTGGCGAAACGACAAGTAGCATACGAAATGTCTGTGAAGACTTTGCGCTTCAGATTCGCAAGTTGCGATTTCGCCGCATGTATTTGCAATTGGTCTCTCAGTGGGGTTATAGCTGGGAAAAGGGGCAGTTTCATATTTCCCTGTCCGCCGCCAAGATCACGCGGAACAGATCATTGATCGACCATTGGCGGGTAGTGATCGCGGTTAGGGTGGTGTCACCCGACTTCGATTTTGAACGCGATCCCCACGTAATCTATTCAATGCCACGACAGTTTTCCGACGTCGTCGATGATGACATTCGATTCACATTCACCAAGGCAGAGCTGACTGAAAAAGGCCGAGAAATCAAAGAAAACACCGAACTGCAGGCACATGTCGTCCTGGTTCCACCCGAACTGGATTTCAAGAATCCGGCATTGTTGAACGATGCGATTGAATGTCGATGCCGTGACGTTGAAAAGACCTGGTTTGAAGTCGGTCAGCCACCATCTGTTTCCTGAGAACGATAGAAACTCGCGGCGAACCTCAGTGAATTCGCAAGTCATTGAGAACCGTTTATTTGACAGCGAAATAGGTCAGGGTCTGCCAGACGCAGCATGATCGGTTGATCCGTTCGAAACGAGAATTCTGATTTTCAGGCATAGCCTCATCAATGTCACTGTCCGACAGAGCCTGACCTAAGCCTACTTGGCTGTAACGATTGCCATTGGCGGAATAACTCAGCAGCGACTCGTGATTCGGTGCGAGAGCATGCCTCGATTGCTCCGGTGATATCCGCCGATGCGGGCAGTGGACTCGCCAGCAGCACGGATTCGACTTGTTCCACGATTTCCGGCCAGACGGCGAGTTCTTCGAATTCGAGGGCGACGGCGTCTCGGGTGGCTGGTTGCAGGCTTCCGTCGAGGAGGTAAAGGACGCAGTCCAGAGTTTTGGTAGTGTCCACGACATCGGCCAGATGATCGCGGACATCATCGATTGAGACGTCGTCGAGCCAGATCAGGTCATGGACATTGCGCAGCAGAACATCGACCTCCGCCGCGTGGCAGGGCGTCAGTTGTTCGGGAGTTTCGTAGGTCATTGATTGCCACACGTCGCCTTCATTCAGAAGGGCGACGGCGGCTCGTCCGGATAGGATCGCTCGCATCACTTTAACTCGCAGGGTACACCTTGCTGGCGACAATAATCTTGAATCAACAGTTTGGGAATGCGGAAGTATAACCCCTGGGCGGTGCTGATGCATTGCCTGGGCCTGATTTCTAGTTTGATTTCCGGTCGGCGTTCAAATTCATTCGCGTCAATTCGCGTTCATTCGCGGTTCAAAACTCGTTCCACTCGGATGGCTGACGCCATGCCGCTCGCCTGTTTGGATTCGTCGCGAAGAAGGTCGGTCGAATCAACGCCCCGCCGTTTGCCATTGCCTGATTGCTTCCATCGGGTAGACCAGCATCAGGACATTCAGAGTCAAACAGTCGCGGATACAAACCAAAAGGATGAGTTCCGTCGCTGCGGCGAACATGAGTGACCGGAATGTTCGCAGTCGAAATGCGATCGCATATCCAGCGGCGCAGGCGAGAATGTCGGACACGGAATTCGCGACGGAATCCCCGATGTAGTCTTTGGCGATGGTCGTTGTGCGGTAGCGTTCGATGATAAACGGTGAGTTTTCCAGAATCTCCCATCCCGCTTCCAGCACAATCGCCGCAAGGAACCTGGCCCAGCCTGGCACTGAGCGCGGCAGCCAGAAAAGCAGTCCGCAAAAGAGGACTCCGTGAAGCACATGTGACGGCGTGTACGGGTCGATCAGATGCTGCGAATTGTGAGATGACCAGATATTCCACGAGCACAGCGACCAGCCGCCGCATTTACACCAGAGCGGTTGCCCCATCAGTCGCAGAGTGACGGCCGCAGCCACAATCACGACCGCCGAAGCCCAGATTTTCCAGTCGCCATCCTGGCGTTGGGGATCAGTGTCAGTTGTCTCAGGCATGGCAGTTCTGCGCTGTTGTCTGAAAATATGCAAAGTTTCAGGTCTCTTTGTGCTGACGGCGAAAAGTGAATGTGTCATGTCGCGTACCGTGTCCGCACTTTCACCGTTCATAAAGATGATGATCGTGACTCCGACAGTGCCGGATGTCGTTTTCGGTTCCCCGCTCGGGGCGCGAGCCGCCACGGTCGTTGCCGCTTCCGTTAGATCGCGCAGCTCGAAACCTGGGGCTTCCTTCGCTCTGCTCAGCCCAGCCCAGCCCCGGCCACCCGACCACAATCTACCCACCGGAAAGCGCGCCCCAAATGATGAATGGCTCAGTGCCGTTTGCGATTGGCTCGGGTAACGGCCTGTCCGTTGGATTGTGGGATAGATCCTGCTGGCAGCCGAAATAGCGGAGGAACGGCCGACGTTTTTTGGTGACGTGATCGCGGACAGTGCCGCAAAGCATGGGATAGCGGGCTTCGAGTGCGTCGAGGATTGAACTGGCTGTGATGGGAACTTCCACCTCCAGCGAAATCTCGGCACCGACGCGGGCGAGGTTTTGCAAGTGATACGGCAACTCAATTCGGATTGCGGCGGTCGTCATGGCAGCGTCTGAACCTCGACGGACAACACGGCGGGCAGATCACGGACAATCGCCGTCCAATGATCGCCACCATCCGGTGAAACGTAAACCTGGCCGCCCGTGGTGCCGAAGTAGATACCGCAGCTGTCGAGCGAATCGGTGGCCATCGCGTCTCGCAGGACGTTCACGTAGCAGTCCTCCTGCGGTAGCCCGTTCGTGAGTGCCTCCCATTCGGTGCCGCCCGTGCGGCTGCGGAAGACGCGAAGTTTGCCGTCGTGGACGTAGTGTTCGGAGTCGCTCTTGATCGGGACGACGTAGATAGTCTCTGGCTCGTGAGCATGCACTTCGATGGGGAATCCAAAGTCGGTCGGCAGGTTGCCGCTGATGTTGGTCCAGAGTTCGCCGGCGTTGTCGGTGCGCATCACGTTCCAGTGCAGTTGCATGAAGACAACGTCTGGCCGCGACGGATGCAGCGCCAGCCGATGCACGCAGTAACCAATCTCAGCATTCGGGTCCGGAAGATACTTCGATTTCAGACCGCGATTGATGGGCTTCCATGTCGCGCCTCCGTCATCTGTACGAAACGCGCCGGCCGCCGAGATGGCGACGTAGATGCGCTGCGGATTGCTCGGATCCAGCAGGATCGTATGTACCGCCAGTCCGCCAGCTCCTGGTGCCCACTGAGAGCCCTGCTGATCGCGGAGCCCGGGGAGTTCCTTCCACGAAACGCCAGCGTCGGTCGAGCGGAACAGGGCAGCGTCTTCCGCTCCGGCGTAGACAGTGTCCAGATCCGTGAGCGATGGTTCAAGATGCCAGATGCGTTTGAATTCCCAAGGATGTGGCGTTCCGTCGTACCACATATGTGTGCCGGGATCACCTTCGTAGATGAACTTGTTGCTGACTCCGACCGGCATGCCTGACGGTTCTGGTACTGCTTCGCCGCCCGGCTGTTCCCACGACTTGCCGCCATCGTTCGAACGCTGAATGACCTGCCCGAACCAGTCACTGCATTGCGACGCGTAGATCCGGTTCGAGTCCACAGGTGATCCCTTCATATGGTAGACCGACCAGCCGGCAAAGAACGGACCCGCCACATCCCATTTCTCTCTCTTGCCGTCCGCTGACAGGATAAACGCACCCTTTTTTGTCCCCACAAGGACTCGGACATTGGCCATGATTGTTGGCTTTCAGAAATGATCGACGAGTTGAACATCGCTAAATTCACTGTGGGGATTAAACAGAGATTTCTTGATCCGGCAAGGCAACTCTGAGTATTGATTCGGGAAATTTAATTCTTACGAGTCCGCTGTGTGGCGTCGGCTGCGAAACCAGCCTTACTGACTTGTAACTTTCGGGCCTGCTCATAACATGACCCGCAGAATGTTTTGTTTGGAGTTGAAGGAACTTCAGCCAATTGTACGCAATCTCCACGTCGCTCACGGCCCACCTCGCTGATTCCGGATTGTAGGCAATGCAGTCTGAATCTCGGATGAATTTTTATTCCTCACAACGGAAGACAAACCATGAGCACCTGGCTGGACAAGTTGAACGAGATTCAATGCGGAGAACTGTTCGCGGGCCGGGAAAATGAACCATATGTATTCGCGGACCGGGAATGGAAGCCTGGCGAACAAGACAAATCGGCCGCATGGGAGCTATACACTGAGATCCGCACGCGGATCACGACTCAGCCGCTGGCCTACCGTCATGGGGATGAAGAGACAGCGCTGACCAGTGTCTACAATGTGTTCGACCTCACACGAACGGCGATTAAGAAGCACGAAGGCTGCAGGCATTTCGCCACGCTGGCGGTCCATGTCCTGAACGTTCACATCCGTCCGTTTACGGCCTGCTGGCATAAGGTCAAGGTGGATGGACACCTCGGCAGCAGCGACACACGCCACCAGTTTCGCCGTGAGTTGACGAAGCTCCAGAGCAAGCTGCGACTCTTCATGCGGCTGCTGGGATGTCTTGCTGAAGGAGACGACTTCCGACCAGGGACGGAATCCGGGATCGAATCGGCAGACGTCTACCCAGCGTACGATCTGGGAGCTGCCATTCCGTTTGGTCTCAAGGATAGCCCGATTCCGATCCGCAACGCCGCTGCGATTGACGAAGCAGAACGACGGGAAGTTCTCGCGCGGCGTAAAGCGTATGGACTCGACGAGAACCCGGATGCTGTCGGCCTCGCGATCTCCGGCGGCGGCATTCGTTCATCGACGTTTTCGCTGGGAGTCGTCCAATACCTCGCCCGAAAGGGCATCATCAAATCGGTTGATTTTATATCGACCGTTTCAGGCGGCGGGTATCTCGGATCGTTCATGAGTTCCTATCTGAATGATCCGGAAAATCTCAACACTACTCTTGATCCGGCCCCGAACCAACAACATCCGGCGTGGCCGTTTGGCAGGCTCGGCGACATCGAATCAAAAGCGGTCCGCCACTTGCGCAATCACAGCAAATACCTTGGCGAGGGTGGATTCAAGACCCATGCCCTAGCCCTGGGGCAAGTGCTGTATGGCATTGCGGTGAATCTGTTTCTGATCCTGCCCCTGATTCTGCTGGCGGTCCTGGCAGCCCGTTATTTTCTGCGTGACTTATTCCTGGACGCGATTAGATCGCCCGTGTCCTACCCGCCCAGGGAGATGTTGAATGCGACGATGACGTTCGCCCTGATCCTGCTGGGATCTGTCATCATTCTGCCTGTCATTCAGAACCTCGGACGAAACGCGAGCCCGAAGAGTAAAAAACTGAGGGCTCTTTCCAGCTGGTACGAACGCTGGTGGTGTGTCGGGCTGTTTGTCTCGATGGTTGCCGTCCTGCTGTGGGACGCACTGCCCCTGGCCTATCGGCTGTATGATCAACTGGTTCATCCGAAGGGTAGTTCCCCCGGCGGACTGGTAACACTGGACGACGATTCCCGGACCATGCTGATCGCGGGGCTGGCTGGTGCCGGACCGTTTGCGGCGGCGGCCCTGCGATTTCTTGCACAGCGTGCCGGCTTCTTCAAGAAGATCGCAATGGCACTGCTTATGATTTCCGGACCGTTTTTCTTCTTCGTCGCCTTTCTGGTGCTCAGCGATTACTTCGTGGTTCAAACCGGAGCATTTCACGTTTTTGGGTGGCTTGTCGATCGCACGCTGGCTCTCTGGATCCTGCTGGCCATCGTGTCATTCTACACCGCGTTTCTGGTGAACATTAATTACACCTCGCCGCACCGATATTATCGGCGTCAGCTTTCGCGAACGTATCTGCGACGTTCCAAAAACAGCACGGACGAAACCGAACATTTGGACTCACAAATGCTTTCGAGTCTAAATCAGCCCGATGCGACTGGCTACACAAAAGCGCCTTATCACTTCATCAACTGCGCCCTGAACATCCCGGACTGCGACGACCCGAATCTGCGCGGGCGGAATTCGGATTTCTTTGTGTTCAGCAAGCACTACTGCGGCAGCCCGATCGTCGGCTATTCCGCGACAACGGAATGGGAATCGCTCGATGGCCATCTGGACCTTGGGACCGCGATGTCCATATCCGCAGCGGCGGCCGCGCCCCAGATGGGCACTCAGGCAACCGGCGGGATTTCTTATCTGTTGGCGATCCTCAACATTCGCCTGAATTACTGGGTCGCTCGGCCCCATAAACAGAATCGTCCCGACAAACTTCGCGGGCCACGCTTTCTGCTGCGGATGGCAGCTCCTGGAGGGTTGTATTTCTTTAAGGAGTTGACCGGCCTGCTGATGGATGAAAAGAGCAGCTACCTAAATCTTTCTGATGGCGGACATGTGGAAAACCTGGCGGTTTATGAACTGCTGCGTCGGCGGTGCAAGTTTATCATCGCCGTTGATGGCGAGGCCGATCCGGACCGAACCTTCCACGGCCTGTTAATGCTGGTACGTCTGGCCTGGATTGATTTGGGTGTGTCCATCGAGCCGGACATGGCCGAACTGCGCATGGATGAAAGTGGCAACGGCCGATCTCATTTCCTGCTGTGTCCGATCCATTACCACCAGGGTCAACAGGGATTTCTGCTGTACATCAAGTCGTCAATGACTGGGAACGAATCAGAATTCCTGCAGAAATACCGCGCCGAACACCCCCCGTTTCCACACGAACCCACTTCGGATCAGTTGTTCGACGAAGCGCAATTCGAAGCGTATCGCGCACTCGGCGAACATGTCGGCGAGAAATTGTTTCGCAGTGATTTGGTCGATCCGATCAAACCTGGCGAACCATCTCTGCCCAGCCAGCCGACAGTTCGCCAGTGGTTCCAGGGCTTGGCGAACAGTCTGCTAGGATAGAAATTTCCATCCATTAACATTGTTTGAGGGAGAATCCTGTGACGCGTCGAAATTTTTTGAAACAGGCCGTAGTCGGTGCCGCAGCCGTCGCGTGCCCGACGATTGTGTCGAGTCGTGTGTTCGGATCTGGCGCGCCGAGCAATCGGATCAGCATTGGATTCATTGGACTGGGCAATCAGAGTCGGCTCGATCTGCCGACATTTCTATACAACGAAGATGTCCAGGTCGTGGCTGTCTGTGATGTCAACGAAGGAAGCTTTGGCTACAACGATCCGAAGCACTTCCTTGGGCGACAGCCGGGGCTGGCGATGGTTGAAGCGCATTATGCGGAGCAGAAGAAATCAGCGACGTTCAGGGGATGCCAGGCCTATGCGGACTTTCGTGATGTGCTGGCGCGCGACGACATTGACGCCGTTGTGGTTGTCGTGCCGGATCATTGGCATGCGATCATTACAATGATGGCGGCGAAGGCTGGCAAAGATGTCTACTGCGAAAAGCCCATGTCGCTGACTCTGGATGAAGGCAAGCTGATGGTCAGGGCGATTCGTCAGCACAAACGCATTCTACAGACAGGCAGCCAGCATCGTTCCGGCCCTGCGGCGAGACTGGCTTGCGAACTGGTCCGTAATCAGCGAATTGGCAAGTTGCTGCGCATCGAAACATTTGTGCCGGAGAACAACGCTATTGAACCTGGCCCGGGCTGGAAGGAAGAACCCGTTCCCGCAGGATTCGACTACGACATGTGGCTCGGCCCGGCACCAAAGGCGGCATATCATTCGGGCCGATGTTTCTATCGATTCCGTTTCAACCTGGATTATTCCGGCGGGCAGGTCACAAACTTTGGAACGCACATGCTGGATATCGCTCAATGGGGACACGGGTCCGATGAGTCAGGGCCGGTGAAGTTTACAGACATCGGCTCCGAATGGCCGGAACCGGGCTGCCTGTACACAACGGCGACGAAAGTCGCGTTTCGAGCGGAGTACGCCGACGGCGTCGAACTTACCTGCGTGACGAAACCCAAGACGTCACTCTGCCGCTTCGTGGGCACCGATGGCTGGGTGCAGTACTCGTCAGGGAAGATCGAAACCTCTGAAGGGCTGGACCGAACGATTGGCGGCAATGATATTCGGCTGGCGGAAAGTAATCCGAACCGGACAGAAAATGATTACAAGAACTATTTGCCCGATCATGTGCGTAATTTCATTGAATGTGTCAAGAGTCGTCAGGAGACCATTAGTCCTGTCGAATGTGGTCATCGCACGGCTTCGATATGCCATCTGGGTAACATCGCGATGCGACTGAAACGCGAAATCCGCTGGGATCCAGCTGCAGAGGAAATCGTGAGAGACGATGAAGCCACGAAACTGATGTCCCGCAAGCCACGTGATCCCTGGAGTTACGACGTTGCGTGACAGTTACGTTCTTCAGCAGAGTACGATTCGCCATTAAGAAGAGTGTCATGCGTTTCGGTCCGACGAAGGCGTTCCGAAGTCTTCGTTGGAAATTCTGTAGCATTGGTCAAATGATGAATAAACCAAATTCAACTCGACGAGGCTTTCTTGGTTTTTCCGGGAATACGTTGACCGGTACAGCACTCGCCGCATTGTTGATGCGTGAGCGTATGGCCAATGCCGACGCAGTGCCGGGGGAAGCGAAAGGGCTGCCGCATCATCCGGCGAAAGCGAAGCGGGTTATTCACGTGTGCCTCTGCGGAGGCGTCAGTCATATCGATTCCTTTGACTACAAACCGGAGTTGGCCGCATTTCACGGCAAGACGTTTCAGTCCGAAGAACGGCCAGCTACATTTTTCAATCAGATCGGTTTGATTCGCAAGAACGACTGGAAGTTCAAACAGCGCGGCGAAAATGGTCTGTGGGTTTCGGAGTTATTTCCGCATCTCGCAGAAGTGGCTGATGAGCTGACCGTGGTCCGTTCGATGGTTGCTGAATCGGCCAATCACACTCCGGCGACGTTCGAAGAGAATTCGGGTTTCCGTCTCAACGGTTTCCCCGTGATGGGTTCGTGGGTGTCGTACGGACTGGGTTGCGAAACGGATGAACTGCCGTCGTATGTGGTTCTGCCCGATGCCCGCGGAATGCCGGCGGGTGGGACGATCAACTGGTCCAATGGATTCCTGCCTGCGCAGCATCAGGGCGTTGCGTTTCAAACCAAAGGGCCGGCCATTCACGACCTGTTTCCCGCGCGTGAAGTGTCGGACGATCACGAATTGGCCAGCCGAAGATTGCTGGCTAAGATCAACCGTACGCATCTGGAACAGACAGGAGCTGAGGGCGCTCTGCTGGCTCGGATGCGCAGCTATGAACTGGCTGCGAAGATGCAGCTGGCGGTGCCGATGGTGACCGATCTGAATCAGGAAACTGCGGTCACTCGTGCGATGTACGGGCTCGACAACGAACAGACCGCCGACTTTGGAGGCCGCTGTTTGCTGACTCGTCGTTTGCTGGAAAAAGGCGTGCGGTTTGTGCAGTTGTTTTCCGGCGGTTCATTCGGTTCACCGCGCATCAACTGGGACGGCCACGAAGATGTGAAGGAAAATCACACACGCGAAGCAGGACGGCTGGATCAACCGGTTGCCGCGCTGCTCCGCGATTTGCGACAACGCGGAATGCTGGATGACACGCTGGTCCTCTGCACATCAGAATTTGGCCGCACGCCGTTCACTCAGTCAGGACTCGATCAGTTGGGCGCGGGACGTGATCATAATATGTACGGTTTCTCCATCTGGATGGCAGGAGCTGGTCTGCAGCATGGCATGGCCTACGGAACGACCGACGACATCGGCTGGAAGGCTGTCGAGAATCCTGTTCACTGGTACGACTACCACGCGACGGTGTTGCATCTGCTGGGCATTGATCATGAGCGGCTGACGTATTACCACAACGGAATTCAGCGGCGTTTGACCAACGTGCATGGGGAAGTCATTCAGGGGATTTTGACGTAGATCTTACTGTAGACCCGTCGCTCCTCCGACGGGAATTGCAGCTTCCCGCCGCCGGACCAGCAGATGTACAACAGGTAATCCAGGCAAAATTCCGCGTGCATTCCTCGACAGAACCATGTAACGAGTTCGCCGCGCTACGAACTGCACGACAGCATCGAACAGCCGGCGCGTTCGCGTGCCCAGTCGGGGCGTTTAACCGCGAAGTCGTCTTTGTTCGGCTGCTCGTCATAAGGATGCCGCAGCAATTCGAGTAACTCGGCGATCAGTGAGTAGTCACCTGCGTCGGCCTTGTCGATGGCCAGTTGAGCCATGTAATTTCGCAGGACGTATTTTGGATTGACGGCATTCATACGTCTGCGGCGTTCGTCGTCGGTAACACGCTCCAGGCGAACACGATCGCGGTAGCGTTGCAGCCATGCTGATGCTTTTGTTCGATATTCGGCGCTGACTTGTTCAGGGAGATACCAGGCGTCGGCAAGCGAGTCCAGCAATTGGTCAAGATCTAGTTTATCTTCCGCAAGTGGCAGAGCAGCCAGGCGGCGATAGAAAATGGTCATATCCGTTTCGACAGGTTGCAGGACATCCAGAATATCATTGGTCAGGGACGTGTCGGCATCGGCATGTTCTTCGATGGCGGTCAGGCCCAGTTTGTCCAGCATCATGTGTCGGCACTGTGAATTGAAGTGCGACGAATACAGATCTATGCCCGCCTGCAGCGGTTCGATCGTATCGAACAAAGAGACGAGCGCCTGTCCAAGTTGGGCGAGATTCCACAACGCGACCTGAGGTTGCTGGCCGAAACGATAACGTCGACCCGTGGCATCGGTTGTATTGGGAGTCCAGTTTGGATCGTAGTTTTCCAGCCATCCGTAGGGCCCGTAATCAATTGTCAGTCCCAGAATCGACATGTTGTCGGTGTTCATCACACCATGCACAAATCCGACCCGCATCCAGTGCGTGATCATCTCAGCGGTTGTGCGACAGACTTCGTGAAACCAGGCGGTATACGTTTCCGGCGATGGTTCTCCGAGGTGAGGAAAGTCGTAGCGGATCGTGTGATCGACCAATTGCTTCAGGACATCCAGCTCACCGCGCGCGGCAAAGATCTGGAAATTTCCGAAGCGCGTGAAGGACGGTGCCACTCGGCAAACAATCGCACCCAACTCCCGCTGAGGATTGCCATCATAGAACATGTCACGCACGACTTTTTCACCGGACAGCACAAGGCTGAGAGCGCGGGTCGTGGGAACACCCAGATGAAACATGGCTTCGCTGCACAGGAATTCGCGTACTGATGACCGTAGCACAGCCAGGCCGTCAGCGGTCCGCGAATACGGCGTCGGCCCTGCCCCTTTCAGTTGCAGCATCCAGCGCTGATTGCGACTGTTGAGTACTTCGCCGAGATTGATGGCTCGTCCATCGCCCAGTTGCCCGGCCCAGTTGCCAAACTGATGGCCTCCGTAGCACATCGCGAACGGGTCCATGCCGGGAAGCACACGATTGCCGCCGAATACATCCGCCGCATCACTGGATGCAAACGGATCGCCGTCGATGTCCAGGAGATCGGCGACGTCTTTTGACCACGCAATCAGTTTCGGATCGGCGACGCGGGTTGGCAGAACTCGCGAATAACAGGCATTCCGTACCTGGCGACGCGAATTGACGGCGTTTGGATCGGCAGGCAGATTGCGGGTGAACTGGTTATCAAAGTTCAGGTTGTTGAGTCCTGATGAGGTCATGAGCAGGGCGATCTGTTTTGGAGCTCGATTGAAACAGACGGATTGTAGAACAATTGCCCCAATTGTTCCTGCATCCCGATCGACGTCACGAATCTGCCGGTGACTTTCGCAATGTAGCGGCGGGCTGTTGTGATCGTCAGGGTTTGGAAACTGCCGTCTTATCAATCACGATACGTTACCTTTCGGGAATCTCGGGAGTGTGATACGCTTTCGTTTGTTACCCTGAGACGATAGCGCGGCCTGACCGCGATAGTCGTCGTTCGCTCCGCGAACGAATCGGAGGCACAATTGCGCGGTCCATTTCGTTCGTGGAGCGAACGACGACTATCGCGCATTCCTGATCGGTCATTGGACGCGATTTACGAGTGAGCAATTCGTGCTCGCCATTTGTCCGAACTAATCACTTCACTGATAAACATCTGCTGGGCGACCAAAGTCGATTGTTGCAACTGCTCAGCCGTTGCGATGCCTGCCGAGTTTTCCACGGTCAGAGTTCCTGTTGCATCGCTGAGGAATTCCACTTTGTATCCCTGATGAAACGCCTGCCGTGCCGTTGTGTCACAGCACATGTGAGTCATGTAACCGGCGATTGACACGGTGTCCGCTCCGACCTGTTTTAGCCATTCCGTCAGATTTGTGCCTGTGAAGGATCCGGGCAACGTCTTGTCGATCAGGATATCCCGAGGTCGCTCTTCGACTTCCGGAAGCAGCTGCCACGTTTCGGAATTCAGCCGAAAAATCGGTGAGTCCGGGTCCACCTGATGATGTCGAATGACGGCGGTTGGCACACCTGCCTTTGCGGCATCGTCCATCACACTCAGAATTGTATCGAGATGCCCCGCCGGATAGGAAATCGGCAAAGCTCCGTCGAAGTATTCCCGCTGTACGTCAATCACAAGCAATGCTCGAGTCATCGTTCAATCTTTCTTTTCACGGATCAGGCGTGTTGCGAAGCGGTTAAAATGTGTCTGTGTGACGCGAAGGCAGGAGCCTCCGGGCAGTGCGTTCCGAGGCTGGAGCCTCGGAACGAGATGTTGCTGCCTATTTTCCGTTGAGCGGCACAACGTCTTGATGCGCATCACATCCCGTGGGATTTCCGCAGCAACCGCCATCATCCTCCGGCTTTGCCGTTGACGATTCAGGGGCCGCGTTGCCAACCAGAAATGGAGCGGCTGTCTTGCTGTGATCGTGGCCCTTGTAAACTCCGAAGTCATTGAACAGGAATTTCTTGGCAAGGCGATAGTACAGATTCTTTTCCGGGATCTCATGGCCCGGATGGTACTGCGAGGTCCGAGGAATCATGCTCTTTAGTTCCTGCATCGCCGTGCCGCGAGCGGTAGAGTCTTTCGCGCTGTGCTTTTCGACAAGTTGTTGCAGCAAATCTGGGCGTTCAAGGACGATACAGCCGCGCGTCGTTTCCTGTGACAGCTGACGGAAATCTTCCAGGTACTCCGACTGAGTGAACTTGTCGAACAGCGACCTCGAATCATTATCCGCATGAATCGATTCACGGGAAAACTGTACGATCGGACACGGTTCGATATCACCCCACGGATTGATGTGGTGACTGATGCCGTTCGCGGCCGGACATAACGCTTGTCCTTCGCCGTCGTAATACGCATCAATGATGACGATCGGCTTCTTCGCGCGCATATCGACTACAAACTGGCGAGCCCGTCGTTGCTGTTCCGGAGTCAGACACAACTCAGGCTTTGCGTCGGGCCCCATCGGACGGTAGACGTGAAACCATGTGTACAGCACGCCCATTTCAATCAGACGATCAACCCACTTCTCGGTCAGCAGATGATCGATGTTGCTCTTTGCCAGACTGGTACAGACACCCGTCATGACATTGTGCTTCAGACAGTTTTCAATGCCCGCCAGAGTCTTGCTGTAGACATCGGAACGCCCACGACGCTCGTCACTGACGATTTCATTGCCTTCCACGCTGATGAGCGGCGTGACGTTGCCGAGTTCAAACAGTCGTCGAGCCTTCTCATCCGTGATGAACTGACCGTTCGTGAAGACCTGAAAGTAGCAGTCCGGATGCGCTTCCAGAATCTCAAACAGTTCTGGGTGCATGAACGGTTCGCCGCCCACGATGCCAAAGAAACTGTTTCCCTGCTGCTTGGCCTCGCTGATCAGTTTGTTCATCGCCGGCAGATCAATGGTCTGTTGCTTCGAAGCGACATCGACCCAGCATCCCTGACATCGCAGGTTGCAGCTGTTGATAATGGAGATGTACAGGAATGGAGGAAAGAACTGGCCCTTCTTCATCCGCCGACGATGCTTAAAGACAGACAAAGTCCCTTTGACACCAAGATTCCAGATCAGCTTCCACAGAAGCCGCTTGTTGGTTTCAAGCAGCATTCGTTTGGTCATTTTCAATGTATACATGAGCCTGCTCAGCAGTAAAACAAAAGGTATTGATCCTCAGCAGTTTACCCGCGTGCGGTCAGATTTCCTCCTGCCTTTCGTACGAAAACGAAAAACTGAATTCGGGAAATTTTTCAGGCAGGATTTACGGCCACGCCACCATTGTGGGCGGACTTGAGTGCTGCGTCCATCACCTGCTGTGTCTTGAGAGTGATCTCCGGCCAATACGCCTCTGGCTTTCCGCTCAGGACCAGCTTTGAGAACTTGCGGAACATCTCCGTTTCCTGGCTGTCTGACATGTTGTTGCTGTATTCCGCGACCGCATGGCGATGGAAATACTGCTCCATATTGAACCGGCATCCATCAACCGCAAAGTTGTGATTTCCAACTTCAAATGTGGATTCGTTCCCAAAGTACGGCAGTACAAAGTCATCCAGCTGCAGATAACCATTCGTGCCACTGACGGTGATGACCTGGGAATTGTTGGCTCGGAACGAATTGAAGAATGACGCCGACACGCCGCTGGCAAAGTGGAGTTCGCCCTGAAACTCCATCGGAACGTCTTCGGAACTGTCCGGACGTTTGGCTCCAAACAGAATTCGCCCGCGGACTTCCGTCGGCATTTCAAAGTTCATGGCCCACAATGTGAATCGAATCGTGTACCAGCCAAGATCTCCAAGGCAACCTGCGGGCTCCAGGTCGCTGCTGGCTCGAATGTTGCTGTTCACCCAGTCGTCCGGGGCACAGAAAGTGAACTGACTGTTGATTCGTCGAATCGTGCCGACACTGGTTCCGTCATCAAGCACCTTTCGCATCCGATTCATTCGAGCGCTGTGCATGAACATCACGCCGTCCATAAACTGGACATTTGCCTTCTGGCAGGCGTCAATCATTTTCCGCACATCAGCGGCCGTGACTCCGCATGGTTTTTCCACCATGACATGTTTGCCTGCCTGAGCGGCCTTGACAACCCATTCGGTTCGCAGTCCGGTTGGCAGCGGGATATAAACGGCATCCACATCGCTGCGTGCCAGCAGCGCTTCGTAACCTCCAACTGCGTCAACTTTATGAGGCACAGAGACCGACGCGCTGCATTCCGAAATAAACTGCTGAGCTTTTTCCACCGAGCGACTGGCAACGGCGGTGATTCGACCATTGCCCGAGCCTGCGATCGAATGCCAGTTCTTTTTCGCGATGCCGGCTGTACTGAGAATCCCCCAACGGCAAACACTTTCACTCATCGTAGCGCCCTGTCTTCGTGAATCACATGTCGAATAACTGCAACCCGATGTCGCGTCAGAACGGATCGTGGGTGATTCTGGTTGAATCCTCAAGTCGGACAGGCTTCCAGCTTGTCAAATCCCGCAACTCACAACCCAGAGCCGTTGGACAGCGGCAGTATTCTCATTCAAGCTCGTGTTTGCGGTGTTTGTCCCCTCTCCCCCCGCAGACAGGAAACCATTTTCTCGAATGACCCACGGGGGGAGCCGGTCCAGGGTGAGGGGGAATGAAAGCGGTCTCTTGTGGAATTTTATGACATCAAACGACTCCTCTCATCCGGCCTGTCGGCCACCTTCTCCCCCCGCCAGGGGGAGAAGGAACAGGGCTGAAACTGCGGTCCAATTCAAAACTCCGCGTGGCCAGGAGTGCGCGGAAACGGAATCACATCGCGGATGTTTGTCATGCCGGTGATGAGCAGCACGGCTCGCTCCAGACCGAGGCCAAAACCGGCATGAGGCACCGTGCCGAAGCGGCGAAGATCCGTGTACCACCAGTAGTCATCGGGATTGAGATGGCATTCGTGCATTCGCTGGACGAGGATGTCGAGTCGTTCTTCGCGCTGGCTGCCGCCGATGATTTCGCCAACGCCGGGGACCAGCACGTCCATGGCTCGGACTGTTTTTTCGTCGTCATTGCACCGCATGTAGAATGGTTTAAGAGTGCGGGGATAGTTGAACAAAATGACGGGCTGGCCGAAATGCTCCTCGGTCAGAAAGCGTTCATGTTCGGTCTGGAGGTCGCTGCCCCATTGCACATTGTAGTCGAATTTTTTGCCGCTCTTGGTGATGATCTCAATCGCTTCCGTGTACGGCAGACGAATGAATTCCTTGCTGCGGATGTTTTCAAGCTTCGACAGAACTGTCTTGTCAATCCGTTCGTTGAAGAACGCCATGTCGTCCGGGCATTTCTCCAGCACATCGTTGATGATCGTCTTCACGAACGATTCGGCGAGGTCCATGTTGTCCGGCAGTTCATAGAACGGCATCTCCGGTTCGACCATCCAGAATTCGGCAAGGTGCCGTGTCGTGTTGCTGTTTTCGGCGCGAAAAGTCGGGCCGAACGTGTAGCAATCGCCAATGGCCGTGGCGTACGTTTCGGCTTCAAGTTGTCCGCTGACCGTGAGTGACGCTGGTTTGCCGAAGAAATCCTGCTTCCAGTCGATCGTGTCGATCTGCTTCTTCGCCAGCATTGCGAGATCGAGCGTTGTTACCTGAAACATCTCACCCGCGCCCTCGCAGTCGCTGGTCGTGATGATCGGCGTGTTGAGGTACAGAAATCCACGGGTCTGGAAGAAGTTATGAATCGACCAGCTGATGCAGTTGCGGACTCGAGCGACGGCACCGAAGGTATTCGTGCGCGGTCGCAGATGAGCGATCTCACGCAGGAACTCCATGTTGTGGCCCTTCTTCTGTAGCGGGTAAGTCGCGGCATCGGCGACTCCCAGCACTGTCAGCGACGAAGCATGAAGTTCAATTCTCTGCCCTTTGCCTGGTGATTCCTTCAGCGTGCCTTCAATCGACACGCTGGCTCCGGTGGTGACATCTCGAATAGAAGTCTCATAGCCGGGCACCGTGTTTTCGACGACGATCTGCAAATTTTTCATGCAGCTGCCGTCATTGAGTTCGATGAACGAAAAACCGTTCTTCGAATCGCGCCGGGTCCTCACCCAGCCTCTGGCTGTGAGTTGTGTTTCCGGCTGACCGTCGCGAAGGATTCCGGCGATGCGAGTGATAGGCATGGAGAGGTGTGTGGTGAAAATTGTGTAGTGAAGAGAGTTGAGATGCTTTGCGGGGAACGCACGTCGGATTTGAAATTTGAAATCTCAAATTGGTCAATGGCGTTCGTGTATTGGCGGTTCTTGCTGATCAGCGTTGCTTGACGAGCGGCTTGATGGCTCCGCTGAGTTGCACCTTGATGTCGCCTGTGCATCGGGCTGCTGTGGGAACATTGACGCGAAGATACAACTGCCCGCTCTTCTTCGCCGTTTGTTCCAGGCCGCTATTGACGGCGAACGGTTCGCCAGGTTTGCCGTCCGTAACAATCACACCGATGAGGGCTCCGAATGGTGCTGCGGAAACATGGTCCACAGCAGGGTCTTTTGTGGGGAGACCGGTGATTGGGATCGCAGTTGAGTAATTCATTTTGTAATCGCCAGCCGCCTGAAGCCGAAATGCCTTGCCTTCGGTAACTTCACAGATTGGAACGCCCCAGCCTTTGGCGACATCAAATTCATACTTCAGGCCATTTTCCTGCATCAGTTCTTCACCAATCAGGTCTTTGCGTTGTTTGAGTCCCTCCATTTTCGGATTGATGCGTTCCACTCTACTCAGGACCGCCAACGCTTCTTCCTTGGAGCCCTGTTTGTAGAATTCGTTGGCGACATCCATGTATTCCTTCAGCAGGTTTTCTTCGGCCTTGCTGACACGAAGCTCCAGTTGCACCGCGTTTTGGGAATCCTTGTCCTTATCTTTATCTTTGCTGCGGCTACCCTGGGCGAGCGAGTTCGACGCGGAAAGGCCGAACACAATCGCGAGCATCACGGCGATCAGAGTCGTTTGCGTGAGCCCAGTGAACGAGCAGCGACGCATCTGTTTGTGTGGTCCGAATGATAGCGTGGTCATCGTGAACTCCGATTGGGGTAAGGTTGGGTATCGCTGAATCGCTCTTGACCGGCAACGAAGCACGGCGCGTCTGATCCAACTCTGTCACCAGTAGTTTAGTATTTTTGGTGCCGCTTGCGGAGTGTTGATCAGCTACTCCTTCGCTGATTTTGTCTTTTGCAGTTCAAGATACTGTAGTCGGCCGACATGCCACATATAGTTAGGGCCGAAACCCGCCGAACGCGGCCATGAATTGAGTGTCGCTGTCCGCAGGGAGATTTTCGCCTCGTCTGCCCTGCCTTCGACGGCCTGATTCAGACCGATATACAGATGGCTGTAGAACAATCGTGACTCGCGCGATGAAGCCGGGACGTTCTCAGGTATTGCCTTGAGGACGCCTTCCGATGTCAGGGTGCCGTCAAACAGCTGATACACCTCCTTGAAAGGAGGGCGATCGTCCTTTTCATATCGCAGCAATTGCCGCCGAGCCTCTTCGCGTCCGAACGCGCGGTAGTGCGAAAAATATCGCCAGATTCCGTTTTCCCGATCCACGTTGTCGAACGAGTCGTACTTGTCGAATTGCTCGGCCGCAAGTTTTGGATGATCCGCAAAATACATCGCGATCCCCAGTCGCCAGTGGGAAGTATCAAGGTCCGGTTTGAGTTTCACCATCGCAAGGTAATCGGCCTCGGCCTTTTCGAATTGTCCGAGGAACATCAACAGGTCACCGCGAGTTGAATACTGATCTACGGCGTTGGTTGCTTCGGGATCGACCGTTTCTTTTTCTTTCAACTGTCTCGCAAGCGATGCAATCACTTCCTGATTGAGTTTTTCAAATTGCCCAGCCGGATCGCCGTCAGCGTCGGAGTTCGGCGTCCGCGACTCATCGGCGAAGGTGGCCACGCGAGACGCAAGTGTCAGGATGCAGACGGCAACGGAGAACCGAACAGACCAGAAAAAGCAGGAATTCATTTGTGTCGATTCAATCTGAAAAGGAACCATAGTGGACGCATCGTAGCGATGGTTGCCGGACGTTGGCAAACGCAGGGCTGTCCCTCAGTGGCAAACCCAAGGCGGGCGGAGATACCCCTTCCGCCGTTTGTCGTTTAACCCCGTTTATACTTCACGCAGTCTGAATTGATGCCCTTGTTCCGGAGGCTCCTGCCTCCCTGGAACGAGGATTGACAGCCTCATTCCTGACCGCGTGAAGTGTTTGCCTCGCTGGCGCTTCGGGTTAATATTTCTCACTGTGGTTTCGCTATCGGTAACGCCCGTAAGTCAAAATGAGCAACCGCAAAAGCCATTGGCGAGGCGACCATGCAGCGGTGGCTCCGCTCAAACACAAACAGCATTCTTACTCAAGCCCCCAGAGTCCCGGTCCTCTCTGAACTCAGATTGACACGGAGAGCGTATCCCCACTACAAGGGCGGAGTTCAGTCGGGGCTGATGGAATCGGCCCGATTTCCGAAATGTTCGATGGAGCGAACCGATGCGCCGTGTTGCAATTGCCTTGGGAACTTTGCTGCTTGCCGCAGGGTGTGGGTCAGA
>Ga0154020_10001785_pt1 | contig 26395 bp, 17 predicted proteins | sample Klosneuvirus_201_FD_109709 | JGI IMG/M metagenome (GOLD analysis project Ga0154020, IMG submission 109709) | Active sludge microbial communities from wastewater, Klosterneuburg, Austria - Klosneuvirus_20160825_MG | ecosystem: Engineered > WWTP > Aerobic digester > Activated sludge | place...
GTGCCGATCAATTCGCCCTGTTCGATGCCGATCGCAATCAAGTCTTTTCCGGCCTGGGTTTCACGCAGGTCAGGAAGTTTGCCGAGTAACATCTTTTCAATCTCCGTTGTTCCAAGAGTCCTGAAACGCGGAAGCAGCCAGTCGATGAACACGCCAGTCAATTTGGCTTTCAAGCGTTCGTCCGTCGCGAACGCTTCAATCTGAGTATAGTACCGTGGCGCGTTGTCTCGAAGCCGTTTGTTGTCTTTTTCGATCAGGGGCTGAAATAATGCGAGCAGCCTCGAAGATTTCGTACAAATGTTTGTCGGTATCCATCGCTCGATGATACAACCGGTCGTTCTCGTACGCCACGCAATCGCCCAGGGACTATGGTCCCATGCTACAACGGGCTGGAACTTGATTGACGGGACGATTGCGGCAAGCGATACTCGAAACTTCCACCGCCGGGCAGACGTCCCCGGCGATTCCCTCACTGGCTGCTTCAACGCACGAGGTTTATTGGCGCTATGAAGGTGCTTGTTGCTGAAGACAGCGCGACCGCTCGCACATTGCTTGCGGGCCAGTTGAAGTTGTGGGGTTACGAACCAGTGCTCGCCGTCGATGGCCAGGAGGCACTGGACATTCTGAAAGGCGACGACCCGCCGCGACTGGCGATTCTTGATTGGCAGATGCCCCGGATGGATGGGATCGAAGTCAGTCGCAGAATCAAAGAGGATCCTGATCAGGACTTCACGTACGTCATCATCTTGAGCGCCCGCGACGGTGAAGATGACATGGTAGCTGGCCTGAGTGCCGGAGCTGACGACTACGTGCCAAAGTCATCCAATCCTGTGATTCTGAAATCTCGTCTGACTGCCGCCGCGCGGATACTCGAACGAGTGCCCCCGAAGGAATGGGCGAAACCGAACATTGACGGGTATGCGGTGCAGAATCTGATTGGCAAAGGTGCCTACGCGACGGTGTGGAAAGCCGTTCAGAATGCAACATATCGAGATGTCGCACTGAAGATCCTGCGAATGGATCTTTCGACCGATGGCGTCTTCAGCCGGTTTGCGCGGGAAATCCGGCTGATGGAGAAACTCAACCATCCGAACATCGCGCAGATCTATGACAGCCGAGTCGATGCTGGCCTTGGCTATTGCGCCATTGAGTTGATTGATGGCGCGCCACTGCAAAAGTACATCAAGGATCACAAAATCAGCAAAGCGGAGTTGCTCGAAATTGTCGCTCAGATTTGCGACGGCCTGCAGCATGCTCACGAGAACGGCATCGTGCATCGCGACGTCAAACCGTCGAACATTATGATGACGCAGCAAGGCACGCCGAAACTGGTGGATTTCGGCCTCGGACGGAACCTGTTTCGTTGCGATACTGAGCGCGAGGCATCACAGACGATGGAGGGCTATGTCGTCGGAACACCGATGTACATGGCTCCTGAGCAGGCTCGCGGTGAGAATGATCGTCTGGACGGACGAGCCGACGTCTATGCGGTGGGCATTATTCTTTACGTCGGCCTGGTCAGGCGACATCCTCACGACATGAATCGCAAAGATCGCTCAGCGGCCATCAATGAAGTGGCCTATGGTGACGCGCGACGTCCCAGCGAAGTCAAGCCAGGCTTTGATCCTGACCTGGAAAAAATTCTGATGAAGGCAATCGCCCGTGATCCCGATGATCGGTATGCGACGGCAGCCGAACTGGCAAAAGACCTCAGGAGTTTTGCACAGCGGGAACTCTAATCGCTCAACTGTATCAGTAAGAAAACCGCTCGTCCGAATCTTTCGCAGTCATTCGGCCAGTGTGTATCCATCGACGCGGCCGTCCTGGACGACGCGAACCGTTTGCTCATCATCGACAATCTTTGAACAATGCCAGGCTGGTTGAAACGCCAGGCGCACTTCCGCCGGAACCGCGAACATGCTCACGATTCATCGCATGGGCGGCATAGACTCCGTCAACCAGAATTCCGGCACCAAACGCAGTCGGAGTATTGATCGAATGAGTTCCCCAGGCGATGTTGCCGTCGCGATCACGCACGACGAAGAAGCACGTATTAAAGATCGCGTCAAACGTCAGTTTCCGCAACGGACTGCCAACGACCGCATCGGCGCGCTGCCGAGCGTAATCGGGTGAGACAAATTGCGAGTGGGTTTCCTTCGAGTAGTCGGGTGAAGAAAGAAACACTTCTTCCATGATCCGATACTGGCGAAACAGGGACTCCGGATTGTCTTTGGCAGGACCGAACGATTTCAAATCGAGGGCTTCGTTTAAGTGCAGGGCGTACGTGACCAGACCACCGGCCGCAATCTGATATCCGCGATAGTTGCCTTCCAGTTGAACTTTTCGGCTTCGACTCAACTCTTTCCAATCCGCCATGTCCCGCATGGAGATCTTCCCGCCATCAGCTGCGGCGCGGCGAACGTAATTGTCGGCGAATTTACCGGTATAGAAATACTCCGGCCCTTCCGTTGACACGAGTTTTAGGGTTCTGCCAAGATCTTTCTGAACGAGCATCTCACCGGGCCGCAGTAATCGACCTTGTTTCATCCAGAGTGCTTTGCCATCGTCGAACCGAGCCGCTTTGGAACTCGCCGCGCTCGCGAGCAATGGTGCGACTGGAAACCCGTCGTTGGCATACCGGATGGCCGACTCGAACAACTGACTCCATTTCAGTTTTCCAAACTGCGTATGCGAAGCGTGCAAACCGGACACGAATCCGGGTACCGGCATCGCACGGCCAGTTTGAGTGACCGCTGATCCTCGCTTGAAATCATACGACTCCGCTTCCGCAGGTCCGAGCGGTCCCAGAACGCTGTTGATTTCACCAGTCGCCGCGTCGAAGTAGTTGATGGAATAACCACCCGCGATCGACGTCAATCCGTGTTCAACAACAATTTGTGTCAATGCGACCGTCATGTACGCATCGGCCGCGTTGCCTCCCTGCGACAAGGCCCACATCGCAGACTCCGAAGCTTCCCTCGACGTCGAAGCAACCGCTCCGTTCTGACCCGTCGCATGATGATCATCGGGGCGTGAAAACCTCTGTCGCTCCTGCGCACCCGCGAGACCGGGGACTGCCGACATCGCGACGATTGACGATACACTGTTCAGGAATTCCCGACGCATCACTCGGTGAAAACCGTGCATACTGATTTCCTCGATGGAGATGTTCCGCTGTGGGAATTGTTCTAGCGGTCAGACGCCGCTCAAAGTCTAGTCGCAGGAGTCGGCGCATCTCAAGCCTTCAACCACGCTTGCCCCACACTTGCATGCGGTCTGTCGCCGTGGACCGGTTCCTCGATCGCTGCCGCACGACGATCAACGTGCTCGGCGATGTCAATGTCAGTTGCCTGCTCGACGGCCGCGTCAAAACGCCCGCCCAGGCAGCTGTCGTCCTCACTGAATCGGCGGAAGCATCGCGTCACGGTCGGTAGTAACTGATCCGAAGCGGCGATATCATCAGACCGTGTGATGCCTTTAATCCGAGATCTATGCGCACCCTGGGATGAGCGATTATGACGATTCGAGTGGAGTGTGACCAGTGCTACCACGCTCACGATGTACCCGACGATCGTGAAGGAAAAGCATTCAAATGCCGGTCGTGCGGACATCGGTTAGTTGTTGGTGCCGCGCTGCCACCCAGGAGCATGCCAGGGCGGTCCGGTTGTTCGAACGCGGGCAAGACGCAACAGGTAAAGGCGAGCGGCGGGTCAGGCAAGCTGATAGCAATGATCGGTGCCGGCATCGGCGTTGTTGTCGTTGGCATTGTCGCGTTTGTCGTCATCCAGAAGATGGGCAACCGCGGCAATGAGGCCCCTGTTGCAACGACCGGAGACACGGGCACGGCAGTGACCGCCGCTGGTGCTGAAACGTCCACGACAGCATCAGCACCTGTCCAGTCTGCGCCGCAAGCGACCATCGACTCCCAGCCCAATCCGGTTGCGGGGGTGGCTCCGATGGCTGACAATTCTTCCGCACCAGCGCCGAGTGCGCCCGTGTTGACAACTCCGATGCCTGCCGCGTCGGCGGCAGCAGTCGCATGGAGCGCCGTGCCGGATCCACCAAAGAATCAAATTGACTGGTCCGCCAGTCCAAAGTGGAACTATCGCTTCGAAGGAGATCTGGAGGGGCTGTTGTATCCGGCGACACCCAGTTCGTTCCTGCTGGCCGGGATCTACGTCTCGAACGTCGAAAAAGCGGAGGTGGTGGATCTTCTGACCAACAAGGTGCTCGGTGGCTTTCCGACAAAAATCGCCGGACATAGCGAACGGGCTCTAAGTCCGGACGGGCGATATCTGGCGGTGTCTCTGCATCAGCCTCGAGGCACAGTCGAAGTCTGGGCACCCAAGTCAGCTCAGGCGTCCAAGGTCATGCAGCTCGCGGAGAATGACGACATCATCAGCTACCTGGCCTTTCGTTCCCCGAACGAACTGGTCGTCGCGGGTTTTACGAAAGTTTTCGGACAGTTTCGAAAACAGTTGCGAGTGGTGAACGTGGAGACCGGAGCGACGGTCAGCCACTTGGTAACGGAGAAGCCTCTGGAGTTCAAGAGCAACACACTGAGTCCCGGCGGTCGCTACTTCTACAGCCAAAACACCAATAACACGATCACCGCCTTCGACCTGGACTCAGGCACATGCGTCGGCGAAGTGTCACTCAAGACTTTGTCGGAAAACGGGAACTCGCTGTCCAGCGTAACGGGTCTCCAGCCACCCATGTCGGCGACTGATGATGGAATGCAATTGTGTCTTATTCAAACGAGCCCGTGGGAAACGGTCCTTGTGTTTCTTGATGCGGCATCCGGAGTGCCGGTCGAAAGCATCACGCTTCCGGGACAGCTCGACAGCATTGCTGACAATGATGTGCTCTACGGCGGACGCAAGATTCAGTTCATGAAAGGTGGCAACTGCATTCTGCTGGATGGTCAGTTACTGGTTCACAGAAAGACCAAACGGATCGTGTGGTTGTTGTCCATCCTTCCGGCTCAGGATCAGTACCAGCTCACAAACAACGCCGAGCGGCGCGTGGCGGGCGATCTGCTGGTGATCAGTGATGGCCCTCGCAACTTTCCCGAGCTTCGCGCACAGGCGATTCCGTTCGACAGGATCGAAGCGGCTCTGGCCGTTGTTGAGTCCGGCGGCGCAGCGACGCTGAGTCCTCAAAAGGGCGAAGTCGCGCTGGATATTGACGTCACGTCGGTGCGTTTTGGAGATGTGGAGCAGACAAAGAAGGAACTCGGCGCGACCTTGACCGATCGCCTCGGTGCCGAAGGACTGACAGTGACACCGGGAGCATCCGCCGTGCTGAAGCTGCAGTACGCGGAAGGCGCGGGGAACACGCTGAGTCAGTCCACATTTCGCCCCGGAGTCAGCAACAGCCCGCTCCGTCAGGCCAAAGCCTGGAATCCACCAAAGCGATGATGCAGTTGTCTCTCAGCATCGACAAGAAGGAAGTTTGGGCGAAGGTGATTGAACTGGATCCTCGCGTGCTGTTTGTTCGGGGTAATGCCACCGCGGAAACAGCCCGAGCCAGCGTGTTTGAACACGTGCAGAAAGCTCTGTACGGGATTCCAGTCGTGTGGTACGTCAGCGCGGAAAAGCCGTACGTGACGTTGCCCGTGCTCGAGACTCTGCAAAGCGAGTCACATTCCATCGGAGGCCGCCGCCCCACGAGACGGCCGGGCTCAAAGTGACGAACGCTGTCAAATCAGGACTTCTTGACCTGGACGATTTGGCGAATCGCGGCTCCGCTGCGCTTGGCAATCAGATCTTTGCTGCCGTCTTCGTTGACTCGCACGCCAACCCGAGTTGGTTTATTGCTTTCCGGGCAGATCAACATGACGTTGGAAGCGTCAATCGCCAATTCCTTGTGCAGACGGCCACCCTGAGGGCTTTTCGGGTGTCCGCGGCGGACGTGCTTGTAGACTTTATTCGCGCCTTCGACGATGACTTTGCCGTTCTTTCGGTCAACAGCCATCACGGTGCCACGTGTTCCTGAATCGTCGCCAGAAACAACTTCAACCATGTCACCCTTGCGAATATGCATCTCAACAACTCCAACCGAAAACTCATGACGCGAAAATCACCCTGAAAAAAAACGAAGCGGGGAAGGATGACAAGATTCCGCCGGGAAATCAAGGCTTTCGGCCCGCCTACGCGGTCTTTCGCACGAACAGTTGAGACAATGGAACTACTGCTCTGTCACTCGTGCATTGATGGGTGGCCGGGGTTGGGGTGTGAGCAGAGGGTCGGGAGTCTTTTTCGGACGGAAACGTCAGCGTTTTTCACCATGCTACTCTCCGAAAAAGACTCCCGACCCTTTCCTTCAGCGAACATGGGACAGTCGAATTACCCTCGAAACGCCCCCTAAACGATTCCGATTGATCGCAGATACTGAGTGCCGGCGATCATCGTGGCGGCGCATTGGATTGCTTCGTAGATGGCCTCATCGGAAACCCCGGTTTGGCGTGCTTTCTCGACGTGAGCGGCTGTGCATGGTTTACAGCCGTTAATGTCGCTTAAGGTGAGATTGATCAATTCGACAGTCGTTTCATCAAGGGAAGTGCTCTGAAACGTGTGCGCCCGCAGGCCGACACCCATGCCGTTGAAGACGTCCGTGCCGCTGATGTCCCGGAATTTGAAGAGCACGTTGTACATGGAATTCGTCGCTCCCACGGCCAGTGCTTCAGTCACCTCACCAGCGGTGACGTTTCGAGCGGCCGAGAATGTCTGCAGGTACTCAAGCCACTTCGTGCTTCCCGCCTGCCCGGCCACAGCAAACGCAATCAAGAGTTTTCGCTTCTCGTCCAGCTTCCCGGCGGACAACACAAACTTGCGGAAGTTCATGAAGAAATCATGAACGAACGCCGGAACCGCCGCCATGTACTGGAAGATCTCGGGGATGTCGGAAACGTCAAGCACTTCACGAATGCGTTCGTAAGCCTGCGCGGCCTTGTCGGTCGCCTGTTCGGCAGAGACTGGAGAAACGAGAGGCATCATCAATTCTTTCTTCAAGGTGTATTACCACGGCACTTCCATCAGATCGACGATCCGCGAGGCCAGTCGCTGGGCGGCCTCCTGCTGGGCGGTGGCGAGTGACTGGCCGACTTCCGGAGCGAAACTAACGCTGCTCGCCTGCTGAGTGAGCGACGGTCCGATCGGAAACGTCTGCTGTTGCAGAATCTGTCCGCTGCGACGATCGATCCATGTGACTTCGGCACCGACCATCAACTGCAATTCGCGAGGATCGTCGAACTTGGTTTCGCTCAGCGGGGTCTTGCGGATTTCAACAATGCGGCCTTTGAGAATCGTATCCGCCGTGTCGCCATCCTCAAGGCGGTACGGCGTTCTGGTGCGGATTTCACGCTGCACGGCTTCGGTGAGCAGGTAATCCAGATTGCGACGGGTCGATTCCGACTTGAACACGGGAACGTGAACCGTTCGCACCCCGTACACCGCCTGAGTGCCAAGCGTGTACCCACAGCCAGCGATCGCTACGACGCTGAAGAGCAGGCTCAGGTTGAGGGCGTTGCGAATCATGGTTACGGCAGTCTGAAACGGCCACCACGGCTTTCTTCGTCTGCGGAATCACTCACCGATTTGACAGGCTCCGGACGATCAGCAACCGATGGTTTGGGTGCCGCTTCCGCTGGCATTGCGTTGACAAAGTCAGTGACTTCCTGAGGAAGTTTCTTCAACTCGCGGCGATCGACAGACCTTAGAATCGTTCGAGCGTCTTTGGCGTAAGGCGTGTCAGGATACTCGGAAATCAGCTGAATACAGGCAACCGCAACCGCCCGAGGGTTACGCTTCTTTTGATAGTATTCAACTTCGACCCACGCGCGTTCTGCCTCCTGCAGATAGATCTTCTGCAGATCAGTCCGGATTTGCTGACGCTCAAGCGACGCGGGAAACAAGTGCAGCGACTGTTCCTTCAGCTTCTGCGCGCCCTTGAGTTCGCGACCTTCGTAGTACGGACCCTGATAGCTCATCTGTTTCACATGGGAACCCAGCACAAAGGCATCTTCCAGATGCGGACTGTCGGGATACTCGTCGCGCAGGATTTCGAAGTAACGATCTGCCTCAACGTAATTTTGCTTCCGCTGATAATACGTGGCCGTCAACATCAGCGCGTCATCCGCCAGAGGGCCGGTCGGGTCATTCATCCAGATTGATTTTAGACACTTGAGCGCATTGCCCTGAGTATCAAACCACGGACGCGACTTGTCATGAAAGTTTGGCAGAATCGGAACTCGCAGAGTCGGATCGCTTGAGGGTTTCGGCGGCGGGCCTTCTTCGACGACTTTTTCCCCGCTGACCTGTCGAATGGAGGATTTCGCCACGGGATCCGATATCTCCAGCCATTCGCGAGCGATCGCAAACAACCGACGTGTGGCGGGTTCGACGTAGCGGGTCGAAGGATAGTCCTGGAACAGCTGATCGTAGCCATCCTGCGCCTTCCCGAATTCTCCCTGTGCGTAATATGACTCGGCAATGTAGAACTGAGCTTCTTCGCCGAGTGACGTTTCTTTGAATTTTTTGGCGGCTTTCTTGCCGCGCTTGATCGCCAGTTCGTAGTCACCACTCTCAAACGCCGTGCGGCAAAGTTCGACTTGGCGACGTTCTTCGGCCGTAAAGCGACGCCCCATTTCCAGGGGATTTTCGCTGCCAAACAATGAACGCTCCAGCGGTCCACGAATGGATCCGGGTCTGAGCATACTGCTGAGGTCCATCGTTCCGGAATCGCTGTCGCGAGAGAATGTGGAGCAGCCTGAGAGCAAAGCGGAAACAAGGACAGCGCAAATCAGCACGCTCCGCAGCCACAACCCAGGCGCAGCGATGCCTCCGTCGATCCGATCATTTGATCGGGATCGAGCAGCCGATTCCATTCGGCGTTCGAGCATCCTGCGAAATTGCATGGCGAGAGAATTCCTGATGTACTGTATTCAACGGTATTCGATGGAAATCGGTCCGCCGACGGCACCCGCTTCTGAGGTTGCATCACGGCAGGTGGTGATTTCAAATCTGAATGTATCGCAATGTCGATGGCCGACGCCCGAGGGCATGAGTGATCGCCGACACGGCAAGCCTGTGACACTCCTCAGTCTGTTGCTGGCTGAACTTGATGTTGTTGAGAATCTCTGGTGATTTCTGCGTCAGACGACGCAGAATTTCAATTGAACCTGTGGAAATGGAAATACCGGAGAACTCTTCCCGGCGACAGGCTCCGCAAAGAACCCCGCCCTGACTGACCCAGTGAGCGAATTTGCCGTCTTTTTCCACGGGCTCACCGCACACAGAGCAATCAAACAGATTGGGAAGCAGACCGATGAGTTGAAGGAAAGAAATTTCGAATTGAATGATGACGGGAGATGGGAGTTGATCCGGGGTTGAAAGGGCCGCCAGCGTCGAGGTCGCAAGATCGTAAACCTCCGGCTCTGGATTGAAGTCTTCCGTGAGTCCGTTCAGCAATTCAGCGACGTAGTATCCGCCATAAAGACTGCTCAGGCCACTTTTCGACCCTGAATTCTGCGGCTGAAATCGACGGATCAATCGCGATTCCGTGAGCAGGTTCAGAGTACCGGAAGATTTCCTGATAAAGACTATGCGAGACTCGGAAAGCAGGTCAAGACCAGCATCAAACGGTCCTTTAAGCCGTTTCGCGCCCTTCGCCAGAGCCGCAAATTTACCGAATTCACGACTAAAGACCGTGACGACCCTGCTGGATTCACTGAAATCCGCATGGCGAATCACAATCGACGTGGCCTTTTCGAGCGACACTTCCTGGCGGTTCCTGTTTTCTGAATGAAAGCACGGGACTGCTTCCAATCGGCAAATCTTGCCGGACCACAATCCGCAGCCACGGTGTACTAAAAAGAAAACCGCAGCGGAACACAAGGCTCCGCTGCGGTTCTGGTTTTTAAGTCGTCAAAGGACAGAACTCAATCTCAACCTGCTGAAATCAGTAGGTAAGGATCGCGTCGATGCCAAGGACCGTTGAATTGAACAGATCAGCATGCCCAGGGGCTGCGACGGAATTCTGGGCACCAGGTGCCCACATCTGTCGAATTTCCGGACGAATGACCAGATTTTCCATTGGGAAGATATTTACGCCGTAAGTCATCGTGTTGTACGACGTTCCGTCGGCCTTGTACCACTCTTGCCGGATACCGGCTTTCAACTTGTCGTTGATCGAATAGAAGGCGTAGTTGATCAGGCCGGTGGAATTGTCCGCAACACCGGTCGTGGAAAAACTGTTGCCCGGTGTGCCTAAATTGGACTGCAGAACGTCGAACTGGTGGACCGTTGAAATCTTGTCCGACCAACTCTGCGTGAGGATCACGCTGTTAATTGAACCGTCTCCACGCCAGCCCAGGTTTCCGCCCGTCATCTGATAGGTCAGGGTTGTAGCTTCTGAAATCGTGTAGATGAAGCCGCCCAGGAAGGCGCTGCCACCATTCAGTTGATCAAACCCAGTATCCATCCCGGCGACCCAGCCACCCATCACCTGCAAGCTGTCATTGGCGTTGTAAGTCGCCAGAATCCCTGTCTGGATGAAAGGTTCGCTGTTGTTGAACGTCAGCTGGCGGCTCAGGAAGAAGTTGCCGCCGGATGGAATGACTTCGTATCCGACAGTCGTGTAGAAGTGACCGACTTTCACGGACAAATCACCAACGGCTGCTTCAGCATACAACTGAGGAAGTGCCCACTCGTAAATGCCGTGATTGAACTTGGAGTCGAAGTCGTACCGTCCGGGGTTGTTACCAAACGACTGAGCTTCATTTCCGTCGATGCCGTAGATCATTTCGGCGCGGAAACCCAAGCCAAGACCATTGCTGCCATCAGCCGTCTTGTTGATGTACAAGCCCTGCTGATTCAAACCGAAAGTGTTCCACTCTTTCGCATTGCTCAAACCGGCACCTGGCCCAAAGTTGACGTTGTTGAATGCTCCGTTGCCGGTGAACGCTCCGTCAGGTCCGTCCTGATAGCCGAACTGGGTCCAGCCGCCAAGGGTAATGCCGTGACCGCTTTCTCCGAACAGTCCGCAGGCTCCTTCGCCGCAACCTTCGCCGCAGGCATCCAGAATATCGCCGCAGGGGTCCGCACAGCCGTCGTCACAGACAGAAGACGGCGCACAGCAGGTGTTTGGATCGGTGCAGCCTGTACTGCCGCAGCCATTCCCACAGCAACTCATGCCAGCCAGTTGCTCGGTGAGCTTCTGACCGGCGTCCGCAAAAATCTGTTCACATTGTTTGCAGTCAGGCCCTGCCGGGGTACAGCAACCATCAGCGGCAAACGCAGCACTTGCCGCCGTCATGCCGCAGACAAGAGCCATGCCTGCAAGGATTGACCTCCAGGGTTGTCTGATCATCGCTAGTCCTTTGCGTTCGTCCGTGAGTTCTTTGCTCGTCTTCATTCCTCTCGAACGAAAACAGCAGAAGACCCGATTTTTTGACCATCAAGACCCGCCGTAGTCACTACGATTGACGAATTTTGTGGCAAAAATCCCTGAGCCCACACAATGTGGTTATGCCCTATCAGGGTCTTTGCTTCATATCGAGCCGGAAGATCCGCAGTCATCGCTGTTCTGACTTGAAAATTGCCGTCATAAATGGAAAAACTATTTCCTTCGATGCACAAAACCTCGCACTATCAAGCTCTTCCAGACCGGCAGTGTTTTCGCAGACTCGCTATTTGAGGCGTGATGGTGAACAGGCGCAGAATAGGATTGCTCCAATTCTGCGGTGTCAGCGCCTGAATCAGCGGAATCTGCTGATTAGCGATTCTCAGGCCGCGCCGCTGTTCGCATTCCCTACTCTGCAATACATTGCCAGCATGCCACTGGAACTCGACGATACAATTGTTGCCCTTGCGTCACCGCCGGGTGCTGCCCTGCGCGGAATTGTCCGCGTGAGCGGCCCGAACACGGCAGAGACTGTCGCGCGGCTCTTCCGACCCGATGAGCCGTCAGCCCATTGGCTTCTAACGAAGCTGCCACGTCGATTTACGGGATCGATGGACCTGCCGTCGGTGATCGTCCCGGTTCCGGCGGCTCTCATGTACTGGCCGACGCATCGCAGCTACACGGGCCAGCCCATGGCGGAATTCCATCTCAGCGGTTCTGTCCCGCTCGTCGAGGCCACGATCGAACATCTCTGCGAACACGGCGTCCGACTCGCCCGCCGCGGTGAATTTACCTTGCGTGCGTTTCTCTCCGGGCGAATCGATCTGCTGCAGGCCGAAGCGGTGCTCGGCGTCATTGAAGCCACCGATCACGACGAACTGCAGAAAGCCCTGTCGCAGCTGGGCGGCAAAATCACGTCGAGACTGGGACAACTGCGAATGGATCTGATCGCGCTATTGGGCGACCTGGAAGCCGGGCTGGACTTCGTCGAAGAGGACATCGAGTTCATCACCAAATCCCAGATCGCTGATCGCCTGGAAGCGGCACTCGCGTTGCTCGATGCACTCGTCGATGCCTCGGCCAGTCGCCTGCCTGCCGGTTATCGCCGTCGCGTCGTTCTCGCAGGGTTGCCGAATGCGGGAAAAAGTACGCTCTTCAATCGTCTGATCGGTCACCAAAAAGCGATCGTGTCCGCGATCGCCGGGACAACGCGCGACTACCTGACGGCGCGGTTGCGGCTGGATTCGCTGGAAGTCGAACTGATCGACACGGCTGGCTGGGAAGACGCCGACGACCTAATCATGCAGCGAGCCCAGAGCCTGCGTGAGGAGCAAGTATTTGCCGCCGACCTTATCATGTGGTGCTCAGCCGAGGGTCTATCAGATGCGGAAGAAGCGGAGGACCATCGATTGCAGCAACTGGCCAGGACACAATGCCCGGAACTGCTTCACGTCGTGACGCAGTGTGACCGGCATGCGGGATTCACTTCGTCCAGGAACGACGCATCTCGCCTTCATGTTAGCGCCGCGACTGGCATGGGTATCGAAACCCTGCAGACCGAATTGCGGCAGCGACTGGCCGGTTCACGATCCGCCCGCAGTGAGCTGCTCGGAACAACCGCCGTTCGCTGTCGCGACAGCCTGAATCGCACCATTCTGTGTCTGAAAAATGCTTTGGCGGCAACGGCCAATCTTAGCGGCGACGAACTCATTGCCATCGAGATTCGCCAGGCGCTGCATGAATTGAGCACCATTCTGGGCGAAGTCTACACCGACGATATTCTGGATCACATCTTCAGCAACTTCTGCATCGGCAAATGATCTTCAAACCTCTCGGAGTTATCACATGCGATTGATCGTCGTTCTCTTGATTTTTGTGTTTTCCACACCGACGTATGGGACTGATGATGATCGCACCGATGGTTATTTCGGCATTCAGGTCATCGACAGCAAGACCGAACGTGGCGTCCCGATGGTGTCGCTCACCACCGTCGATGACGTCACATACATCACGGACAATGCGGGCCGGATCGCTCTGTGGGAACCCGAACTTGCGAATCAAAGCGTGTTTTTCAAAGTGCAGTCGCCCGGCTATCAGGTCGCAAAGGATGGTTTCGGGATTGAGGGAGTCCGACTGAAAATCGAACCCGGCAAGTACGCCACGATCACGGTCACTCGCACCAACCTGGCCGAGCGGCTTTATCGGATCACCGGTCGCGATTTGTATCTCGACAGCGTGCGATTGGGGCATGAAACGCCGCTGAAAAATCCACTGGGCTCGGGCATGGTCGTTGGCCAGGACTCCGTGCAACCCATTCAAATCGGTGAAAAACTGCATTGGTTCTGGGGCGACACAAATCGTCTGTCGTATCCGCTCGGCTTGTTTCGCACAGCAGGCGCTGTCTCCGAACTGCCCTCCGCCGGAGGCCTGGACCCATCCGACGGCATCGATTTCACCTACTTCACCAATCCCGACGGCTTCGCCCGCGCCATGATCGACGTTCCCAATAAGGAGGGAGTCATCTGGATTCACGGCGTCTGCTCAGTCAAAGACGCGGACGGAAAACCACAGGTCGTCACACAGTATTCACGGCGAAAGGGACTCGAGGAAGCGCTCGAACAGGGCTTGGCGATCTGGAACCATGAACGTCAAATCTTTGAAGTGCTGGACGTGATTGACCTGGATGAATCCTGGCGAATCGTCCGCGATCATCCGATGCAGCAGACGATGGACGGAATCGACTATCTGTGCTTCGGCAATCCGTTCCCAATTTCCCGCGTCCCGGCAACTCTCGAGGCCGTGCGGGATCGAATGGCTTATGAATCTTTTACCTGCCGCGAAAGTCTGCCCGAAGCCAATCCCACCCCGGCGGCTTTGCAAAAAGCAAAACTCCAGCATGACGAATCCGGGCAACTTTTTTGGCGATGGGCGAAGGCTCCGCCGGTCACGCAGCAGGACGAACGACGCTGGGTGAAGAATGGCGTGATGCGCATCGACGAAGCCCGCTTCCTGCCCCGCGATGCTGATGTCAAGGACCGTATCGTGGAACTACACGCCGGAACGGTTCACTTCAACAAGTTTCGTAACCGCTGGGTCATGATTGCCAACGAACAGGCCTGGGACAAAAATAGCCCATCGTTTCTGGGTGAGGCGTTCTATTCTGAAAGCGATTCGCCGCAGGGACCATTCACGCATGCCATCAAAGTCGCCACGCATCATGGCCAGAGCTTTTACAACCCCTGCCATCATCCATTCTTCGACTTGGACGACGGTCGCGAGATTTACTTCGAAGGCACGTACTGCAACACCTTTACCAATTCACCGGCGACACCTCGGTATAACTACAATCAGCTGATGTACCGTCTGGATTTGTCAGGGCCACGCATCATCGACGTATTTGGCTCAGCGGCTCCCTGAAAACAAAATGCGATTCAGCCCAAACCGGGTTTCGCAGCCTGGCATCGTGTGGCTTTTTAGAGTCGCCTTTCGCTCCGAGAAAGCAGCGTATTCGCAACTTTCGCAGAGCGAAAGGCAACACTTATTTTCCGCTCGACGCTTACTGCGCGGAAAGAGGCCGTGAATTTGAAACTGGTCGCATGTGAGGGGCAGGGATGACTTCGAATGGTTCGTCCTGCGACACCACCTCTTCGGAAGTTCCGTGCTCCAGGGGCATCCGCTGTCGCTGCAGGTCGGCGAGTTCCCGTTGAACGTCCGCAAGTCGCGTCTCAGCGTCGGTCAATGACGGATCAGCGGCGATTGCGATCCGAAAACGATTGGCACAGGATCGCAGATTGTTTTCGTACTCGATCAGACCCAGATTGTAGTTTGCAGCGGCTTCCCCAACGGCTTGGGTCAGATACGTTTTTGCTTCCAGTGAATTGCCTGAACGAGCCAGCGCTGCGCCGAGTGCCAGCTGGAGAGATTTGTCATGCGAATCGACAGCCGCCGCTGCGGAAAGAATCTGAACGGCCTCGAACCATTGTTCGCGAGTGGAGTAAATTGAAGCCAAATGGATTGCAATTTGCGGTTGCTGTCTCGCCATTTGAACCAATTGCTGCAACTGTGTATCTGACGTTTTTGGGAATTCCGCGAACGCCGCGTCGGCTGGAGACAGGACTGGAAACAACGGCACAGCTGATGCCGCCGGGCGCAAGTCGATTTCGGTATTTGTGACGATCAGACAGTCCGGCAGCGATTCTTTCAGCGTGCGAACTCCGTCTGTCGTCAAGTTCGTATTCAGCAGGCTGAGCCCTTTCAGGGTCCCGACAGGTTTTAGATATGGAATCGCCGCATCGGACACAGTGGTATTGTTTAATGACAGGTAGCGGAGGCTTGTCCAGTGTGAGGCCACAGCCAGGCCATCGTCCGACACATTCGTGTTCGAAGCATCCAGCAAAACCAACGAGGTCATCTCAGCAAGCGACTGCATTCCTTCGCTGGAAATCCGTGTTCCCTTGAGCTTCAGTGCCTGAAGTTTTCGCAGTTTTGGCAGGACAGCAAGGCCGCTATCGTGGATTTGAGTCCCGGTCAAATCCAGTTCGCGAATTTCCGGAAAGGCTTCCAGTGAGGTGAGCTGGTCATCGGAAACATCGCTAAAAGAAAGGTCCGCCTCAACAATTACGCCGTCGTCGCTGGCTCGCAGTTTTCCACGCAGGCGACTGATAAGATCCTTCGCCTCAGATTCCGAGATGATGACGGGGCCGAGTTCCCCGGCGAAGAGATCATTTGCACCATCAACCTCAGTTGCGGGCAATATGGCATCTGATGCCGAAGGACTTAGGATATCGTCATGATCGCTTTGCGCAACCGACATCTGCGAGGGAAGAGAAGAAGGTCGTGCCAAACCTTGAGGATGACGCCAACGGGATGCGCTCTGGCACCCCATAACGGTGGCTGCACCGACCGCGAGGAGAATCAGCCTGGCCCCGCGAAAATGTGAGCGGCGCTCTTGTTTTGTGGGCATCCGTGCCATCTTCCGAAAGCCTTCCATCAGTCCAGGTGTTCCACGTCTCGAAACCCGCTGAACTCTGAAAACAGAAAACAGATCCAATCTTTGAATCGACCACCCACATCGACTACGCCAGATCCAACCCCTGAATGTTTCCGCAGGACTCAAGTTCGCGCCTGATGCATCACGCAGTCGCGTTGCCTGCAATGCAACGATTGTATAGTTCGTACCGAACGGACGGGTTAGTACCCAGCAAGCAGGCTGTCGTTTTAATACCAACCCGAAGCGCTAGCGAGGCTTTTCGCGTCAAAAACATTGGTAAACTTCCGCCTCGCTGGCGCTTCGGGTTAGTAAAACGCACTAAATCAACAGCCAGCAAGACGCGCTCAGAAGGACTGTCAAAGCAGCATCCTCGGAGTAAACATTCCCAAGCCGCGCCGTCAGTTCAATTGGTTCATTCGTCAAAACTCCCATCCTGTTGCGATTGGAAATTGAGTGCTGGCGGTGACACTCAGGCATTTCGTGATGGATGACATAGGCTCGCACTAGCCTGCATGGCGCACGAAGCAGGCCGGACCGAGGCTGGGCTGAATGAAAGGGTCGGGAGTCTTTTTCGGAGAGTAGCTTGCTGAAAAACGCTGACGTTTCCGACCAAAAAAGTCTCCCGACCCTCTGCTCAAACCCCCACGGACAACACCCAGTCCTTCCAAGATCTTCAATCCTCGCATTTTATCCTGAATTCAACCATGTCGAGTAACTCCTGAAATGACCGACACATCAACTGCTTACTCGTGCGTTGCGCTCAGATTTAGCGTGGTGGTGATAGTCACCTCGCTGTTCGCCATGACTTCTTCGATGTCTCTGGCAACAACGCCCGCCGACGAGGGACAAACCTCCGAAAACAGCAAAGTCACTGTTATTTACGAACTGTCCGAAAATGCGCCGGAAGGCGCGATCCTCGGTTGCCTGCGGGATCACCAGTTGACGCTCTGCAATTTTCGCTGCGCTGAGGGAAAACACCATCCGGCATTTGCTGTGAATCCCACGGACGGTTCAATTATTGTTGCGCATCCCGACCTGCTGAACGCCGAAGCGCAGCCGGAGCTTCGGCTGTCAATTTTGGCGGATGAAGAATTGGCGGTGCGGGACGACTTTCGGGATGACTTCCTTGCAGAACTCCTGGACGAAGGCATGTCGATGGAGACCCTAAAGACTCTTTCAGTGCAGACCGTCGTCATCGACATCACGGTGCGACTCAGAGAGGTGCCGAAACGCCCGGAACTGGAAGACGCCGATTCCCTGGTCCAGGTCTTGGATGAGACTCCGCCGGTGACGTCGATTGCCGAGACTACCCGCATCCGGACGCCAGAACCAGTTTCAGATTCCGAATCGGTACTGTGCAAATCCAGGACGGCAGGGTCAGGTGTGCTGCCGTTCGAAATACCTTTCGAGATGCCATTGGAATTTTTCGGGAACTTGAAGAACCCGGCATCAGGGAATTTAGCAAAATCAGTACCCCGAAATTTCGAAGAATCTGTCGATCAACCCGCATCGACGCCGATGGAAACCACGGCGAATAATTCTACCGTCGCGGCGGAGTCATCAACTGGACTGCTGCTGCCCGTCGTTGTTGCGATCACTTTTGTATTTGTCTGCGCGGCGGTGGCAATCGTATGGTTCCGAGCTACCGTCAGGCGAGGCATCTTCGAAGAGGTCGCCGAGGCTGACACGGCTCGTAGTGCAGAATTGATCGCGGCACCAGTGCCTGCGGTCGAGGAGCAGAACGAAGGCAGGAAATCCGACCAGTCAATTGCCCTTGTAGTAGACGAATCCTGCTCAGAAAACAGCGATCTCAGTACGGTCGATGCTCAACCGCCGGGAGTCATCCCGGAGTTCGAGCAATTGTCGGAATGCGTCCGGCACCTTCAGGAACAACTGGCTAACCGCGATGCGAAAATTGAAAGACTGACATCAAAGCTGGCGGAAGCTCGCTCCAGCCTGACGATCGCTCGCGAACAACTTGACCGACAGATGCGGCAGCACTCAATGGATCCGGACGCCATTGCGGAGCAACTCGCTGCAGGTCCAATCGCATTTGCGACCCCACCAGAGAGATCGGCGACCGCACCAGAGACATGCAGTGTCGCAGCGCTGGAAGAATGCGATCTCATTCGATCGGAATTCTCGGACTTATTCGAAATGCAGGACCCCACAAACGGGGAATCTGCAGCCATTGAGCAGTCGGCGCTGGGAACAGCGGAAGAGAATCTGGCGAGCGAAGCGAAGCGTGCGAATGACGAGCATGCCGATTCGGTAAATCATTACCTGACGAATCTGCTGGAGCGGTCCAGAGACGCCGCATCATCAGAAGCCATTCTGGTAAATCGACGCAAAGAGAACGACACCTATCGCGGGAGCGATCGCCGGGCGAATTCCGAGTCGCCGCGCAAACCTGTCGTTTCCTTTCTTGATTCATACATGCAGGCGCATGGTGGTGAGCTTGCCGGAGCCGCTGGCAGTCCTCTCGTGGCCGTCGAAGTGGAGCGACCAGAGGCTCCACCCACCCCCGTACTTCCCAGAAAACCGATCGATGTCGCGTCGATTCGCGCGTCGATGACTTCGTTCCGCGCAGTGGCAATTCAGTATGTGGACGACGCTGTTTCAACTTACAACGTGCGGCAGGCCAAGGGGAAGGTTGCCGTGCGCTCGATGTGGATCGGCATCGTGTTTGTCGTTTCCGCAGTGGTCATCTTGACGAACATCGTGCAGGCGGTTCAATTCAGCACGCTGAGCTGGCTGCTGTTGACCGGTGCCGCACTTTCAATTGCTGAACTGTGCCTCCGCATGCAGCAGATCCAAAAGCAGCGGAAAATCACGACTTCCGTGATTCCGCAGCTTGTGGCGACGAAACGCCCCGGTCCCGTCCTGCAAACGGACGACGCTCATGACGACGCTCATGACGACCAGATCATTTCGACTCTGGTCGCAGGGCCAGCATCTTCGCGAGTGTCTCCGCGAACTGCTGCAGAACATCCTCAGATGGCAAATTGATCTTCAGAGACTTCTGACCGTTCTCATCCGTTTCAGCCGCCGCCGTCAGCTGGTCGCGCAACTGAGTCACCGTTTCCGTTGCCGGAGCGGTGCCGGAATCGGGCAACATCTGAGATAAGAATCCAAACGCCGCCGTCAGCAGTTGTCCGCCCGCGTTGGCCATGTTTTCGCGTCGAGCCGTCAGACGTACGGCCTCGGCTTCCTTTTCGCGTTTCAGACTCTCGTCCGTGTGACCTTCCGGGATCGCTCCCAGCAGAATCTCAAGGCGGGACTTCAGTTCATCCATGTTGCCCTTCAAAATCACTTTGTTGATTTCGGAGTCATAGTCCAGAGCCGCCATCGCCAGCTCCTTCTTCTGGCCGATGGTCGTCAGTAACTGCTCTTCCATCGTCTCCTGAGTCACCAGGATAAACACATTGACCGGGCGTTTTTGCCCCATGCGATGAGCGCGGGCGATTCGCTGTTCGAGCACCGCCGGATTCCACGGCAGATCGACGTTGACGACGGTGTCCGCCGCCTGCAGGTTCAGACCAGTGCTGCCGGCGTTCGTTGACAGGAATACCTTGCACTTTGGATTCGTCTGAAACTCATTGACAATCCGCTGACGATCCTTCTGCGGAATTTTGCCCTCCAGACGCACAAAGGGAACCTTGCGTTTTTTCAGCAGAGGCTCGATCAGGTCCAGCATCCGGGTCCATTCGGAAAACACGACCGCCTTGTGGTCGCCTTCGACGAACAGTTCTTCGAAGAGCTCATCCAGCGTCTGCAGCTTCGTTGAATATCCTGGCATCTGCTTATCGACGAGAAATGTGCTGTCGGCCGTCATGCGACACATCAGCAGTGCTTGCCGCAACTTGAGCAGATCCATTTCGCTAATGTAGGACTTGCGGGTGATGGATGCCACGATACGGAGATGCGTGCTGTGGAGAATCTTCTGCTCTTCGGTTGGCGGGATATGAATGAACTGTGTGTTGCGAGGCGGCAGATCTTTCATCACCAGATCCCGCGTGCGGCGGAGCAGAATCGGCCTTAGCTTTTCTCGCAGCTCATCGAGATGCTGATAGCCCAGCACGTAGCCTTTTTCGTCGGCGATGCGGTAGCGATTGAAGAAGCGGAAGCCTGGGCCAAGATGGCGTCCGTCAATGAACTGCACCACCGAGTACAATTCATCCAGTCGATTCTCCAGCGGTGTGCCGGACAGCACGAGCGCAAATCGGGACTTGAGGCTCTTGACGATACGAGTTGTCTGCGCTTCCCAGTTTTTGATCCGCTGACCTTCGTCCAGAATGATCAGATCCCAGTTCGCCGATTCGATCGGCATGATATCCCGCAGGACCTGTTCGTAGTTGCAGATCGTGAAGAACGCGCCGTCCTGATACTGGGCTGCGCGATCTTCCGGGCGTCCCATGACCACTTGCTCGGTGCGATTGGAGAACCGGTGAATCTCATTTCGCCACTGCGACTTAAGCGACGTCGGACAAATCACGAGCACTCGTTTGATCCCTGCTTCGCGAGCCAGCAACTCTGCGACGCCCACGCCCTGAATCGTCTTGCCAAGTCCCATGTCATCGGCAAGGATTGCCCGCCCTGCCCCGGCGGCAAACGCGACGCCGTCCATTTGATACGGCAGCAGTTCGGCCTTCAGCAGCGACGTCCGCAGCGGATGCTTCGCCGGATCTTTGCGAATCTGTTTCACCAGTTCGGTCATTCGCTGTGCAAAGAGTTGCTGCTGAATGTATTCCTCGGCATCTGGAAACACGACGACGGGTTCGCCGAGTCCTTCCAGCCTGTCGATGCGGCTGAGCAGATCACTGACGTTGGTGATGTCCACATCGCGAAGCGGGCCGAGGATCTTCGCGGTGGAATCGTCCAGTTTGTCGGGCGTGCCCAGTCGCAGGGCAAGTTCCACGCCGTACTTCAGATAGACGCTGGTTTCCTTTTGCCTCGGTTTGCGTTTGAACGCTGACACGTCAAATCGGCGACGGATTTTCTGCAGCGTATGCAGAATGTGTTTGCAGGTTCCCAGCGTGTTGTCGCGAAAATCGGGGCAGGTGCAGTACGAATCGCCGCGATCCGACCCCCGCAGGGCGACGCGGTACGTCTTGCCGCTCATCTTGCTGGTGACCACATAATCGATCCACGGCGTCTTGCTGTTTTTGTCAACAGCTTCCACCGTCATCTTTTCGTCCTTCGCCCGCTGCTGCCGATCCGCCAGCGCGCGTTCGATCAGTTGCTCTTCGGACAACGCTTCCACCGGCTGCCGTTCTTCCGGCGCACGGGCCAGGCCGAGCGCCGTTTTGGAATCCAGGATCAGCGACAGCGCGGTTCCCAGATGAGTACACGGCACGTCGCAGGAATCGCAGTTCAGCAGCAGCAGTTTTTCCTTGTCCTGACGCATGGTGATCGTGACGATGACATCGTCGTCGGGCAGCGCCAGGCGAAACAAATCGCCAATGATCGCGGCCTGTTCCTCGATATTTTCGACGACCGTCTTGCCACCCGCATACAGCAGCTTCTTGCCTTCAACCGGCCCGCCGAGCAGGTCACAGGCCTGCAAAAATGTGAGTCGCGAAAGGCGATCCTGGAGAGTAAGATCTTTGGACTTCTTGACCTGTGTTGCCATGCTGTCGCTCCGTCAGATACTGCTGGAAAAATTACGCGAATGCTGTCGCAGAACTTTACAGCAGCGGTTTCAGCGTGACGAGGGAACGGGCGGCCCATTCTTGGAGAATGGCTGTTGATTTAGTCGCGGGATAAGCTCTCACCAAATCGCCAGCCCGTTTACGCCAGTTGGATCTCTCCGAAAAATCGCAATGAATCCTCCGATAGCGTACGATGGACATTCCTGTCCGTCGTACGCACAAGAAGTCGGACAGGAATGTCCAACCTACGGCTTCTCAATGCGATACAAATGCGTATCCGTCCGCAGGAAGATGGTGTTGTCCACAAACGCCGGCGTCGCCAAAGTGCGACCGTCCAGTTTGTTCGTGGCCAGAACCTTGAATTCCTTGCCGGGCGCGATGACGGTCGTCGTGCCTTCCTCGTCCAGCAGATAAATTCGACCATCGGCGAATGTCGGCGATGCTGAAAAGTTCCCGCCGAGTCGTTCCTGCCAGTGCTGTTCGCCGCTCACGGCGTCCAGACAAGTCGCGATTCCACCGTCATTCACCAGATAGAGTTCATCGCCGATCAACAGCGGAGACGGATTCAGCGGCGCAGCTTTTTTCATGTTCCACGCGAGATGCGATTCCGTCACGTCACCTGAACCATCAATGCGGACGGCAAAGAACTCCGGCCGGTCATAACCGGAGGAGATAAACACCAGGCCCTTGCCAACTACCGGACGCGGCACGTTGGAATAGCCGTCGTACATGAACCACCAGTATTCGTCTCCGTTGCGCGGGTTGTAGGCCACGATACTGTCGGCTCCACAACTGAGCAGTTGCACGGTTCCATTGTTGTCAATCAACAGCGGAGTGGTATAGGCCATCGGGACGTTGGATTTCCCGGTGAGCCGAGCCTCGCTGATGTGTTCGCGTTTCTTCTGCCAGCGAATCTTGCCTGTGTTCTTGTCGAGCGCCACGACGAACTGAATGTCCGATCCGTCGCAGTTCAGAATCAGCAGGTCTTCAAAAATCACGGGCGAGCCTCCTGGACCGTGGCGGTGATCGTGTTTGAGCTCCTGTGTGCTCCAGACGATCTTGCCGTCTGTAGTCAGGCACGCGGTCCCATGCGCGCCATAGTGAACGTAAACTCGATCGCCTTCGATCAGCGGGGTTGGGGACGCATGGCTGTTCTTGGAATGCACGCCGCCGGGATTCTCCAGCGTGAAGACTTCGACGTCGTGCAGCGTCGTTCCAGTCTTGCGATCCAGCGCGATGGCCCGCAGCGACTTGCCGCCATCAAGTGCTGTGGTCAGCCAGATTTGATTGCCCTGGATGGATGGTGACGACCATCCAAGTCCCGCGATCGGAACCTTCCAGGTGATGTTTTCCGTTTCGCTCCAGGTGAGCGGCAGATTCTTCGCGTCCGAATGCCCCTGGCCATCTGGTCCGCGAAACTGAGGCCAGTCCGCCGCGTTCGCGCGTGGCTGTAATATGGCAGGACAATTGAGCAAACCGACAACGCACAACAGCAAAATGAAGCGTTTCAAGGCGAGGACTCCTGGCGGGAAACCAAAATGGCGGAGCCGCTATCGTGATGATTCGCAATGCGGAATGCAAGGGAGCGCGACGCAGAGTGTTATCAGTCGGCAGGCAGCCTCTTGTGGTCTGATTGCCTACGGCCCCAGCCAGCCGTTCCTGGAGACTGATGATTCCTCAAGACCCGAAGATGAACGTTCCTGTCCGTCGCTGCGTCTGTCAATGAATCGTCTCGAATCCTGCAATGGTTGTGGGACTTCCACGTGAATTTCCTGCAAGGCTCGAATCGAATGCGAGGCATGAACGTATCCGCGCACGGAGCGGACGACCCAGCCTGAGACCGCTCCGCGTGTCGTATCAACGGCGATATTTCTGTCAGGCAGTGCAAGCAGAGCAAAGAATCGCATGAAACCGGACACGACGAACAGTGTCAAATAACCGTCCATGCCTCCGCCCGTTGTTTTCAGAATGAATCCACCGATCAGCGTGCCAGACACCATCGCAACGGAATTTCCAAGGTTGTACAGAGTCAGCACGGCAACCCGGCGCTCACTTGGAATCTGCCTGAAGAACTGAAGCAGCACCGCCAAGTCATAACAGCCCCACACCAGGCCGCTCAGAATCTGAATTCCCGCCAGACACCAAACATTCTGTGAGAGATACCACAAGGCACTGATCGGCACGATTCCTACGCTGCCAACCCACAGCAGGCGATCCGAGCCGAATCGATTGGCAAACCGCGCGGCCCAGGGAAGCGACAACATCTTCCCGAAAAAGCCGAGGGAAAGCAGGCCCATGTATTCAACCCACGACAGCTGAAGAATCTTGAGCATGTAGGGATTGAAATACGGGCCGGACACATGCACTGCCGTCTGAATCGCCATGAGAAACAGAACCAGTCTGCCAGCGGCGCCCGGTCGTCGAATGGCCTGCAGGACAGCCATCAGTCGCTCTTTCGCGGGAATAATTTGTGGCTCCGGTTCAGACTCAGCCTTTTCGAGCAAATCTTGTTCGCCGGACGGCGTCTGGAGAACCTCAGTCTGCCGCGCCAGCATCGAAGCCGACACGAAGCGACCGATCGCGCCGATGCCGAAGAGCACGGCAAAGATCGCGACTGTCATCTCGTGTGCCACAGACCAGCGCAGGAATAAGCCTCCGGAAACCAGTCCGAGCAGAACCCCCACATGACACAAACGGCTGCGACGGGCGAAAAATCCGCTGCGAATTTTTTGCGGGACGAGAAACTCAACCCAGGTATTCCATGCCGGTCCGGTGGACAGCCCGGCCGCCCAGTAGAGTGTCGCTGGGATAAACACGGTCCACGCCGGAACATGTGGCATCAACGCCATGCTCATCAGCACCAACATGCTGCAGGCCTGCAGCGACGCCGTTGTCACGACAAAGCGGCGATACGATTTCAGCCGCTGCAGCAGCATCGGAGCCAAAAGCTGCAGAATACTGCCCAGCAAGACGGGAACAGTGGCAATCAAAGCCGCGTTGATTTGGCCCAGGCCGCGAGCCAGCACAAACGCTGGCAGGTAGGTTTCCGCGATGCCAACCATCACGCTGAACGAAAACCCGTCAGCGTTCATCGCTTTCAGATTTCGATGCAGCGTTTTTCGACGAGGAACAGAGTGAGCCTGCATGATCATCAGAGGTCGTTGCTCCGTTTTTCGGAGCTGCCATGATTCGACGCGAAAATACGCATCCTGTGTGAAGTTCATGTTCCGCAATCTTCAACTCCACGCGCGAATTCGTATCCGAAGAAGCAATTCCTCGCAATCACTTTTCGCCCACTTTCGTTGTGGCAGGAGATCTCGACTTCGATTTCCGTGATTCGACAATTGGTCATTGCCGATTCCTGCAACTTGTCGGCAAATCCTGCGGATATACCCGCTCCCCATCCGGACCTTCTTGTCCGATCCAGCCGATGTTCTTACGATCCGAGTTCCGGCGTAGAAATCTTGTTCCGAGACTCCACCTCGGAACACACTGCACGGAGGCTCCTGCCTCCCGTTACCGCCATCGAGGCAGGGGACGTGGATTGTATAAATGACGGATTTGATCGTAGTGGACGAGGCTACGTGGCAGTGCATTCCAGGGCTGGAGCCCTGGAACGAGGTTATCAAGGACATTTTCCCATCCGCAGCGCGATTCCAGACGTCTTTCGCAGCAGTAACGCCAGTTCCCCTGAGCGCGTAGCCGTTGAACGCCCCACGTTTCGAGCCGCGCTGAGCTACGGACCGCTGCCGCTCGAAAGCCGCTATCTGCTGTCGCCGCTGGCGGGATTTACGACGCTCCCGTTTCGCCGAATCGTCCGTCGGATCGGCGGCGTTGGACTGGCGACAACGGATTTGGTGAATTCGCGCGCGCTGCTCAGTCGTAACGAACGCACGATGCACATGGTCGAGACGCATCCGGAAGACCGCCCGTTCGCCGTTCAGATTTTCGGCAGTGAACCGAGCGTCATGGCTGAAGCAGCGCAACTGCTCGTGGAACTGGGCGTTGATTCGATTGATATCAACATGGGATGCCCCGTGAATCGCATCGCTGGTGCTGGCTCAGGTGCGGGCATGATGTGCAACATTGATGGCACCCTGAAGCTGGTGCAGTCGGTTGTGGAATCCGTCTCCATTCCGATCAGCGTCAAGATGCGACTGGGCTGGGACAGTCAAAACTTGTCGGCCCCCTTCTTCGCGAAGCAGTTTGAACAAGTCGGCGTGGCAGCAGTCGCGATTCACGGTCGCACCCGCGAGCAGGGATTCAGCGGCAGCGTTTCACTCCCCGGCATCAAGGCGGTCGTCGATGCTGTGGAACGCATCCCGATCATCGGAAACGGCGATATTCGCAA
>Ga0154020_10001786_pt1 | contig 26377 bp, 22 predicted proteins | sample Klosneuvirus_201_FD_109709 | JGI IMG/M metagenome (GOLD analysis project Ga0154020, IMG submission 109709) | Active sludge microbial communities from wastewater, Klosterneuburg, Austria - Klosneuvirus_20160825_MG | ecosystem: Engineered > WWTP > Aerobic digester > Activated sludge | place...
TATTGTTTATTTCTTTATGGTGAGTTTAGGATTTATTATCAGCTCAATACCCTTAGCTCCACTGGGACTTGGTGTCAGTCAATCCGTTTATTATTTTCTGATTTTATATTACACGGGCTCATCGAATCATATTGGTCCTTCGCTCATCTCTTCTTGGCAACTCTTCAGTTTGACCTATGGAGTCATTGGTGGGATATGGTTTTTAATATCAAGTCGAAAAGAAGAACTTAAACTTGTTAAAACAATATAAAGCACTCATACAATTTAGCCTTGGCTCACTCTTTGCTTTGCTCTCTTATTTCTTTTTTCAAGATCCTATTTTATTTATAAAAACAACCAAGTACACTCATTCGGAATCCATTAAAAAAGATGTGGGATATAATTATATTATAAAACTAGACGAGTTCAATGCATTAGAAAAATTTATTTTTTCTATTCCTGATGATCGTAATGAAACAGAAATGCGCTCTTACACAATCGTTAAAGTGGATGGTATTGAACTTTATACCCCCCATGCCATGCATTCGAATATTAGAACTTCTGGAGGAGGACGTTACTCATTATGGGGTTCTTATTTATATTTTTCTCGTGGTGATACTTTAACAATTCAACCTCAATCAGTGTTAATTACTTTTTTCTTAGCACCTAAGATGCCCATTTATTTAATTCTATTAGGTTTTTTTATAACAAGCAGTATTTATTTTTTTTGGCCTACCCTTAAAGAAACTTTTATTTTAATTATGGATTCCTTTTAAATTATGTGCAACAACTAGAGTGTATCCTCAATTTAACTTAACCTACAAAGCCTAGGAGGAGGAATAATGAAAACGACATTTTTATTATTATCTATATTAACTAAACTTTGTTTTTTAAGTTCTGAATTTAAATGGTTGGAATGGTGGCCTGTTCGTTTTACAGCACAAGGAGTCCTTAAGGATTGCTCGATAGAATCTGGTAAGGCCTATGTTTGTGGATTTGATTTTGAGCAGTCAATCCCTTTTACTCATTATCTTCCAAAAGACAGTGATAACAATAAAACAGAATCAAATTTGAAATTGAAAAGTCGATTTTATGAATGGACTAAAGCTCATCAAATGCATGATGAAATCAGAACAACAGGCAGTGGACTATTTTCTCATTGGGATACTTATGTATTATTATCAACACCAAATAATGAACCCATAGAAACCTTAGGATTGATCCATTTTAATTCACCATTAAGACTTAAGTATCCAATTCAAATTATTTTATCTATCACACTTTTATTGTGTATTATTCTGTTAGTAAAAATGCACATTTCGCCATTACTCAGTGGTTATCGCCAAATCAGATCAAAATTAATTCGCGGTGCACAGAAAAGCTTTTAAATCACTTGAGTTTTTTTGGGTATATTCTTAAATTTGCATCTATGGACTAATTAAATTAATTAATATCTAGTCCGGCACTTAAATTCTACCTTTTATTTTGAAAAATTTCACTTTTCCTTCCGATTCTCCTGCAAGAGGATAGGACGTGTATTCACCAATGATGTAACCATCAGAAGTTAAATGCTTACTCCCGGTGATAGCATAGGGTTGATGAACTTCGCGCTCGCCAATTGCATGATCGTGCCAAGTCACACCTTTATCGAAAGAATAAAGACTAGCAATTTCAAAATTTTCTGTGGCACCTACGGCATAGAGAACGCTTCCAATGCCAGGCAAGGTCTGTGTCGTAAAATAAAGTCCATTACTATTGAGTTCTATGGTTTCACCCTTAAACTTTTCGAGTGCCACAGGAGTCATGGTTTCATCGGAACGGAGTGAAGTTCGAGTATAGCGCGTACTATAATTGCTATGATCTAAACCTGTGTTGATATAAGCAAAATAAAAATAATCTCCAATAAAGGCCACGCTATCTAACCAATTTTCTAAAGCCACTCCTTGCTGTTGTGATGACTTAGCATCAGAAAGATCTGTGGCTAATAAAGCCGTAGGCGCCCCACCCGTATCATCTACCACAATGGGTAAATTAAGATTAGAGCCATTGGAAGGGCTTTTCCAACTTAAACCATTATCTCGAGAAATGGCATAGCGTGCATCTAGATAATTTGAACGACCATTAATCTCATTAACTGATACTGTTGTCCAAGCCGCTAAAAGTGTTTTTTGTTCAGGTTCAAATACTAAATGCGGATATTGTGGGTGTCCATCCGGTCCACTACTAAAAAATTGTCGATGATCAATTACATTCATAGAATTAGTATCGATTCGAACAAACTTACTCCATCCGAGATATAAAAATTGTTTTTCACTCTCATTAAAAGCACAAGAATATTTTCCCGCTCCAGCTCCTAATACTAGGACAGAATGAGGTTTTTCAAAGTTTTCTGAGTAGAGTAATTTTGAAAATGTCATGTCTTCCCAGCGATTCATGGCATGGGCTAAATAAATATTGCCATCATTGTCAGTTTCTAAACAAGGAGCTTTTGAACTCGTTGTTAATGAATAAATAGTTTTAAAAGTTTGTCCGCCATCCTCACTGCGAACCACTTGCCATGTCCCCAAATCATTTCGAGAGTCCAGTTCATTAACCACGTATTTGGAAAGAAATGCTGCAAATATTCCATTTTTGTTCGAAACCACTTTCTGATAGTGACTCTGAAAAGTGCCATAGGCAGAATAGGTTGTACCATTAATTAATCCATGAGGAATGGTAGCTAAAGTGACTTTGGGTATATCTTGAATGCCCTCCGATTTAATATATTGAACTAATAAATTCACGGAATCAGTATTCGAAACGACAATCTCATTTTGAGGCGGATTACTAGTACGCTGTATCTGAGTTTTACTACAGGCGAATTGACTCATTGAAGCTAGTGTTAAAACCGATAACCATTTCCAATTTTTCATAAGTTACTCCCTCTTGCATTGATGAATTGCAAAGGGTAATCCAAAAAAGTGGGATTTTACTTCTGACGACTTCAATTAAAGCGAGCGAAAATTGACATTTAGAGTAGAATTTTCGGCTCCGCCAAATTGTGACCTACAGCTGTTTTAATGGATAACAGTTGTTTCAAAATGAGAACGTAATATGATGTGCATGGCCTCTTCGGCGACTTTCATTCGAAACACATTCACTCTTGATTCTGGTATTCTTGCCAATTCAACTCCTGAAGTTGAACCAGTAACTATCTTCAGTCTTTCAATGAAATGATAAATATTCCTAATCAAGAATCAATGCGTAATCTGATCATGATTCAATTCGCGGTTATGGAGGGCTTAAATTGTAGCTTAAATTGTCACTTTTGACTAAATAATAACAGTTTATTTTTCTATCTACTTACTCTATATTCGTTACCTGATGCCATATGATGGATAATATGGGATATCAATCCCATACCATTCGATATGGTATCTCCAACTTTTAGATCGGATAAATCGGATGAACATAATTACTTTATTGTAATAAATATTAATGTAATCAAAGGAGATTATTTTATGCTTAAACTTTATAGATTTATAGGAATTTTATTGATCAGTATTCTTTCAACGCAGGTGTTTGCCAATTCTAGTTATAACGAAAAAATAGACGCTTATTTCATAAGTAACTCTGATTTACCACAATCCTGTGTACTCGAATCAACTTTAAAAAATAGGGACTATGACGTAACTTTAACTTGTGGAGGTATAGCTGTAGCTGCTGATGTTTGGTTACGTGATACGACGTTATTTGATAGAACTGTTGAAGTTTTATCAAAAAATAGATATGAAGCCAAAGCATGTCTTAACTCAAGATGTATCTTTCAAAAAAAATAGACTCAATTTTATATTTTTAAATTTAAAGTATCACTCTGAATTTAAATATCTCAGTTCACTCAACCAGAATCTCGTCTAGTCTATTAACCCAAACTAAATTATTAGACTGTGAGGACGATTCATCACGGAATTGACGGGTTCCAATGACGGAACACCCTTTTTTTTGAAAAGATAGAAGATCCTTATTAATGGAATCACCAATCGCTACAATATTTTTGGGCGATGCTTGTGACAATAAAATAGCTCTATCAATAATGGCTGGATCTGGCTTTTCAACGCCTATCTCTTCAGAAGTTAAAATAAAACTAAATAAATCTTGATGTGGATCAATCATACTTATTTTCAACATTTGTGTCCGCAGGTTTTCATTTGTAACAATACCAAGTCGAAAACGTGCTGCGAGTTTTTTTAATAGAGTGCGATGCCCCGTTACAGTTAAATTCGCTTCGATCAAAACTTGCATTCGCTCTTCGTAAACCGAAACAAGGCGAAGCAAAGTCTCTACTGAAAATTGTTGTTTTAATTCCAGATATTTTTTAAAATACAATAATCGATTCCGCGCAGCCACATGATTAGGGCTCAAAGTGCTTTTAACGACTTGACGAGCTTCTTTGAAAACAGTCTCGTCCAAGGCAAGCTCTTTATACAGGGTTTCATAGATTCGCTCTGAATCAATGAGCGTATCATCCAAATCAAAAATAATTGCATGGATTTCTGGTTTTAGAATATTAACACTCAAGCAACCTCCCTCAATTCAAATAACCAGCCATGATTAAAAAAATATATCTTGGCTAGGTATTTTTCCTGTTAGTTGGAGGTGATCTTCAATCACCCCATATTATGAAAACACTCCCCTTTGGTCAGTCTTTTCATAATAAGTTTAATCCCTAAGCAATACCTACCCACTCAATGTATCACCATTACTTTACTGATTCATCAAAACTGATATTGCTAACTCTAAGATAGTCATAGAACACCCTAGAAACAATCACTTTTTCATGAATGATTACTTGAAAAATGGATGTTTTACCAATACCTTAACTGAATGAAAAACAATGAGCTTTTTTTGAATCTCAATTCCAAAGTGGAAAGTGAAAAGATCCTATGGATCCAAGGCCCCGGAGGCAATACTTCAATCAAAGAAGGAAATCGTTTATTGGTCAAAGCCTCAGGCACTAGAATTCGTGATTTGCGCTCAATGGACCAACTGGCAGAGATCCAATTATCGCAATTACAAAAGGTGTTATTAAATTTAGAACTCTCTACGAATCCAGAAGAATCTTATAAACACGCGATTGAATCAAACGCCGTCAAGAACTCTTTGAGACCCAGTATGGAAAGTGGATTTCATGCTTGGCTTCCTCAACAATTCGTTTTTCACTTTCACAGTTTGGCAGGAATTGGGTTGGCAGAATTAGCATCGCAACCACTGATACCATCAATGCTACATCAATTCAAAACTTGGTATCAAAACAACTGGGAAAAACACCTCGGACCATTGCAAATCATCGATTCCTGTTTGCCGGGCTATCAACTCACTTTTCAATTAGCTCAAAAAAAACCGGCCAGATTTTATCTATTACGCAATCATGGAGTGATTCTCGCTTTTGATGATCCTCAGTATTTAGATCATTACAAAAATTTTGAATCAGAGGCGCTTCAAAACTTTATGCCCAACGCCTGGAATCTAATTCAGAAATGGCAGAAGCATGACGCTCTCGAACTCGTGAAAAATGATACTCAACTTTTAGAGGCGGAGCTCAAGTTTTTCTTTCCTGATATGGCGATCATGTCTTCGCGCATTCAAAAAAATCTGACCCCTACCAAAAATGGAAATTTTCGCTTTGAAGTCACTCAATCCAAAAGCGATGAATCTCCTGTGGATCTGGACGCTCTCGAAAACTGGCTTGCCTGCTCTATGCTACAAAAACTTTTTCCCACTCTTCCCACTTTAACTCAATTTGTCTGTGATCAAATAAATTTATTACCCACGGAAGTGGCACGAAAAAAAGTGATGGAGCCCAACTCATGATGCAAGTTTTAATCCCCATGTCTGGCCAGGGTACTCGCTATCAAAAAGCCGGTTATACACAACCTAAACCACTCATCCCAGTTTCTGGACGCCCCATCATTGAAAGATTACTTCAAAAAATTCCAATGGAATGGCCTGTTACTTTTGTCTTAGCAGAAAATCATCGCGAAACGGAACTACCTGCTACTCTGTCAAGACTGCGCCCTTTGGCCCAGCAAATATTTACGCCTATTCATAGTAAGGGTCCATCACACGCTATCAAAGCTGCCTTTTCACATCTTAAATCTGAAGATCCTGTTTTGGTTTCCTATTGTGATTATGGTTTTAAATGGGATCCTTGGGACTTTGCAGAATTCGTCAAAAACTCCAAGTGCCAGAGCGCTCTTCTTTCTTACCGAGGATTTCATGCCCACTATCTCTCACCCGTGACCTATGCTTTTTCACGCATGCAAGGAGACCGCGTGGTTGAAGTACGCGAAAAGGGGTCCTTTACCAATCAAAGGGAAAATGAATTCGCTTCCGCCGGAGGTTATTATTTTGATTCTGTAAAAACCCTGGCTCACGCCGTAGAAGCACAAGAAAAGCTCAACCTTTCTTTAAATGGTGAGCTTTACACTAGTCTTACCGTTGAAGCCCTTCTTCGCTCTCGGCCAGACTCCGATGTGCGTGTTTACGAAATTCCGGCCTTTTATCAATGGGGCACTCCTGAAGATTTACAAATATTTGAATATTGGGAAAAAACATTTCAATGTTTTGCTCACACCCAAAACCATACTATGTCGGTCAATCATGTTCACATGCCAATGGCAGGTTTAGGAAGTCGCTTTAAAGGTCACTACAATACTCCAAAACCATTTTTATTTATTGATGACACTCCGATGTATCGCATGGCTTTAAACAGTTTACCCAAAGGACGCTCAACATCTTTTGTGAGCCTTAACTCGGTACAAAACAACATTCATTTAGCTCATGAAGAAACCGTAGTGTATTTAAACGATACTCCTCCTGGCCAAGCCTTCACTGTTCAAGCAGGTTTATCTCTATTGCCCACTCAAGGTGATATCCTGGTCAGCGCCTGTGATCATAGTATTGTTATTGAACCTAACGTTTGGGAGAGCTTTCAAAAAAATCCTGATTGTGACGCCGCTATCTTTACCATCCAAGGCTTTCCTGGTGCCCGTCGACGCCCACAGGCCTTTGCTTATGTGCAAATAAAAATGAGTGAAAATAGCGTGAATGAAAAAAAGAATCAGTCTTTAGTTGATAAGAAAAGTGAGTCGGTATTTCATTACCCATTTTCTGAAGTACAAAGTGTTTCAGTGAAACAACCACTCTCTGAAAATCCATCTCAGGATCATCTGCTTGTCGGAAGTTTTTGGTTTAAAAATAAATCCATACTCGAAAAAGCCTTATCTCAACTCATTATTCAAAATCATCGCGTTAACGGTGAACTTTATTTAGATTCGATATTTAATATCATGATCAAGAACTCTCTCAAAGTTCGAATTATTCCACTGGATGGTTATATCAATTGGGGCGACCCCGACTCACTCGCTGAAGCTCTTTATTGGAAGGAAGTATTTTTGGGTCATCGTCTTTCAAAACGTCAGAGATTAGAAGGAGTATCCGAATGATACAATTTGAACTTGTTCTACCCTGTTACAATGAATCCAATTCTCTTGAATTCTTAATTTCAAGAGCCAAAGCTGCCGCCGAAGAGGCCGGACTTAAACAAGGTGAATTTAGATTGATTATGGTAGAAAATGGAAGCTCAGATCATTCGCGACAGCAATTCAAACAATTAGCTCAAAATGAAGAATTAGCACCTTGGTTTCAAATGGTTCCTATTGATCAAAATCAAGGTTATGGCTTTGGAGTTTATACGGGATTAAAAGCCACGGTGGCACCGGTGATTAGCTGGTCCCATGCCGACCAACAATGTGATCCAGCTGACGCTATCAAAGCTTATTTTCAATTACTCGATTATAAAAAACAAGGTCAGCGGGTTTTAATAAAAGGTATCCGCAGTGGTCGCAATTGGAAAGATCGATTTGTTAGTCGAGTGTTCGAATTCATGGCCTACCTCATTTTAGGAGTTCAAGTTCATGAGATGAATGCGCAACCCAAAGTTTTTGAACGAAGTTTGCTTGATCGCCTTACCAATCCACCTAAAACTTTTGCCTTTGATCTCTATGTTTTGTACCAAGCCCAAAAAGCAGGGTTGGAACTGAAACCGATTTCTGTGGTTTTTCCACCGCGAGTGCATGGACTCTCCAATTGGTCTGCTCATTTTTTTTCACGCTATAAAACCATTTGGGGAATCATCAAGTACATGTGGAAACTGGCAAGCTCGGAGGGACGACTGTGACTGTTTTATGGCAAGAACGTCTCGCTATTTTTAAAACAAAAACATTTATTGTGGGTTTTATTCTGCGACTTATTCTTTTGTTTTTTGGTGGCAGTTTTATTTTTCAAAACCTCTTTATTCCTTTTTTAGATCATTTTGCTCAAAATCCACTCTCAAACCCTTGGTCGGTTTTTCCACCAGAATATTTTCCCTACGGGCTCTTTCCACTTATAGTTTTAGGAATCCCTAAAGTGTTGATGTACCAATTACTCGGTGCTGCAACCTTAGGAGCAAGCACTCTTAATTATTTTTTAATTAAATCAATTCTTTTTATTTTTGACCTTGCTCTATTTTGGCTCCTATCTCGCTTCACGCGCATCAATAACAATCGCCTCACCTGGTTTTATTGGCTCAATCCCATTGTGATTTACATCAGTTTTTTTCTCGGTCACTTTGATGTGATATCCATGAGTCTCATTACACTGTGTTTATTTTTAATTGGAAAGAAACAACTCAGTTGGGCTGGTTTGATTGCTGGTCTTGCTTTAACTTCCAAATTTCAAGTGGCTATCGTGCTTCCGTTTATTGCTGCCTATCTCTGGAATAACAATTATCGCAAACAAGCCATAAAACAAATTTTGATTTTTTCTCTCCCCGCTTTCTTTATGGCGATTCTTGGTTTTTTACCCGTCCTCGCCGCACAACATCTTTCTTATTCCACACTATCCTCTCCTGAAGCCCATCGACTCTTGGCAGCTAAACTTAATATGGGGACCAATATCGACTTTATAATTGGAGTGGCCTTAGTATTACTCGCTCTCGGACGTTTAATTTTTTCGACTCGAATTAGTTTTAGTGGACTCCTATTTGGCTCGGGGTTTTTATTAGGATGCTTAGTTTTAACTACTAATGCACACCCTGGTTGGTATCTCTGGTTGATTCCTTTTTTAGCCTTATTTTTTGCAAACTATGTTACCGCTCCCAGTTTAATATTTATCTTTATGATTGGAATTTATTTAATTCATTTTATATTTCAAGATTGGCTCATCTCCCCATTTAATTCCATCACCTTTACCATTCTTCAAGTGAGCATCTTAGTGCAGCTCCTTATTATTTATTGGTTGAATCTCCGCCATGAAGCCCAACTAAAGAATCGATTGCGGCCCATGATGCTCGGTCTCAGCGGAGATTCTGGCGCCGGAAAAAACCACCTTTGCCAAACCATTCAAGCATTACTCGACCCTAATAATTGCATTGTTATCGAGGGCGATAATTATCATAAATGGGAGCGTGGAGATAAAAATTGGGATGACATCACTCACCTCAACCCCAGTGCCAATAATCTTTTAAAAATGCAAGACCACGCTAACAAAATAGCTCGTGGACAACCGATTCTGCACCATTATTACGATCATAGTACTGGACGCTTTGTGCAACAAGCACCCACCAACCCCACTAAAGCCATTATTTTTCAAGGACTTCATTCACTCTATTTAAAATCTCTCCGTGATATATTAGATCTTAAAATTTTTTTGGATCCTCATGAAAAAGTTCGAACCTATTGGAAAATCCAAAGAGATGTTTTTGAACGCGGACATAGTATAGAAAAAGTCCTTGATTCGATTGAAAAGCGTCAACTCGATTCAGCACAACATATTCAACCACAAAGATCAAAATCAGATTGGATTATTGAACTGACAACAGATGAGAGTTTTAATCCCCTGAGTGTCACAAAGGATTATCGACTCTCACTCTACATTAAATATACTTTATTTAATGATGAGCCCATTACAGAAGTGGTTGAGGAATTAAAGGCAGCGGGATTAATGACTACTCTCGATTTTCTCTCTACCGACATCGATAAAATTATCATCACCATAAAGGGGCACATCAGCAAAGAACAAATTTCTCAGATCGCATGGAAGCTTTTTCCACATATGCGACATATCACTCGTTCATCAACTCCTCCTGCATTTTTGGGTGGATTTGAAGGAGTTCATCAGTTGTTTTTGTTGGCGCTATTAAATAAAAGATTAGAGGTCTAATTATGTTTCAGATATTTAAACATCGATGTAATGATTTATCTAGTCTTCAAAATTGTAAAAAACATTGGGGTGTTGAAATTGATCTACGCTCTCATTTTAATACACCTGAAGACCTCTATTTATCCCATGATCCGTGGATGCATGGAGAATCTTTTAAAGTATGGCTTGCGGAATTTGTAAGACTGGGCATTCAAGGCCCAATTATATTAAATACCAAAGAAGATGGATTAGAAACTCAAATACTCCATTTATTACACGAAGCTGGAATCAGCTCCTTTATTTTTTTGGACACAACTTTGCCCACCTTAAAAAAATGGACACGTGACAAAGCTCTACACCAATTTTTTGTACGCTGGTCTAGCATTGAACCACTCGAATTTGCCTTAGCTCAGAAAAATTATTGTGATTGGGCCTGGGTCGATTGCTTTGATCGCGTTCCGCCAGATTCTCATACTCTGGCCACTTTAAACGAAAATTTTAAAACATGCCTCGTCTCTCCTGAACTGCAAGGTGGGAGCGATCAAGAACTTCAACAATTTATTAAACTTTTTAAAAATAAATGTACCGGGGTCTGTACTAAATTTCCTGAGTTATGGGAGAATTAAAATAAGTAACTCGTAAAAACTTTTGGTGAAATCATGATAGTTATCGTTACGATGGTAAACTAAACCCGTAACTGGCCAGCTAATTGAATTCTATTATAGTTGTGATTTAAAAATAGGTAACTGATTAGCTCGAATCAATTTTTTTAAATCTTAGACTCCGCACCACTCAAACAAGCGGTGCTCGCCTTCGGGGATAAGAAGCAATGAATGCTTATTTGAAAAGTGAAGCATCCCCTCAGGCTCCGCTCCGAACTCGTGGTTCGAAGTCTAAGATTTAAAAAAATTGATTCGAGCTAGTCAGTTACAAAAATAGCTAGTTTTAAGAGGAGCACCATGAAATTTATTAAATCCATTTTCACACGAATCGATCAAGCAATTCGACAAAATGAATCCCTATTAGCAAATATCCTTTGTGGTTTTTTGATCCTTGGGATTTTAACTCAAATTAGTTCTTTTGCCTCCATCTTGCAGTTGCGAGCCGATCATCGCTCCATCGTAGGAACCATCGATAACGACTCAGCCTGGGGTATTGAAACAGCAGAACACACGAATTTATTAAACGATAACCAGCGGCGCTCCTATGGGCCTGTCTGGTACCGTGTTAATTATCTTATGCGACTCTGGTCTGATAATCCTATTCTCGATCAACAACGCACGGAACAACAAAACAAAGAAAAGGATATTTATTTCACTTTAATGTTACTCAGTTTGCTTTCTATTTATTTGCTGGCGGCGGCTCTTGGTTTTGTTTTTTTCGACCAACTTCGCTATCAACTCATGAGCACATTATTTCTCGCACCAGCACTTATGAATGAATATTTTCAATCAAATCTTATTATCATTGCCAAACCTGATCATTTTTTATCTTTGATGGTTTTTATTTCTTTTATCAGCACTATTCTTATGATCAAAAATGACTATGAAGTTAAATTTCTAAAATGGACAGCCTTCTTTTGGGGGGTCACACTCAGCACAAAACTCACGGCATTACCCTTTATTCCTGTGCTATTAGTTCTGATTTATTTCAGTAAAAAAGCAAATTGGCTGGAAATAAGCAAAAAATTTGTCAAATACTTAATATGGTCTTATGTTCTAATTGGTTTTCCGCAGAATTTTGATTTTTGGCGCAATATTGCCTACATTCACAACCAGAACAAACAAACGAGTTGGGCGGATTGGCAAAGTTTTTCAGAATGGATTAAAATTTATTCAGCACAAATCATCAGACCCAGTTTATTATTAATTTTATTTTTAGTATTATTTCCAACTCGCAGTCAGATTAAGAATTATTTTCAACATGACTTAGTAAAAAAAGTGCTCGCTCTCTTTTTGATTCCATTTGGTTTTATGCTCTCCAGAAAAATCATGGAACCTTTTTTTCGTTGGTACACCTTTCCCTTTATTGCTGTGGGATTACTCCTTGTCGGTGGTGCCATTGCTTTTTTTGTCACTAAATCAGAAAATACCTTCCTTGGCCAAGGGAAGTCTAAATTGATCAGTCACCCCTATTCTTTTCTTGTCTTCTTTTTTTGTTTACCCTGGTCACTCCCGCTGAGCACAATGACCTTAAGCTCTGTTCAAAAGGAATATGAAAAATGTCGAGCTGAGGCTTTTAAAACCGAAAGTTATATTGAAAAAGCGGTGGCAAATAAAGAGTATATTCTTGCTGATGTTTATGCTCCCTATTCGGCAAGTTACGAGGGCAATTGGGTTGATTCTTCATGGGAAATGAGAACTGAATTAATTGTCCCAGTTAAAACAAAGTGGATTGTACTTAAAAACAATTATTATTCTGGTTATCTGACAAAAGAAGAGGGGGGCAGTAACGGCTTTACCTCTCATGTAAAACAAATGGACCGTGTGCGAGAGTTTTATCGTTTGTTCTGGAAAAAAGATCAAACCACCGATCCTTTTAATCAGAACTGGAAAAAGATCTACTCAGATCAATGTGGCTTCGAAGTTTGGCACCAAGAAAACTAATTCAGTGAATGTACTTACTTTTTGGGACCCCATTTACCAATCAGTGCGTCGCCCAAACCCTGCCATTGTGCTTGAGCTATAGCTGAGCCACTTATTAATAAACGAAAAGAAATTAATACCACTCGTGAAAGAATATAATAAAAATAAAAAACAAATTTCAAAGGTGGTTTCAACCATTTCTGGGCGAGCAATATCCGATTTCGAGTAATATAGTAATAAGCTGTAATATTCCCCTTGCCGCCTGAACTTTTTGAAATTTCATGTATTGCTTTTACTCCCTCTACCACAAAACAAGGCACTCCACTTTGAGCAGCATAAAGACATAAATCGACATCTTCACAATACAGAAACATTTGATCATCCATCAAGGAGCCCTGTTCTTGAATTCGTTTTTTGATTAGTTCAATAGGAATCAACATACAGGAACCCTCTATATATGCGCTTCTTCGCAAGCCCTGCTGTGAACTCGGGATCGCTGTGCTTCCAAATAAAAACCAGGGCCAAATTTTACCTAAAAAATAAGGTCGATGGGCCGACTCGGAATCAAACAGCGCTGGTCCGACAATGGCCTTATTATGATGACGACTCACTTCAATTAGTTTTGGTAAGACACCAGGAGGCAACATGGCATCATTATTGAGGAGAAGACAATAGTCGAGGGGAATTCTTTGTGCGAGTTTTGAACCCAAATTGACCCCACCACTAAATCCTCTATTCATTTGAGACGGAATCAGAAATAAATCGGTGGAATCGAGATTCTGAAAAGAGTTTAAATTAAACTTATGATTTTTGTTCTGACCTACAATCTGCTGTGGATTGAGATCAAAACTCTGCTCTGGATTAGCATTTAAATCCGCAGTAGAGATTTGATTAAAATCTAGAATTTTATTTTGAACTTCATTAAGATTTGGACTTGTCTCTAAACCTAAATCACAAGTGACGACAACTTCTGAATCAATTTTAAAATAAGAATAGTTTAATTTTAAATAGGACTCAATTTGATCTAAAGACTCATTCAATGATCCGTTTTCAATCAACGCAATTTGAATCTTAAGACTCTGATCATTATGGAGTTGTGACTTTAGATTTTCTAAACATTGCAATGTCAGTTTATACTGATTCCAATTAATAATGATAATAAGCACTCGAGTGATCATCAGCCTAAGTCTCCACTGGCTTTGTCACCCGAATTAAAACTTGAAATATAAAAAAATTCTTAAAAATACCAAAAGTTAATTTATTCATCAAATGTGTTAAAGAACCTGGTTTCATTCCATTATACTCGATAATTTCAACCTTTAAACCTGAGGAAACCATTAACTGTATGGCTGATTTATAAGTAAAAAACCGAAGGTGAGTTGAATCCAGCAGGCCTTCTTCTGAGTAGCGCCACTCTCCCATAAAAAGGAGCGGAAAAACCACGGAGTAATGTTGAATATTAGGGATTGAAGCGACAATGGCTCCTCCAGGTTTTAAAAGGTGTGTTACTTTATTTAAAGTGGTCCATGGGTCTACCAAGTGCTCTAAAATATCCAAAGCAAGAATCACATCAAAGGGACCAATTTTTTGTTTGTCCCAATCTAGTTTATCGATGTCCGCTTCAATAATTTGATCTAATTTAGTTCGAGCAATGGCAGCAGCACCATGAAAGGCTTCGATTCCTGTCACATGAGTTACTAATCCGCGTTTTTTTAATTCCGATGAAGTCTCTCCAGCCCCACACCCCAAATCAAGCAGTGAATTCACTGGTCCATTCATATGTGGATTGATCAGTGGCACGATTTCTTTGCGCCACTCTACAAAATATTTTTCTGGCTTTGGCATGGAATAAGTAAATCCGTCCTTATTTCCCATCCGACCTAGGAGACCATCAATAGTACCTTTAAATATGGCTTTAAACTTTTGAGATTTTTCATTCTCAACTAATATAATCTTGAAAACATCCTTGATGGCAGCAAAAGTATCATAAATCAACCATCGCAGAATTTTACGGTGTCTCTTGTAAGCCACCACCCTATTACGAGCCAAATAATAACGACGTGATGGTGGATAATTATAGGAAAAAAATGTAAAGCCCAGCATTTTGTGTCGCTTGGGGTTTCCATAATTATGAGCTAGTCGCGATTTAGGAACCAGCAAGAGCCGATATCCAAATTTATGAAGCCGTAAACAAAAATCATGATCTACATAATCAATAAAAAAACTGTCATCGAAATATCCTACTTTTTCAATTGCAGATAGTCGTAAAAGTGCCCCTGAGGTAATCACTGTATCAACGATATCGTGACCATCTTTAATATCACGATAGGGTTTAGGACTAAAACCTGTTGCTTGATCAAAAGGAACTGGAGCTAAAACAGCTATCTCAGAAGGATTGGATGCATTTTGATACTCTTCAAATAAACTCGACAAAAGATTTTCAGGAGCCAAAGAGTCTTGATCAAAGGTAATGACCCATTCAAATTGATGAGCCAGCGCAAAGCGAACTCCTAGATTAAGAGCCGTAGCAATTCCTAAATTATATTGATTATGAATGAATTTTATTTTTTCTGATTTGGGGAGCTGTTCTATTATTGATTTACCTAATTGGGAAGAGGCGTTATCAACAATTAAGACTTGATCCACTTGCGGAACTATTGCTGCAATATTGGTCAGAAGATTTGCTTCAGGATTGTAGGTTACAATGATTGCACAAACTCGATTCATTTTGCTCCTAAGAAAAAATAGATTGTACACTTTTGATCATTGTATAGCAATCATTGATGAGGCAATGCTTAAGTAGAAATATGCGAAAAATTTTTGAACACTCCTTTATTAATATTTTAGGTCAAGCCATTCCCATGGTTGTGGGATTATTTATGGTTCCACGACTTATTCACAATATGGGAACAGAACTTTTTGGAACTCTGACTCTTGTTTGGGTCTTCATCGGTTATTTTTCGCTTTTTGATCTGGGTTTAGGAAGAACAGTCACGCATTTAACAGTCGAATTTATTGAAAAAAAAGATTATAATAATGCTAGTCATACTTTTTGGTTTTCCATTCGCTGGATGGGTATTATTTCAGCAGTGGCCGCCATCCCAATTTTCTGGGGGGCCGACTGGATCACAACTCATTGGCTCACGCTGTCTCCTCTAATTCATTCTGATGTAACTCGTACTATTCAAATTTTGGCGTTATCAATCCCACTTGTTGCGTGGCAAGGAGCCTTAAGAGGTTTTTTAGAAGCTCATTTTAGATTTAAAATACTGAATATCTCTCAAGCCTTGAGTGGTATTTATACTTTTGGTTCACCACTTTTGGCCTGGAAACTACACCCCTCTCTCAGTTCCATCGTAACTTTTTTAATCATAGGGAGATTAATAAATTTTATTTATTTATTTATTTATATTTATAAACATTGGCGCTGGCTCTTTCAACAAAAATTGAAATCAGAGATTAAAATTTATTCACGTATTATCAAAATGGGCGGGTGGCTTACCCTTAGTAACATTATCGGCCCCATAATGGTTTATTTTGATCGGTTTATTCTGGGTAGCTTTATCCCTATGGGAGAATTAGCCTTCTATACTACTCCCTACGAATTTGTATGGCGCCTATTGATTCTTCCTTCGAGTCTAGTGAGAGTTTTATTTCCTGAATTTTCGAAACCATCCCAGCGCGCCAGTGTTTCTGAACTCTACCAAAACAGCCTCAAAATTCTTGCTGTTATAATGTCCATTCCCTGTGGGCTTATTATTTTATTTTCACACGAAGGTTTAAATCTGTGGCTGGGTGAGTCCTTTGCTATAAAATCCACCTTTATCGTTCAAATTTTGACTCTCGGAATTTATTTTAATAGCTTAGCTCTCATTCCCTTTACTTTTATTCAAAGCATGGAAAAATCAAATTGGACTGCTAAATTACATTTGGTGGAATTACCCTTTTACCTCGCTTTATTGAGTTTCGGTATTAAATATTTAGGACTGAACGGTGCTGCCCTTGTTTGGACTGTGCGTTGCGTGGTAGATGAAGTTGCTTTAACAATTATGGCCCCTCGCTCAGTCCAGCAAAAAATTCCGCATGGAAAATTAAAGCTCGCTATTTATTTTTTTAGTTTAATAGTTCTTGCAATCGGTCTACTTACTCCCTCTTTATTAATAAAATTGGTGTTAGCACTTTTATTAGTAATCAGTAGCTCACTTTTTTTATGGAAAAACAGAACTCTTTTTCGCTGAGATTTAACATACAAAAAATGATTGAAAGGGGCTGCCATTTACAATCATGTTTTCATCACTATTTTTTTCAAACTATTAATACGAGAATTGATGTGGAAATATTTTTCAAAATAATTTTTAATTTCAACTTCATGGTTGTTTATTTGATTTAAGTCTTTGAGCACAGTAATAAATTCATTTGAATTATTGCAAACAATGATCCCAGGAGGACGTGGCATTGGAAAGCCCACTAAGGCGTGTGAGGTAGCCAATAATCTTTTTCCATATTTCATGGCTTCTACCGATTTCGTATTCATCCCCGCACCTCGAAGCACAGGGTTTATAATAGCTTCTGCTGAATTGAAATAAGGTGCTATATCATCTACGGTACCAATAATCTTGAGTTTGGGATGAGAAACTAAATCTCTCATTTTTTCCATTTGATAGCCCACCACCAGCAAATCAAGGTGGATGGAATCAAGAACTTCCTTCACAAACCAAAGCACCGCCTCTCTATTGGGAGGGAAATAGCTCCCGCAAAATAAAAGATAAGGAGACTGAGAAGGACTAATGACAGCGTGGGAGTTTGATTTAAAACTGTGACCGTTAATAGAATTAGCCCTATCAGTAACAGAAGTGGTAGACGGAACAGAAGTGGTTAGCGTAGCACTTTCAATAGCGGTAGCTGTTTCAATTGCATTGGAAGTTTGAATAGAGTCTGCCTTAGCAGAAGCAACAACAGAGTCTGCTATTTCACTTTTATTATCAGTGATCAAAGTAATGGGAATAATAATATCCGCACTACGACCGTATCTTTTTTGAAGTAAATTTGAGTCTTCTTGAGTTAAAGTTAAAAGAAATGAAGAGTCATCAACAGCCATTTGTTCATTCATCGCTGCGACCCAACTTAACAAATATCGCAGTAACCAGGGATAAGAGCTTGAATGCTTAAAATATTCTGGTTCTATATTTTGAAAAGATGTGATAATATTTATCTCTTTTTTAGAAATATTTTTTAAATAATTATTCCTTGAAAGTTTAGCCAAACGTCCTAATTGAGAGTGATCAATAAAAATTAAATCTGGTTTAAGTTCTTCAATGGCGGTCAACCATTTCTGTTCAAATGCAAAATTATTTCCTCCCATAAATCCAAATAATACACTTACTAATCGAATCCCTTTATCAAATATAGTTTGTTTATGCTTAAAGGTTGGCATCAAAGTGATGTCAAAGAACTCCGCTAAAGCGGTATAATTCGCTTTCGTTAACATCAAGCCACCAGACTTAATTTCAGTTTCTAACGGAGAGTAGGTACAGACAAAAAGGCAACGAGGTTTAACCATTGAACTCACTCTTTTTTCTTCAGTATATATTGCGGTCGTCCTTTGATTTCATCATAGATCAACGCAAGATAGTGACCAACAATGCCCAAGCAAAATAAAATCGAACCACCGATAATGATAATCAGTAAATTGACAGTGGTAAAACCTGTTAAAGCATGCCCTTCATACTTTTGCCAAAGACTTACTATGGCGAACACAAAACCAAATAATAAAGTTACTATCCCTAATCCACTGACAAAACTTAAAGGAGCACTTGAAAAAATGGCTATATTTTTAAGAGCATATCGAAATAGTTTCATTTGTGACCACCGCGAACTTCCGCCCCCACTGCGTTCTGCCACGGAAAAAGGTATTTGCACACTAATATGTCCAAGCCAAGTGACCAGACCTCTAAAAAATCTTTGTTTTTCAGGCAGTGATAAATAGGCATCCACCACTTCACGATCAAGGAGTTTAAAATCAGAATGACCAGAAAGAGAAAACCCGGATAGTTTTTTTAAAAAAAAGTAAAAGCCCTCTGCACACCAGCGACTCAAATGACTTTCTTGTCCACGATTTTCTTTGATACCTTCCACTACCATAAAGCCTTTTTGCCAATAAGTGATCATAGAGCCAATTAATTCTGGTGGGTGCTGCAAATCAGAATCCATAACAATAACAGCTTGCCCTCTAGATGCGGTCAATCCAGCAACGATAGCAGCCTCTTTACCAAAATTTCTAGTAAAAGAAATGAGTTTGATTCGAGAATCTTTTGTTGTAAAATCACGAACTTGAGTTTCAGTTTGATCTGCAGAACCATCATTAATAACTAAAATTTCAAATGGTACATTTTCAAGTATGGGTAAAGCATTGAGAATCACGTTCAAGTTTGATTGAATGCTTAGTTCCTCATTAAAAACTGGAATAACAATAGAAATTGTTTTCATTTTTAAGACCACCCTATTTAAAATAAATATCAACTGCTCGCTCGAATGAATAAGCTTATAATCCTTATTAAGCTTCGTAAAGCCTCAAACAAGCGGATTAGGCTCCACTCCGAAATCGAATCCCGAAGTCTAAGATTTATAATCTTATTCATTCTAATTGACCAGACACAAACTCAATATAACCCATACTATCGATAATATTGATTCAATATGAGAATAGAAAATACTTGGTTATCTGCTCAAAACTTACTCTCCCTCGACTAAAAATATTCCCGGTAAAAGTTCTTTTGCTTTGTTATTATTCTCTGGAAGTTTTTTTGTAATTAAAGGATATGTTTTTGGAGGTGGTCTTTTATTATCGTCTTTACATTGTTCCACCAAATCAGGGTCAAATCGCCCTCCCAATCCGGAGTCAACATGCCAACCAGTACGAGCCAATCCAATCATCACAAGAGCATAGTTTCGGTAATCCCATTGTTGCTCATCTAAGCCGCACCCAACAGATACAACCCTTGGATAAAGATGCATTTTTTTATTTACCATATCCGGTCGCGGTAAAAAGCTTATGATGGTTTCTAATTGTGCTTCTGAGGCTCTTGGTGGATCTTTAAAAACTTTCATCAATGGTGTAAACTCAATAAAATGAATTAGAACCAACAAACCTAATCCCAATTTTTTATAACGAATCGATGATCGATCAAAAACAAAAACTCCCGCAATGAGTATAAGATAAAAGAAGGGCCAAATCCAACGTCCCGAGGCTCTAAAGATAGAAGGCAAGGGTTCCAACAAAGAATAAATCGAAATGTAGAAAATGGGATTGCCTCCAAAACGAATGGGCGAAGCTAAAGAATACATAATATAAAGACCACATAAGATTAAAAAATATTTTGCGGGCTTAGCTCGCCATGCTAGTTTTAAAAATTCCTTCAGCGCTTTTCTAAAAATAATGAGTAAAATTAAAAAAGCTAACCCAAAATAAGTAAACCCTTCTGGTTGACACCAGAAGTGACGAAGTTCTGGTACGAACAAAGAAGAACCAAAGGAGTTAAAAATTCCAAGTAAATCCGTATTGCAAGCACCAAAGTCAGTGCCTCTGGGGTTTTTAACTGCACTGACTCCTAAAATCGTCATGGATGTATAAACAAGAAAACACAAAAAAGTTAATTCTGAAATTTTTCTTAACTTTTTAGTATCATTAAAAACAATCAAAAAACCTAATATCGGAGCAGTGATTGCAAATAAATAGGGATGGATACCAAAAGAGATTGTGACTAAAAAAATAAGATATAAAACTCTTACTGAAGAGATTTTCTCTCCCAAACTCAGTCGCAGAACTTCATAAAGTGAAGCCAATAATATCCAATGAGCCATCAGTGAAAAATGTCCAAATCGAAAAAGCAATTCCGGAGAAAAAATAAACAAAAAAATCAATAACCATTTTCCGCTCCTGCTCAGTTTCAAGAATTGACCTATTAACCCAGCATAGATCCCCTGCATCACCCAACAAAAAATAAGCCATATCCCGATAAAGTGAAATGGTTTTTGAATTTCAAATCTGTTTGCAATTGTTTTTGCCAGCACTGAAACCCAAGGTATCGAGTCCGTCTGTAAAATATAAAACCCTGAATCAGGATACATATTTGCAATCCGCGTAATCGGTTCCATTGATGGCGAGATGCGATAAAACTCCCACCCAACTAAGGCAATGGATAAATCACCCTCAAGTAACCAACGAAAATCAGTTAATGTAAATGCTAAAGGACAAACAATAAAAGCTGCAAGTAAACTGAGGAATATGACTGATAACCAAAAAAAAACTTTTCTACCTTTAATCATTTTGTTATAATTTCTCGCTTTTAATATCATATATACAGTGTATGAGTGTTCCCAATACCGTGGAGTTATTTTTACGTATGAACAACCAAATTGGCATCGTATGCGAACAAATGTAAAGTTGTTATGCACACATACTTAAGAATATTTGCAATTATACTATTACCTGTTGAGATACTAATCATTTTAAGTATTAATATGAATTCCACAATTGCAAAAAACTTAATCCTGAAGTTATATTTTAAAATAATGAGGAGCTTAAATGTTTGATAATTTTCCAAAAGTTCGCCCAGAACTACCAAAAGAAATTAAAGATATTTATGCAAAACATTATAAATCAAATCGCGATGGAGATACAACAGCTGCATCCTTAGCGCAAAAAATGGAGTCTTGGCTCCATAAACAAGTCGCAAGTGACATCGTTATCCTCCCCACTTCGAGTGACTCACCAAAAATAACTCTTGAGTTGGGTGCAGGAACTCTCAATCACCTTAATTATGAATCAACAGGATCTACTTATGATGTTGTAGAGCCATTCAAAGAATTATATATGAACTCTCCGCATTTAAAAAAAATTAGAAATATCTATACCGATATAAGTGACGTACCTATCGAATCATGCTACGATCGAATCATCTCTATTGCAACATTAGAACATATTTGCAATCTTCCAGAAGTTATTGCGCGTAGCGGACTCTTATTATCAAACAATGGTGTATTTCGTTCGAGTATTCCCAATGAAGGAAAATGGCCTTGGACACTGGCTTGGAAATTAACAACTGGATTAGAATTTAAATTAAAACATGGGCTTGACTACGGTATTTTGATGAAACATGAACATGTTAATACCGCTGACGAAATTGAAGAGGTATTACGGTATTTTTTCAAGGATGTTCAATACAAAAAGTTTGGTTTATCGAAAACAATTGCACTTTATCGCTATTATGAATGTCGATATCCAAGAGTCGCACTCTGTCGTGATTATTTAGATTAGCGTAGAGAAATGATTCTTTTGAAGTAGGTATGAGGAGCAATAAGAATATTAAAGGGATCAATCCGTTTTCTATTTTTGCTAATTCTGCTCCGATTATTTCAGTCTTACCTTCTATAATTTTCTATTTAAAACTTAGGGTCTTTTGTATACTCCATAAAGGTTTTGGCTTTGGCATCTTTTTCACTAACGAGTGGGTTTTTGTTTGGCCAAAGAATATTCAAATCTATATCACTCCACAGGATTCCACTTTCTCCTTGGGCATTCCATAGTGCATCCACCTTATAACTCACATCCGCACCCTCTGATGATAGGACTAAGAAGCCGTGAGCAAATCCTGCCGGAACCCACAACCACTCTGGTTTGTCCCCACTGAGTTCAACTAATATAGATTGACCGAAAGTGGGAGATTGAACTCGAATATCAACGGCAACATCTAAAATCACCCCTCGATTGCAAGTCACAAGTTTACTTTGTGGTTTTTGCCATTGATAATGAAGTCCGCGAAGAATGCCATAAGCCGACCGCGAGTAATTGTCTTGGATAAACTCATTCTCGATTCCTAATTCCCTGAACTGATCTCGCCTGTATCTTTCACAAAAAAATCCCCTGCTGTCTCCCAGTAATTTTGGAATAACCAGAAGTGGTCCTTGAATATTGAATTTTTTGATGTCCATTTTTTAATGTTCCCTACAATTGATATAAAAGTAAAGGTCCTCAGTATAAAAAGCGCTTTTTAAAGATTTTATTTATAATCACAAAAAACAACAGCTCCCAAGCATTATTCGGGGGTAAGGAAAATAATGCGATTGTGACGTGGCTGGGTAAGCATGATGGATTATTTATTTTTTCGTTAGCTAAATTGTAAATAATTTTGTTTTTAGATAATAATATTCATGGCTTAAGATTATTTTTTGGATACACATAACTTCTGGAGAAGTATATATTATTGGTTCACCAGACTATGAGTAGAATGGGGCAATTAAAGTTCAAAATACCTTAGGTCACTGGATTCTAAGACAAAGTATTCGACTTTTCGATCTTTCCACCTTCATTTGTACAATTCAGATTTTAAATGGGATGTAAGAAAGATTCGAGTTCTTTTAGAAAACTGGAAACGGGAATAATTTGTACATCAGAGGTTATCTTTTGCTCTGTACCACCATAAATAAAAAATATTTTTGCAATAGGATAATTTTTTTTGAATTCAAGAAGACCCGCAAGATCGCCTTCTCTGATGCGATCAGAACGTTTAATTTCAAAGGCGATGAGTCCCAAAGGACCATACATAACAAAGTCGACATCTGGGCCTTTAGAAATATTCCAGCAAAAAAACTCGTAGCGCCAGGTATGGTATTCATTTTCGGCCATTAAATTCTGTAGCACGAGAGTTTCAAGGGCCGGACCATCAATTTCTTCTGGGGAGTCTAGTGGGCCTCGAGGGCGAAGAGTTTGGTAAAGCCCACAATCAAAAAAATAAAATTTAGGATGTTTAGTGAGTTCTCGCTTAGCTCTCTTGGTAAAGATAGGAAGACGATAACCCAAAAGGAGGTCTTCAAGAATGGAAAAATATTGAGTCACTGATTTTCTTTCTACATGACAGTCAGCAGCGACTTGGGAAATATTGAGATATTGAGCTTGAGAGAAGCTTGCTGCTTCCAGAAAACGTGAGAAGGCTTCAATATTACGAGTTAAACCCTCTAAGAGAACTTCCTCTTTGAGGTAGGTTTTAAGATAGGAATGCAAATATGATTCTGGATCGTTTTCGGTGTAAGCCATAGGTAAATGGCCCCAGCGAAGAGATTTTTTTAAATTAAAATCATCACCGAGTTCTCTGACCGTGAGAGGAAACATCTTTTTGGTTAAAGCACGACCCGCAAGAAGGTTTGTCCCACTGCGCTTTAGTTTTCGCGCTGATGAACCCGTTAAAACAAAAGCTAATTTACGTTTTTCAATCAAATGATGGACTTCGTCGAGAAGACTAGGAATTTTTTGGACTTCATCGATCACCACCCAATCTTTATAATGGAGAGGAATCATTTTTTCTAACCTTGAAGGATTAGCTAATAATTCATTATGAGTTTGAGCGCGTAAAAGATCGATGTAAATAGCTTTAGGAAAAGCTTGCGAAACCCAAGCTGATTTACCTACTCCCCGTGGCCCAAAAAGAAAAAAAGATTTGTAATTTTGAATACATATGGATCTGGAATACATTATTCCATTTTTGGATAAAAAATGGAATAAGTCAATCCAAATTTTTATAACAGAGTCTATCCATTTTAGTATTTACAAATTACAATTACGAACTGATTTTGGTCAAAAGATTTAGGTTTTTCCACGCAATTTTTATGACGATAAAGAAACACAAGCCTCTGATGCTGCGGTAAATGATTCTGATAGCTGACTAAGGCACTTTACAAATTAAAGAGTCGGCTTGAATTTGAATATGTATAATGCAGAACTCATGACTGAGATGCTTGAATATCGAACCCATGATGTTGATCTACAAACGCAGTATCATTAATTAATTATTACCTTTTTTACGAACATCAACATCATCTAACTGAATTTTTGGCAATAGATTATGTTCTGATAATTCTTTACATCTACTTGTCGCTTCTCCAAGAGCTGAAAAATATTTAAATGAAGATTTAAGATCTTTTAATTTATCTTTTAAATTTAAAAGATAATCAGTTAGATCATCTGGAACTCCTTTCAAATGACCTAGGTTACTCTTAATAGCCTTCATATTGTCATTGACTATTTTTTGATGAGTCTTCCCAGCGCTAGAGTCTAAGAAAGAATCTAATGACATTTCAATATTAGATAAAGCGTAGCTACAATTCTCTGCTGTTGCAATATCCTCTTTTAACTTTGTTAGTGCACGCGCAAGGTGTTGACCTCGTTCCGTATTTATTTGTGAACCAATATCATTTGAAAATGATAAAAACCCACAAAGTTGAGGTGTTACAGTCAGACAATTTTTACCATTTCCGCAATTAGTTTCACCTTTAACAGTGTCATCTTCATCAATAGAAATTATTGATGAAGAATAATTAGTGCCCTTCAAGATATCATATTTCCCATTATTTTGCTTTACAGCTATTAGCGTATTAGTGGGAGCTTCCAATATCATTTTCCCATTTTCTTTTTTAAATTTGACCCCATCTTCCTTTGGTTTTTTAAGCACTAATCCTTTATCACTATATATTTCAGCTTCATAGCTATACATAACTCCACTTAAATTTTTAGCTACAGAAATATTTAAAAATAGAAAATAGAAAATAGAAAATAATATTAAATTTTGCATAAAAATTCCTAACAATAGTTTAACAAAAAATTTTTAACTATAATAATTCTTCTGAATATATCAAGAATCTAAGTTAAAAGTAACTAGACTTTAGTATAAAAAATACTCATATTTTTTTACTATCTCAAACAATAAAAGGTCTGTGGACATTGCTGAATTATGTAGAGTTTTGAACGGAACTTTCCATTTTTTGATTTATTTCTCTGATATCTTTTGAATCCCTTTTTGCCAGGACAAACAATGTACGTCATAGAGTTGAGGTTCTACGTGATCATTAGATAAATAAAATATATTTGTAGCTTTCAGCTCCTTAGCCAGAAAACTTAAAGTTTTGATTTCTTCTTCTGATATGGTCGAGCGTTTTTTATGGCAATTATTTTTCGACCCCGCGATAAGATTAAATCAATTTCTTTACTTTCTTTTGTCTGAAAAAAAGATAATTTATAATCTAAGTTCCAATATGAATTCAGTCGATAAAACTCTAAGATCACCAAGTGTTCAAAGGCATCTCCGTAGGTATAGCTTTGTGGAGAAAAACGATCTTGTAGGGTGCGTTCAATGGCGCGTTTTATTCCTGTATCAAAAAAGTAAAATTTTGGATGGGCGGCTTGTCCTTTACGAATAGACTTATGATAGGCAGGTAAATAAAAACCAAGAAGAGTATCCTCTAGAACAGAGTAATAGTTTTTAATGGTTTTATCATCAAGTCCCACATCACGACTAATATTGGCATAATTAACAATTTTACCATTACACTGTGCTGTTACTTCAATAAAGGCTCTGAATGGCTCTAAATTTTTCACAAAATGTTCTAGCAAAACTTATTCTTTAATATAAAGACTAACATAGGTAGAGTCAGTTCGGTGATGCGCCCCATCTTTCACTCTTAGTGCTTGCAAAAATGCTATAAATAAATGATGTTTATGTCGTGAAAAATTTCAACATTAACATCATTCAAAGGATCAGTGA
>Ga0154020_10001787_pt1 | contig 26369 bp, 15 predicted proteins | sample Klosneuvirus_201_FD_109709 | JGI IMG/M metagenome (GOLD analysis project Ga0154020, IMG submission 109709) | Active sludge microbial communities from wastewater, Klosterneuburg, Austria - Klosneuvirus_20160825_MG | ecosystem: Engineered > WWTP > Aerobic digester > Activated sludge | place...
ACCAAGCATCAACCACAAATAGCCGATGCCCGCGAAGAGCACGTAGCTTATGGTGAAGTTGGAGATGTGTGTTTGGTATTCGGGCAGCAGCGCTTCGATGTGCATGATCCGAAGATCGGGATGGTTCCGGCCTTGGAACAAGTACAGGGCGGCACCCAGAAGAAGTAGGAACACCAACGATGTTGCCAAGGTTGGGCTGTATTTCAGTGGCAAGTTCTTCACGCGCGATCCCTAATGTTCATTCGCCAACCGCAGCAGTGGATGGCGTGGTGTAAAGAAAGAGGAAGGAACGCACCGCGTGGAGCATTGCATGGTGGAGTAGAGGAGATGTCCAACCGCCAACACGCATCCCCGCGGGCTTTCGTTCACTGATCATCCTAAGATGCTATGGTGATCGAAGAACGTGCGTCATATCACCATTGGGTTTGGCCCACGAGGTGCATCTTAATTACCTCACGCTGGCGGTTTCGGCAGAGTCTACTTGTTCCCGAGGCGGAGAGCCTTTGGAGGTATTGCATGCCGAAGGTGCATTGCTATGCCCCCCGGGTTCATAATGGTCGCTGGTTGCTTGTTCATGGCCGCACCTAAAGTGGGAAAGGGCGATGACGGGGTCAATTCGTTGAGGTGGTCCGTGCACTAATTCATGATTTGGACTTGGACTGAACCTTTTGGAGCAGGAATTAATTCACGACCTTGCAGACGTTCAGGACCAACAACGGAACTGGGGCGAATACGAGACGTGTGATGAAGGATCTAGGTACTACGAACAGGCTCTTACTGATCATTGTTGTTCCCTTCATCTTCTACTTGTTAAAGGAGTTGTCGTTCATCTTCGTGCCGCTTTTCTTCGCCATGTTCCTTGCGTTGCTCTTTCTTCCGCTCATGCGGTGGTTGAAGAAGAAGAAGGTGCCGGACGCGCTCAGTGTAGCGGCGGTTGTCGGCATCATCATTTCCGTATTATATCTTGGTGGTCATCTGATCAGAGTAGCTGTTCGCGAGGTTCTGTCCGTCGACAATTCCATCGTTGAGGTGGCCGAGTCCAAGCTACTGGCCATCGTGGTCTCGATCGAATCGTTCTTCGGCATGGAACGCGCTGTGGGCGTAGAAGTGCTGGGTCATTACCTCAAGGACTTTGATCTCGTGGAAAATCTGGGGCCGGTATTCGGAATGGTCGGCGACACACTCACCATGACCTTGATGACCGTGTTCTATGTCGTACTTCTTTTGGCCGGTTCCCTCAATCTACAGGACGTGCTACAGACCGTGATCTTTCCGCATAAGTATGCTTCCATCAAGGTGTTCCGGAGAATTGAAAAGGACATCATCAAGTTCATCCGCGTCAAATTCGTCATCAGCTTCTTCACTGGTGTCGGATTCACATTGGCTTGCTTGTTCTTCGATGTGAGCTTTCCGATCCTCTGGGGGCTCTTTGCCTTCCTGATCAACTTCGTGCAGATGGTGGGCTCCATTGTTTCCGTCGTTCTGCTCAGCCTCTTTGCCATGGTAGAGATCGATGCTTCGGGAACACTGCTGGCCTTTGTCCTTGCCATCACCGGTGTTCAGGTGCTCATGGGTTCGATACTGGAACCGGTCTTCCTCGGTAAGACCTTCTCCATCAACGTGATCACAGTGCTGGTGATGCTCATGCTCTGGAGCTATATCTGGGGTATCCCCGGTCTGATCATGGCCATACCCATCACGGTATTCGTGAAGATCATCCTGGAGCAATTCCCCAGGACCCAGGTCATCGCACGCTTGATGTCCGGTGCAATAGTCGGAACGGTCAGTGCGCGATAGCGATCACGCTCTGGTCAGGTTCACGAAGTACATCTCCATTTCTCCTTTGCCCTTCGCCTGCACCTTGCCGCGCGGTGTGAAGGTGAGACGTGGTTCGTTCTTCACCAACGCATACGTCGCTTCACTGATGTTCACTTGTCCCACCTCGCCGCTGCTCTCCATGCGGCTCGCCGTGTTCACCGTATCGCCCCAGATGTCGTACTGGAACTTCTTCACGCCTACGATGCCCGCGACCACCGGGCCGGTGTGTATGCCGATGCGGATCTCGAAATAGGGAAGGCCCGCTGCGGCTTTCCGTGCCTTTCCTTCGGCGATGAAGTCGCGCATTTCAAAGGCCGCATGGATGACATCCATGGCATGGGTGGTGTTCGGTGTAGGCAATCCGCCAGCGGCCATATACGCATCGCCGATGGTCTTGATCTTTTCCAGCCCTTGTTTCTCGCAGATCTGGTCGAAGGCACTGAAGCATTCATGCAGGTCTTTTACAAGTTGTTTCGGAGTGACCAGTTCGCTCATAGCGGTGAATCCTTTGAAATCGGTGAAGAGAACGGTTACGTGATCGATCTGCACGGCTTCGGCCGAGCCTTTGGCCTTCAACTCAGCGGCGACTTCTTCAGGCAGGATATTGAGCAAGAGCTCATCACTGCGTTGTAGCGCTACTTGTGTACGCTTGCGTTGCTGAAAGACCACTACACCGAATACCAGCAGCCCTAGTCCGGCAAAGAGGAAGATGTTGCGGCGGGTGCGCTCCTGGTCAAGACGCGCCTCGGCTCTTTCGCTATCACGGGCACGCGCCTCGGCCACGCGCACGCTGTCGCCGATCTGTTGCCGCTGGAACTCCCCCGCGAGTACCGTGTTGTTTGCTGCCGTGGCCGCGTCCGCGTTGAAAGCGCTGTCCTTGAGCGCGTGGTATCGCTTGGATAGCTCGAACGCCTTTGGGATATCGCCGATCTGTTCATAAGCTTTGGCCAACACGCGTATGTTCTCAAGACGATGCACGGGCAGGCCGTACAATTCGGATATTCGAAGCCCTTCGCGGGCAAGACGCACAGCTTGTTCCGTATGCCCCATGCACAAGTGTGCTTCAGCGGAATAGGCATACCGATAGGGTGTGTTCGGTGGTATCGCTCTTTCCGTGTCCACCATGGCGACAAGGGGATCGAGAATGCGCAGCGCCGCATCGCATTCATGCCGCAGCAGGTGGACGTGAGCGCGGATCACGGCCAACACACCGAGGCCATCCACTGTGCGCTTGGCATCAAGTAACTCTTGCGCCTGCACCATTATCACGCACGCTGTATCCAACGCCCCTGCGTTCACCAGCACCTCCGCTGCTCCGACCAGAAAGTGGAACTGACGGTAAGGTTGTTTGTTGCCCAATAGGTCCAACGCCTGCCTGTAGATGCGAAGGGCACCTACGGTATTGCCCTGATCGCCCAACGCGCCAGCGATGGTCCAAAGGGCATCCATCGCCAACATGGTATCACCGAGCAGCAGGTATTGCTGCGCAGCAGGTTGCATGGTACGAACGGCTTCGGTGTAGCGGCCGTGCAGCAAGTAGCAGTCCGCCATGAAGCACTGCGCTTCGACCGCTCCCATTGCGTCGCCGCATGCACTACAAAGCGCGCCCGCCCGTTCGTGCCAAGCCAATGCGGTATCGATCATCCCCGCGCTGCTGCGCTCCAACCCACGCGCGTGATAGGCCATGGCAAGTTGTCTCTTCCGGCTCCTTTCGGTGAGACCGCGCAGCGTTCCCGTTCGAGCGAGCCGCGACGCCTGCTCTTCCGTTAGCGTGCTGTCCGCCGCGAAAACGCGTGCCAAGAGCACCTCGCGTAAATACCCTTGTCTCGTCGTATCACACCAGATGCGATAGAGCGTATCGAGCTGATCGCGCGTGGGCTGCTGTGCGCGGGTCGTCAGGCACACAAGCAGCCCGCACGCGATGAGGGCCGTTCGAAGTATGCGTGATATGGACAACTCCATGTAGCGTTCTTGGTTCTATCCGACAGCAATGTTCGCTCAAATGATGCAAACGGCTTCCCCCATGAAGTGGGGGGAACGGCCTCCGTTCCCACCCCCGTACTTTGCTGCCTGCTTGATCGGATCATGACACGCGTTCTACTCTTCGAAGACAATCCCGACCTGGTGGAAAGCATTCGCGAATTGATCGGCGACACGGACGACATCCGGGTTGTGGCTGACTTCCGCAATGCGCAGAAGGCCGATCAGCATGTGCGCCACCACCAGCCGGACGTGGTGCTGATGGACATCGACATGCCGGTGGCGAACGGATTGGAAGGGCTACGCGCCATTCGCGCGAGCAGCAGCGAAGTGATCGTACTCATGTTCACGGTGATGGACGACAATGAGAACGTTTTCCAAGCGATCTGCCAAGGCGCTTCGGGCTACCTGCTGAAACAAGCCGCACCGGAAAAGATCCTCGATGCGATCCGCGATGCCACCACTGGCGGAGCACCCATGAGCCCCAGCATTGCCAAGAAGGTGCTCACGCTCTTTGCACAACCGTTCAAGAAGAGCGAGGAACTACAAACGCTTACCGCGCGCGAGCATGATGTGCTCTCGCTCCTTGTCCGCGGCCACAGCTACAAGATGGCCGCCGCCGAACTCGCGATCGGTGTGGAGACCTTGCGTTTCCACATCAAGAACATCTACGCCAAGCTGCATGTGAACAGCAAGAGCGAAGCGGTGATCAAGGCGTTGCAGAACCGGATCGTGTGATCGACCCACCCCTTCATGGGGTTTTCCAAAGGGAGGCGGTGTTGGAGGTTTGTATCGGCCGCATTAGCGGCTACCACCGAACCAACCACCGATCGAAATGCAACGAAGTCTACTCTTCCTTTCATCCTGCATCGCAAGCTTGTTCGCGACCGCGCAGAGCAACGGACCATCGGATGCGAAGCCGATAGCACGAGAGGAGCGCGCAATTGCGTTCAACACAGCACCGAGTGCTACCAGCCGAGCGGTCCCCTTACGTCGCACCCCGACGGCCGCGGAACATAACGGTCATGGCTCTTCGCCGGACCGTGGCACCGCGCCCCCCAATGACTTGGCGTGCGATGCACCTGTGGATGCACTTGCCGTTGGCGGAACGCTCTCATGGAGCGGAACGCTGGCTGGTGCAACGGATACAGAAGGCTTTGGCCTCAATTCCGTGTGGCAAGCGTTCACCCTTACCTCATGTGCCGAGGTCACATTGAATTGGTGCGGCACCGCTCCATTGTATCCATTGGAGTACATTTTCATGGACCGTGGGGCGTGCGATCTGTTCGTGTTCGAGTACTATCCTTTTGGTGATCCACTGGACTGCGGCGATGGCAACCCGGTAACCTACTTCCCAATGCTGCAGAGCGGGACGTATTATGTCCCCATCGTTGATGTGGATGGATCGGGCGGAACGTATTCCATTGCGGTATCCGCTTCCGCGTGCCCCCCTCCACCGCCGAACGATCAGTGTGGTGATGTGACGCCCGTCGACCTCACGCCGGGTACCACTTTGCTCTTCGAGGGTTCCACATTGGGTGCCACCCTCGACGGGGACACCACGGCAGGAGTTCCTCAGGGTGTTGACTACCCGATCGTCTGGCATGCATTCACGCTGGCCACTTGCGCGAACGTGACCGTGGAGTACTGCGGGAACGCGCCCGGTTTCGCTGGCATTTATGTGGTGCTTGCCCAAGCATGCCCAATGGATGAGAACGTCATTTACAGCAGCTACGACAATGAGCAATGCGCGGGCGAGCTCACTTTGGAGTTCTGGGAATTGCCTGCAGGCACGTATTACCTACCCGTGGCAGGCACGGTGTACAACGCGCTCGTGCCTTACGTGATCGCCGTGACCGCCGCGCCTTGTGGCCCCTATTGCGCGGCATGGGCGCAGGATGCGATAACCATCTATGAGAAGATCTCCAACGTCACGTTCGCTGGGATCGACAACTCGAGCACCTTCAGCCTCGGGTATGAGGACTTCACGTCCATGGTGGGCACCGTTAGCGCCGGAAGCAGCTATCCCTTCAGCATCACCCTCTCCAATGCGTATGCGGGCGATCAAGTGTTGGTGTGGATCGACTTCGATCAGGATCAAACCTTCCAGGCGAGTGAACAGGTCTATGTATCGCCAACGGGTGCTGGCCCATTCTCCGGTTCGATAAGTATTCCGTTGGATGCGGCCCTCGGCAACGCACGCATGCGTGTCCGCATGCACGACGCGGCAACGACTCATGGCCCGAATGATACACCCTGCGGCATGGCGCGCTACGGCCAGGTGGAGGACTATACGGTGATGATCGAGACCGGTCTCGGTTTGGATCCGATAAGCGCTTCGTCATTCAATGTCTTCCCTGATCCAAGCAACGGTGAATTCACCATTCAAGGTCTTGCGCTGGAGGGCAACGTCCGCGTCGAGCTCATAGACCAAACCGGTCGCATGGTCCTACAAGAACAGCATGTGATAGGAAGTGCGGGCGCAACGATCCACATCGGAACGGCGAACAACATCGCAGCAGGCAGTTATATCCTTCGCATTCTTTCAATCGAAGGGGCAGCCGTGCGACGCATCACCATCCAATGATCCATTCCACCATCATGAAACATGTGATCTGGATACTGGCATGTTCGATCGCCTTGCAGGCGAGTGCCCAGGTACGCATGTCCGCCACCACGCGCGGCGACGTTGCACACTTGGCCAGGATCGCCGAGAAGGAGCCTGATGCACGCAAGCTCACGGAACTCACGCGCGGCCAATTCCCCACCGCGTTGATCCAGGGCCGGTGCATGGTCGGCTTCCTTGGAAAAGCGATCGACGCTGGACCGATGGGTGATCAGGGGATCTTGGTCGGTGCGCGCATCGGCGATATCGTGAGCTTCCGCGTGGATGCACAACATCTGGATCGCGTGCAAGACCTACCGGGCTTCAGCTACTTGGAACTCGCGGGCACGCTGCGCCCATCGCTGGACAAGGTGGTGCGGGCAACACACGCGGATAGTGTGCAGCAAGGCATTAACCTGCCGCAGAGCTACACCGGCCGCGATGTTATCATAGGAGTAGCGGATTTCGGCTTCCAGTATGCGCACCCGATGTTCTACGATACGGCGCTCACGCAAACGCGGATCCTTGCTGCGTGGGACATGAACAAGCAGAGCGGACCTGCGCCGAGCGGTTTCAACGCCGGAACTGAATATGCTGGGGCTGCTGCTGTGATCACGGCGGAAATGGACACCTTGGAGGCGAACGACTTTCGGGACACGCACGGTACGCATGTGGCTGGGATCGCAGCGGGTGGAGGAGCAGGCACGGCCTATCGCGGCATCGCATTCGATGCGGAACTCCTGCTCGTGACCATGTTCCATGACTTCGCATCCGCGCTTGATGCCATCAGTTGGATGCAGCAGCGAGCGCAGGCCGAACAAAAGCGGTTGGTGGTGAACATGAGCTGGGGCGGCGTGACCGAAGCAGCCGACGGCAACACGCTGTTTTCACAAGCACTTGATGCGTTCTCCGATCAGGGCGTCGTACTAGTAGCTGCGGCGGGCAACTTCGGCGGAGGGGCTTTCCATGTGCAGCGGTCCTTCAACAATGACACCTTGCGCACGCGCGTCCGTGCCACCAACCCCAACGTCGATCCCGCGATAATCGGGCAACGTCTTATGCTCTGGGGCGATCCCGGACAACCATTCTCGACATCCCTCACGATCCGTAGCGCCACCAACGCAGTGCTCGACCAAACGCCGTGGATGTCCACGATCGGCGCACTGCCGTTCACGGATTCTTTGTTCATCGTTGGCGGCGACACGGTGCATGTACAGGTGGTGGCCGAAGAAGCACATCCCATCACCCTACGACCGTACCTGCGGATCGATGTGGACAAGAGCGACCAAACAGTGCGGGTGGACATGAACGTGACGGCGACCAGCGGAACAGTGCATGCCTTCAACGCCTTATGGTGGAACTATAGCATTGGCTGGTACGATCTCGGTTTCCAGGCGGCCATGCAGGATCATGTCGCTGGTGATGACGCGTATGGCGTTCCGGAACCCGCAAGCGCCAGCAGCGTACTCGCGGTAGGCAACTACAACGCCGAATACCAGACGGTCGCTGGCACTTGGGTAGGTGGCCAAGGAGATGCCGCTTCCTCGCGCGGCCCATCGCTTGATGGACGCTTAAAGCCAGAGATCACTGCGCCTGGCGTGAGTGTGATGTCGTCCATCAACAGCGCGAACACAGCGGGATGGCCAGCGCAATCAACAGTCGACTTCCAAGGAAACACCTACGCGTTCTCGCGTGCAACAGGCACCAGTATGGCCTCGCCCGCAGTTACCGGAGTCGCAGCACTACTGCTTGAAGCGATGCCCTTCGCAACGCCCGCCGAGATCAAGCAGGCCATCATGGACAATGCGCGCACCGATAACCATACGGGCGTGATACCTCCACAAGGCAGCAACGTGTGGGGTATGGGCAAGGTGAATGCATACCGCGCTGTAGTGGACATGCTTGGCGTTGTGGCGATCGTTGAACAGGATGAATACGAAATACGTGTATGGCCCAACCCAGCGCGCGATGTCCTGTTCGTACGCCTTGACAATGCTTTAGGGCCTTTGTACTGCGAAGTGCTCGACATCACCGGACGCAGGATAGAACAACACATCAGCACTTCGGATCAGTTACGCATAGACACGCATTTCTGGAACGCAGGCGCGTATATGCTGCGCGTGACCGATGGGCGAGGTACTACCGTTCACCGGATCGCGCACTACTGATCAGCTGCCGCACGCCCCCACCCCTTCATGGGGTTTTCCATGCGTACGGTTTACTGGAGGTTTGCATTGTCGATCAACCTTATCCTCTACACACCCATGAGAACACGCCTACTTCTTGTTTGCTTTCTGCTACTGACGACCTTGATGGTCTCCGCACAATCCAAGCGCGCTTCATGTGCGCCGTTCACATCGTCGCAACGAACCGCGCACGGGTCCGGAAATGATCGCGGCAATGCACCGCCCAACGACGATTGCGCGAACGCCGAGGCGGTCACCGTTACCCCGGATTGCGCGACCCCAATTACTGGTACGACCATGGATGCAGCCGAAGATGGTGGCGAGCCAGTATGCGATTCAGACGCAGGTCCCTACTTGGATGTATGGTACACCTTCAATTCCGGTAGCGAGACCGACGTGTGGATCACGCTCACACCGATCACGGCAGGAATGGACTATGCATTCACGTTACAGGATGCGTGCGGCGGTGCAGAGATCTATTGCGTTGCCTTGCCTGGCTCCGCATTGGAAGTGCCTGTGATCACCAACACGAACTACTGGTTGCGTGTATACTCCAACGCAACATATGGGCCTCCTGGCGATTTCGCACTTTGTGTTTCCACGGATGTGATCATCGCCCCGCCGCCGTTCAATGACCTCTGCAGCTCAGTAACGGCCCAGACCGTCGCTATCGGGAATACGGCGACCTATACCGGCGATAACACCGGCGCAACCGACAACGACGGACTCGGCTACAACATTGTGTGGGAGGCCTTCAGCTTGAATGCCTGCGCCGATGTGAAGGTCGACTACTGCGGCACTACGCCTAGCTGGAGCAATTACTGGTTCTTGATCTACACGGATTGTTCGGCTTCCACTGGGATCTGGCACAGCTCGTCCGACACCTCGACCTGCGGCGATCAGAACTTCACTGTGTGCTATGCGAACCTTAGCGCAGGCACCTACTATGTGCCGATACTTCAGAACGTGTTCTCCACAGGACCCTACACCCTGCATGTGAGCGCCGTGGGGTGCGGCACCGAGCAGGCGAGCAACGATGAATGCGAAGGTGCTTTTCCGCTCATGGCGAACGCGGCCTGCCAACCAAATACGTTCAGCAACCTATGCGCTACACAGTCGCTACCAGCCATGCTCTGCGACAACAGCCAAGGACTCGCTAACGATGACGTATGGTACAGCTTCGTCGCCACTTCAACCGATATGTCCGTGGGTGGTGCGCCCAATGGTTCGATGGACATCGCCATGCAACTCTTCAGTGGTACCTGCGCGAACCTCACTGCCATCGCATGCGCGGACCTCGCAGGTGCCGGTGGCCCGGATGACCTGCAAGCATCCAGCTTAAGCGTCGGGACCACTTACTACCTCCGCGTGTATGATTGGGACAATGGTCATGCCTTCGAAGAACCGAGTTACGACCTCTGCGTGGTGGAAGGGCTTGGGAGCGGTGTGGGGGTTGAAGAGAGCACGCGAGGCGAAGATCTCGTTGTATTCCCCAATCCCACCATTGGCGATTTCAGTGTGCGCGTGGACCCGAACAGCGCTTTGGTTACCGTGAGCGTCATAGATGCAACTGGCCGAACGGTTTTCGTTCGTATTGATCGGATCACAATGAACGGGACCCTTCATGTGCATGCCGCGGGAAAGTTGATCCCCGGCTTCTACATGGTACGTGTAGATGATGGCCGAACACGGAGTACTACACGATTGATGGTGGAGTAGGGCGTCATCGCAGCCAACGCAGCCCTCGGACCATTCTTGCGAGGCCTGTGCTTTCCATACTAGGCATGTCGATTGTTCCCACCCATTCATGGGGTTTCCCATCCACAATGATCGGCTAAGGTTTGTATCGTTCATCCAACAACCCATTCACATGCTTCGAATTGTACTTCTATCGGTGTTCAGCTGCTTGCTCGCCAACATTATACATGCTCAGGTCTTCACTCCAAAGGCGGACCTGATCGAACCGCGCTACAGAGGCATCTCGTTCGCGCTCGATGGCAAGATCTATTCAGGAACGGGTCGTGATGGCCAGAACAGCATGGACAACGCAATGCGTAAGTATGACCCAGCAACGGACCAATGGACCATCCTGAGCGAATTCCCCAGTAGTCCGTTCCGCGGTGGCATCTCCATGGTGATCGATGGCCTTGCGTATGCCGGTCTTGGATGGGATGGGTCTACCACTTTCACACATTGGAAGCAGTATGATCCGGCATCGGACACCTGGATCGTGAAAGCGGATGTGGTGGGCGATCCGGGTGCGTATTCCGGGATATTCACACTGAACGGAAAGGGCTATGCGGTGGGCGGCAGTGGCGCGGTAGCCGAGCACAACCAGACCTGGGCCTACGATCCGATCGCAGACACTTGGGAACAGAAAGCGGACTTCCCCGGTGATGCCCGCGACTTTCCTTTCGCAGATACTGTTGGTGGCTTCGCGTACGTCGGGCTGGGCGATCTCTTTCTGGCTCCACCGTTCTACACCGACATATACAAATATGATCCCGTAGCCGATAGCTGGTCAACGATCGCGCCGATACCCGTTTCATCCACCGGAGCCATCGCTGAAGGAGGTTGCTCATTCCATGCTTCATACAATGGCAAGATCATCCTCATGAACATCATGGGGATCCAGTCCAGCGATCCTGCAGACCTCGCTACCGTGTATGTCTATGATCCAATTGCCGATGCATGGACCCTGTACGAGAATACCAACCCACTCACCATCCGTGAAACACCCGTGCTCGGACAGATCGGGGACAAGGTGTACTTCGGCGGCGGGCACGATGCGGACGCCATGACGTACGACGACTTCTGGGAGGTTGACGTCGCGCAACTCTTCACTGGCTTGAACGAGGCGCAACCCGGCCTGGACCAGATCCGTGTGACTTGCGCAGGCGGCACCATGGACGTCTTCGTTCCGCAGGAACAACGTTCAGGAGGGCCACTCGGTCTCACGCTCTACAGCACCGATGGAAAGCAACTTGCCACACGAGCGCTGTCCGGTACGAGTACGCGTATCGATGTGTCAGCATGGCCAGACGGTGCGTATGTGTACACGATCGCAGCGCAGGGTAGGGCGGTGCGCAGTGGCCGGGTGGTGCTGGTGCGCTGAGCCGAGCTGTGGCATGTCCACAAGGTGTCTACCTTGGTCCCATGCGGGTGAAGGCATTGCTTTTGGCACTGACGTTCGGACCGTTCGCTGCCCCTTCCGCAAGGGCTGGCAATTGGCCCACCAACCAGGCCGCCATGCCCGCTTACTTGGACTCTGTCTTTGGGGTCTGGTGCGACACTACCTTGACGGAATACCATCGCATTGTTTACCTGTCCTACTTTTTCATGTCGGACTCAACCCTTTCGTTGGAACAGGCATCGTGGCTCAAGCGCAAGGGCCGCAGCACGTTGAAGCCGAGCTACCAGCAAAAGCAATTGGTGAACGCTTGGCTCGCCAAGGGAATGGCCTGGGGCTGGAAGTCACAACTCGATAGCGGATTAGCCTGCTACCGAAGGGCTGAAGTAATGATGCACAAGATGGGTCATCCGAACGCCAGTACCGAAGTGGTGTGTTATCGTGCCGATCTATACATGACTTTCGGGCGCTTGACCGAGGCAGTGCTCACCATGCAACCCGCAGCACAAGAGTTCCTGATCAAGGGGGATACTACCCAAGCCATTGACGCCCTTTGGACCATCGCCCAATCGCTTGGCCGCCAAGGGAACCATGCGCGTGCCGCCCACGAATACCGGCGCATGCTGGTCCTGCTGGGCAGGAAGCAAGCGTACCGTCGCTATAACTGGCTTTTAGAATGTGCCGATGAAGAGTTGCACGCCGGGCAACCCGATAGTGCGATCTGGCACATCGCCCAAGCCGAGGCCATTCGGCAGAACAAGGAATATGTGGACAATGGCGTTCGGTTGACCTACTTCAAGGCCCGCGCGCACTTGGTGCGCAAGGAATGCGTGGAGGCCCAGCGTTTGCTGGCGCCTTTGCATGCATCGCTACTCCCGGATAGTACGCAGTACATGTATTGGGCACCAATGGAATTGGAGCTAGCGCGTGCTCACCTTTGTCTGGGTCTTCCGAAGGAGGCGGTCAAATTTGGCCAACGCAGTCTTTCCCATGATCTCAGGCCGCCGGATCCCGTGCACCGCATGGAGTGTTTGAAGGTGCTTGCCGATGCATACAAGGCCCTAGGCGATGAGAAGTTGGCCCTATTCCACCTCGACGCCTATCTGGAAATGAAGGACAGCTTGGGTAACGAAATGGCTGCCCTTGCCGCCAACAATGCCGTGCTCCTCGGCGAGTTCGAGCGCCAGCGTATCATGGACAGTATTCTCGTGGAGACCGAGCACCTCGAAGAGCGCCAGTTGTCACAAGGGGCTATCGAACGCGTGCGAGCACAACGCGTCGTACTGTTCATCGGTGCATTGCTCATCGGCGTCATCGCTATGTTGCTCCTGAATCGTGCCCGCCTAAAGCGCCGCATACAAGTGGTGCAGCTACGTGCGCGGCTGAGCCGAGACTTGCACGATGATATCGGCAGCACATTAAGCAGCATCAATATCCTTAGCAGTGTTGCACGAAAGCGCGTGGAGGCCAGTGGTGACCATGATGCATCGGATGCGCTGGAAAAGATCAGTGATCGCAGTCAGCGCCTCATGCGCAACATGAGCGACATCGTGTGGGGCGTGGACCCGAAGAAGGACAGTTTGGAAGAGCTGTTGGTCCGCATGCGCGAGTTCAGTAGTTCGTTGTTCGAGTCGAAGGGTATCGCGCACACCTTCGACCAACCTGCGGTCGTTCCTTCGATCAGCCTGCCCGTGGAAACCAAGAACAACCTCTATCTGCTCTTCAAGGAAGCGGTGAACAATGCGGTGAAACATTCGTGCTGCACCCACGCGCGGGTGGCCATCACGATCCATAAGAACATACTGCATCTGTCGGTGGCGGATGATGGCGCCGGCATGGATATGAAGGTTCCTGGTGCCAGCGCTTGTGATGGAAATGGCATACGCAACATGCGTGAGCGCGCGGCGGAGATGAGAGCGGAATTCCAAATCGTGTCAACCATTGAGAGCGGAACGCAGATCAGACTGGAATTGCCGTTGCGCGTGTGAGGTTCACTCAGTCGCGACCAGCGAAATACATCTCCATCTCGCCCTTCCCCTTCGCCTGTACTTTGCCACGAGAAGTTAAGGTGAGACCCGGTTCATCCTTCACCAGCGCATACGTCGCCTCACTGATGTTCACCTGCCCAACTTCACCACTGCTCTCCATGCGGCTCGCTGTGTGCACCGTATCGCCCCAGATGTCGTACTGGAATTTCTTTACGCCAACGATTCCTGCAACCACGGGGCTGGTGTGGATACCGATGCGCATTTCGAACGCGGTTAGACCTTGTGCATCACGCTCCATCTTGCGCAAGATCATGAAGGCCTGCATCTCCAATACGGCATAGACAACATCCGCAGGGGAGGAGGTTTTGGGACCACACAGAGCCGTATGTGGCGACGATAAGGTCGATCTGTTCTTTGGGCTCCGGTCCATCCAATAACAGCAGGTACTTATCGTCTTATCGCTTCCGTAACCATTGGTCTGAATAGCATGAGTCGTCTTACCAACAGAAGTGATCGCGCTCCGTTGCCTTCACCAGTCGGCACCCACAGCAAGGGTATCGTTACCGGGAAGCCTGTGCAATGACCCCGTACCTTTGGCGTATTCCATTCCGGGGCAAACCCACATGAGATCCACCTGTTTCGCGCTCTTGGCTTTTGCCGCATTCACCAGCTTTTCCCAGTCAGTAGATGCACCGCAACGATCCAGCGCGGTATGGTTCGAAGAGAACCGGGGTCAGGTAAAGGATCAAAACTGGCAGCCACGGACCGATGTGCTGTTCTCGGGAACGACCGAGGGTGTCCAATTCCACATTCGCGCCAACGGCATCAGCTACCAATTGTCCCGCTTGGATGGCGGCGCGGCTGCTGAACTACGCCAAGGTCCTGCCCACAGTGCAACCCGTTCCTTGCCGGTGGCAGCGGAGATCACAAGCCATCGCATCGACATTGATTGGATCGCTGCAGAGACCGATCCGGCCTTTCGCACCGCAGGAGAGAACCCCGCTTACACCAACTACTACAACGTTCCCCAGAACACCCTGCCAGCGCTGATGGTAAAGTCCTTCAGCAGTGTGAACTTCAAGAACGTTTGGAGCGGTGTGGACCTGGAGTACCTTGCGCGTTCCGGAGCTCTGGAAAGCGATTGGACGATGGAGCATCCTGAGGATCATACCAAGATCAAATTCAAGGTCAGTGGCGCCGACCTGCGGGTTGATGAAGAAGGGTATCTGATCATGACGACACCACTGGGTAGCATTCGCGAAGGCCGCTTGATCGCCACCCAACAAGGTAAGGCGCGCGACGTACGCTGGGTGCTGGATGGGAATACCGTCTCGATCAGCGCCACCGGATTGGATGCGAATGTGCCTTTGGTGATCGATCCACCGACACGGCTTTGGGGTACCTATATGGGTGGCACAGGGTACGAATGGCCATGGGCCGTAGAAAATGATGGTGTGGGAGGAGTGTACGTGGCAGGGTCTACCTTATCCAACGCGAACATCGCCACCACGGGTGCGCACCAAGAGAGCTATTGGGGGCAGTTCGATGCATTCTTGAGTCACTTCGGAGCGAACGGAGTACCGCTTTGGAGCACGTACTATGGCGGCTTCGAGGATGACTTCGGTCGCGACTGTTCGGTATCTCCGACCACCGGTGATGTGTTCTTCTCGGGAGCCACCATCTCTGGTACCGGCATTGCAACACCGGGTGCCCATCAAGAATTCCCATGTGGCACATTGGACGCCTTCCTTGTACGGTTCAACGCAGCTGGGGTACGGGTCTGGGGCACGTACTACTGCGGCACCGATATTGAAGAAGGCAACGCCTGTTCGGTGGATGGTCTTGGCAATCTCTACATGGTCGGCTGGACCCGCTCCTTGGATTCCATAGCGACCCCAGGGAGTATTCAATCCGTTCACGGCGGTTCCGATTTCATGGATGCCTTCTTGGTGAAGTTCGATACTGTCGGTGTGCGGCAATGGGCTACCTACGTGGGTGGCTCCGGCGAAGACCGGGCCTACGACTGTCGCGTTGATGGACAAGGCGCGGTATACATTTCAGGAAGTACAAAGCAATTGCCTTCGAATGCGACCATGGGAGGTCACCAAGCCACATTTGGAGGTTATGAGGATGCATTCCTTCAGAAATACGACAGCGATGGCGGCCTGCTCTGGGGCACCTACTATGGAGGCCCGGACCTGGATACTTGGGGCTATTGCGCCGTAGATGATGATCACGTCTATCTGGCCGGCACCACCTTATCGGAGTCGGGGATCGCAACACCCGGTGCTTATCAGGAGATCGCAACATCGCCAGGGCAATACGACGATGATGCGTTCTTGGTGCAGTTCGATCATTCGGGACAGCGCAATTGGGCCACCTACTTGGGCGGACCCGCTGGGGATGCCGTGCAAGGCATAACCACGGACGGCAATGGCAGCGTGCTCATTTGCGGCTGGACCACTTCCACCAGCGGGATAGCAAGCAGCGGATCGTATGATACCACCTTGGATGCGTGGGACGAAGGCTTTCTGGCCAAATTCACCCGGACCGGAGCCTTGCATTGGAGCACCTATTACGGCGGACTTGGAAACGACGTGGGTAAAAGCTGTGCCGCTGTGGGCGGCGATGTGGTATACATGGTAGGCAACAGCTTTTCATCTACGTCGATCGCTTCCCTGGGTGCGTACGATACCACCAACGATGGGCCGAACGATATGTTCCTTGTGAAATTCGATGGCTGTGACCGAGGTCCCATCAACTTACAACCCAACGCTGTGGCCCACTGTGGTGTTGAAAGTGTGGAACTTACCGTGAACGGTGGGCTTGAATCCACCTGGAGACCGAGCGATGGTTTATCCGCGACCTTCGGGAATTCGGTTGTTGCGAGCCCCACTGCTTCGACCATGTATTGTGCGCGGCATATTGATACGAATGGCTGTGCTGCCGTGGACAGTGTGTGGATCGACGTGACCATCATTGACACCGCTGTTGTTGTATCCGGTGCTACGCTCACAGCTGCACAACAGAATGCCAGTTATCAGTGGCTCAATTGCGATAGTGCGACCGCGATCCCTGGCGCCACCGGACAGAGCTACGAGATCAGTAGCAGCGGCTCCTATGCCGTTGCGTTGGAACTGAACGGATGTGTCGATACCACGGAGTGCGTGTTTGTCGCAAGCGTTGGCATGATCGAGAATTTGGCCGGTAGTGATTACCACCTCGCTCCGAATCCAACGACCGGTGCCCTGACCGTTTACGCACCCGCAGTGGGAACGTATCGCATAGAACTGTACGACCCTGCCGGTAGACGCGTGTATTCCGAGCGCTTCATAAGCGATCGCCCTACGCTGTTCATCGGTGATCTACCCGCCGGGATCTACTGGATGAGGATCAATGGAGCAGCGGGCATCAAGGTGGTGAAGTTGTAGGACCGTGCGCTGTGCATGCTGAGATGCGGTTCACGCGGCGGTGGTGTTGGTTCAGGACGACCTGTCAACGAAATACATCTCCATTTCCCCCTTTCCCTTCGCTTGCACTTTGCCTCGGGAAGTGAACGAAAGTTCCGGTTCGTCCTTCACCAGCGCATACGTCGCCTCACTGATATTCACTTGCCCAACTTCACCGGACGATTCCATTCTACTCGCCGTGTTCACCGTATCGCCCCAGATGTCGTACTGGAATTTCTTCACACCAACGATACCTGCGACCACCGGGCCGCTGTGAATGCCAACGCGCATTTCAAAGGCTGGCAGGCCTTTCACGTCGCGTTCAACCTTGCGACTGGATATGAATGCTTGCATCTCTAATGCGGCAAGCACCACATCAGCAGGGGAGGATGTCTTCGGATCCGGCAACCCAACCACGCACATGTATGCATCGCCGATAGTCTTGATCTTCTCGATGCCGCGTGCAGTGATGATGTTGTCGAAGGCTTTGAAGCAGGTGTTCAACTCTTCCACGAGATCGTGCGGTGAGAGCTTTTCACTCGCTTCGGTGAAGCCCTTGAAGTCCGTGAAGAGAATGGTGGCCTGATCAAAGTGCTTCGCATCGGCATGACCCTTCGCCTTGAGTTCATCGGCGACTTGTGCTGGTAGGATATTGAGCAGCAGTGCTGAATTGCGATCACGCTCGATGCGAAGATCGAGCGTGCGCTGCGCCACTTCGCGTTCCAGTTCAGCATTCCGCACCATCATTGTGCCGTAGGTCATGTACTCACCTTCCTGCACGCGATAGTCGGGTTCACTACCATGCACGTGAACGACCCACCAACGCCCGTGGTCTTCATGAAGTACAGTGGTGTGCCTGTTGCTCATGAACGTGACATTTGCACCATCTCCCATGGTCCAACGCGTCTCGCCTTCCACCAAAGCAACCCTATCCCAAGTGCGTATCTCCATCCAAAGGAATTCGATGCGAAAAGGAGCAGGATATTGCTCAACGCCCTTTTCATTCATCGCCCGGTATTGATCCCGATTCGTGGCACGTTCATGGGACCCCGTTCCAAAGAAGGTGATGTCGGGTGCACAAACGGCGAAGCGTCCGTCGATATCACGCGCTGCATAGCATTGCCAGAATTTCGTGTGTGCATCGAGCACCTGATCACGCACCTGAGCTTCGTTCATTTGAGCCATTGATCACGCTAGGGCTTCACTTACAACGCTCCACAAAGTACATCTCCATCTCTCCTTTGCCTTTCACCTGCACTTTGCCACGTGGCGTGAAGTGGAACGCAGGCATCTCCTTGTCTTCCCTCAGTTCCTTTACCTCCTGTACGAACGCATACGTCGCTTCACTGATATTCACCTGGCCCACTTCACCGCTGCTCTCCATCCTGCTCGCCGTGTTCACCGTATCGCCCCAAATGTCGTACTGGAACTTCTTCACGCCTACGATGCCGGCGACGACCGGGCCGGTGTGAATGCCGACGCGCATTTCGAACGCGGGCAGGCCATTCGCATCGCGTTCCGCTTTGCGTGCGATCATGAACGCTTGCATCTCCAACGCAGCATGCACAACATCCGCAGGCGAGGAGGTCTTCGGATCCGGCAAGCCGCCTGCACACATGTAGGCATCACCGATGGTCTTGATCTTCTCGATACCGCGTGCCGTGATGATATGATCGAAGGCCTTGAAGCAGGTGTTCAACTCTTCAACGAGTTCTTGTGGTGTGAGCTTTTCGCTGGCTTGCGTGAATCCTTTGAAGTCACTGAACAGGATGGTGGCGCTGTCGAACTGTTTGGCCAAAGCGGAACCGTTGTCCTTCAATTCCTCAGCGACTTCCGCTGGTAGGATGTTCAACAACAGTTCGTCGCTGCGGTGGAGTGCTTTCTCGATCCTGCCACGTTGACGAAATACAACAGCACCGAAGACCAACAGACCAAGACCGGAAAAGAGGAAAATGTTGCGGCGGTTCCGTTCACGGGTCAGATCGATGGCTGCTGCGGAACGGGTGCGTCCCATTTCGATCTTGTGCTCTAGGCTATCCGCGAGCAAACGTTGTCCCATGTTGTATTGCAACTGGAACTTCGTTCGGTTCACTTCCCCCTCTTCATTTTCCAAGCTGTCGGCGATCTGCTTGTATGCCGCAAGCGATGTAAAGGCCTCTTGCCACTGCCCCAGGTCTGCGCAGGCTGCAGAACGTGTTTTGTGGATGGTCATGTGATCGTACACCGTTACCGCGTTCCGCGATACGGTACGCAGGAAATTGCGCGTGATGCGCTCCGCTTCCTTCGCATCGCCAATGCTCAAGTGCAGTGCCGCTCGTTGTGCGACCAGTTCTCCGGATTCCTCGATCCCTTCCAATTCCTCGAAGCCTTTGGCTGCTTTCATGGCCTGTTGGAGCAAGGCCAGCGCTTGCCCGTAGCGGCCGAGTGAATCTAAGGCTTGCGCTTGCATAAATTGCCACAAAGGGCCCATGGCGTCCATAAATGGTCTGTGGGATGCAGCGTGTTCGTAGGCCGCTAGGAAGTCCCGTTGATGCATGAACACTTCGAACGTTGCCAACTGCCACGTTTCAACGTTCATCTTTGATCCAATGGATGTATCCGAATGCTGTTGTGCAGTGTGGATCGTTGCCAAGGCCTCTTCGTTACGTCCCGCCTCGTTAAGCACATACACCCGCGCTTGGTACAGACCTGAAAGGTTAATACTGTCCTTCAGTGCAAGGGTCAAGGCAATGGACCGGTCCACCATACGCAATGCTTCATCATACAGATTCCGTCGGTTGAAGAAGTTCTTCAAGGACGAAAGGCAACCGATCTCCGATAGCGTGTCTTGGGCCCTCACAGCGTACTTCAGCGCGAGAAGTTCAGCGTCCAACGCGAGTTGGTATTCTTGGCGATCGGCGTGGATCGAGCCGCGAACACCCAAGGCCGCGATGGCACCGCAGTTGTTACCGGTGCGGATGAATGCGGCCAGTATGCTATCGGCCAGTACCATGCCGCGGTTTATGGCATCCTTGTCCTTGAATGCCGGGGCATAAAAGGGCGCGTCATTGAAGGCGCTGCCTTGATTTGCCACCTCCGTGATGGATGTGAGCAAGTTGTACTGCCCGGACGGACGGTTGACCCTCGGGTCGTTCATGACCTTCTCCAGCCAACCGGGGCTGGGGAGCGTATCCTGTGCCATGCATTGCACCGAGATGCCGCACATGACCGCGAAAGCAAGTACAGATCTGCGCAGTTGGTGGTGGTGAAGGATCATCACAATGGGAAAGGTGGTGGGACCTTCGTTGCCAAGATGCGAATTTCCTGGGTAGAACGGAAATCCATTTCAATCGAGGCCTTTCCTGCGTTCGGTAGGCCGAGGAACAGGCAAGGCTATTCATGAAGTTCATCCAATTAAGAGGACGGCATCAAAGACGTGACCCTAAGCAACAAAGTCCAACCACCGCGTACGCAAGGCTCGACGTGGATCCGAGATCATCCAGTGAAGGGCTTCAGTACGCATGGGCCCTGTCTTCAGCCGCGCTGTACAAAATACATCTCCAATTCGCCTTTGCCCTTCGCCTGCACTTTGCCACGTGGGGTGAATGACAGATCCGGTTCATCCTTCACCAACGCATACGTCGCCTCACTGATATTCACTTGCCCAACTTCGCCGGAAGATTCCATGCGACTCGCTGTATTCACCGTATCGCCCCAGATATCGTACTGGAATTTCTTTACGCCCACAATGCCGGCGACGACCGGGCCGGTGTGAATGCCAACGCGCATTTCGAACGCGGGCAGCCCTTGCGCATCACGTTCCTTCTTCCGTGCGATCATGAACGCCTGCATTTCGAGCCCAGCATAAACCGTGTTCTTCACGGAATCCACATTCGGCACCGGCAGGCCACCGGCACACATGTAGGCATCTCCGATGGTCTTGATCTTTTCGATGTTGTGCTTGCCCACTATGGCATCGAAGGCCTTGAAACAGGTATTGATCTCCGCCACCAGATCCGTGGCGCTGAGCTTCTCGCTGGCTTGGGTAAAGCCTTTGAAATCCGTGAAGAGGATGGAGGCCCGCTCGAAGTCCCTCGCGGCAGCCTCTCCCTTTTCCTTCAGCTCTTCGGCGATCTCGGCGGGCAGGATATTGAGCAACAGGTTCTCCGAGCGGTCCTTCTCTTTGGAAATGATATCACGTGACTTCTTTACATAGCGCCACCGATTGAAGAAGCCGATCGCCAGCGCTACGAACACGAGACCACTGCCCACCAAGAAATTCCGAACCTTGTTCTTCTTGCTCACTTCCCGCTGGTGGACCAATTCAACATTCATCCTTTCCTTTTGCTGATGAAGGCTATCGGCCAGCATCACCTTTTGGAACTCCATCTGCTGGAGTTTCTTGGCCGTTTCCCCTGCATTCATACTGTCTTGCAACACCAGCATTTGTTCATGATAGCTCAAGGCCTTATTGCTATTACCCATGGCTTTGTGCGCCTCGTACAAACAGAAACATGCTGCTTTTTGAATAAATATATCTCCCGTCTCATTGCTAAGATCAAAGACTCTTTTGCACTGAATTACAGCACGCTTGGGCATGCCTTGAATGTTGTAGATATCGCCGACAGTGAATAAAGGATAAACGATCTCCGCTTTATCTGTAATACCTTCATATCGTTTCACGCTACGTAGGCAATAGTCCAAAGCTTGAGCGTAGTTGCCTTGTGCCTTATACAAATTTCCAATACCATTTAGTATGCTGGCAATTCCGGCTTCGTTTTTGATCTCTTCATAGATCTTTAAACTGCGCTCGTAGGAATTCAATGCCTCCGGATAGGAGCCTTGAAAAACACCTATGTCCCCAATACATAGGAGTGTACGAGCGATCTCATTTTTGGCTTCGGTTCCTTCCAAGAGCGCTAGGCTATGCCGATAATAATCCAAGGCCTCGCTGTTACTGCCTTGGAAAAAGTAGATATCTCCGATATTGTTCAGTGCGGCGGACATTCTTCCGTTGTCACCAACTCCTTTGGCGATCATTAAACTCTGTTGGTAGTAGTCCAAGGCTTGAGAATAATTGCTTTGGCTACGATAAGTAGCTCCAATATTGTTCAATGAATTTGAAATACCCTCTTTATAGCCGATCTTTTTCGAAAGCTGTAAACAACGTTCGCCATATTCCAAAGCTTGTGAATAATCGCCTCTTAGATAGGAGCTTGTTCCTTGAATTGAATATGCCTGTGCTTTTCCTTTGATGTACTTCTTTTCCTGCACAAAGGCGATCAGTTGCTCGGCCAAGGAAAAGGCACTATCCGGATCATTGGAAAGAAAGCCTCTCGTGATGTAGTTCACATATGCATCTGCACGTATGGAATCAGGCTGGGATTCTTCCTGCCATATGGCATAGAGGGAATCTAGAGCTACCTGCTGGTCTGGTGGACCGGTTTGGGCAGCGATGTCAACGGATGTAAGGAGGGCTAACAGGACCGGTAGGTGGCTCAGGGCTCTCATGTCCAAATTGCCATTTACGGTTCGGCTCTTCCAACGAAATACATCTCCATTTCCCCCTTTCCCTTAGCCTGCACTTTGCCACGGGGGGTGAATGACAGACCCGGTTCGCCCTTCACCAGCGCATACGTCGCTTCACTGATGTTCACTTGCCCCACTTCGCCGCTGCTTTCCATGCGACTCGCCGTGTTCACCGTATCACCCCAGATGTCGTACTGGAATTTCTTCACACCTACAATACCGGCAACAACAGGACCGGTGTGGATACCAACGCGCATTTCGAAAGCAGGCAAACCTTGCGCATCACGTTCTTTCTTGCGTGCGACCATGAACGTTTGCATTTCCAACGCGGCATGCACGACATCAGCTGGGGAGGAGGTCATCGGATCTGGCAAACCGCCAGCGCACATGTAGGCATCGCCGATGGTCTTGATCTTCTCGATGCCGCGCGCGGTTATTATGTGGTCGAAAGCCATGAAGCACGTGTTCAACTCTTCCACTAATTCCTGAGGCGATAGCTTCTCGCTCGCTTGTGTGAAGCCTTTGAAATCGGTGAAGAGGATGGTGGCGTTCTCGAAGTGTTTCGCGGCAGCACCTCCCGTGTTCTTAAGCTCTTCGGCCACTTCCTCTGGCAAGATGTTCAGCAGCAGTTCCTCGCTGCGGTCCTTCTCTTTCTTGATGCGGTTACGCTGGAAGAAGAACACTCCTGCGAAGACGGCCACCAAAGCGAAGCCGCCCATGAAGCCGTTGCGCATCAGTTTCTGCTTCTGCACTTCCTCGTGCTGGATCGCGGTTGCTGCGGCGAAGGAGAGGCTGTCCGCCAGGGCCTGCTTGTCGTAGTCGTACCGGTACTCCAAACGAAGCAAGGTGCGCTGCTCGGCATCGGTGTTCGCGCTATCGCGCAACGTCAGAAGGTCCGTAGCATGTTGGTAGGCCTCTTTGGTTCGCCCAATGCGGGCGTAAGCCTGATGGAGCAGTTCGTGGTCCATCAGCTTCTGCTCTTTGTCCCCCGTGGCCATGCTCAGTGCCAAGCTGCGTTCTCCGAAGGCGATCGCCGCAGTGGCATCACCACGCATCAGGGCCACATCACCGAGGGAATACAACGCCAACGCCTTGCCCATGTCATCGTCGATCGCTTCGCTGATGGACAAGGCTTTATTGGCCAGCACAGCAGCACTGTCCAAGCTGCCGCGGCTGCGCAATATGAGACCCAGATTATTGTATGCCATGGTTAGCTCCTTCTTGGCACCTTGCTTTTCAATGACGGGCAGTGCCCGATAGTATAGCCGCTCGGCCATGGCGGTATCACCCCGCGCCATGGAGAGGGCTGCCATGTTTTGCCAGAGGGAGGCCATACGGTACACGTCCTTTCTCTCCGTAGCGCGCTGCAGGGCGCGTGTGTAGATGGCTTCAGCCTTGTCGTAGTCCTTTTGGTCCTTGTAGATGCCGGCTAGGTTCTCTTCGGCCACAGTGCGTTCGTCCCACCTCCCGAGGGAATCGAAAAGGCGCATGGCCTGCACGAAATACTCGGCCGCTTCGGAGTTCTTGCCCTGTGATCTGTAGAGTGCGGCGATGTTGTTGAGTATGCCAGGCTCCTGCGCCGTCAACCGATGTGCGCGTAGTACGACTAATGCTTGCTCCTGGAATGCGAGTGCTTCCGCATAGCGGCCTTGATAGTAGAACACGTTCCCACTGTTGCTCAACGCTGCGGCCACCCCTGCCTGGTCGCCGATCCTTCTACAGAACGCTACGGCCGTGTCGAAACCCGCCAAGGCCTTTGCGTATTCGCCCTGCACCCAATAGGACGATGCGATCAAATTGATGGCGCTTCCTTGGGAGCTGTCCATTTTTCGTTGGCTAGTGAACTTCTCCAGGTCCAGTGCATAAATGCGCGCACTGTCCGGATAACTATAGATCAGACCCATGATCAGGTCGAAGCAAGCGCTGTAGCGCACGCTGTCCACACGGGAAGGATCTTCCCACACTTGCCGCAGACTATCGGTATTGGATTGTGCATGCAATGGCGCAGGTGCGAAGGCTGCCAATAGAACGACCAGCGCGATGTGATGCAGGCGCGTCACGCTACGGTCGCTAATACGTCGCTTGGTCTCCAGGGCGCGGATGTGCTTAACGCAGTGCCATGTCATATTACGAAGATGCGATATTTGGGAACATGGACGAGAATAGGCATAGCCCAATTGATGAGATGAGGATAAGCATGGAAGGGCCAATGGCTAATTTCCGAATGTCCCGCGACCAAGTGCACATCGGATACATCCATCTCCTTGCATGGTCCTCGCCTCCCCACACCAACTACCTTCGCCACCATGCCACAAGCGCGCCTCTATATCAACGATACCCACGACCGGATCCAACGCGGACATCCGTGGATCTTCGATAACCAGATCATTCGGGAGGAAGGTGAGTATGCACCCGGTGATGTGGTGCAGGTGTTCGATGCGCGCAAACGTCCGTTGGGTCAGGGGTATATCAATCCGGCTTCGTTGATCAGGGTGCGTTTGTTGACCGCTTCTGTGGAAGAGAAGGTCAATGCACAGTTCATTACAGCGCGTATTGAGCGGGCCTGGGCCTTTCGCCAACGGTTGGGTTACACGAATTCCTGTCGCGTGATCTTCAGCGAAGCGGACATGCTGCCCGGTCTGGTGGTGGACAAGTTCAACGATGTGCTTTCGGTGCAGTTCCTCACCTTGGGCATGGAGCGTTGGAAGGAGGTGGTGTTGGAAGCGTTGGAACAGGTGATCAAGCCGAAAGGCATTTACATCCGCAACGACGTGCCGATCCGCGAGAAGGAAGGGTTGGAGATGTACAAAGCGTTCCATGGAAAGGCGTTTCCGACCGACCTGGTGATCGAGGAGAACGGTCTGAAGGTCCATGTCGATGTTGCTAACGGTCAGAAGACGGGTCACTTTCTCGATCAAGTGTTGAACCACGCCGAGATGGGCAAGATCAGCAAAGGACAGCGCGTGCTGGATTGTTTCACCCACACCGGCGGCTTTGCGTTGAGCGCTGCAAGCAATGGCGCGAAGGAGGTGCTAGGGTTGGACATCAGTGCAGATGCGGTGAAGCAAGCCGAGCGCAACGCTGAATTGAACGCGTTGAAGAATTGCACCTTCCGCACAGCGAACGTCTTCGACTACCTGACCGAAGCCGATCGCAGAGGAGAGAAGTGGGACGTGATCGTATTGGATCCGCCCGCATTCGCAAAGAACCGTGGAGCGTTGGAGAATGCCACACGTGGTTACAAGGAGATCAATCTGCGCGCCTTGAAGTGTTTGCGGAGCGGTGGCTTCTTGGTGACCTGTTCGTGCTCCCAGCACATGTCACCGGATCGCTTCCGCAAGATGCTCGCAGAGGCCGCGCAAGACGCCGGTAAACGGGTCCGTGAAGTGTACAACGGAACGCAAGCCCCGGACCATCCGATCCTGTGGGGCGTTCCGGAAACGCATTACTTGAAGTGCATCGTGCTGGAGGTGTGGTGATCGTAGGTCGATCATCGCTTGATCGGTCTCTTTGGGACCGTAACATCAGAAGGCACACGGAGACACCGAGCCACAGAGGGCGTAATGGTCAGCGGCGCTGACGGATTCTCCGTGGCTCCGTGCCTCTGTGTGAGCGACACTCCATTGCAGATCTGATCTCTGGGTGCGGAGCACATTGAAAGCCACACGGAGACACCGAGCCACAGAGGGCGTAATGGTCAGCGGC
>Ga0154020_10001788_pt1 | contig 26365 bp, 22 predicted proteins | sample Klosneuvirus_201_FD_109709 | JGI IMG/M metagenome (GOLD analysis project Ga0154020, IMG submission 109709) | Active sludge microbial communities from wastewater, Klosterneuburg, Austria - Klosneuvirus_20160825_MG | ecosystem: Engineered > WWTP > Aerobic digester > Activated sludge | place...
CGGCGTGCTTGTCCTGGTGCGCCAGCGCGAGCGCCAGGTTGTTCAGGACCCCCAGCGTCTCCGGATCTGAATCGCCCAGCCTTTTGCGGTCCTTCTCCAGCGCCTCCCTGTGGAACCGCTCCGCCTCCTCGTACCGCCCCAGGTCGTACGCAATAAGCCCCACGTTGTTCAGCGACTCCGCCGTTGCAGGGTCATCCTCCCCCAGCACCGCCTTCCGCTTCTCCAGCCCTTCGCGGTAGTACTTCTCGGCTTCCTGCAAGTCCCCCTTGTCCCGCAGGAAGCTCCCCATCGAGTTGATCGCCGCCAGCGTCCGCGGATCATTCGGCCCCTGAACACGCTGACGCCTCTCCAGCACCTCACGGAACAGCGGCTCCGCTTCGCCCCGGTGCCCCGCATCCAGCTGCATCAGCCCCAGGTTCGACATCGAATCGAGCGTCTCCGGGTGATCATCTCCCAGCGCCCGGCGGCGCGTTGCCAGTGCCGCGGCCTCCAGTTCCGCCGCACGCTCATACAAACCGACCTGATAAAACTGGTTCGCCACCGCATCCCGCAGCTTCGCATTCAGCGCCGGCCGGTCCTTAAACTCCCGATCGATCACCGCGATCGCCGGCGATAGCACCGTGCGATCGATCAGACCGCGGCATACATCGATCGCATCAACCCGAGACCACGTGCCCTCAAATGCCGCGCTCTCTCGCCCCCGCTCGCTCTCCTCCGCCCCCGACTTCACAAGCGCAGCGCCCAGCCTGGCCCGCGTCAACTCCGACAGCACCAGCCCCGCCCGCGCCATGTCGATCTTCCCCAGCATCGCCGCCTGAAAGTCCGCCACCTTCTGCACATCCTCCGCCCGCTGCTTGGCCTCCGCCTCCGCCGCCACCGCCCGCTCTTTGGCCCGGTCCGCCGCCGTCTTCTGTTCATCCGCCGCCTGCCGCGCCGCAACCGCCAGGTCGCGCTGTTCCCCCGCCACCTTCGCCTGCCACGCAAACGCCACCAGGCCTAGCAGCAGCGCCGCCCCCACCGTCGACCCCGACACCACAACCCCTCGATTCCGCCGCACAAACTTCCGAACCCGATACGCCCGGCTCGGCGGCGCCGCCACCACCGCATCTCCCGCTAGGTACCGCCGCACATCCATCGCCAGCCCATTGGCCGTCTCGTACCGGCGCGACCGATCCTTCTCCAGCGCCTTCATCACGATCCAGTCCAGCTCCCCGCGCACGACCAACCCCAGCCTCCGCGGGTCCGTCTTGCGCCTGGCCGCGACACTCGCCAGCGTGTCCGTATTCTGACTCAGCCGCGTACTGGGCCGCGGCGGCTCCACCTCGCGAATAATCCTCTGAATCTCCCCGAACGCCGCCGACCGCAAGTCCCCGCTGCTGAACGGCGTACTCCCCGTCAAAAGCTCATACAACAATACCCCCAGCGAGTACACATCCGTCCGCGTGTCAATATCCAGCGACCCTTCCGCCTGCTCCGGACTCATGTACTCCGGCGTCCCGATCAGCGCCTTGTGCTCCGTGAACAGCGTCTTCTCCGTCAACTTGCTCGCTGTCGCTTTCGCAATTCCAAAGTCAATCACCTTGGCGCTCGGCCGACCATCCTGTGTCGACACCAGGATGTTCGAAGGCTTGATATCCCTGTGGATGATCCCCTTGGTGTGCGCGTGCTGCACCGCGTTGCACACCTGCGCGAACAGCTCCAACCGGTCTTCAATGCTCAGATTGTTCTTGTCGCAATACTCCGCGATCGGATCACCCTTCACCAGATCCATCACGAAAAAGGGCCGCCCCGTCTCCGTCGCGCCGACATCCAGCACCCGCGCGATATTCGGGTGGTCCATCATCGCCAGAGCCTGCCGCTCGGCCTCAAACCGCGCAATCACCGCCCGAGTATCCATCCCCAGCTTGATGATCTTCAGCGCGACCTTTCGCGCCACCGGCCTCTCCTGCTCGGCCATGAACACCGACCCGAACCCACCCTCTCCAATGAGTTGCAGCAGCTTGTACGGCCCGATCTTCGTCCCCGGCCCCTCCAGCAGTTCCGCCGAGTTCCGCGACGCCACCGTCGGAAGCTTCCCGGCAGAGGGCATCACATCCGCCGTCGCCTCCGACAAAAACACCTCATCCTCCGCCGCCGCGATCATCGCCTCGATCCGCTTCCTGAGCCCCCCATCCCCGCCGCACTCCCGCTCCAGAATCGCCCGCCGCTCCCCCGCCGGCGCAGCAATCACCAGGTCAAACAACTGCCGCAACTGTTCATGTCCATGTTCCGCCACAACCCGCTCCTATCCGCTATCCCCCATCTCCCAATCTCCCTATCTCCCTATCACTTCTTCTCCCCCCTCTTGCCCTTCCACTCCGCCGCTTTCCCGTCATACCCCTTCCCCGGTTCCGCCTTGTCCCAGTCCTCGTACAACCGCTGAAGGTCCAGCGCCATCCTCCCGGCAATTTCGTGTTTCTCTCCAAGCGTCCGCGAAATGATCCCGTGCGCCTCGATCAGCACCGGCTCACCCTCGCCAAAGCGCTTCAGCCCGCGCAGCGAAGACCCATACCACCCCAGGATAAACGCCGTCCCCTGGTAATCCTTGGGATGCGAGATCCGCGCCCCCTTCAGGGCTCTCTCCAGATACACCACCGCCTCCGCAAACCGGTTGCGGCTGCGCAGCGAGTTCCCCATATTCGCGATGCTGACGATCGTGTCCGGGTGGTTCTCCCCCAGCGTGCGGACACTGACCTCGATGTCCTTGTTCTGAAGCTTGTCCGACTCATCAAACATCTTCATCTCGCGATACACCGTCGCAAGGTTGTTGCGGACATTCCCTGTCTCCGGGTGCTCATCCCCCAGAATCCGCGTCCTGGCGGCCAGCACCTCTTCATCAATCACCCGCGCCCGCGCCAGACGATCCGTGTGGCGATCCGGGTTCGACTTTTGGTTCGTCATGGCATCGTGATACAGGCCCCAGCCCAGGTTCCCCCTCATCTCCAGCGTGAGAGGATGGTCCGCCCCATACGCCTTCTGACAGACTGAGATCGCCCGGTCGTAGAGCTTCTCGCACTCGTCAAACTGCTCCGTGTCGCCGTACAGCGTCGCGAGCGTGTTCATCGCGCTGATCGTCTCCATGCGCTCAGCGCCCAGCGTGGCCATTCGGATCTCCATGAGCTCCTTGGCCAGCTTGATCGCTTCCTCGCGCCGTTCCATCATGGAGTACAGCTGCGCCAGATTATCGATGGTGAGAGCCGTCACCTCATGCCGACGTCCAAACAGCCGCTCGTGGTCCTTGAGGGCCTGCGTAAGCATCGGCTCCACTTCGACGAACTTCGCCTTCTTGACCAGGATCGCCGCCAGGCTGTTCACCGCCTGACACGTCTCCACGTGTTCAACGCCCTGCACCCGCCGCAACACGGCCAGCGTCTCGCGTGCCTGCTCTTCCGCCGGGTTGTATTCGCCAAGGCCCAGGTACGTCTTGGCCAGCGTGCCGTGGAGCCGCGCCCCCACCAGGGGCTGATCGTTGTACCGCCCGGCCAAGTCCTTGGCCGCCCGATCCAGCACGCTCCGCACCGTCACATCCTTGCCCTGCGCCGATGGATCCGCCGCCGCCAGCATGTCATCCAGAAACTTCACCGTCGCCTCAGACTCGGCCAGCCTCTGCTGCGCCAGCTTCTTCTGCTCCTCTTCCCCCTGCCGCGCCGCGATCGCCACCCGCTGCTGACGCTTCGCGCTCACCAGCCCCATCGTCGTCCCCACCACCCCCAACACCAGCGCCCCCGCCACCAGCGAAGCCGCCACCACTGCCCCCCGGTGCCGCCTCACAAACTTCCGCACCCGATACCCGCGCCCCGGCGGAGCCGCCTGCACAGCCTCCCCGCTCAAGTACCTCCGGATATCCATCGCCAGCCCATTGGCCGTCTCATACCGCCTCGACCGGTCCTTCTCCAGCGCCTTCATTACGATCCAGTCCAGCTCCCCGCGCACCACCATCCCCAGCTTCCGAGGCTCGGTCTGCCTCCTGGCCGCCACACTCGCCAACGTGTCTGATGACTGGCTCAGCCGCGTGCTGGGCTTGGGTGGGTCCACTTCCCGAATGATCCTCTGAATCTCCTGATACGCCGCCGACCGCAGTTCCCCACTGCTGAACGGCGTGCTCCCCGTGAGCAGTTCATACAGCATCACCCCCAGCGAATACACATCCGTACGGGTGTCGATATCCATCGACCCCTCCGCCTGCTCCGGACTCATGTATTCCGGCGTCCCGATCAGCTGCTTGTGCTCGGTGAACAGCGTCTTCTCCGTCAGCTTCGAGTTGGTCGCCTTGGCAATACCAAAGTCGATCACCTTCGCCGACGCCTTCCCATCCTGCGTAGAAACCAGCACGTTGCTCGGCTTGATATCCCGGTGGATGATCCCCTTCGTATGCGCATGCTGCACCGCGCCGCACACCTGCGCAAACAGCTCCAGCCGCGCCCCAATGCTCAGGTTGTTCTTGTCGCAGTACTCCGCAATCGGCTCCCCCTTCACCAGGTCCATCACGAAGTACGGCCGCCCCAGTTCCGTCGCCCCCGCATCCAGCACCCGCGCGATGTTCGGGTGGTCCATCATCGCCAGCGCCTGCCGCTCGGCCTCAAACCGCGCGATCACCGCCTTGGTGTCCATCCCCAGCTTGATGATCTTCAGCGCGACCTTGCGCGCCACCGGCTTCTCCTGCTCCGCCATGAACACCGACCCGAACCCGCCCTCTCCAATTAACTGCAAGAGCTTGTAAGGCCCAATCCGCGCCCCCGGCGCCTCCCGCGCCAACGCCGCCTGACTGGGCGACTGCTGCAACGTCACTTGCGCACTGCTCGCCGGCTCCGGCACCAAGTCCGCCGTCGGCTGCGACAAAAACCGCTCATCCTCGGCCGCCGCGATCATCCCCTCTACACGCTTCCGCAGCACCGCATCCCCGCGGCACTCGCGCTCCAGCAGCACCGCCCGGTCCGCACCCCGGACCGCGATCGCCAGCTCAAACAACCGCCGCAGCTCATCGTGTTTCTGTTCCGCCATTGACCTTCCCCTACCGGAGTTTCACCCAAGATACCCGGAACACCAACACCCGACCCAAAAGCCGCCGCGGCCGGGACCGCGCGCAGCAGTCCCGGCCCGGCAGCAGCGGAGATCCCTGTTTACTTCGTGATTTCCTTGAACGTCCCGTTCTTCACCACCGTCCGCAGCTTTGCCTGGGTCGCGATCCACTCCTGACCCCAAGCCTCATTCACCCCATCCATCATCGCCGCGCGAACCTCGCCGCTCGGGCAGTTCAGCGAGATCAGGTGCGTGTAGTCCGACCGCCCCGACACCACGCGGTAGCAGTTGATCTTGACTTCCTTGAGCCCATGCGAATCCAGCAGCGACCGCAGACCATCCAGTGCCTTCAGATACGCCCCCTCATCACTCAGCACCGCCCGCGTGTTGAACGAGTACGAAGTCGGGTTCCGACCCTCAAACCGAACCGCCTTGAGCGCTGTCCGGTTCCCCAGCTTCCGCACCTGAGCCATCTGCGACTGAATCTTCTGGATCGCCGGATCATTATCAAACAGCGTCCCGTTCTCCTGCAGCTTCGAGAATGACTCACCCGTCTGCACCGCAAACACCTTCCCCGAATCCTCACCCGCGGCCTGTCCCACCATCACCCGCGTGTAGTTTTCAACATGAATCTTGTCATAGATCGCCTTGTTCCCCTGCGCAACCCAGTTCGCGTAATCCTCCGGCGAGTTCGTCTCAATCTCCGAAATGAAGATCGCCGGCATCCCCTTGGTCGGAGCCGCCGCGCCCGGCTGCATGCTCATCGCCCCCAGCACACCCACACCCACGATCATCCCCAGACACGCCACGATCTTCGACAAACGCTTCATGACCAATCTCCACATTTCAAGGTGATACCAACCAGGATGCGCCACACGCGACACCCCACGACGAATCTCCTACTCCCCAGACTTGTCTTCTCTTGCTCCCCCTCCCTGAGGGGGTGGGTTACTCTTCTTCGAAACCGCTCCCCCTCACTTCGCGTCCGAGTTCCAAATATCCTGAATCGCCTTCCAGCCCCCATCCCCCTGCTTCTTCCAGATACACACGTACTTGCCCTTCTCCTCGACCTTCTTCCCATCAGGCCCCTTGAACGAGTCCTCGTACGTGCCCGCCGTGTACCCAAGCTCGCCGCTCTTGGCCACCTCCGCGTGCAGCGTCTTCCACGAGATCGAGAAGCTCGCATCCACCAGATACGCGGCCCACACCTTCTGCGCGGCCGCGCGGCCCTTGGCCACCGGCTCATTCGGCGGATACGCGATCGCATCTTCCGCGTAATACGAAGCAACCTTCACCGCATCCCGCGTCGCCGCGGCCCTGGACCACTCCTCATCCAGCTTGATCAGCTCCTTGGCATCCGAATCCGGATCCACCTCAGCCGCCATCACCAGCCGCGCCGCCGACATGGACGTGAGGGCACCCGTCAGCCCGGCCACCAGCCCAAGGCACGCCGCGATCCGAAAGAGATTCTTCATGAGGGTGCTCCGCTTGCTCAAACCCGGTTCCGCCGATCGCGTCCCGGGTAAGCCACGCGCTACACCCGTCCAGACTCAATCGCTTCCTTCAACCAGCCCCGGGCGAACGCCCAGGACCGCTTGACCGTCGGAGCCGACACACCAAGGGCCGCCGCAGTCTGGTCCACGCTGAGCCCCGCGAAGTAGCGGAGCCGAACCACGGCCGCGGCCTCCTTGTCAACTCCCTCCAAGCGTGAGATCGCCTCATCCAGGATCAGAAATCCGGCAGATTCGGTTTCCGACCCTGGATCCGGCAACGAAGTCAGCTCCACCGCCGCCTTCCGAGCCCCCTCCCCACCCCTTTTCCCCGCGACCCGGGCCCGGGCATGATCGAGCAGCACCCGCCGCATCGCCTCCGCCGCGGCCGCATAAAAGTGCCCCCGACTAGCCCAAGGCACCTCCCGAGGCCCCACCAGCTTCAAATAAGCCTCATGCACCAGCGCCGTCGCGCTCAAGGTATGCCCCACCCGCTCCGCCTTCATCACCCCCTGAGCCGCCGCCCGCAACTGCGCGTAAACCAAGGGCAGCAATGCCTCCACCCGCTGCGCCGCGGTCTTCCCCTCATTCAACAAAATAGTCACCGACTCCGACTCCATCCCACCAGTGTAATTCAACGCCCCCCGTCGCGTTCGTGCCGCCTTCGCCATTCGGCCTTTTCCGTGTCTCGCCTTCAGATTCGCACTTCTGTCTCGTCCTCGCCCGTAGGGCGCACGAACGTTGCCAGGGGTCGCGAGGCTCTGCGAGCGCACCCCTGGTTCCCGCTTATTGCTCCATGCACCCGGCGGGGTGCACGAGCCCTTTCTCAAACCCGATCCTCTCCTACTTCACCCACCTCAAAACCGCCTCCATCGCCGCATCCCTCCCCTTCGAGTAATCCTCAAACGTCATTTCCGCCGCGACCCCCGGCTGCACCCACGTCCTCTCATCCGTCGAGTCCATGTACTGCCAATACCGCGACGAGCAAAACACCCGTGTCTTGCTGTGCGGCATGATGAAGTACGTGCTCTCCCCCACGAACTCCGGGCGCGACCCTGTAGGTTCCCCGACGAAGATGGCCGCGGTTTGTTTGTCCATCAGGTTTACGGTGTTCTGGGCCGCGGAGAAGGTGTGCCGGCCGATGATCACGAACAGGTGGCCGGGGCGGTTGACCTTGTCGCACTTGATCAGTCCGTTGATCAGCGGTCGGATAAGTCCCGTATTCCCGCCGCCGTTGAACCGCATATCGATGACCAGGTTCTCAACATCATTCTTCCCGATGAAGTCGAACACTTTCTCCGCAAATTCTCCGAGCTTGGCCTCCGGCGAATCCTGCACCGCCCCGAACCAGAAGTACACCAGCTTCTTCTCCGGCACGTGCTCCATGCGGAATATCTTCTCGGCATCCTTCAGGTACAACGGCTTGGGCGCGCCGGGCCGATCATGGAGATACGTAAACCCCGGCATCAACATCCCGCCATGTCCGCCCGCCGGAAACTCCGACAGCCCAATGTTGATGTTCACCTTGATACCCTTGCTTTCAAGGTTCAGCTCCACCGATGATTCATCGGTCTTCGCGCCAATTGCTTGCAGGATCAGCGGCGAGCACAACATCGTCGGAGCTTGCGCTAAGTACCCCATCTCGTTGTCTACACTGCAATACGGTCGGACCGCTGCCGTGGCGGCGTCGATGGGCATCCCACCCACACCTACGACCCTCGCGCCCACCTGTTGTTGATGGGCCTCATCCGCGCCGATGACATACATTCCATCCGCAAACGCAAACAGATGCAACGGCAGCGCCTTCCGCTTCTCCCCCTCAGCATTCAACCGCGAAGAAGTGTGCCCATCCCCCACCATCGCCGTGATCTTCTTCAGCCGCACCCGCACCTGCGAATCACTGAGCGAGGCTGCATCCTTCTTCAGCTTCTCAACCTCCCCAAGGAACACCTCCTTCGGTACCTTCCCATACAAGTCCCAGTGCATCTGCTTCATTCGCCGCGCGTAGAAGTCCAAATCCCAAGCCCAGCCCGCTTCGCGGGTTGCGGCCACCTTGTCTTTGAGACCTTTGGTGAGGCCGGTGAGCTCCGCAAACTTCCTTTCCCCGCGCAGCGAATCCATATCCGAATCCGCCTCCAGCGTTGGCTGCTCCGAAAAACGCGCCTCCAGCGCAAGCTGGAGCCGCGCCAGCGCCTCCTCCTTCTTCCCCTGCAGCGCGAGCGCGCACGCCGAGTTGTACAGGTTCCCCGGCCGATTCACCCCCAGCTCAATCGCCCGGGCATACACCTTCAACGCCTCGTCATACTTCCTTTCCGCGTGCAGGCAATACCCGTACTGGCTCCACGCCTCCCCATCAAACCGATTGGTATCCACCAGCTTCTTGAAGCGGTCCGCGGCTTCTCCGTACTTCTCTGCGCGCAGCAGCTTTCGCGCCGCCTCATCGTCGACCCACGGCTGAGCCCACGCCGCGGTGCACCCGCCCGCACACACCACCAATGCCGCCCAGCGCCCGATCCTTTTGCGAATTCTCATGAGCTTTCTCCCTAGGTTGCGATCGGACCCACGGTCCTATGGGTCGCCGGTCATTAGACCGAGTTTGGGGTTCAGTGTCTTGAATGGATTGTGCGCGCCGCTTGCCGGACTCTGCCCGGAGATCTGGCGAACTCCTCGCCGAAGACTCGCGTCATGTGCGATTGATCGGCGAAGCCTGCGCCCAGGGCCGCGTCTGCGAGCGGGTGCCCCTGGACGACCAACTCCATGGCACGCTCCGCCCGCAGCTTGCGGACGTACTCGCCGATCGTGCACCCCATGGCTTGCCTGAATCCGCGGCACAGGTGTACTTCCTGCACGCCGGCTTGGGCGGCGAGTTCGGGCAGTGTGGGGCGCTCGGGGAATCGGTCACGGATAAGTTCGATGACCTTACCTACCCACTTGGCGCCGCGGGTGCTTTGGCTTCGCGACAGTTCTCCGAGCACCTGGATGAGGGCTTCTTCTACTTCGAGTTCCGGGCCCGGGTCGATCACGGATGCGTAGAGGCGCCCAACCGCCGACACGGCCGCGCCCGCGTGCGCGTACATGACACTTTCGCGTGGGCGCAGTCCGGCCTCCTCCATCCGCTCCATAAACGCCGGACGCATCTCGACGTTCAGGCAGCAGCCCCGCGCCGAAAGCAGTTCGTTCTCGTGCCCCTCACCCGCTTCGTTAAACACCACCGACCCGCACCCCATGTCGTGCACGCGGCCCCGTTCCCTTTCGCGCAGAACACCGCCGACCATCAATACCAGGTAGGGCGCCTCGTGGCTGTGCCTCGGCAGCTTCATCCCCGGGCCGTAAACGGTTTCTACCAATGAGGCCACGCGCGTTTCGCGACGCGCTGCGACGGGTGACAGGTAGTTGCCCCAAGCCAGGCGAATCAAGGGAACTCTCCGGGTCTCTCCTTGTGGGGAGACGCTCTACGCGAGTTTCCGTCAATTCTGAGGGTCGCTAGAGCAGAATTAACCCCATCGCGGTGCCTGAACTCGCCGAGCACCCCAACGCGAATTGGACATCCAGGGAGCAGCGACCCGGTTGGCCGTTGCGAACGTTACGCTTGAATCGAGTTCGCACTAGAACTTGCCGGCACGGCTCTCGGATTGCAGCGTGCCGTCGATCCGGTACTTCTCTTCCTCGAAGATGCGGCGCCACACGGGATCTTTCTCGATCATCAACGCCGTTTTCATCCACTCGAGCGATTCTTTGTCGGCCAGAACGAGAATGCGGCCGACGCGAGCCACGCCGCGGAGTGACTCCAAGTAACGCGGCTGACGGGCCAAGGACTTTTTGAAGTACTCCATTGCCTTGTCCGGCTGGGCGTTGTCCATGTAGATCAGACCGGCGTTGTAGTAGGGCTCGGGCTTCTCGGGCTCCAGATCCGCGGCACGGTTGAACATGGTCACCGCCTGCATGCGGTCACCCTTCTCGGTCAACAGGAGTCCCAAGTTGTTCCACACCGCGTAGAGATCCTGAGAGTGGCTGAGACTCTCCTGATAGAGTTTGATCGCCTGATCGGGCTTGCCCGCCTTCTGAGCCCGCTGGCCCTCTTCGGCCAATCGAACCGCTTCCTGGAACTCGGCGGGGCCGTTGTCCTGAATCGTCACGGTTGACGGCGAGTTCGACCGGCCGCATCCATTCAGCGCAGCCCCCAGGCCGGCACACAGGGCCAGGCTCGTCAGCGTTGTTACGAATTCTCTTGAACTGATCATGTTCCGGCTCGCTCCCATCTGCGGAAAGTCACATCCATCCTCCAGCCCGCGGGCTCCGGGTGCAGGGTGATCCCTTCGACCTCAAGGCCCGCGATTTCGGCGCAGGCCAGGCGCACCCATTCCAGCATGCTCCCCAATTTCTCGTCCCGGACCTCGAGGTAGAAGTACCGGCTGACCACCACGCCCGGGCGTGTCTTGTCGTCGGTGGTCCGCGGCGCGTTGGGCTTGGTCTTCATCAGTGCCCGCGTCGCCAGGTCTTCCATCTTGCTGATCTTGAACTCACCGGGCTGGCCGATGCGGCCGCTGGGAGACTCCGCCTCGGCACGGACCAGCGTGGTCCAGCGTTCGAGCAGGGCGCCGGTCTGCGATTCATCGGCCTGGGCCCTGACCAGCGCGAGCCTGGATGCCGCGCGTGCGCTCACTGCGTAGAGGGCGAACACGAACGTGGCGATCACGAAGATGCCGGCCAGGGCGACCATGGCGAAGGGACGGTTCCGCCTTTCGCGGGCCGCGGCACCCAGCGACAGATCAAACCGCGCATCCTCACCCAGTTTCACACGTCCCATGCGGCTCATGGCTTCCCACCCCCGCCCGCCGCGCTGCCACCAACCGGCGTCTTCTGCTTCCAAGTCCCTGAGAGCCGAGCGAACTGCATGTTGTTCCTGGTCCGACCCCCGGGAGAGAGGTTCAGCGTCCAGTCGCAGTAGTCGTTGGCGACATGGTCCAAGCTGTCTTTCAGGGCCTCGGCCACCTTGGTGTCCGCGACCCAGACCTGGACATCCTGCAGCGATTCGTTGATCTGGATTTCATCGATCTCGATCTCGTTAGTCCCAAGCACGAACGAGAGCGACTCCAGTTCGGCCAGGATCGGGCGTGCCGGAGGGAGCCCGGTGTCCGGTGCGTTGATTTTCCTCTTCAGCTCAATCTGGGACTCCAGATACGACCTGGGATTGTCCGAGGCCATCGCCAGCATAAGGGTGTCGCCGGATGGCGGCGGGGCGACATCCAGGACCTGCTTCTTGATTTTGGCGACGATGGCGTCCCGCTCGATGCCGGCCTTGCCCGCGCCGCTCCAGGCGCGGACGCCGACGCCCAGCAAGCCCGCACCGGCCGCGGCCATGGCCAGCGAGATCCACAGGTACATGGATCGGTGGATGCGGCCAGATCGGCGGCTGAGCGTGAGAAGGCTGGACCGGGCATCGTTGGCGGCCAGCGCGGATTCTGAGGTGGCCAGGCGCGACAGGGTTGCGCCGATGGGGTCTTCGTGCACGGCCATGTCCACCATGGCTCCGGACCAGGACTTTCCGATGGCCGCGCCCAGTTGGGCGGGCTTCATGTCGTCATCCGTGCCCGACCCCATGGGCGGCGCGACGCACACGATCCGCGACGGGGACACGCCAAGCTGCATCGACCAGCCAAGCCAATCCGCGGCCAGACGACCCACATCGGATCGACCAAGCTTCAACCCGCCCTCGCCCGATGACCCCGCGAGCAGCACACCGCCCGCCAGGAGTTCACCCGCACGCGACCAGGCCCACAGCAAACGGCCGCCACCACCAACCGGGTCGGCCAGCACAACGGCCGAAACGGGTGCGGCCCCTTCCACGACATCGCCCGAGGATCGCACCGTGGAAAGCACCGGGCTGGCAGGGTCCCAGGCCAGGGCGATCGCGTGCCACAAGGAGGCGGCGTGCTCAACGGCGATGCCGCGGTCATCGAGCTCGTCGATGACGAGGCGTGCCAAGGTGTCGGGAACCGCCAGGACAGGGAGTCGACGTTCTTCGAGAGCTTGAGGTCCCTTGGTTCGGGCACGCTTGACAGCGGGGCCGGATCCCACAAGGGCCTGAATGCTCGCCATCGAGGGGTTCTGATCCGCCCAGATGCCCGCGCCACCGGAGCCGGAACTGGTGCCATCTCCGCGATCCAGGGCCGCGGCCACCAAGACGGGGTCGGCCGTTGCCGAGCTGAGCCAGCGGCAGTTGCTGCCGTCCACATCGACACAGAGAAGACCGACGCCACCCGTCGTGGCGCGTTCAGAGATCCATGCCGCAGCGCTTCGGGCATCGGCCTGCACTGAAAGAACATCCGCACCCTCCGAGGGGCGAGCGTCCCACACCTCATCTGACCGGGTTCCGACGAGCCGCACACCGGCCAGCCCATCGCCGGCGCGGGAGAGAAAGCAGACGCGTCCGTTCAATTCTGCGTCTCCGCATCGGACCGGTGCTTCTGGATCGTCGCCGCATCGTTGGCGGCCTTTGCCCGGGAGGCGGTGACATCATCCGACGCCGGCGTACCCTTGGGTTGCGCCAAACCGCCACCGACGACGGTCGTGATCGGCGCTGTCGGGTTGATACTGCCCGGAGTGTTGGGCGATGCTCGATTGCGCCCGGCGCCAACAGCCGACGCGGCAGCAAGCCGGGCTCGCTCCGCCGCCATTGGATCAATCCCTTGAGCCTGCAGCCGCTGACGGGTTTCGGCGGAAATGGCGTTGGGCATGGCGGTCCCGGCGGATGCCACGGACATGTTCTTCACCCAGGAAACCTTCGCCGTCCTGGCGTCAAGATCGATACGGCGGAGCTTCCCACCGTTCTCCTCGATCTCGATGTAGTCGGCCTGAACATCCTTGACCGTAGCCTGGTAGTGCGTGCTCTCGGGGCGCCCTTCGGCCGCGGGGGTTTTCTGGGTGATCTTGGAGCCGACGGAGACGAACTTTTGGGCTCCGTCGATGGAGACCAGGGCGAGCATTCGCGTAGATTCGCGGATCGCGCCTAAGTACCGCCACGCCGGTCCCCCGGCCGGGGCGGGTGTCGGCGGGGTTTCGATTCCTTCTTTGGGGTCGGGCTTGGGTGGCGGCGGACGATTCACCGCCATGTCCAACCTCTCCTGAATCCCCGGCGCGCTGTCCGGCTCGATCCGGGCGACCTGCAACATCGTTGCGGCGGGTGCTTCACCACCTAGATCCGCACGGGCCTGCGGCTTGGCGGGGAGGTTCTGGGACAGGCCCGGCACATCCATCACCCACAACGCCGCGGCCAACACGCCCAGGCCCACGCCCGCGAACTGCGCGATCCGGACGAACCGCTTGGCATCCGTGCTGTGAATTCCTGCGAGTGCCATGGCAACTACTCCTTTGCGTGCGAGCCGGAGGCGCTCGCCGCCTGCACCATAAGTCTAGTTCGGACCTTCATCGTTAATCGGCATGGGCTGCCACCATAGAAACTTGCCCAGGGAGACCATGCTGGTGGTCCGGCCTGCCGGGCTGGAGCCGGCGGACCCGGCCCCAAAGCTGGAAAGCAGGAATCGGCCGCCGTAACGGGCCGCGGGACCCGCCGTTCCGGGCTGATAAACATCCACAACCATGTTCCAGAGCTCGGGCTTGAGAACCAGCAGGCGGCGGACGGTGTTTTTCTGTTCGGGAGACAGGTCGGCGCTTTCAATCGCGGTGTTCAGGTCGGCCTCCGTGACTTCGCCCTTCTTGCGGGCATCAAGCAGGGCCTGAACGGAGCGACGAGCCTGCTTTCCCCTCTTGGCGTACGAGAACACCGCATCCAGGACCTCTCCGGGCGCGGAAGAAACGCAGACGCGAACCGGCCCGACGGGGCGCACCCAACCCGCGTCCGCCTTGCCGCGGGACTCGAGCTCTTGCAGGATGCCCAGGGCATCCACGGCGTCGGACTCGGACAAGCCCGCGAGTTCCGTGAGCACGGAGCCCTGGCCATCGAACAGGTAAATGGCGACCATGCTGCCGTCGGGGCGCTCTATGTCCATCGCGTGACCGTCGGACCCGAGGAGCTTGTCGATGGGTTGGCCGATGAGTGAGTCGGTCCACTGCCCGACGACCTCGCGGACGCCGCGCTCAAAGTGGGTATCGGCGTAGCCGTTGAGCTGGCGCGAGTACGTCTGTCGCTGGGCCGCCTGGCGTTCGAGCACCACGGTGGCGAGGATCCCCGCGACCAGGGCCAGGATGATGACCATGGGCATCGCAAAGCCGCGGCGGAATGTTGCCGTTGGCCGGTTCATCGTCCAATCACCCTAACGTTCCCATTGGCATCCAGTTGAATCTGCGTGCCGTTGACGTTGGTGGTTGTGGTGCCCGTGGGTGCCGTGCCGGGGGTACCGCCGGGGTTGGTGAGGTCGGCCTTGAGGCGGCCGGCCGCGAACTCTCTGAGGATTCGGGCGGCATCACCCGCATCTTCCTGGGCGACGGTCCACTGCATCTCAAACATCCAGTTGGCGTAATAGCCGCCGAGCGTCTTGACCTCCATCTCCATGTAGGCGGGCAGGTCGAGGTATGAGATGACGGAGATGGTGTCCTGGCGTTCGCGCTTCACGAAGGCCTTCCAGTTGCACGCGGCCAAGCCCGAGGCAATCGGCACCGCGGTGGGATCTTCGGTCGGGTCGATCTCGGTGGGGTCGGGCCCATCCTCATCAAACCGCAGGGCCCGCCACCAGAGTGTCCAGCCGACGCGATCATCCTCTCGCTGGGGCGCGGCCTGGCCATCGACGCGAAGGGTTGCCGCATCAGGGCGGAGTTCGAAGACGCCGCGGATGGGGCCGGAGATGGCTTCCTGGTTCCCGGTCTGATTGGCTTGCAGGCTGGTGCCGACATCGCCGGTGAGGCCGCGGGCGAAGTTTCGGGGAACCGGGAGGCGGTCTAGCACAACTTCCAGGCGTTGCACGGCGCCGCTGCCGGTGTGGAACTTGCGCATCTGCTGAGCCAGCACGTGCGAGGTGTCGGCCGCGAGCAGAAGCCGCGCGGGCTCGCGCTTGGGCTTTCTCTTGCCATCCTTGGATGTGTCGGTGGCCCCGCTTTGCAACTGCGAGGCCGTGTTCTGGTCTGCCACAACGACGGCGGAGAACACACGCTCCATGACCTTGTGGATACGGGAAAGAGATTCGGTTTGCTCGACGCGGCGGACCTGGGCCCCCTCAGAGCGGTCCATGAACACGAACATCGACACGACCATGAGCACCAGGAGCGCGCCCAGTGAGGCTGCCAGGACGGTTTCGATGAGTGTGAAGCCACGGCGGTTCATTGCCTACCCCCGCTTCTGCGGCCGCGGCCGAAGGCGTCTGAGGGGCCGACGCGACCGTTGCCCGATGATCCGATCGTCGGGCGTGACCCCTTCTGGATCTTGGGAGCGGTGCCGCCGTCGGTGTACTTGCCCTGCATGACGTCGAAGAACTGCGTGCGGCCGGCGGGGCTCATCATGGTGGCCATGAACGAGTCCGGGTTGCGCGGGTAGAGCGGATCGAACATGCGTGTGAGCGTGAACTGGGGCGTGCCCTCGGTGGGTACGACGTTTCCGCCGGACTCATCGCTGAGCCACACGTGGATGGAAACCTGGCGGAAGCGGTCGGCCCGCAGGGGTGAGGGCTCGCGAGTCTTGTCGCGGGCGTCACGGTTGGCCTCGACGATGCTGACGGGATCTTCGCGGTATTCCCAGCGGAACTTCATCGGCGTGTCGGTGGGCCCGTATTCCACCGTCTTGTGCGGGTCGGGCATCTTGGTTTTGTCATCGAGATAGGCGAGGACCAGGCGGTTGGCGACTTCGGCGCAGGCGAGATTGCGCTGCTCGCGGAGCTGGGTTCCGACGGTGAAGCTGAACACGCCCACGATGGCCGCGGCCACGACCCCGAACATCGCTGTGGCGACGACGACCTCGAGGAAGGTCATGCCGCGGCGAGAGTTGGGGCGGGCGTGCTTCACTGCTTCACTTCCAGCTTCCAGACATCGATGTCATCCGCCGAGGGGAAGATCCCGTCTGGACCCTTGCTGTAGAGCTGGTAGTCATGCCCGTTGGCGGGTTGGGTGCTGAAGAGGAAGTCGCGGCCCCAGGCGTCAACAAGTTTCTTTTCTGCATCCAGGTACGACATCTTGCCGCCCTGCTGGAGGAGCGGGAGGGCGCCCGGGATCGCGCTCTTGTCGATCTGGTATGACTTGATGGCGTTCTGGATCGTGCCCAGCATGCCCTTGGTGGCGCTGATCTTCGCTCGCTCGCTGGCGCCGATCAGGTTGTAGGCCACGGCCGCGGTCATGATCGCGATGATCGCCAGGACCAGCATGACTTCCAGCAGCGAGAAGGCCCGCCGAACGCTCCGTCGAACTCCACGTGAAAGCATCTGCATACTCCTAAATCTGCTGGCTCGCCATCGTCATCAGCGGGACCATGATCGAGACCAGGATTCCGCCGATCAGGATGAACATTCCGACAATTAACAGTGGTTCAAGGGCCGCCAGGAGACGCGTCGCTCTGCGATCGGTCTCGTCGGCCATGTCTTTGGCCAGTGAGTCGAAAACCTGCTCCATGTCGCCTGCACGCTCGGCCGCGATGAGCAGGCGACGCGTCGCCAGCGGAAGGGCGGTGACGGCTTCGATAAGCACGCGCAGCACGCCACCTTCGATGAGCTTGGTGCGGAGGGTGACGAACTGTCTTTTCAGGAGAGGGTGCCCGACGGCTTCGTTGGCGACACCCAGGGCGTCGGCAAGAGGGACGCCCGAGCGGGTCATCGCGGCCATGACGCTGAAGAACCGGGCCGACTCCTGCGCCAGGACAACCTCTCGCAGCAGCGGCATCTTTCTGGAGAACTGGGCGATCGCGGCCAGCACCCGCTTCCGCGACACGATCCCCAGAATGGCCACGATCGCCAACGCTCCGAGCAGCCAGAGCGCGTGATCCCGCATCCAGATGCCCAGGCCCATGATGAACTTGGTAAACCAGGGAAGCTTGGCGTTCAGACTTTCCATGGCCTTGGCAATGCGCGGGACGATAACTGTGAGCATCAGGGTCGTGACGACAACGGCGACCGACATCACGATCGCCGGATAAATCATCAGCGTCGCGGCCTTGCCCGACACTGCGAGTTGGCGGCGGGCCGTGATCGCAAGCTGCTTGGCAGCGCCGGCAAGGTCGCCGGTCCGCTCGGCCGCGCGGTAGACCGCGATGGTGACCTTGTCGAACACACCCACGCGCTGACAGGCATCACCGAAGCCAGCGCCGGCGGCGACCAACTCACGCATCTTCTCAATGACCGGCTTGGCCGAGCCCCCCACTGCCGTGCCGGTGACTTCGAGGGCTTCTACCAACGGCACGCCGCGGGAGAGAAGCTGGGCGAGCTGCTCGTTGAGGGCGGCCTTGTCCTTCAGCTTGAGCTTCTTCTCGGACGAGGCCCATGTGGGCAGCTTGTAAGACCGGAGGAGGAGCAACCTCTCTTTACGGAGCACATCCGCCAAAGCCCGCGGACTGGCAGCCTGACGGACACCGAGCGTCTTGCCGCCACTGGCCGTCGCGGCCAGAAAGAAGAACGCCGTATTGGACTGAAGGGTGCTCATGGCTGGGTAAGTCTACGAACATCGGTCCGATGGGTATTCCCATACCTTCTGTATGCGCTCGAAATTCGACCTCCCAATGCCGGGAACGCGGCTCTCTCGTTTGATCTGCGCGGTTACACGCCCCATGATTGGGATATGGCCACCATCAGCTCTCGCCCCTCCCCATCCGTTGCTTCCACCTCCAAGAACACCATGAAGGCGCTCATCAAGCACCACGCCGGAAGCGAGCTTCAGTTCGTCCCGGATCGTCCAAAGCCCACGCCTGGACCCCGGGATGTGCTTATTAAGGTAAAGAAGGTGGGCATCTGCGGCACCGACCGGCACATCTGGGAGTGGGACCAGTGGGCCGCGGGGCGGATCCCCGTGGGGATCGTCACGGGCCACGAGTTTGTGGGGACGATCGAGGCTGTCGGGTCGGCCGTGACCAAGTACAAACCGGGGCTGCGGGTGTCGGCCGAGGGGCACATCACGGCGTGGATGGATTACAACTCGCGGACGGGCAATGCCCATATCGCCAGTGACACCAAGATCATCGGGATTGACCGCGACGGCTGCTTTGCGGATTACGTGTGCGTGCCGGAGGAGAACGTGTGGCCGGTGCACCCGTCGATCCCGGACAAGGTCGCGGCGGTGCTCGATCCCCTGGGCAATGCCGTTCACACCGTGATGGCCGCGGATGTTTCCGCCAAGTCAGTTTTGATTTCGGGGACGGGGATCATCGGGCTCATGGCGGTGACGGTTGCGAAGGCGGCGGGGGCGTCACGGATCTTTGCGACGGATATCAATCCGCCGCGGCTTGAGCTGGCGCGGAAGTTGGGTGCGATTGAAGCGTTCGACGTCCGCAAGGGTGACGGGTTCATTTCCGAGATCAAAAAAGCCACCCGCGGCGAGGGTGTGGATGTTCTGCTCGAGATGTCCGGCGCGGCATCCGCGTTTGACCAAGGGTTCCGGTGCCTTCGCAACGGCGGAACCGCGGCCATCCTGGGCATCCCCTCCAAGCCCATCACCTGGAACATCACCGAGCACGTGGTGTTCAAGGGTGCGACGGTTCTGGGGATTAACGGCCGCAAGATGTTCGAGACGTGGTATCAGATGGAAGAGCTGCTGCTCTCCGGGCGGCTGGAGCTGGACGAGATCATCACGCACGAGTTCCCGCTGGAGGACTTCCAGAAGGCGTTCAAGACGATGATTTCGGGGGATGGGATCAAGGTTGTGATGAATGTGAACCCATGAGAGCCGCTTTCCGACCTGAGAATCGGCCCTTTTCGCAGGTTCTGATAGTTTCTGCAAAAATGCGTGCTTTTTGCACATGTCGGGTTTGAGGATAGCCGCTATCATCTGCAAGTATTCCTGTTTTTATCAGGAACTTGCAGATGCGATCCGAAGCCCCTCCCATCACCTTTGACGCCTTGCTTGCCCTCCCCGGCGCGGAGGCCTCTCAAGCATTCCTGGACGTCACGGCATTCAAAGGCAATCCGCGTCTCCGTCCCATATGGGACGAGTACCGCCCCTGGCCCAAGGTCAGCTACATCGCTTTGGATGCGGGGTTGAATCCGGTGAAGGTCTGGCATGCCGTCAAGGCCTCGCGGCTCGCGTTGCGTCAAACACTTGAACTCAAACAAGATAGTGGCCGCTCATTCTGCGTCTGCGCTTCCCCGTTGCTGTCGGCTGCGCTTCACCGCATCGACCGTGCCACGGGAGGAGGCGGGGCGGCCGCGCTGGAATCAACGGATGGAGCACTCTCTGACGAGGATCACCGTCAGCGTCTCCGACTGAAGACCTTGATGGATGAGGCCGCGGAATCGTCCATTATCGAGGGCGCGGCCACCACCCGCAAGAACGCCGTCGAGATGCTGCGCGCCGGACGCTCGCCGCGCGACAAGGCCGAGCGGATGGTGCTCAACAACTACATCGCGATGCAGGAGATCAAACGCCGCCTCGATCGGCCGCTTACCACAGAGATGCTCATTGAGTTGCAGGCGCTGCTGACTGACGGGACCAACCCGCCGGAGGAGCGCGGCCGCTTGCGTCGACCAGAGGAGGATGTCCGCGTCGTCGATCATCGCGATGACAGCACCATCTTCACGCCCCCGCCCGCAACGGACCTGCCCGACCGGCTGCGCTCTCTTTGCGACTTTGCCAATGCCACCCACGACGGCGCCGACTTCCTGCATCCGCTGGTGAAGGCCTCCATGCTGCACTTCATGATCGGATACGAGCATCCGTTCGTGGATGGCAACGGCCGCACCGCCCGCGCCGTCTTCTACTGGCACGCCCTCAAGCACGGATACACCGTATTCGAGTACTTGTCGATCTCCGAGATCATCCGCAAGGGGTTCGCCCGATACCCGCAGGCCTATCTGGACACCGAGCATGATGACGGTGACCTCACCTACTTCGTGCTCTACAAGCTCGACGTCATCGAGCAGGCCTTGGTGCGCCTCACCCAGCACCTCCGCGATGAAGAGGGCAAAGTGGCCCGGAGCCAGCGGATGCTCAAGGTCGCCAAGGACCTCAACCTCCGCCAACGCCTGTTGCTTGAGCACATGCTCCGCCACCCGACAACGATCTACACCGTCAAGTCGCACGCGAACTCCAACGGCATCACACTGATGACCGCCCGCGCCGACCTCGACGGCCTGTCGCGGCAGCGCTTCGTGACCAAAGGCAAACGCGGGAAGGAAACCATCTACCAGCCCGCACCCGCCCTCCAAGATCGCCTCTCCCGCAAGGGCATCTGACATCATGCTCCTATACCCCATCCTTCAACCCCGACAGTTCGCCGTTCTCTCTAAACGCCGGCGACTCACCGCCTCGTGGAAACACGCCGATTCCTACTTCGTACCCGCTTACCGCTGGATGGTCGCCACCATGCTCCGCCGCGGCATCGACACTCGCGGTCACCCGCCTATCTGGGCCTGGCACTCCTTCGACCCGCCACACCGATGCAAACCCGACCTCCGCTCTAGTTTCTATCTGACGAAGCCCGGCACGAGCGCCGTCCGCCTAGTAATCGAAGCTCCTGACGAACTGGTCCTGTTGTCTAACTACGAGGCATGGCACGCGGTGTTAAACAACTCGTACCTCTCACTTTCCGAAGCCGAAGATCGCCGCGTCGATCGCGCTCGGCTCACCCGCCGTCATATCGAGCGATCATGGATTCAAATCTTCGATCTCACTGCCGGTGACCCCCGTTGGCTCGGAAAGCCCGGGCACCGACCCATCCAGGCCTGCCTGCCATTCATCAACGCGGCGTGGATTCGTGAATCCACTCCATTCACCGCCCGTGGCGCAAAACACAGATAACGGATGGCCGAGGACTCGAACCCCACGCCCCTTTCAGAGCGCCTGACGGTTAGCAACCGCCGGCCGGACCTACCGGCTTGACCATCCTTGTTTTCCGCCGCGGCCGGCGCGCACTCGCCGCGCACCGTTTCGGCGTCGTCAACAAACTCAGAAGCGGAAGGCAGAGGACTCGAACCCCACACCCTTGCGGGTGCCACCTGTTTTCGAGACAGGGCCGGCGCCGACCACCGGGTTACCTTCCAAGTTGTTTCTTGGAGGGCCGGCGTGTCCCAAAAACACAAGCCGGCCGACCCTTTGGCCGACCGGCGAACAGTTATCTCTTGGCGATCACTTCACGCGAGCGCAAGACAACTCTCGCCGGCCGGGCCGGTAGAGCTGCTTGAACTGGTGAAGACGTGCGTCATGCTGCGGAGAGTATCGAGTGCAAACGGCCCGGAATCAAGCCTGATTCAAACATTTTCCAACAGAAGCCCAAGCGCCAGCGCCGGGCCGACCACCTCAGCTCGCGGGCAATGCGGAAGCGCATTCGATATTCCGCGTTATCCTCTTCGAAGTGTTCGACTCCAAGATCCCCATCACCGACCACCGCGGCCGCAAGCGTGTGCTCTGGTCCAACGCTCTGTTTCCGAGCGCGACCGCAGATCATGTCGAACGAGAGCACGCCCGGGCCGCCCGCGGCCTCACCCCCGACCCCGACCACTGCACCACCTGCCCCGAATGCGGCGCGGCCTGGAAACTCCCCTAACCCACCCTCTCCCCCACCGCCTCCAACCATTCCCGCCGCGACTTCACATCCAGCTCCCCGCTCAGCGTCATCATCGCCGCCCCAGGCTCATCGGCACCAAACTCCGACTCCCACTCCCTCACGCGCTTCTCCACCTCATCCAGCGCCCGCCGCGCCGCCTCGATCCACTTCATCCGCTCCCCCTTCGGCAACACTTCCAAAAACCTCGCCCGCGACCGAAGCGGATCGTGCGCCACAGTCACCGCCTCATCCGCCAGCGGCGGCCCCACCCACGCGCGCAGCGCCTTAACCCCCTTCTCCGTCACCTCATATTCCCGTCGCTCTCGCTTTCCGTTGCTCTTGGCCTTGGATCGCAGCAGCCCCGACTTCTCCAGCCGTTGAATGAGCGGATAGATCGCCCCCGCGCTCGCGCTCCACTGCGTTGACGGTGACCGCTGCATCTGCCGCCGCAGCTCATAAGGACTGCACGGCCCGTGCCTCCATACCAAACCGAGCACGAACCCTTCCAGTTCGCTGGACTTCTCCCCCTGCTTCTTTCCCTGTTTCCGACCTGCCATGACCAGCTCCACGATTTTTCTCATCCTACCCGGACGGGTGAAACCCGCCGCGCGCATCTCCCAGATATAGTACGATTCGCACTATACGGAGATCCCCATGTCCGCACGCCTTCTCGCTCTTGCTCTGATCGCCGGCCTGGCCGCGGCCCCCGCCAGCGCCCGCCCCGTCCGGATCGCCCCGGCCGAGGTCACCGCCGCCGAGCCCACGTTCCCCAGCACCCCCGCCGGCAAGTGCGCCAAAGACTTCATCACGATGATCAACGACCCGACACCCGAGCGGGTCAAGGCTTTCGAGACCACCTGGGCCTCCAAGACGCGCCTCAGTGGCATCCCGATCGATGAACGCATCACCCGCGTCAAAGGCCTGCAGGAAGATTGGGGCAAGGTCAAGGTCACGGACGTCTCCGCAATAAACACGGTCATCGTCGAAGCCACCACCTCCAACGGCCACTCTCTGGAGATGACCTTCAACATGTCCTCCTCCGAACCCGGCAAGCTCGACGGCATCGAGATCCAGGCCAGCTCCGAGGGTGGGCAGTCTCACCCCCTCCACGCCGAACTCCGCGACCAGACCGTCAAAGGGGTCGCCGATGCCCTCCGCAAGAACTACGTCTTCCCCGACAAGGGCGCCAAGATGGCCGACACGATCCTGGCCAAGCTCAAGGCGGGCGACTACAACGACATTGAGAGCGAATCCGCCCTGGCCAAGCAGCTCACGGATGACTGCCGCGAAATCACCCACGACAAGCACCTGGGCATCCGCGTCTCCCCGGAGGACAAGTCCGCCAGCCACGAAGGCATGATGCCTTCACGCGACGAGATGCGCCGCGAAAACTACGGCTTCAAAAAGGTCGAGGTCCTCCCCGGCAACATCGGCTACATCCGCTTTGACGTGTTCGTCGAGGATGACCAGGCCAACAAAGTCGCCTCCGCGGCCATGAACTTCCTGTCCAACTGCGACTCCATCATCTTCGACGTCCGGTCCAACGGCGGCGGCAGCCCCGAAATGATCCGCTACATCACGTCCTACCTTTTCGAAACCAAAACCCACCTCAACGACATGGTCGATCGCGACGGCAAGATCGTCGAGGAGTTCTGGACCCTCCCCGAAGTCCCCGGCGCTCGTCCGAAGGCGAACATCCCGGTCTTTGTGCTCACCAGCTCCCGCACGTTCTCCGGCGCTGAAGAGTTCTCTTACAACCTCAAGAATCTCAAACGTGCCACACTCGTCGGTGAAACCACCGGCGGCGGAGCCCACCCCGTCCGCGGCGACCGTGTGAACGAACGCTTCATCGTCCGCGTCCCCTTCATGCGGGCCCAGAACCCCATCACCAAAACCAACTGGGAGGGCACGGGCGTCGAACCCGACGTCAAAACCGCTTCCAACGACGCCCTGGACAAGGCCATCGAACTCGCCAAGGCGGCGACGAAAACAAAGAAGTAAAGAGAGGGCAGGAGGCCACAGGTGTCCCGGATAGACCAAGACGAAGGACCTGACCCCTTCCATCTGGGCGCATCTGGGACATCTGTGGCCGCCTCGCTCTTCTACCGGTGCTTCTTGTCCGCGTGACAGCACAGATCAATCACCACCGCGCAGGCCAGGATCAACACGTCGTCCTGGCCTGTTGCAATATCAACGCCATACGTGTCTGACAGCCTAAACCAACGCTTGGAGACCTCCGCGACACGGTGGCCGCGGGTGTCGATGAACGCGTACTCCATGTCGATCAGGTTCCCCTTGGCCTCCAGGTCATTGGGCCCGGGCACATCTACGGAAAACTTGCAGCTCAGAAACGTGAACAGGTGTTTATGGATGACGGTGGTATGGCCATCCTTCTCGAAGTTGTACGTCTTCCCCAGCGCGATCAGTCGCTGCCGGATCCGGGCCAGCTCGTTGCCCTGCATGTCCTGGAATGAAAGTTTGTCGCCGATGGCGAACACCTTCCCATCCACGTAAAACCGCTCGGCTCCGGCCTCATCCCGGATCACATAGTCATCTCCGAACGAAAGCAGCCTCTCTCGCATTTGGTATCGCATGGCATCATGGTAACTTGGAGAAGGCCGTCGCCGGTTTCACGACCGCCGGACCCGCCCCCTACCCTTAGTCCATGCCCACCGATCACCTGCGTTCCTTGATCAAAGCAGAGCTCCCACGCCTCACCCAGATGCGCCGCGAGCTCCACACGCACCCCGAGCTTTCCAACCAGGAAGAGTGGACCTCGCTGTTCGTCCAGACCGAGCTCGGACGCCTGGGCATCAAGTTCAAGGCCCGGATCGCCGGCGCCCACGGTGTCCTCGGCCACATTCCCGGCACCACCAAAAACAAACACGCCGTCGCCCTCCGTGCTGACATGGATGCGCTCCCCATCGAAGAAGCCACCGGAAAGGCCTACTCCTCCAAGTGCCCCGGCGTCATGCACGCCTGCGGCCATGACGGACACACTACAATCCTCCTCGGCGCGGCCGCGGTTCTCGCCAAACTCGAAGCCCGCCCCAACCCCGTCACCCTCATCTTCCAACCCGCCGAAGAAGATGGCGGCGGCGGCGAGAAAATGTGCGATGCGGGTTGCCTGAAGGGTGAATCCGGCGGCGGCATCGGCACCCCCGTGACTCGCATCTACGGCCTCCACGGCTGGCCCAGCGTCCCCCTTGGAACCGTCGCGACGCGTCCCGGCCCCATGCTCGCCTCTACCGACGACTTTGTCGTGGACATCAAAGGTGTCGGCGGCCACGCGGCCTATCCGCACCTCTGCAAAGACCCCATCGTCGCCGCGGCCGCCACCGTCACCGCCCTCCAGACCATGGCCTCACGCGCCGTCTCTCCCTTCGAGAGCCTCGTCTGCACCGTCGGCCAGTTCATCGCCGGCACCGCCAACAACATAATTCCAGAATCCGCCCGCCTGGTCGGCACCATCCGCACGCTGAAGCCCGAGACCCGCACGCTCGCCAAGTCTCGCTTCTTCGAAATCGTCAATCAATCCGCACACGCCCACGCCTGCCGCGCCCAGATCAACTACATGGAGGGCTACCCGGTCACCGCCAACGATGCCGACGAGACCGAGCGCTTCTTCTCCATCGCGACCACCGCCCTGGGTTCCGGCCACATCCAGCGCCTTGAAACCCCGACCATGGGTGGCGAAGACTTCGCCTATTACGGCCGCCATGTCCCCGCGTGCTTCTTCTTCCTGGGCCTCCGCCCCGCGAGCGTCAACCGCTACCCCGCTCTCCATCAACCCGACTTTGACTTCAACGATGACGCCATCGTCACGGGTGTCGAAATGATGTGCCGAATGGCGATCTCCGAATAACTTCGCGCCAGCCTCACACATCCATGACCTGTCGGCAACACCTCCCCGCTAGCCTGCCCGCGGAGGTATCCCATGCGCACCCTTGCCGCTCTAGCACTCTGTCTTTCCGCCCCGGCCCTGGCCGCGGATGTCATCATCCAAAACTTCGCGTTCAACCCGTCTGACCTCACGGTGACCGCGGGCACCACCGTCCGCTGGACCAACATGGACTCCAGCGAGCACACCGCCACCAGCCAGACCGGCCCGGGCACCCTCATCCCCAGCGGCGTGTTCGACTCGGGCCTGCTGTCCCCCAGTCAGTTCTACGAGTTGACGTTTTCAACCGCC